>ERZ650309.853-NODE-853-length-14570-cov-4.975611_pt1 | contig 14570 bp, 17 predicted proteins | sample MGYA00376245_ERZ650309 | MGnify/ENA primary metagenome ERZ650309 (study PRJEB26733, sample SAMN07839294) | wastewater metagenome | biome: urban; feature: wastewater treatment plant; material: waste water | place: USA: North Carolina | collected 2016-04-26 ...
AATGAAGTCCGCGACCATGAGTTCCTCCGCCGAGGCGTTTTCGGCGTCGCGGATCTGGGTGTCCCGGGGGCCAGCGCGGGCTCCGTGCTGGCGGCAAATCTGGCGACCATGCTCCGGCTCGGTCCGTCGGACTCCCATGTGTGCGCCTGTCCTGTCATTGTCACCTCACCTCTCGCCGCTGCTCTCGAACACCATCGCGCGTTCGCGCCCGAGTGGGATCGTCCAGACCCTGTGCTTGACGATCTCGTAGCAACCGCGCAATTGCTCAGGGTCGCAGCATACGAGGATCCAGTTCAGGAGCGGCGGCAGCTCGACTGCGAGCTGCTCGATGATGTATTCATGTACGCTGGGCCAGACCCCGCGATAGGCCTGCTCGGCGGCCGCCAGGGCCTGTACGTGCCCGCTGACCTCCTTGAGAGCGGCCTCGGTGTACTCGATGACGTGGATGCCGCGCAGGAAGGTCTGCACCGACAGTCCGCTGGAGTGCCGCGCGCAGCCGGCGGTAGGCAGCACGTGGTTGGATCCGGCGCAGTAGTCCCCGAGGCTCACCGGCGACCATGCACCGACGAAAATGGCTCCGGCCGAACGGATTCGGCCCGCGACCTCCGCAGCATCAACAGTCTGGATTTCCAGGTGCTCGGCGGCATAGGCATTCACCACACGCACGCCGGCGTCGAGATCGTCGACCAGCACGATGGCGGACTGCTTGCCGTTCAGCGCAACCGTCACCCGATCGCGGTGCAGCGTGGTGGCGACCTGTGCAGCCACCTCGGTATCGGTGGCGTCGGCCAGCGTCTCGCTGGTGGTGACCAGCACGCTGGCCGCCATCTCATCGTGCTCGGCCTGGCTGATCAGATCGGCGGCGATGTGCACGGGGTCGGCCGAGTGATCGGCCAGAATGGCGATCTCGGTCGGGCCGGCCTCGGCATCGATACCCACCTGGGAGCGGCAGATGCGCTTGGCCGCGGTGACGAAGATGTTGCCGGGCCCGGTGATCATGTCGACCGGCGCGAGTTCTGCACCGGTGGTGTCCACGCCGCCGTAGGCCAGCAGCGCGATGCCCTGGGCACCGCCGACGGCCCACACCTCGTCGACTCCGAGCAGCGCCGCGGCGGCCAGGATCGTCGGGTGCGGCAGTCCGCCGTGGTCCTTCTGCGGCGGGCTGGCGATCACCAGGGAGTCGACGCCGGCGGTCTGGGCCGGCACGACGTTCATGACGACGCTCGACGGGTAGACGGCGTTGCCGCCGGGCACGTACAGCCCGACGCGCTCGACCGGGACCCAGCGTTCGGTGACGGTCGCGCCCGGCGCGAGGGTCGTGGTGGTGTCGGTACGGCGCTGGTCTGCGTGTACGGCGCGAGTCCGCTCGATGGCGACTTCCAGCGCCGCGCGTACGTCGGCGGGCAACTTGGCCAGCGCGCTGTCGAGCTCGGCTTGCGGTACCCGCACCGCGGCGGGCCGCACGCCGTCGAACGAATGGCCGTAATCGAGTGCGGCTTCCGCGCCGCGCTCGGCGACGGCCTCCACGATCGGACGGACCTTGGGCACCACTGCGTCCACATCCACGCCGCCGCGGGGCAGCGTCGACCGCAACTGCGCGGTAGTCAGCACACGGTTACGCAGGTCGATACGGGACATCTGAATCTCGGCCATCGATTCAATTGTCCCTGATCAGTCCAGTTGATAAAAATCCGCCACGACGTTTCGTCCTACCCGACCGTCGAGTTCTCCAGCGCACTCTTGATGATCGGCGCTGCCTCCTGCATCGCGGCCCGCAGTGGACCCGCGGCTTCGTCGGGCAAGACATCGCGCGTCCAGCGGAAACGGCAGCGTTGCGGGCCCTCGGCCGCGAGCTGCATCACCGCATTGTCGTGCTCGGGTCGCGCGCTGTCGCCGATCAGCGAGTATGCGATGCGGCAATCAGACTCGTCACGACTGATCAGGCGTTCGCGGGCGACGAAACCGTCCGCGAACCTCACCACCCGAACATCGCCGGTGGCTTCGCAGGCCAGCACGAAACCCGGGGCCATGCGCACCGGGCCGGCCGCCCAGTCCCCGATCACCTGCCACGCCTGTCCGCAGTCAGCTTCAACGTCGAATTCAATGTGGATCGATGCCATGGCACCAGTCTGGACACGGGCCGGCCTGGAGTCTTGAACATTCTTGCGGGCATTGGATGTCGGCCACAGCTGTCGGTACCCAGAGCTAACGTGCGTGAGGTGCTGACCACCGAGTCACTGATCGTGCGACCCGATTTCAGCGTCACCGTCTGGAACTGCTCCGGCGAGGACGATGCCGCGTCCGAGCCCGGCCCCGCACTCGACGGCCGGTTCGTTCTGGTACGTGCGGGGTGCTTCCGCCGCCACGGGCCCGACGGGCCGGTCGAACACGATGCGACGCTCGGCTACCTCGCTGAACCCGGGGAGCGTGAGCAATTCACCCACCCTCACGGCGGCGACGTGTGCACGTCGGTCCAACTCAGCGCCGAAGGCTGGTGGCAGCTGGCCGGCGAGCCGCGACGGACCGGACCCGCCGCGGTGTACGTCGACGCCCGTCTCGAACTGACCCATCGGTGGCTGCTCCGCAATGGGCAGAACGACCCCGACTATCAGGGCGCCGAGCAGCTGGTGCAGCTGATCGGATCAGCACTGCGGTCTGCGGCAAGGCGGCCACTACCAGTGGCCGACACGCCCTCTCGGGCTTCGGAACGGCGGTTGGTGACGCAGGCGCGCGATGCCATCAGACATGACGACGACGCTGCCGTCGGGCTGTTTCCGCTCGCCGCCGCCCTCGGTGTTTCCCCGTACCGCCTGAGCCGAGCCTTCAGCACCGAGCTCGGGGTCTCAGTGACCCGGTACCGCAACCGGGTCCGGGTCGGACGTGCCCTGGATCATCTGCACAGCGGTCAATCCACGATGGCCGATGTCGCGGCCACGCTCGGCTTCGCCGACCAGGCCCACTTCTGCCGAACGCTGCGGGAGCAGACCGGGTGTACACCGACCGCGATCCGGCGCGAATTGCGGCGCGCGGCAGGGTAGCCGGCCACATTTCGGTTGGTTCGACATGAGCTTCATCCAAGTGCGGGCCCGGCTATTGTCCGAGGGCAAGGCCAAATCGAATTCGGAGGCGTCAATGTCAAGCCGTCAAGAACACCCCAACAACGCGCCCGGCGTGCCGATGATCTTCCCGGTGTGGTTCGAGAACTTCCAGATCAAATACCTCAATCCGGCGCTCCGCCCATTATCGAAGAAGCTGCCCGGCTTCTCGGTCATCAAGCATCGCGGCCGCACGTCGGGTAAGGAGTACGAGACCATCGTCACCTCGTACCGCAAAGACGACGTGCTGGCGATCATGCTGGCCCACGGCAAGACGAACTGGGTCAAGAACGTCCTGGCAGCCGGGCAGGCCGACATCCACGTCGGGCGGACCGACCTGCACCTGGTGAATCCGCGGGTGCTACCGGCCGGCAGCACCGATCCGTCGCTGCCGCGGATCGCGCAGGTACTGGTGAAGCGCCAAGGGGCCTTCGTCGCCGACATCGCTCACTGAACACATCACGCCCCTGCCCGATCGGATGATTCGAGCAGGGGCGTGATGATTCAGGGCTACTTGTTGCAGATGTCCTTGATCTGCGCAGCGTAGGTGTCGGCGTCGTGCAACCGGTTGGCCTGCTCGGGATCGTCGTTCATGGTGCCGACTGATGCCGCGGCACCGATGTCCAACAACGTGTTGGAGAACTTCTGCGCAGCGTCGGTGAGGTCGGCAGGCACTGCCGGCGTCAGCTTCGACTGCAGGAACTCGGCACCGGTCACCAGCGCCACCCGGGAGTTCGCCCCGCGCAGCAAGGCGCCGATCTGCTCGTTGTCGCCACCGGGCAGCTGAAGGTTGGCGTTCACCGCGATGCCGTTACGCACCAGGATCACCGCGTCGCAGACGGTCGTCTTGGCCGAGGTCTGCTCCGTGGGCTCAGGGACGGGCACCTTGGTGGCCTGCTTGAGTGCGTAGATCGTCCAGCCCGCCAGGCCCGCCGCGATCACCGCGACGACCAAAGCCGCGATCGCCAGCATCAGCGGAAGGGGCGGCAGCTGTCGGCGGGGCTTGTCCCTGTCCATCGGAGATCTGCCGGACGGCTTCGGCTTGGTCTCTTCGACCGTGTCGTTATCGTCCTGCTCGTCTGTCTCATCTGTCGGCATGTGGACCGAGTCTAGCGGTCACCATGTCACGACCCGGCGAACGTAACTCGGCGGTCAGGTATCAAGTCCGACGTCGAGTACGCGCACGGAGTGCGTCAGGGCCCCGATGGCCAGGTAGTCGACTCCGGTCGCGGCATAGTCGGCCGCCGACTCCAACGACAGACCGCCAGAGGACTCCAGTTTCGTTCCCGGCGCCCGCGTGTCTCGACGCTGCACCGCGATCTGCGTCTGCCACACCGGGAAATTGTCGAGCAACACCAATTCGACGTCCTCTCCGAGGATCTCGTCGAGTTGCTCCAGCGAGTCGACCTCGACCTCGCACGGCAGCCCCGGCGCTTCTGCACGCACAGCCTTCAGTGCCGCCAGCACCGAACCCGCTGCCGCGACGTGGTTGTCCTTGATGAGTGCGGCGTCGCCCAGACCAAGGCGGTGATTCGTGCCGCCGCCGACCCGCACCGCGTACTTCTGCAGGAGGCGCAGACCCGGCAACGTCTTTCGGGTGTCACGGATGGCGGCTCGCGTACCCGCCACCGCATGTACCCAGCGCGCTGTCGCCGAGGCGATGCCGGACAGGTGACAGACGATGTTGAGCATCGTGCGCTCGGCGGTCAGCAGTCCGCGGGTCGGAGCTTCGACGGTCAGCACCGCATCACCGGGTTTGACCTCGGTGCCGTCCTCGACCCGGCTCACCACTGAATAGTTCCCGGCGCCAATAACCTTGTCCAACACCAGAAGTGCGATGTCGACACCCGCAATGACCCCATGCTCGCGCGAGACCATCGACGCGACGGTCGTGGCGTCGGCCGGCACTGTCGCCATCGAGGTGACGTCCGGTCCATAGCGCAGGTCCTCGTCGAGCGCGCGGGCGATGGCCGTCTCGGCCTCGGCAAGTTCGTCAGCGGTCAGTGCCATCAGAGTTGAACCCCCGCAGGTTGCACCATTCGGACGCGGCCGTCGGCGGCAAGGCGCACCTGTGTGCTCGATGCCTGTGCCGCATCGGTTTCGGGGAAATCGCTGCGGTGGTGGCAGCCCCGTGACTCCACCCGAGCCGTGGCAGCTGCCGCCACCGCCGATGCCGTCACCGTCAGTGCCGCGTCCTCGAACGTCCGTCGATCGGCGACCGCGCGATCTTTTGCCTTCGCCAACAATTCAGTCAACCTTCCCAGCCCCTGGCCGCTGCGCTCCACGGAGGCATCTGCTGTCATCGCGCGCTGCAATGCCCGGCGGGGCATCATGGCGCGTAGCCCAGATTCGAACTCCGGCAATCGACTTCGTACTCCGTCGCGAGCGTGCACGGCAGCATCGCGGCCGGCACGCCCCCCGACGACCAATCCTTCGAGCAGGCTGTTGGAGGCCAGTCGGTTGGCTCCGTGCATGCCGGTGCGGGCCACCTCGCCGGCCGCATACAGGCCGGCGATCTCGGTCCGACCATAGACGTCGGTACTGACGCCGCCACAGCTGTAATGCGCTCCCGGAACAACCGGAATCGGTTGGTGCACAATGTCGATTCCCGCAGCACGGCACGACGCGGTGACTGTCGGGAAGCGACTCTCGACGTCACGGACCCCTCGGGCATCGAGGTACACACAATCGTCACCGATGGCCGCCAATCGGGTGTTGACCGCGGCCGCAACGACATCACGCGGCGCCAGATCACCCATCGGATGCACTCCAGCGGTCACTGAATCACCATGCGCGTCAACCAGAAACGCGCCCTCCCCACGAAGCGCTTCGGTGATCAACGGCCTGCGTCCGCCGGAGTCACCGGTGTACAGCATGGTCGGATGGAACTGGATGAACTCGATGTCACTCAGCGGCAGGCCGGCCCACAGCGCCAGGGCTATGCCGTCGCCGGTCGAACCATTCGGATTGGTTGTCGCGCTGTAGAGATGGCCGAGTCCACCGGTCGCGAGGATCACCGATGGCGCCTCGAGCACACCGATCCCGTCGTCAGTGCGGACCAGCAACCCGGCCACCGCACCGTCGGAGTGCAGTATCTGCAGGGCAACGTGATTGGGCCGGATGTCCAGGGCCGCACTGGCCTTGTCCAGGGCCCGTTGCACCTCGGCGCCGGTGGCATCGCCACCGGCGTGGATGATGCGTCGCCGGTGGTGGCCGCCTTCCCTGGTCACCGACCATCGGCCGGGCTCAGATTCGTCGAAAGCGGCTCCCGCACTGACCAATTCGGCAACAGCGGAATATCCGTCAGCCACAATCGAGGTCACCGCATCGACGTCACACAGACCACCGCCTGCAGTGACGGTGTCGGCGACGTGGGCCTCGATCGAATCATCACCGTCGGGAATGACAACGGCGATACCTCCTTGGGCGTAGAAGGTTGCGGTCTCGCGCGCTTTGCTCACCACGATGACCTTGGCGCCGGCCCGATCCGCGGCGCGGGCCGCGGCCAATCCGGCCACCCCGGTACCGACAACGACGACGTCAGCGCGCTGACGCCAGTAGCCCCGTCCGCCGCACGCCGGCGTCCGCGGTGTCATTCCCCGCCGCCGGGCTGCCCGATCTCGATCATGCGTTGCACGCTGGCCCGAGCCAGTTGCGCAGTCTGCTCGTCGACGTGGACCTCGTCGGCACCCTCACGCAGGCAGCGCAGCAACGCCGCGGGCGTGATCATCTTCATGTAGGGGCAAGACGCCCGATCATTGACGGCGAGGAAGTCGACTTCCGGTGCGGCGCGGCGCAACTGGTGCAGCATGCCGACCTCGGTGGCGACCAGCACCTGCTTGGCCTTGGTGTCACGCGCCGCGTCGAGCATGCCGCCGGTCGACAGGATCTTGACCCGGCCATCGGGCACGGCGCCTTCACCGGCGAGGTACAACGCCGATGTGGCACAACCGCATTCGGGGTGGACGAACAGTTCAGCGTCGGGGTGCGACCGCGCCTGGTCGGCCAGTTCGTCACCGTTGATGCCGGCGTGGACGTGGCACTCGCCGGCCCAGATGTGCAGGTTCGTCCTGCCGGTCATGCGTCGCACGTGGGCACCGAGGAACTGATCGGGGCAGAACAGCACGGTCTTGTCTTCGGGAATCGAGGCCACCACCTCGACGGCGTTCGATGACGTGCAGCAGATGTCGGTGAGCGCCTTCACCGCGGCGGTGGTGTTGACGTAGGAAACGACGACGGCGTCCGGGAATTCGGCTTTCCAGGCGCGCAGGTCGTCAGCAGTGATGGAGTCGGCCAGCGAGCACCCGGCGCGCTGATCGGGAATCAGCACCGTCTTGTTCGGCGAGAGGATCTTGGCGGTCTCGGCCATGAAGTGCACACCGCAGAACACGATGGTCTCTTCGGCGGCCTCCGCAGCGATCCTGGAGAGCGCCAGCGAATCGCCGACATGATCGGCGATGTCCTGGATCTCAGGCAGCTGGTAGTTGTGCGCAAGCAGCGTGGCATTGCGTTCTTTGGCCAGGCGGCGTACTTCAGCCGCCCACTGCTCATCAGCGACGACGCCGCCATAGGCTCCGGTGCCTGCAGATTGGTCCACGACCGTCATGGCCGTTCTCCTTTGATCCAGCCAGGTTTTCGACTTATGATCGAAAACATGCCATATGGTAGCACTGCACATGAAGTGCTCGCCGTCGTGTTCCAGGTTCGCCAACCCACACCCCACACGCCCCAACTCAGCGTGCTGCTGTGGCAACGAGCGATGGATCCGCAGCGAGGCACCTGGTCACTACCCGGCGGTCGACTGTGCGACGACGAAGATCTCACCCACTCGGTGCGCCGCCAACTCGCCGAGAAGGTCGATCTGCGCGAAATCGCCCACCTTGAACAGCTCGCAGTGTTCAGCCAGCCCAACCGCGTACCGCCCGAGGTGTTCGGGAGCCGCGCGATCGCCTCGACCTACCTGGGCCTGGTTCCCTCCCCCGCGACGCCGGTACTACCGGCCGACACCCGCTGGCATCCAGTCGACGACCTCCCCGAGATGGCCTTCGACCACCACCCGATGATCACCCACGCACACACCCGCCTGATCGCCAAGATGTCGTATACCAACATCGGATTCGCCTTGGCGCCAAAGGAATTCACACTGACCACGTTGCGCGACATCTATGGCGCCACCCTCGGCCATCACGTCGACCCGACCAATTTGCAGCGGGTCCTCGGCCGCCGCGGCGTGATCACCCCGATCGGCACCACGGCCCGTTCCGGACGCAGCGGCGGACGCCCGGCGGCGTTGTACCGCTTCACCGACTCGGCCTACCGTGTCACCGACGAGTTCGCCGCACTGCGCCCACCAGGCTGAACGACGGCTCCGATCGACGCGGACGTGATCCACAAAAAAGTGATCGTGGTCACTATCCAGTGACATCACGTGTGGCGGAATTGGTTTTTAAGGTTTCTTTAAGAGATGATCCCCCGATGACTATGGGCAGCGCTGCCGAGTGGGCCGAAGCCGAGTGGATCGGTCATCCGTACCACGAGGAACTGCAGCCGAACTCCCGCCCACAGCGTCCGAACCTCGACCCGTTCTACCTGGCACCCGCCGGTTTCGAGCACACCGCCCCCGGAACCGTCCTGCGCTCACGCGACGTGGAACTGGGCTTCCTGGGGTTCATTCCGCAGGCCGTGCGCGCCGTGCAACTGCTCTACCGCTCCACCAACCTCCGCGGCGCGCCACAGGCAGCCGTCACCACCGTCATCGTGCCCGCCGGGCAGGCCACCAACCGGCCGCTCGTCTCCTACCAGTGCGCCATCGACGCCGTGTCGGACCAGTGCTTTCCGTCCTACGCGCTGCGACGCGGCTCTCGCGCTCTCGGCTCGGTCGCACAGCTCGAATATCTGTTGATCTCGGCCCTGGTGGCCCGCGGCTGGGCCGTGTCGATACCCGACCACGAAGGTGTCGCCGGCATCTGGGGCGCGCCGCATGAGCCCGGCTTCCATGTCCTCGACGGACTGCGCGCCGCGCTGGACACCGAGTCGCTGAACCTGTCGGCCAATGCCCCCATCGGCATGTGGGGCTACTCCGGCGGCGGCCTGGCCACCGCGTGGGCCGCAGAAGAATTCGCCGACTACGCACCCGAACTGAACATCGTCGGCGCTGCGCTGGGCTCGCCCGTCGGCGACCTCGGCGAGGTCTTCCGGCGCCTCAACGGCACGTTCTGGGCCGGGCTGCCGGCTACCGTGATCGCCGCACTCACGCATATCTACCCCGCACTCGACCGGCTGATCTCCGAGGACGCCACGCCCGCCGGACAGGCGATGCTCCGCGACATCGAGGACATGACGACCGCGCAGGCCGTCATCAAGCACATCAACCTGGACTTCGGCAGCCTGCTGGAGGTGCCGCTGTACGAAGTGGTCGAAGGCCCTGAGGTGCAGGATGTGTTCGACAGCATCAAGCTCGGCAAGACCGCCCCGAGTGTGCCGTTGTTGATGGTCCAGGCGGTGTACGACCAGATCATCAACGTCGACGGCATCGATGAACTCGCGCAGACGTACGCCGACGGCGGTGCGCACGTGACCTATCACCGGGACGCGCTCAGCGAGCACATCGTGCTGCATCCGCTGTCTGCGCCCATGGCACTGAACTGGCTTGCCGACCGATTCGCCGGTCGGGCCCTGGCGCCGGCCCGGCAGACCTCGTGGCCGACGATGTTGAACCCCGCGACCTACCTCGGGCTGGTCAAGCTGGGTCTGGTGAGTGCAAAGGTGCTGCTGGGTCGGCGGGTGTAACCACCTCGACCGCGGGGACCCTGACGACCGGCTGCACCGGCGGCCAGGCCCCCAAGTCATCGCGCTTGGTACCCAGCACACAGAACGCGAACACCAGCGCGGCGATACCCGCAGGGAAGATCACGGTCACCGCCACCAACCACGGTGAGTGGCCGAACAGCGTCGATGCGGCCTCGGTCGTATAGAACACCCGATGCTCCTGCGACACGGGCGCAGCCGCGACATCGACCGACCCATAACGCCAATGGGCAAGTGCCGCACCAACCGTCGGCGCCAACGCACCGGCGGCCAAACCACCGAGCGCCAATCCGCCCGCCAGCAGCGGACCGCGATGGGCGCGCCACTGCCACACCAGCACCGCCATCACGACGGCAAGAACGCCGAGAAAACCGACCATCAGCGCGGCGCCCAGAAACATCCGGTCCGATTCGTCGCCGAGGAAACCCGAAATACGTTCACCCTTGCGGTTCAACACCACCGCGCCGTGCACCGCCGGGACAACCAGCGCCCACAGCGCCCCGACCGCGACCCCCGCCAACGCGAAGCCGACGATCACTCGCAGTGCGGCGGCCCGGTGCGAAAGGCCGGGCGGCTCAAGGGTTTCGGTGCGCTGCGTCACCGTGGCCGTCTGCTCTTCGCGCAAGCGCTCATCGGTGCCTACTGCTCTTCGCGCAAGCGCTCATCGCTGCTCTTCCAGGTCCTTCGCATCGACAACACCATGCCGCGAGCACTTGGCCCACCACCCGTCGGGGCGCACCTGGACGATCATGCGGCGCCCGCACTCGGCACAGAACCGCGGAGCTTCCAGCCCCAACTGCGCCGTCGTGGGAATGACAGAACCGGCAGCGTCATCGGCCGAAACCCCGGTGTAGACGTTGAACTTGCCGGCACCTACCGGAGCGGGCAATTCGCGGGTCATCACAGTGTCGCGTTGAGGGCCTTGATCGGCATCTGCAGATCGTCGAGCAGTTCCAGATCCGACTCGGCCGGGCGACCCAGCGTCGTCAGGTAGTTGCCGACGATGACGGCGTTGATGCCACCGAGGATGCCCTGCTTGGCACCGAGGTCGCCGAGGGTGATCTCACGGCCGCCGGCGAAGCGGAGCATGGTGCGCGGCATGGCCAACCGGAACGCGGCGACAGCACGCAGTGCGTCGGCAGCGGGCAGCACATCCAGGTCACCGAACGGCGTGCCCGGGCGCGGGTTGAGGAAGTTCAGCGGAACCTCGTGCGGGTTCAGCTCGGCCAGGTTGGCGGCGAACTCGGCGCGCTGTTCCAGCGTCTCGCCCATGCCGAGGATGCCGCCGCAGCAGACCTCCATACCGGCCTCGCGCACCATCTCCAGGGTGTGCCAGCGCTCTTCCCAGGTGTGGGTGGTGACCACGTTGGGGAAGTACGACTTCGAGGTCTCCAGGTTGTGGTTGTAGCGGTGCACACCCATGGCCTTGAGGCGGTCGACCTGCTCCTGATCGAGCATGCCCAGCGAGCACGCAATCTGGATGTCGACCTCATTGCGGATGGCCTCGATACCGGCGGCCACCTGGGCCAGCAGACGCTCGTCGGGTCCGCGGACCGCGGCAACGATGCAGAACTCGGTCGCACCGGTCTTGGCGGTCTGCTTGGCCGCTTCGACCAGGCTCGGGATGTCGAGCCAGGCGCTCCGGACCGGGGACGCGAAAAGGCCGGACTGCGAACAGAAGTGGCAGTCCTCCGGGCAGCCGCCCGTCTTGAGGCTGATGATGCCTTCGACCTCGACCTCGGGACCGCACCACTTCATGCGCACCTCATGCGCCAGCGCCAGCAGGTCTTCAAGGCGATCGTCAGGCAGCTGCAGGATCTCGAGGATCTGCGCCTCGGTGAGGCCTTCGCCTCGCTCCAAAACCTGGTCGCGGGCAACGCCCAACACATCAGTCGCGGCCTGAGTCACCGGCACTCCTTATTCCAGGCCGACTCCGGCCCATAACTTGAACGGTGTTTAGGATACAGCCGTGCAGTTGCACCGAAGCGACGTGGTCGCCAAAGCAGCCGAGATCCTCGACAACTACGGGATCGCCGATCTGACCATGCGTCGACTGGCGCGTGAGCTCAATGTCAGCCCCGGCGCGTTGTACTGGCATTTCGCCGACAAGCAGGAACTTCTCGGCGCCGTAGCCGACCGGCTGCTGAAGTCGGCGGGCACGGGCGTCGACGCCGGAGGGTGGCCGGACCGGATCACCGCGCTGGGTTCGGCGCTGCGCGATGCCTTGCTGTCCGCCACCGACGGCGCCGAGCTGGTCTCGGCCAGCTTCTCGGCGGGGCGGTCCGTCGAGGTGAACCGGATCGTCACCGCATTGGGCGCGGCCGCCGCCGATTCCGGCCTGGGTGCCGACGATGCCGAGTTGGCCGCGCGCACCATCGTCTACTACGTGCTGGCCTTCACCGCTGACGAACAGTCGCGCATGCAGTGGGATGCGGCCGGCGCCGAGGTCGCAGGAGGCGACACGGTCTGGACCGAAAATGCCGGTGGCCGTTTCGCTTTCGGATTGAACCTGCTCATCGACGGTATCGATTCCATTTCGGTGCGGTCCGCCTTTCCCGGCGTTACGCAGGCCGAAACCCCACTCAGCTGACGACGTGCTCGGTTCGCGAGTCGCCGTCCCAATACCTCAGTCCCACAAAGGAACCCGCGATCTCGGCTGGGCTTCCCGCAATCCGCAGCGCGGTAGCCAGGCCATCGGCGGGTATCCGCCGGCCGAGCGTCACGTGTGGCGTCCAGTCCCCCGGTTCGGTGTGTGGCAGGACCGCAGACGAGTGCGGTATGACGACGCGGTGGACGTCGGCATGCAACTGCAACAGGTGCGCTCCGGGCACGATCACGCGCGCCAGTACTGCGGCCGAGCGGCCGAAGATCAGCGCAGAACCGACGCGGCACGGGAGTGGAAAGCGGTCCAGTAGCACGGTAAGTGCTTGTCGCACAGCACTATCCAGATGATCGGCCACCACCAGGGTGACGTGCGGCCGGGCCACCCGGACCTGAGCTGGTAAACCCGCGGCACGCAGTTCGTCCCAGCTGTGGCCGATGGCGGCCTCGGTCTCGGCATCGAACAGCAGCTCGACCGAATGCACCACGTCAGTTCACCAGGCTCGAAACCCATTGCGAATCAAAGGCATTCTCACTGGCCGCAGCGAAGGCTGCGGGCGCCAGCGCACCCGAACCCGCCGGCAGCACTGCCCGCACCGGCGCCAGCGCCGCCAGTGCGTCGCGATTGCCCTGTTCAGCCGCCCCGGGGTCCGACGGCCACGACCCGATGACCAGTCCGGCACACGGAACATCCCGGCCTGCAAGTGCTTCCAAGGTCAGCGCGGTGTGGTTCAACGTGCCCAGGCCCGGTGACACCACCAGCAGGACGGCTGCCCCGAGTTCGACCGCCAGGTCGCGCAGGGTCACACCTTCGGCCCCGAGTTCGACCAGCAACCCTCCTGCCCCTTCGACCAGGGTCAGCCGGCCGGGACGGTCCATCCCCCGGATGAGTCCGAGCAGCGAGGTGCGGGAAGGCAGCACCATGCCGGATTGCTCGGCGGCGGCAGCCGGCGCCAGCGGCTCCGGATATCGCCAACCTCGCAACAACTCCGTCACACCCGAGAGTCGGCCGACCTCGGCGAGGTCGTCGTCACCGGATCCCGACGCCGGCCAACTGCCGGTCTGTACGGGTTTGCACACGGCGACGTCGAGCCCGGCCAACCGGGCATGACACGCCAGGGCCGCAGTCGCGATGGTTTTCCCGACACCGGTGTCAGTGCCGGTGACCAGCACGACCGTCACGACCGCACCAGTGCCAGAACCTCACCGAGTACGCGGCCGGCCAAATCGAGCTCAGCGGCATCCAGCGACGCGCGGGCCGTCAGGCGCAGCCGCGATGTCCCCGCGGGCACCGGCCCGACTGCGCTTCGTTCAGGGCAGTCTAGGCAGCCGGGGTTGCAGCCGGTGTGGGGCGCTGGCGCGGTGGCGTGTAGGCCACCGCCGCGCAGGCGGGTGCAGTCAGTCGCCCGTGGCGTCCACGTCGCAGCGCAGCGTGAAGGTCACCGTGCTGGGCGCCGGCAGCGTCGGCTACTCCACCGGGCCGAGCGGCGTGCAGCTGATGAAGCTTTTCGAGCGCTGGGGCATCGCCGACGAGATCGCGCGTCGCACCGTGCAGGCGCCGCCCGGCGTGCCGGTGGGCACGCTGGTGGCGCGCGGCGAGGTCGCGCTCGGCTTCCAGCAGCTGAGCGAGCTGATGCACCTGAGCGGCATCACCGTGCTCGGCGGCATGCCCGAGGGCTGTGCCATCGACACCACCTTCAGCGCCGGCCTGTGCAGCGCCGCCACGCAGGCGCAGGCGGCGAGCGCACTGATCGCCTACCTACGCTCGCCCGACACGGCCGAGCTGAAGCGGCGCCACGGCATGGCGCCGGCCTGACACTCCCTGGGAGACACACGATGATCATCGACTGCCACGGCCACTACACCACCGCGCCGAAGGCGCTGGAGGAATGGCGCAACCGGCAGATTGCCGGCATCAAGGACCCGGCGCTGATGCCGAAGGTCAGCGAGCTGAAGATCAGCGACGACGAGCTGCGCGAGACGATCGAGAAGAACCAGCTGCGCCTGATGAAGGAGCGCGGCAGCGACCTGACGATCTTCAGCCCGCGGGCCAGCTTCATGGCGCAC
>ERZ650309.854-NODE-854-length-14565-cov-3.921571_pt1 | contig 14565 bp, 9 predicted proteins | sample MGYA00376245_ERZ650309 | MGnify/ENA primary metagenome ERZ650309 (study PRJEB26733, sample SAMN07839294) | wastewater metagenome | biome: urban; feature: wastewater treatment plant; material: waste water | place: USA: North Carolina | collected 2016-04-26 ...
TTCCCTACACGACGCTCTTCCGATCTGGTAGTTTTTCACCTGGATGTTTGTTCGGGTATCAGTTTGTTTTTTACCAGCGCCGACTCATATTGCTGAAGCACCGATTGTAATCCCGAAAGTAAAACAGAATCGATGGAGCCGGGTTTTTCGACGAGGTTTTTCTTGAGGAGACTGTCACTTACCAAATCATAAACACCAATCACCGACGAACCATCAAACTGCAATAACTGACGATCATTTATAGCCTGATAAACATCACCGGGGTAATTGACTGCCATTCCTGATGAGGTGGTGTCGAAGGGGCTATTTCCAAAGGCAGTGAAGGGAAGGTCAAAATTCAGTAGGTCGAGAATGCCGGGAATAATATCGGTTTGCTGAGTAGTTCTTGAATTGCGCCCTTTCAGGTTGGTGCCGGGCATAAAGTAAAGTATGGGTACCCTGAACATTCCGGTTTTGGTCTGGTAATAAGGAATTGTTGAAGGGCCTGTATGATCACTGGTAATCACGAATAGGGTATTCTGAAACCATTTGGTTTTGGAAGCTTCCCTGAAAAAGGAGGCGAGAGCGTAATCGGCATAACCGATACTTTCATGAATGGGCAACGGACCTTTCGGGAATCGGTTCTGAAGATGGTCAGGTATGGTATAGGGATGATGTGACGACAATGAGAAAAAGGAAGTAACAAAAGGAGGTTTCATCTCATTCATTTTGGAAATGTAGAAATGGTAGAAGTTCTCATCAAAGATGCCCCAGTGTCCATCATAATCTTTGCCGGGGTATTCCTTACGTCCATAGTAGTTTCCGAAACCCGACATACTGGTGAAATTATCGAAGCCCATGGTACCATTATTGCCTCCGTGAAAAAATGCCGAAGTATAACCTTTAGGCTGAAGAATGGCTGCTATGGAATGAAGCTTATTGCCATTATAGGGTGAAGTGATATAGGATGCAGGCATAAGTGTTGGCAAAGATGCCAGTACAGCAGGGATTCCGTCTATCGATTTTTTTGCGTTGGCATAGGCATTTGTAAATAACATTCCCTCATTTGCCAGCGAATCGAGAAACGGCGTATAGCCCTTGCCGTTATTTAGCGTTCCAATGAATTCTGAAGAGAAACTTTCCAGAATAATGATGACCACATTTTTAGGTTGAAAAGGAGGTCTTCCTGAATATTGGTGGTCTTTTGAGAAATATTTCAGGGCCTCTTGTTCAGGAATATATTTTTTTTCTTCAAGCAGATCTTTACCCAGTGTTTTGAAAACCGTGAAAGGAGTATTCAATACCAATGGGACAAGGGTGGGAGGAGTGTTACCTGCAGCACTCAGAATACCCAGGGGCTTCAGTTGTAATCCACCTCTGGCTCCAATAACCACAAGAGCCGAGGCGGGAAGTAACAACAACCACTGCAACCCAATTTGTGTCTGGTTTTCGGTAGCCGGGACTTTGATGCGGTTGTAAAGGAAAATGGTGAGGGCAGCAAGCAATGCAAATACCACCAAAACATACCAGAAGTCACGCGCCATTTGAGGAAGCGTGTTTTGCATATCATCACCCATTGAAAACAAGCCGAACAGATCGGCCGTAGTTCGTTTACCCTGATATTTGAAATATTCGAGGTCGATACAGTTAAGCATCAAAACCGGAATGTTAACTATGAAGAAGTACCATCTGAGGATGTTTTGCCATAACCTGGTGTAAAAAGCTTTGGCAGGAATCAGGTGAAAGAGCACAAAGGGTGCATTGAGAACAAGAATGATATTAAGATCGAATCGTGTGCCTGTGAAAAATGCTTTGAAAACATCGGTAGTACCGGAACCTGTAAAATAGCCAGCATTGGCCAGCAGAAAAGCAAGGCGGCTGAGCTGATATATAACCATCAGCACTAATAATCTTTTGAGGAGTAATTGGAATCGCTTCCAGAAGCTTTTCATAGCCGGTACTAAACAAACGAGGCTGATCCTTTTAAAAGATCAGCCTCGAAGTATCAATTGATGAGAATTACAGTTTGGTATAGGTATAAGTGAAGTTACCTGATACGCTGTTTACAGTCTCAGTGATTGTAAGAATAACTGTTGAACCGGTTCCACCGCCACCAACGGTTGTTCCGTTTCCGCTGAATGTTCTGGCAACGGCAGGAGTTCCGCAAACGATAGTTTGTGTAGGAACGGTAACCTGATTGTTGGTTCCAAGAATGATATTCAGTTTTGCATTAGCATTTGAATAGTCACCAAATTTGCTCCACTCAACAGCATTGTTCAGGGTTGCAGAAAGTGCGAGAGATTCAGTGTAAGTGTAAGGAGCCTGACTTGAAGTGATGGTGCAGGTATAATTTCCTTCAAATGGAGAAGAACCGAGTTGGTTTTCAACTGAAACAACACGGTAGTTGCTTCCTGTATTTCCTGCTGCGTCAGTAGCAGAATAAGTAATGGTGTAATCGTCAGCAAGGTTAGTGTTCACATCTCCACTCACTGATACTCCGATAGTACCATCTTCGTCGTCTACAGCAGTAGCTCCCGGATCGGTGAATGTTCCCTGAAGATAAACAGTAACATTTTGGTCACCATTTAAAGTTACAACTGGAGGAGTAGTATCCTCATCATCTTTACATCCGGTATAAACTAAGGATGAAAGCGCAACGAATAATGCCGGCAGAAGGGCGATTCTTTTGTTCATGATTTTTTTTGGGTTTAAATTTGATTTTGGCTTATTTGTCAAAACTCCATGCAAAAGTATGCCAAATCTTAAAAATATCAAAAAAAATCTGTTGAATTTAAATTTTATATACATTTGCACCTCAAACTAATCAAAAAAACAATGAAAAAGCTCATTCCTGCCCTTATTATCTCGGGTATGCTTTCATCGGTGTTCGTTTCCTGCGGTCCAAGCGCTGAAGAAAAAGCCGCTGCTGAACAACACATGAAAGATTCTGTCGCAGCTGCTGAAAAAGCTGTGCAAGACTCTATTATGGCTATACAACAAAAAGCTACTGAAGATTCATTAGCTGCTGTTAAAGCTGTTGAAGATTCACTGGCTGCTGTTAAAGCAATGGAAGATTCAATCGCCGCTGCTAAATCAAACAAGCCTAAACCAAAGCCAAAACCTAAAACAACTACTCCAACCAAGCCTGAAGACGTTAAGCCAGGTCAGGGAAGAGGTTGATTTTAACGGCTGATTGTTAATAACTTATAGGGCAAGGTTACAGGAAAGTGTTTTATCCTGTAATTTTGCCCTATAAAATTTAACGCAACCATGAAAAAGATTTTAGGACTTGTAATCATTGCCGGGATGATGACTTTCACAGCATGTGGACCCAGCGCAGAAGAAAAAGAAGCTGCCGCAAAAGCGATGCAGGATTCAATTGATGCAGCTGAAGCCCAAATGAAAGCCGTTGAAGAAGCAGCCAGACAACAAGCCATTCAGGATTCTATTGCCGCTGCTGTACCCGATTCTGCTGCAGCAACTACTACTCAGTCTGCCCAATAGTTAGTAACTTATTTATGAAACCCCGCCTCAAAACGGGGTTTTTTTATGCCTTAGGGTTTTCCGCACCCGGAACAACCACCGGCTCCGGTTTTTCCCGGCCTGATCGCCTGAAGTAATCGCTTGAAAAGATACCAGGCAGCACCCGCTATGATGACTAATGCAATAATTTCCTGCCACATCGATTTCCTGATTTCTCGCAAAGATACCCCTTTTTTCAATACTTTTGAACCAGTTTTAAGCCCTAAACAATGCACTTTGACAGGAAACAACTAACTGATTCACAGTTAATTCATATTTATACTCAGCTCATCAGACCTCGTTTAATTGAAGAGAAAATGCTGGTGCTGCTCCGGCAGGGTAAAATAGCCAAGTGGTTCTCGGGAATTGGTCAGGAGGCCATTTCCGTAGGAACAGCACTCGCCATGGATCCCGATGAGTACATTTTACCAATGCACCGTAACCTGGGAATTTTTACCGTAAGGAATATTCCATTGCATCGCCTCTTCAGCCAGTTTCAGGGTAAACCCGGTGGTTTCACCAATTCACGCGACCGTTCATTCCATTTTGGAACCCAGGAATATAAAATCATTGGAATGATTTCGCATCTGGGCCCTCAAATGGGAGTTGCAGATGGTATTGCCCTTGCCAATGTGCTGGCTAAAAAGCAAAAAGCTACTGCCGTTTTTACCGGAGATGGTGGTGCCAGTGAAGGCGATTTTCATGAATCCATCAACGTTGCAGCCGTGTGGAATCTCCCCGTAATTTTCATTGTCGAAAATAATGGATATGGCCTTTCAACACCTTCAAACGAACAATTCCGCTGCAAGCAGTTTGTCGATAAAGCCATCGGTTACGGAATTGAAGGTGTGCAGGTTGACGGGAATAACATTCTGGAAGTATATCATGCCATTTCTAAAATAACGGCCGACATCAGATCCAACCCTCGTCCCGTGCTTCTTGAATGCCTTACTTTCAGAATGAGAGGTCATGAAGAAGCCTCAGGAACCAAATATGTTCCGCAAGAGCTCTTTGAAGAATGGGGTAGAAAGGACCCCATCAGGAACTTTGAGGAATACCTTTTATCAGCAGACGTTTTGCACGATTCACTGATTCAGGAAATAAAAAATAATATCCGTCACGATATTGAACAGGGACTCGAAATCGCATTCGCAGAAACCGAGGCGGCCCCTGATACCGAAAAGGAATTGAATGCTCTTTTTGCAGTTGCGCCTGCATCGGTGGCTCCACCATCAAATGCGCTTGTATCTGAAAAACGCTTTCTGGATGCCATCACTGAAGCCATGCAACAGTCGATGCAGAAATTCCCAAACCTGGTAATTATGGGTCAGGATGTTGCTGATTATGGTGGAGTCTTTAAGGCCACTCTCGGTTTTGTTGAACAATTCGGTAAAGCCCGTGTGAGAAATACTCCTCTCTGCGAATCGGCTATTGTTGGTGCGGGCCTTGGTCTTTCCATCAATGGATACAAATCAATTGTTGAAATGCAGTTCGCCGATTTTGTAACCTGTGGTTTCAATCAAATAGTAAATAACCTGGCCAAAACACATTACCGTTGGGGACAAAATGCAGATGTAGTGGTTCGAATGCCTACCGGTGCCGGAGTAGGAGCGGGCCCCTTTCACTCTCAATCCAATGAAGCCTGGTTCTTCCACGTACCGGGACTAAAAATTGTGTATCCAGCTTTCCCTGCTGATGCCAAAGGACTTTTAAACGCTGCCATTGCAGATCCTAATCCAGTTATGTTTTTTGAGCATAAGGCCCTTTACAGAAGTGTATCTGGTCCGGTGCCTGAAGCATGGTACACCACCGAAATTGGTAAGGCGGCCACCATTCGTTCAGGTAATGATTTGACTATTGTGACCTATGGCTTTGGTGTGCACTGGGCAATGGAAATACTCGATAAGCATCCTTCCGTTTCAGCCGATCTTATCGATTTGCGTTCGCTGTTACCATGGGATGAAGCTACAGTGATGGCTTCAGTGAAGAAAACAGGAAAAGTGATTGTCATGCATGAAGATACTTTCACAGGTGGCATAGGTGCTGAAATTGCTGCAGTGATTGCAGAAAAATGTTTTACATTTCTCGATGCGCCTGTGGTACGTTCTGCCAGTCTCGATACTCCTGTACCGATGTCGTCGCAACTCGAATGGAACTTCCTGCCTAAAGAGCGTTTTGAGAAACAGTTGTTGGCTCTCGCTGCTTACTGATTTCCTGATGCAATTTCCTGATTTCGCCTGCTATAATTGAGTAATGTTCCTGCTCGCTTCAGCGATTCCTTATTCTCAGGAGTGAATACTGCATATTTCAAAAACTGTTTTTCCTTTTCTGTAAGATGCCACGAAAGAGCGATCTTTTCATCCATCTGCGGAAGCTGAAACTGCACAAAATCAAATTCACATTCAAGCCAGGCCTGCATGTATTTGAGATAATCATCCTGCATATAATCCTGCATCAGAATGAAATTACCTGTAACATTTCGTACAGGAGCAGTGAGCTTCTGTAGTATGGTTGAAAGACTGGTATTTTGAAGTCTCGATTTTTTATTGGTATCACGAATCTGAATGAAAACCACACCTCCTGTATTGTTTTTTATCCATTCCCTGAACTCAAATAAAAATCTTACCGAATTCAGAATTCCGAAATTATCTCTTATTCCCGCATCCATCACTTCCACCGGAGGTTGTGTGGGTAATGAAGCCGATGGCATGATGTACGGGAAGGTTGCATTCATCCTGAGCACACTGGTAAATTGGGTGTTCAGTGGATTGTTAGCCCCAAAGAACCGGGTATATTCAATAGCATCCGGTACAGGATCGAGAGTGCCCGATGCAGTTATTGGATTCTGCAACATGTATGAAATGCCAACCGGCGATATCATCAAAGCTCTTCCGTCGTTCAGTATGGTCGGACTGATAATCATCATCGGGATTTCTGCATCAAGTTCAGGCTTGCGGTAATATCCCAACCGGTGATTTAATACATTTCCGAGATTTTCGTTCAGCTGATTTTCGAAAGCATAAGCTCTGTCCTTGTAATAACTGTTGTTTCCATCTTCGAATGACTGCATGTTGAGAAATGCATCACTCACCATGAAGCTGAAAGCAGTAGTGTTGAGAAGATCTCTTGAGATGGCATCGAGATAATCTGGTGCTGTGGTGGCTACAGCCGACATCAGAGCAGGTCTCTCATCGAGATACAATCCACGGTAATAGGAAGCTCCGATAGTGCCTCCTGAAGAACCACTGATGAGCCTCGTGTGATTCATGAGTTGTCCGTTTAGCACACTGTCGAGCGCCATCATGGTACGGAATGTAAACAACGAAGAACGCAATCCACCACCACTAACATTTATAATCACCATCTTTGGTTTGTCAACTCCCTTGAGTGCCCAATTCTGTTTCCACTTTTCAAGAATGGAAACGGTTTCCTGATGATCGGTTCTTATTTGAGTGCTGTCGATAGAAGCTGCAAGCGATTCAATGGAATATTCTCTTCTTGGTTGTTTGTAGTCGAGACCGAATGCTTTGTTACGCTGATTGAAAAATTCAAATTGTGAAACATAGTTCAATAAAATAAAAGTGACTATGATGGCAGTATTGGCCCACGATCTTAACCAGAAACGGAACACACCTGAAAGCATCATGAACATGGTGAACAAAAGCATAACACTGGCTGCAGCAGGTATCTGAAAGGATTTATACTCACGGAAGAGTCCCAGTAAGATGAAAACCGAAAACACGATCAGTTCCATCACTGCTGCATTGATATGATTTTGTTTGAAAACCGATTGCAGCATGTATTGTTTGTAGTGATCGGTATTCCGTACCAAACGGGTATTAAAGGGCATTACCAGATACGTTTCAACTCTCCATACTTTCGTATCGCCCGATTTTTTCTTGCGGTTTCTTGAGCGTTTTCTTTTGGCAAGAAGTTCCTTCTCATCAGCTGAAACTGCATCGGCATGCTCGACTCCAAAAAGTTTATAAATGTCTTTGTTGGTAAGAAGAAAGTACCGCAGTGTGAAGCCAACCACCAGGAAGATGCCGGCAAGAAATCCAAGGATGTTAATCCCTATTTCAAGCGGACTCTTGAATTGACTGAAATACTGGAACTGTACAATTTCGATGATGTAGATGAGAACAAAAACGGAAGGAATGATGAAATTGTTGAAAGTATATTTCTGAAATGTTTTTGACAGAGAAGCGAGAAAGGGGAAACGGAAGCTGTTCAGAATGTAACTGGATATGTTGAATGCCATGATGAAGACACCACATGCAATACCAACAATGAAAAATGAAACCACATCTACCTTTCCGAGGTATTCGGGGTCGAGGAAGAGGTAAGGAATTCCAAATCTCTTAGAAAATGATTGAGTGATGAATCCGAAAAGGATGACCCAATACAACATCATCAACTGATTTTTTTTCAGGTGCATGACCACCAGTTGAATGGCAAAAGAGTAAATGAGCCGGTCAGGAAAGAATCTAAACCGCATGAGTTTTCAGAGTCATCTGATTGGTATACGTAAATCCCTTTAAAAAGATGCTCTTTTCCTTACCTTTTTTAAATTGTAAGGATATGAAAATCAAATATTTGCTAAAACTGAAGCAATTGTTTCCTTTTCAAGACGCAAGGCCTGCTCTTCGATAGCGGCTCCGCGCCTGATCACATCTTCGGTAAAGGATTTATCGGTATACGAACCACAATTAATTTTCACATTCATATAAGCCCCTGAAACTGCAGTGCGGGCGCAAAGAGCACCAACTCCGGCATCGGAAGCTGAATTGGGATTTCCTTTTTCAGCCATGGCCTTTGTAATTTCCATTGCTTTCAGTGAAAGCTCCATCACTTTAAAGGGCACTTCAATAGCATAACGGGTTGCCTGTTGAATAGCATTTTTTCTGAAGGTCACCTCTTCGGGGGTATCTTTTGGAAGTTGAAAAGCCTCCATGATTTTATTAAATGAACGGGTATCTTCATCAACCATAGCAATGAGTTCCTTTCTGAGTTGTTGACCTTTTTCGGCCCATTCACTGAATTCCAGCCAGCGTTCTTCCCATCCTTTTTTCGAGGCGCTGAGGTTGGCTACCATGGTGCCAAGCGACACACCAAGTGCACCAACATAGGCAGCAATAGAGCCTCCCCCCGGTGCAGGTGAATCGCTGGCGGTTTCTTCTGAAAAGCCGGTGAGAGTCATTCCTGCAAGGCGATTCGACTGACTGTCGTTGAGACAATATTCTATGATGCGTTTCTGCGGATCAAAGGGTCCCAGTTCATCAAGACCCATTGATTTTACTGCAATGTGGATGAGTTCTTTCTCTGAAACTCCTGAGCTCAGCTGTTGTTTGTGAAGGAAATACTTTCCTGCCTCCAGCATGGCCGACAGGGGTACCAGTCCCACCAGTTCTGAGCCTGTCACCCGCAACCCCCGTTCACCGGCACTTGTGCAGCATTCATCAAAAACCTTGTGCAGCGGAGTCTCACGAAATTGGGTGATATTAATCGAAACCTGGGCAATGTTGTATTCTTCAATGAACCAACCTATGGCTTTCACACCTTTCAGTTTTCCTGGAATGCGTATTTCTTCGCCTTTTTCATCTTTGGCTACAGGACCACTAACGGGGTTGCCTATACGTTTTACGCGGCCCGCCTCGCGGATGTCGAATGCTACGGAATTGGCTCGCTTAACAGACTTGGTGTTGAGGTTTACGTTGTAAGCAATGAGGAAATCGCGGGCACCGATAACGGTAGCGCCAGATTTGATATTGAAGCGTTGTGGACCAAAATCGGGTTTCCAAGCAGGGTCCTCCATTTTGGTTGCAAAGCCTTCATATTCACCTGAGCGAATTACGGAAAGGTTATTTCTGGAGGTATCTTTTTGTGCTGCTTCATAGAGGTAAACCGGAATATCCAGTTGAGATCCCACCCGTTCACCGAGCTTTTTCGACCATTCAGCGGTTTCCTCAAGAGTAATATTCGCTACTGGTATGAACGGACACACATCGGTGGCTCCCATTCGGGGATGAGCCCCGGAATGGCGGGTCATATCAATCAATTCTGCTGCTTTGGCAATACCACGGAAGGCTGCTTCCACAACATATTCGGGCTCACCCACAAAAGTCACCACAGTACGGTTGGTGGCCTTGCCGGGATCAACATTCAGCAGACGGACACCCTCAACACTTTCAATGGCAGCCGTTATCTGGTTAATGATCTGCATATCATTCCCTTCACTAAAATTGGGAACACATTCAATAAGTTGTTTCATGGTTCAGAAATATATGGATGCAAAGATTGTAAAAATTATTGCTTTAAAATTCTTTCCCGTTAAGGAACACCCTGTTAATTAGATTAGATCCGAAACTATAGGGAATAAAAGCCACAGAGGGAGCAGGTTTGGTGATGAAAAAAGATGCGGGTCTTCCTTTGGTGATGGTGCCATGACTTTCCTGCAATCCCATTGCATAGGCACCGTTAATGGTTGCAGCATTGATGGTTTCTTCCGGAGTCATGCCCATGTATAAACACGACAACGACAAAATGAAGGGCATATTTCCCGAGGGTGATGATCCGGGATTGAAATCGGTAGCCAGAGCTACAGGAAGTCCTGCATCCAGCATCTTACGTGCAGGAGCATAATGGATCTTAAGAAAGAAGGCAGTCGATGGAAGCAGAGTTGCCATGGTTTCAGAATTCCGAAGTACCTCAATTTCTTCGTCTCCTGTAAATTCAAGATGATCGACCGAACGCGCTTTGTATCTCACTCCGGTTTGAATGCCACCGGAAAGAGCCAGTTCATTGGCATGGATTTTCGGTTGCAAACCATATTTCCAGCCGGCTTCTAGAATGGTTGCCGTTTCATCGGGAGTAAAAAAGCCTCTGTCGCAAAACACGTCACAATAATCGGCCAGGCCTTCGGCAGCTATTTTCGGAAGCATTTCATTGGTAATAAGGCTGATATATTCATCGCGATTGTTTTTGAAAGACTCAGGGAGTGCATGGGCACCTAAAAAAGTGGCCTTTACGGGAACCGGACTCATCTCTTTTATTTTACGGATCACTCTAAGCATTTTTAGCTCAGCTTCAGTATTCAAGCCATACCCTGATTTTATTTCAACGGCTCCGGTGCCGAATCTGATCATTTCTTCAAGGCGCTGCAAAGCATCTTCAAGCAACTTTTCTTCAGGTGCATTAGCTAAACGACGGGCCGAATTCAGAATGCCGCCACCCCGGCGGGCTATCTCTTCGTAGGTGAGTCCGTGAATGCGATCAACGAATTCCTGTTCTCTTGGTGCGGCATAAACAATGTGTGTGTGTGAATCACACCATGTTGGAAACACCATTCCTCCGGCTGCATCCACCACCCGGCAGGTGCCGCCCGGATCGATACGTTTCATTTCATGCTGAAAAGAAGACATGGTTCCCCAGGAGTGAAATCGGCCCTCACTGCAATACAACCAACTGTCGCCCAGTACCGGAAGAAGTGCCTGTTCTTTACCTGCAACCTTCGGTGCCGGCGAGTCGTTTGCCTGTACCAGAAAACCAATGTTTTTTATAACCAGATTCATGCTTATCAAATTTGCGGCTAATGTAGCAAATCGGTTGCTGATCTTTGTTGAAAACAATTCATCCGGCCCCTTAATATTCGGTTTTTTGTTAGAGCGGTTTTTTACTTTTGTTGAATGGATTTCATTGAAGTGGATTGTACCGTAACACCTCCGGGTGACTATACCGAAATTCTGATTGCATACCTCGCTGCAGCAGGATTTTCAATGTTTGAAGAAAAAGAAGATGGCGTCAAGGCATACATTGAATCTTCACGGTTCAATCAGCAGGAGCTCGATGCCATTCCGCTCATAAGTGGTCATGAGGAGGCGACTGTTTCCTATAAGCTTTCAGCCATTGCACGCAAGAACTGGAACGAAGAATGGGAAAAAAACTTCAAACCGGTGATCATTGGGAAAGAAGTGTATGTACGAGCCGAGTATCACCTTCGTGATCCGTCATACCGTTACGAGCTGATTGTGCAGCCCCGAATGGCTTTTGGTACAGGTCATCATGCCACCACTTCGATGATGCTTGAGGCCATGCTTGAAATCGATTTCTCCGGCAAGACAGTCCTTGATATGGGTTGCGGTACCGGAATCCTTGCTATTCTGGCCGACAAAATGAATGCAGCTTCAGTAATGGCTATCGACAATGATCCCAATGCTACTGAAAACGCAGTAGTGAATTGCACAGTTAACGAAACACGTGTGATTTCTGTATTTACAGGAGATGCCAAAACACCGGGTGATTCGAAATTTGATGTGATACTGGCAAATATCAACAGAAATATTATTCTTGAAGATCTCGCGTTGTATAACCATAATATGCATTCCGGTAGTCTGCTGCTGACTTCAGGATATTACCTCGCTGATCTGGATCTGATCCGTGACAAAGCCACTTCATTGGGAATTGAGTTCGTCAGTCAACGTTCGCTTGACAACTGGTGTCAGGCTACTTTCATAAAGAAATAAACAAATAATTGCAGATATGAATCTGAGAAAATGCCTGATACCTGTGCTGTCGTTCTTATTGACATTCGCCATGAATGGCGATTTGCAAGCACAGACACTGAAGAATTTTTCACACGACCCGGTCAGGTTTACGGCCGAAATGGAAGCCTTTCTGCAGGCAACCAATAAAAAGGATGGTGAAAAACTGATGGAACGTTTTGTAGTTCCGTGGACAACCGGAAAATTCAGTCCTGCTCAACAGGAAACGATTTACAGTACGTGTGATGCCATGCTCAAAAAACGATTGAAAGCTTTTCCCGATTTCAGCAATTACCTGAATGCATTAATAGGTTTTTCAGCAAGTGCCCAATCAACACAGAGTTTCGACAACTGGCACACGGGTATTAATAAACTGTTGAAAGGATCAGTAAGGAATTTCAGTAACTATCTTGAGGTTTGTTACGACTTATTTACTTCGAACACCTTGTACAGTTCTCCTTCAACTACATGGAAGGCCAGTAACAACGGATATACTTTTGAATTCGATTCGCTTCCGAAAATTGTTTTCGGAAACATGAATCTTGCCTGTTATGCTAAATCAGATTCATCAGTTATTATCAATACTCAGGGTAACTATTATCCCAACCTTAAAAAGTTTTATGGAAAAGGAGGTACAATTATCTGGAGCCGCGCCGGTCTTCCCGCAAAGGATGTTTATGCAGAATTGAACAGGTACCAGATTGATGTTTCAGGATCTGACTTCGATGCCGATTCTGTTACGTTTTACAACAAGCAGGTTTTCAGTCAGCCCTTAATGGGAAGGTTAATGGAAAAAATTCTGGCCAGCACCACAATAGAAACTGCCACTTATCCGAGGTTTATTAGTTACAACCTGAACCTTGAAATCAAGGAGTTGGTAAAAGATGCTTCCTATAAGGGAGGATTTTCAATGCATGGTTCCAAAATGATTGGATCGGGCGGAAGGGGTCGTGAAGCAGCATTGATTTTTTACAGGAGCAATAAACCTTTTTTGAAATTGCAATCACAAAGTTTTGTAATGCGCACCGACCGTATTGTTTCCGATAATGCTGCTGTGACATATTATCTTGAGAGTGACTCTATTTATCATCCGGGACTTCAATTCAAATACATAGCCAAGGAACGAGAAGTATCACTCATCCGCCCAAGCGGTAAATCATCGGGAACCCCATATTACGACTCCTATCACGACATCGATATGTACTTTGATGCCATGATCTGGAAAATTGATGATCCGCTTATTGATATGAAGATGATTAGTGGTGAGGGTGAGGTAAAGTTGGTGTTTGAATCTTCTAACTTTTTCAGGGCTCAGCGATATCAGCGTTTGCAGGGACTCGCTGAGGTGAATCCTTTGTATACCCTGAAACAATATGCTGAAAAAAATCAGACAAAAGTTATTGGTGTTCCCGAGTATGCCTTGCATTTAAGAATGGAAGAGGGGCAAATAAGGAATTTGTTTCTGGCGCTTGCCAGTCAGGGATTTCTCACCTATGATGAAGCTGCCGACCGTGCTGTCATTAAAGATCGTCTTTATTACTACCTGAGTGCGAGTGTCGGGAAAACGGATTATGATATCATTGAATTTCAATCTCAGATCAGCGGTAAGCCGAATGCCACACTCAACCTCCTGAATTACGAAATCAACATGAGAGGGGTTCCGTATGTGGCTCTTAGCGACACCCAGAATGTTTTTGTAGTTCCGGCCGAACAGGAACTGACACTAAAGAAAGACAGGAACTTCACCTTTAACGGAAGGGTGCATGCCGGCCGTTTTGATTTTATAGGTAAAGAATTTACTTTCAACTATGATGACTTTAATCTGCATCTGAAAGCTGTCGATTCCCTCTCCATAAAAATTCCTTCTGAGGAGTTAACGGCCGATGGAAGGGTGAAAATGATACCCATTAAAAGTGTTGTCCAGAATGTGACCGGATACCTGAATATTGACAGGGCCAATAACAAATCGAGTTATCAGAAAAGTCCCGAGTATCCGATCTTCAAAAGTGATAACCAATCTTATGTTTATTACGATTACCCCTGGATATACAACAGCGTTTACAACCGAAACAGCTTCTATTTTCAGGTAAGTCCATTTACGATTGACAGTGTTGATAATTTCAAACCTGAAGGACTTTCGTTTGACGGTAGCCTCATTTCAGCAGGAATATTCCCTGATATTCCTGAAAAACTGGTTATTCAGAATGACTATTCTCTTGGATTCAAACGGGTTCTTGGCGACGCCGGTTTGCCGGCATATGCGGGCAAAGGTACTTATTATGAAAAGTTGAATCTGAGCAACAGCGGTTTGCGTGGTGGCGGAAGAATAACTTATTTGAATTCTGTTTCCGAATCGAAAGATGTCGTCTTCTTCCCGGATTCAGCAAATGCCGATCTTGATGAACTGGTAATGAGCCGGAAGATCATTGCCGGAACGGAATACCCCAGCGGAAAGGCCCATGATGTTTACATGAACTGGAGGCCCAAGAACGATAAAATGTACCTTTATAAAAAATCCAGTAAT
>ERZ650309.856-NODE-856-length-14540-cov-4.219330_pt1 | contig 14540 bp, 8 predicted proteins | sample MGYA00376245_ERZ650309 | MGnify/ENA primary metagenome ERZ650309 (study PRJEB26733, sample SAMN07839294) | wastewater metagenome | biome: urban; feature: wastewater treatment plant; material: waste water | place: USA: North Carolina | collected 2016-04-26 ...
CTACACGACGCTCTTCCGATCTATCAATTGCCAGCACAGGCGTAGCGTTGGAAGAGGGCCCCGGTGGAGTCGCCGGTTCCCAATTTGCGCCGCCGTTTATGGACCGGTAAATCCCGCTTCCCGCCAATAAAGCAAATACCATCATCGGGTTGCTGCGGCTAATGACTACACGACTGACCGTAAAGCTGAAGCCCATTGGAAAACCGGAAATCTGCGGAATCCAGGTGGTTCCTCCATCTATGGTTTTATAAACAGCCTGCAACCCTCCGGCGTAAATGGTTGTCGGCGTTGCAGGGTCAATGGCAAAGGATTGAATTCTGGCCGTGCTGCCGCCAAAAGGCGGTCGAATGTTGGGGATCGGCATCCAGGTCATCCCACCGTCTATGCTTTTCAGAGGGCTGTTGACAGTTGCGGCATAAAGCGTCGCTGGCGTGGTGGGCGCAATTGCCAACGAAAGTATCGGCCCGATGGTGGATGCCACAGCCCAATTGTTGCCGCCGTCCGTGCTTCTATAAAGCAAGGAAGAATTGAAGGCATAGACCGTCATCGGCGCCGTTGGATCAATGACCACTTGTGAAATGGCGATATTGATTTGGGTGCCCGCTTTTGCCCAGGTTGTTCCGCCATTGACGCTCTTAAAAACACCGCGTTCGGTTGCGGCATAGATGATCGCGGGATTGACGGGGTCTATCGCCAGATCGTTCGTTTGCAATACTGCAAGTCCACTGCTGGAGGCGCTCCAACTGCTGGCAGAATTCGTGCTGGCGTACACCGGGTTGCCTTGCTTGCTCGCTTGCAGGGGATTCATTGTCGGGAAATCCAGCGAATCGGTGTTCCCGCTCACATACAGATTGCCGCTTGCATCCAGCGCCACGTCATTCGCGGATTCGCTGCCGCTACCCCCCAGCAATGTGGAATAAACCAGCGCCGAACCCGCCGGATTCAAGCGCGTAACGAACGCATCTGATGGGCCGCTACGAGTCGTTTGCAAAGCATCTTTCAAGGGAAAGTCTGACGATGACGTGGTGCCCGCCACAATCGCACCACCCGCCGCGTCCACAATGATTCGGGTGGCGGCATCTCCTCCTCCACCGCCCAACCACGTAGCATAGACAACGGCATTACCTGCCGGATTCAGCTTCAATACATAGGCTTCCGTTTGTGTCCCCTTAGTCTGTTGAATTGTGCTGGGACCGGGAAAATCTGCGGAGTCCGTGCTGCCCGCCAGATAAGCGTTCCCTTCACCATCCACGGCAACGCTGAACGCCTCGTCAAATCCCATTCCGCCAACGTATGTCGAATACACCAGCACCGGGTCAATCACGAGCGGGCGATTTACATCATATGCGCCAAGCTGAAAACCGACCTGATTACCATTCAGCCGATACTCGCAACGAACTTCAGACCGCCCGCCTTCCCCGTCCTGCCAGGCAACCGGTTTCAATATGCGCGCTTCCCGACCTTCAGCGCGCAAGATCAGCGAACCGTCCTTATCCAGTTTCAATCCCTGCGCGCCACCAAAAACCATCCTGATTTTTTCAGTTCGCGCGCCGGGCGCAATCACAAAATCATATTCAAGCTGCCGCTGATTGCCGTACCAAATCAAATCCACGCCGGGATACACGGCTTCGTATTTGACGCGGGCAAAACTTTCCACGCCCGTCTGCCAGTCGTTAGCGTCATTGCCCAGAAAGTAATTGTTTTTACCCGGCAACGGATTTAGGCCAACGACCTTCGGCGAAGTGTTCGCCCCAGCCAATTTCATTCTGATGACGGCAGATTGCTGAGCTTCCGCTTCATTTGGCCGCAATTTCAGCACGGTTTCCTGCCCAGTTAAAAACAGCGCGTACCCATTCCCGCGTGCCAGAAACTTCACGCGACTGTCGCTTTGCCCACGATTGACTTCAAAGGCGAGCGGCAATTTTCCGTACCCTTTTGATAGGTTGGCCAGGGATTTTGAAGAGTCGTCATTTTGCTTATGAAGGGGAACCTGACGTTGAGCCGAAACCGCACTAAGCCAAACCAGTGACGCAAATACACTGGTCAAAATCACTTTGATTTTCATAAAACTCCTAAATTTCAAATCGGTGATTTCGCGCGAACGCAAAGAAGAGGGCCGTGAGCTGGGGTGGCCGCTTAGCTGTTTGGGGGAACAAGCGAAATTTTACCCCGTTCGCAGGGGTGTCATGCAAATGCAGATTATTTTGCCCCGCATCAGATCGAAGGCTGTTGCTGGGTGACGCAATGAATCGAACCAAGCCCCCAGATCAGATCGTGACAGTCAATGCCGATGACTCGGCGATTGGGGAAGAGCGATTGCAGAATTTCGCACGCCTTGGCGTCGTTGGCGTGACGATAGGTCGGAACCAACACGGATTTGTTGGCGATGTAAAAGTTGGCGTAACTCATGGGCACGCGCTGGTCGTCCACATACCTTTCGCCGGGCATTGGCAGTGTCACGACTTTCAATGGCTGGCCATTCTGGTCTTTCATCGTCAGCAATCGTTCATAGTTTTCTTTGAGCGGCTGGAAGTTTTCGTCTTGCGGATCGTCTTCCATGACCGTGACAACCGTATCGGCGGAAACGAAGCGCGTCAGATCGTCTATGTGACCATCGGTGTCGTCACCGACGATGCCATCGCCAAGCCACAGGATGTTCGTCACGCCCAGATAATCTTTCAGGTATTGTTCAATCTGTTGGCGATTGAGCTGCGGATTCCGGTTTGGGTTTAGCAGACAAGCTTCGGTCGTCAGCAAGGTGCCCAGGCCGTTGACATCAATCGAGCCGCCTTCCATGACGATGTTCGGCTGAAACAGAAGTTCGCCCATTTCTTCGGCGATGCGCGTGGGAACCACATCGTCGTTGTCACACGGCAAATACTTGCCGCCCCAGGCGTTGTAGCCCCAATCGTTAATCGCGCGCTCGCGCTTGCCGTCGCGGTCACGAACAACATAAATCGGCCCGTGATCTCGGCACCAGGCGTCGTCGGTCGGATTCAGGTGAAAGCGCACACGGTCAAGGTTCACGCCGCCAACTTTCAACAGTTTGCGAACTCGTTCGGCAAATTCTTCATCCGCGACGTTGATACGCACGAGTTCCGATTCGCTCAGATGTTTGGTCAGTTCGACGAAAACGGCCGGAATCGGTTCAAAGCGTCCCGGCCAACTGGCTTCTTTGTGCGGCCATGACAGCCAGGTGGCTTCGTGCGGCTCCCATTCGGCGGGCATGTGGTACCCAAGTTCGCGCGGTGTGCTCAGCGATAAACTCATAATTGCGATTTGAATGCTCCTTGGTATTTTCGTCAGCGACGATTTTCATCTTTACCTTACCATTCCAACCAAAACCTGTTAATGGCCCACTGGTTTTCCCGTTTTAGCAGCTTGGAGGAACCCATGCAGAAAATCGCCATTGAAACCCGTAATCTGACGCGCCGGTTTGGAACCCAGCTCGCCGTCAACGAAGTCAATTTGCAAGTGCCCGAAGCCGGTGTTTATGGCTTTCTTGGCCCCAACGGCGCGGGCAAAACAACCACCATCCGGATGTTGCTGGGGTTGATTCGCCCCAACGCTGGCGAAATCGAATTGTTCGGTGAACGGCTTGCCAAAAACCACCTGTCCATCATGCGGCGCGTAGGTGCGTTGGTTGAAACGCCATCGCTTTATACCCATTTGACCGGAAGGGAAAATCTGGAAGTTACACGGCGGTTGCTTGGTGCAGAGCGTCCGTTAATTGATCGCGCGCTGGAGATCGTCAAATTGACCGCAGACGCACATCGCCGCGTTCGGGAATATTCACTGGGCATGCGCCAGCGGCTAGGTTTGGCGCTGGCGCTGCTGAATAATCCGCAACTGCTGATTCTGGACGAACCTGCCAACGGGTTGGACCCGGCAGGCATTCACGAAATGCGCGATCTGATTCGCCGGTTGCCGGTCGAATTCGGCATTACGGTGTTTCTGTCCAGCCACTTGCTCAGCGAAGTCGAACAGGTCGCCAATCACATTGGCATTATTCACCAAGGTCGGCTGCTGTTTCAGGGCACGCTGGCCGAATTGCAGTCCGAGCGGCGCGAACATCTGACGGTTGGCGTCATACAGCCTGATCGGGCTTTGCAATGCTTGATTGGCTCTGGCTGGAGCGCGCAAAAACGTGAAGACGGCTGGTTAACTGTCGCCGCCAAGACAACCGATGCGGCAGTTCAAATCAACAGCCTGCTGGTCAAACAAGGCCTGGAAGTGTTTCACGTTGCGCTTGCGCAAGATTCGCTGGAAGACATTTTCCTGTCGTTGACGAACAGCAAAACCGCTGACCCAATTCCACAAAGGAAGGCCGCCTGATGTCATTCATAACGTCTGTTTTTCGCGCGCTGAACGCTGAACTGTTAAAGCTGAAACGCACGCTGGCAATTCGCATGGTGTTTGTCGCACCGCTGCTGGTGGCGGCGCTGAACTTTTTCATTCTTTGGGAACGGCGCAATGTCGGCCCCGATTTCAAAATGTGGGAAATCGTGTCGCAAGTATCGCTTAGCTCCTGGGCGGTGTTTATGATGCCGCTGATGATCACGCTGGAAACGGCTCTGCTGAACGGAATTGATCACGGAGAAAAAAACTGGAAGCACATTTTTGCTCTCCCGATTCACCGCTCTGCCGTTTATGCGGCCAAGCTTGTTGTCGCGCAGGGACTGATTTTAATCAGCACATTATTTCTCACCGTCATTTCTATTCTTCTCGGGCTTGTAATGCTTCGGTTGCGTCCGGAAATGGTTGCTGGCGCGGGGCCAGCGCCTTACGGTTGGATGTTTAAGCACGCGGCAATGATCTGGCTGGCGGCATGGTTAATTATCGCCATTCACACTTGGGTCAGCATACGTTGGCCGGGTTTTGCCCTATCGCTGGGCGCAGGCATTGGCGGAGTGTTCTTTGCCCTCTTTGCCGCCAGCGCCCGCGTCGGCAAATTCTATCCGTGGCTGCTGCCGGTCAATGTGCTTTCCGAACAAAGAGTTTCCATGGCGTTATGGCTCGGAGCTGCAGGTGGAATCGTCGCGGCAATGATTGGATGCTGGGAATTTGTGCGGCGAGATGTAATCTAAAACCAGCCAAAATACCCGCATGGAAAAGTATGGGCGGTAGCGAATTTGCGCTACCGCCCTTTTTTCAATCAATCAATCGTTTGGTGATGTCCTGGTACGCATCAATTCGCCGGTCGCGCAAAAACGGCCAATGCGTCCGTTGAATGTCCAGCTTTCGGAAATCCACTTCGGCCATCAGGATTTGCTCTTCGGCGACAGAGGCTTTGGCCATAATCTGGCCGGAAGGATCTGCGATGAAGCTTTGCCCCCAGAACTCAATGCCCTGCCCTTCATTGCCGTGCTGCGCGCTGGGTGGAGTCGGTTCATGGCCAACGCGATTTGCAACGGCAACGTAAACTCCGTTGGCAATGGCGTGTGCGCGCTGAATCGTTTCCCACGAAGAATGCTGGCGTTCGCCATACTCTTCTTTTTCGGGCGGCTGCCAGCCGATGGCAGTCGGGTAAAACAAAATCTGCGCTCCGGCCAGCGCCGTCAGCCGCGCGCCTTCCGGATACCACTGATCCCAACAAATCAGCACGCCGATTTTGCCAAAGCGCGTTTCAAACGCCCGGAACCCCAAATCGCCCGGCGTGAAGTAAAATTTTTCGTAAAACAGCGGATCGTCCGGGATGTGCATTTTTCGGTATTTGCCCAGCAAGCTTCCGTCAGCATCAATCACCACAGCAGTGTTGTGATACAGCCCAGGCGCGCGACGCTCGAACAACGAACCGACAATGACGATGCCGCGATCGCCCGCCAGTTTCATCAATGCTTCGGTGCTGGGGCCTGGAATTGGTTCGGCCAGTTCAAAGTTGGCATGATCTTCGGTCTGGCAAAAATACCGCGACCGAAACAATTCCTGGGTGGAAACAATGTGAGCGCCTTGTTTGGCCGCTTCATCAATCTGAACCAAGACTTTTTCCAGATTTTCGCGCGGATCGGCGCTGCAACTCATTTGAATCAGCGCGACGTTGACTTTGTCTTTTGTACTCATAACGCGGCGATTATAACGGCTTCTTGCCGGGCTTCAACTTGGTGGGCTACACTCGGTGTGCCGCCTCGAAACGAATTTCCAAACGCTCACAATCTTTTTGTCATCGCCTGAAAGCTGTAATGAAAAATACCGTTCGCCATCGTTCGTCTGCAATTTTAGTAAGCACCATTGCCACGCCAATGGCATTTTTTATTCGTCTTCTACCCTCAGGGTTTATAAACGCCGTTGCTATGCCGCTGACTTGTTCGACTCGTCTTCTGCGCCGCGTAGCGACGGTTGAATTTAGCCGTGGGTTTCAACCCACGGGAAACGAGAATTTGATGATTGCGTCGCGTCAGCGACGGGTGAATTCAGCCCTCACTGACGTGACGCAGTCGGGGTGGCGCTTTAGCCCGGCGTTGAAACACCGGGCTAAAGTCAACCGCCGCTCTGCGGCGAAGAAGCTTCATCTGAGCTTTCAAAATATCTCTGGCGTCCTTTGTCTGGTTTTCGTCCTAACGTTTTCTTTTTTGGCCTCGGCTTGCAGCTCACCTGATAAAGAAAAGCTCGCGCACATCGCCAAAGGCAAGGAATACCTGGCCAAAAAACAATTCGCCGAAGCCCGCCTTGAATTCCGCAGTGCGCTGAAAATTGACAAAAAGCTGGCCGACGCACAGTTCGGTCTTGGCGAAGCGGCCCTGGCGCTAGGGTATGTGCAGGAAGCCGCCGAGGCGTATTACGAAACCATGCGCCTGGATGCCAACAACCTGGATGCGCGCGTTCGTGTCGGCAGTTTGCTGGTGGAATACGAAACTGAAGAAGGCACGAAAGAAGCCGACCGGTTGTCCGCCGAAGTCGCACAGAAAAATCCCAACCACATCGAAAACCGTGTCTTGATTGCCGATGTGCGCGCCGCGCAAAAACGCTGGCCGGAAGCCGAAGCCGAATTCCAAAAAGCCGTTTCAATGGATGCGAATCGAATGGAAACCCATTTACATCTGGCACGGTATTACGAACGCCGAGCCAGAAATGACGAAGCCCAATCGCAAGCCTTCCATTCAAAAGCCGAAGACGTATTTCGCCAATTGGTGGAACGCGATCCGAAATCCGTCAGCGCGCGGCTTGCGTTTGGCGATTTCCTGTTTGGTCGAAAGCGTGAATCCGAAGCCGAGCAACAATTGCTGGCCGCGCACCAGGCTGAACCCGCGGACAAACTGGTTTTGGTGGCTCTGCGGCGCTTGTATGAAACGCAGCAGCAATTCGACAAAGCTGAACAATACCTGGTCAAGCTGGTCGAACTTGATCCGGACAAGGTCACCGGGAAAGCACAGATCATTGATTTGCATGCGCGAACCGGTCGCGTGTATCAGGCTGTCACCGAATACCAAAAATTGCTGACGGATGATCCGAAGTATCTGCGCGGATATTCGCGGCTGGCGGAATTGCTGCTGGAACTTGGGGACGTCAATGGCGCAACCAAACAGGTCGAGCAGGCGTTGAAGCAAAGCCCGCAGGATACGGATGCGCTGTTGATGCGCGGACGGTTGCGTTCCCTGAACGGCCAGCATCGCGAAGCCATTGGCGATTTGGACCAGGTGTTGCGGCTGGAACCGGCAATGCCCGCTGCGTTGTATTACGCCGCTGACGCACACTTGCAAAATAACGATGCAACGCAGGCGCGACTGTTCGTCAACCGGTTGCTAAGCTTTTATCCACGCAATCCGATGGGATTGCTGATGCAGGTCAGAATCAATTTGGCCGAAAACAAAGCCGCGGATGCCGAAAAAATTTCGACACAAATCATCGCCGCCATCGCCGAACTGAAATCGAATCAGACTGCCCTGAAAGCCGCGCGTATTCCTGAAGACACGCTGCCGGATTGGGAAAGCAAAGCATATGTTTCGCGCGCTGTGGCACGAATTCAGCTTCGCAATTACGCTGAAGCGCAGAACGACCTGGAACGAGCAGCCCTGATTGACCGCCGAAGTCCCGAACCGCACGTCAATCTGGCGGTTGTCAGCATGTTGCGCGGAGATTTGGCGGGCGCGCAGCGTGCAGCCGAACGCGCCGTGGACCTGGCGCCCAGCAGTTTGTCTGCCGCAACCACGTTGATCAACGTTTATATTCAGCAGAAGAATTTTCGCACCGCGCACGATCGTCTGACGCAGTTGATCAACGATCAACCTACGCGATTGCAATTGCTGGAACTGAAGGCGCGCGTGCTAATTGCTCAAGGCGATTCGGCCACCGCCGAAGCGACACTGCGCGAAATTCTGCAAACCGATCCGAATTACCTAAACGCATATTTCCTGTTGAGCGATTTTTACCAAAGCTCGCAGCAGAAAACGGAACAGGCCATCGCTGAACTGACTCGATTAATCAATTTGCGACCAACCAACGCACAGCAAATTGCGCAAGCACATCTATTCGTCGCCATGCTGGAAGAAGGACGCGGGAATTTCGATGCGGCGGTGACCAACTACGAACAGATGCTGAGTTACGACAAACGCTCCATCGGCGCAGCCATTGCGCTGAACAATCTGGCCTGGATTTATGCCGACAAAGGCAAAGGCAATCTGGACAAAGCCACGGACTATGCCCGCAGCGCGATCACCATCGCGCCCGAAGCGAATTTCTTCGATACGCTTGGATACGCTTATTACAAAAAGCGCCAGTTCGACGTAGCCATCGAACAATTTCGCCGCGCGATTGACCGGCGACCGAATAGCGCGAATTACCATTTGCACATGGCACGCGCGCAACGTGACGGCGGCAACACGCAACAGGCAAAAGCGTCGTATGAACGCGCGCTGCAACTCGGTACCGCGAATTTCAACGATGCGAACCTGGCTCGGCAGGAATTGGCGGCCTTGAAGAAATAGATCATCAAGGATTTTTCTTACGGCGTTTCTTACCAACATCTTCTACTGGCGGATCAGAAATCGTCACCGTTTCACGATACTCTGAAAAGATTTCTACTCGGTTAGGCGCCTTAAAAATTGAAGAGACTAGCGGAGGATCTCCAATTCCCTTTTGCAAAATAAAGGCAAAGACAATTTCCCAACTTTCTACGGAATTATTAGAAGCACGAAAGCGCCATTTTTGGGCAGCCTTCTCAGCTACAAAGTACAAAGATTCCGGTCCAGATACAGCTTTTGCAAGAATGACCGCTCCCAATGAATCTATTTTGATTTCAACTTTGACTTCACCCTGATCTCTTGTCCCATTTGGCCGCGTGGGATAGCCAGGCGATACGACCTCAACAGCCTCAGGCGTTTGGGCTAAGCCACTCATTCCCAAAAACATTAATTCTGTCAGCAGTAAAACAATAGTAATTAGTCTCTGCATAAAACCACCTATCAGTTACGACCGCTGAACTTGGAACGAATGCGAACGGTTCGCTCCAATTCATCTAGAACTTCCGTAACTTTCAATTCCAGGTCGCGATCAAGCTTGTTCGCTCGTAGAAACTCGCGGACTTGATCAAGCGCATCTTTATCGTTTTGCCCGCCGATGAATGCGTTCAGCCACGCCAGCACGAAGAAAATCTTCCGCTCGCGTTTGACCTGCGGTAGCGCGGCAAGCGCCGGTTTCAGATACGGCAACGTCAATTTGGATTGATTTGGAGAGCTAAAACCGCCAAGGCTGCCTTCGATCCAGTCTTCGGCGACGGCTTTGTTTTTTGTGTAATCGTCAAAATAGTGTCGCTTGGTATCTGCATCGGCGCGAGCCGCTTCGACAATATAAGCCTGTTTTCGCCCGTCGTCGGTCGCATCACGTTTGCGTTCCGCTTCGAGCAGCGCGGAACTTTCTGCGTCGCCGTTTGCCAGCAAGACGCGAATGATTTGCCAGCGGTCCAGCGGTTTAATGTCTACGCCGGGAATCGTCAGTTTGCCCGCAAGCAGGTCTTTCAAATGCTGGCGAGCCTGGGCCGTTGTGGCCACGCTGCGGAACGCGCGGAAGTAAGTGATGCGCAACCCAAGTTCCACCGATTTGGTCATTCGGTCAAAGCACAAGGTTTCAAGCTGCGGCGCGATGGCGGTTTGTTGTTGCGTTGACAGGTAGCGTTGAAACGCAGTTCCGGCTCGACCCAGCAAGGTCTGCGTCAGTTCTTCGTCGTTTTCCGTCGGTAGAGTTTTCAGCACCAAGGCGATGTATTCCGACGGATTCAGTTCGGCTTCGCGCACAGAATCCCACAACGCGCCCCAGAGCATGGTTTTCAGCAACACATCGTCAATTTTACCGATGCGTTCCATGACAGCCTGTCGGCTGCGCGCGTCCAGCATAAAGCGTCCGTAACCATAATCGCCGGAGTTGGCAAATACATACGCCGGGCATTTTTTGCCTGTGGCTTCGGCAATCGTTGTTTGCGCAGTGTCGAAACTGGCGGGGATTTTCAGCGGCGCTTCGCCGTCATATGCCAGCAGCAACTCCGTTTTGATGGGCCAAACGCCGCCTTCGTTCAGTACATCGCCCTGCGTCAGTTCCAGCTTGGCGATCTTTCCGGCGTTGCAACTCATCGCGACGTCAATTTGCGGCATTCCTCGACGTTTGATCCAAGCATCTGCCCAAGCCATTAACTTCTGCCCCGAAGCGCGTTCGCAAGCGCCGATCAAATCACTCCATTCGGCGTTGGCGTAGGCGTGTTCTTTCAAAAATAGCCGGACCCCTTCGCGGAACTTGTCTTCGCCCCCTCCGGCATTAAGGACGAAGGAAAGCGCGTGCAACAGGCTAGGAGCTTTCTGGTAAACAATTGCTCCATAAGCCGATTTGGCATCTTTCAGATTGCGGACTTCCTGGTAAATCGGCGTCGTGCCTTTGGTCGAATCAATGCCGTAAGCGACTGGTTTGTGCGACTGGTAAAAGCGCCGCCACATTTGCGCCGGATCGTAAATCTGCGCCATCGCGTGATAGGCCATCAAATTGGCAAAGCCTTCTTTCAGCCACAAATCATCGAACCAGCGCATTGTCACCAGATCGCCAAACCATTGATGCGCCAGTTCATGCAGTACCAGCGAAGCGCGGCTGTATTTGTCGCTTTGGGTGGGCGTGGTGCGAAACAGGATCGAATCTTCGCGCAAAAATGTGGCTCCGGCATGCTCCATCCCGCCGTAGGCGAAGCCAGGCAACAAAACCTGATCATATTTCGTGAACGGAAACTTGTGGCCAAAGAAGGTTTCAAAATGCGTCATCCCGTCGCGCGTCAGTTTTTCGACCTCTGGCCATTCTTCTTCGGCGCGTTTGAGTTTGGATTGGCGAACGAAAACGCGCAGCGGCGCAGGCGATATGCTTCCGGTAATTTGCTTAAACGGCCCTGCGGCAAACGCGAACAAATAAGTGCTGATCGGCTTGGTTTCGGAAAACTGTGTTTGGCGCTTGCCGTCTGCCGCTTCGGTTTTGGTGATGTCAGAGTTGGCAATGATCGTCCAGCTTTCAGGTGCTGCGGCGGCAAAGGTGAATCGCGCTTTCAAATCCGGCTGGTCGAAACACGGAAACGCCAGGCTGGCATCCATTGGAACAAACAGCGTGTAAATATATTCGCTGCCGTCGTCTTGATCTTTGTACCGGATGACCGGGCGGCCAGCGGTGGCGACGCCGGATTCAAAGTCGAGCTTGATGGAATTTTCGCCAATGACAAAAAGCTCCGCGGGAAAAATGATGTGGCCGTTTTTCTGACTGAAGCCGGTTGCCGGTTTGCCGTTGACGGTGACGTTGTTGATTGTGCCTTCGATAATTTTTCCCGCCGAATCCAGGTCGCGAAAATCCACGACAATCGGCGCAATCGTGTCAGCGAGTTTCATCGTGATTTCTTCGCTACCGGTAAAGTGCGCCGCGCCGGGCTTGAGTTCAATCGAAAGCCGATACCGCACATCGGAAATCCTCGCGGCGCGATGGCGAGCGAGTTCGCGCGACACGCCTTCGTCAGTCAAAACTTCATTGGTTTGAGCATTGGTCATCATGGGTAAAAGTTGAATTGCCGCCAGCAGCAGCCAGAATTTGGGAGCTTTGATTTTCAGCATCATTAAACGAACCTTTGTTTCACCGCAGAGTCGCAGAGAAACGCGGAGGCTTCGCAGAGATTTTCTCTGCGCTATCTCTGCGTTCTCAGCGCCTCTGCGGTAAAGAGGATTGAAAGTTTCAGGCACGGTTTACTGTCGAATGGTTATCGGTAAATCGCGCTCTGTCACATTGCCGAAAAAATCCGCCGCACTGACACGCAGCGTGTAATCGCCCGGCAAAAGTTTCGCCAAGTCCAGAAACGCTTCGCGGGCTTCTCCGTTGTGCAAACCGTTTGTGGCGATGTAATTGAACACCGTTGAGCCTTCATACCCGGATTGGCTGCCTGCCGCGTATACCAGCACAACATTTCGCCAGTCCCACGGCAAACGGTCGAATTCAATGTTGCGGCGCGTCCTGTCGAAATCAGGCATAGGCGTTCCCGATGCGTTCAGCACTTGATACCCAACGCGATACAGGCCCAGCCGACGATGTTTGGCATTGCCGTTCGTTTGGTCATAAGCGCGAACAAAAATTTTCAGCCGGTCGCGCTGCGACAAATTCACCGAAGGGTTCTGTTTTGCCGTGGAATCAAACAGCGTTTGGCTCTGTTCGTTGGCGATGATAACGGCTTCGATGACGGGCGCAACCGTGTCGGTCAGCCCAGGCAAACGCAATGCGGAAAGCGCGTTGAATTCATTGCCCCATTGTCCGGCGATCATATGCACATGATTCAACCTATTTAGCGAGCCGATTGCGTCTCCGGCGTTGAACACCGTACCGCGCCGAATTCGTACGCCTGTGACCTTCCCTTCCGGGTTTCGAGTGAAGGTCACGGCTCCGTTAGCCACATTGGGCAGCAGTTGATCGTCTTTGTCGCGGCCAATTCTGACGTGAATGTACCCGAACAGCGGCAACCGAATTCGTTCGCGTATTGTTCCCACGCCTTCCACAGCCAGCGGTAACGTCACAGGTTCGGTGAAAATCGCGCGCGCCAATTCGCCGTAGGCTCCGGGAACGTCCAAACCATTGTGAAACCAGGCTTGGCTTTCCGGGTCGGACGAAATTTGGCCGCGCACTTCGCCAAAGGTTCCGGCGATTTCCCTGGGCGCTTCCGGCGGATCGAACGGCCAGCGCGGCGGAACAAGCTGGCGCAACCGTTCCGCCGACATCGCGATGGCATCCGGGTCAAACGGAACGCCCAGCTTCGAATCCGCAGGAACCAGCGCGCGAATCATGCTCGCGCCGCTTTCGGCAAACGCCAGTTCTCCATCCGGCAAGATCGCCAAGCCGGTTGGCCGATTCAGACGCAAGTTCGGCACTTCGGTTTTCACCAGCACCTTATCGTTCAAAGAAAACAACTTGATCGAACCAGAGGCATCGGCCAGGTAAAATGAATTGTCGTCGCGAACGGCAATCGCGATCGGCTCGCCGATTTCGGCAGGAAGCAAAAGACTGTCGCTGGTGTCGGTGTGACCAATTCCTTCCAAAGTTATGACTTGGCCATTCAGGGCGACCCGGCGAACGCGACGATTGCCGGTGTCGGCGACCAGCAGCGAACCTTCATCGGTGACAGCAATTCCGCAAGGCGTATCAAACCGAGCGCTTTCGCCAGAACCATCCGCGAACCCGGCTTCGCGACCTCCGGCAATGGTGCGAACCGTTCCATCGGGCGAGATGGCTCGGATGCGATCGTTGTAGGTGTCGGCAACAAAAATCTCTCCATCGCCATTCACCGCAATCCCTACAGGAGCATTGAACCGCGCGTTCCCGGCCTTGCCATCGGCATCGCCACTAACATCAGACTGGCCAGCAACAACACTGACTATTTTGGTTTTCAGGTTAATGCGGACAATCGTGTGCGCTCCGGTGTTGGCGACAATCAAATTGCCGTTCGGATCAATGGCGATTGCCGACGGCGTTTGCAGATTTTCGGCAATCACGGAAATTTGCAGGGGTGCATTGTTCTCATAACTTCCCGCCGCCAACCGGAACACACGACCGGTGATGCTTTCGGTGAAATAAATGTTGCCGTCTTCGTCCGCCGCCACCCCGAATGGCTCGTAATATTTCTGGGCTGGCGATTCGACGTATCCGAGCGTTGCGATTCGAGCAAATACCGGCGGCGGTTGCATCCAGCGCCAGACAGCCCAAACCAGCACGACCAGCAAAGCTGCCGCCAGTGCGGTCAACAATTTGAGATTTAAGATTGGAGATTGCCAGCGGCGTTCGTTTCGATTCACGGAGCGCAGTTTAGCCGAGGATTTTGCGAATCAAAAATTCCCAGAGGACAGTGTTGGGTCACGACGCTCGCCACTGCCAAGGAAACGTCCGCGCTTCCAGCAAGCAGCGTTGCTTGCGCTTCAATGCCGCTCTACACTGTGTTGCGTGCAAATCATCAATCGAGCCAACTTGCCGGCGGAAGCGTTGGAAGAACTTCAGAGCACACTGCCGGAATTCGGCACGCTGCAAGAATTTGTTGCGTGGGGCAGTCGCCAGCAACC
>ERZ650309.857-NODE-857-length-14538-cov-5.337361_pt1 | contig 14538 bp, 13 predicted proteins | sample MGYA00376245_ERZ650309 | MGnify/ENA primary metagenome ERZ650309 (study PRJEB26733, sample SAMN07839294) | wastewater metagenome | biome: urban; feature: wastewater treatment plant; material: waste water | place: USA: North Carolina | collected 2016-04-26 ...
CCGGATCGAAATCCACGTACACCGTTCGCCCCGCGTAAAAGAAATCGTCAATCGCCTTGTCCAGTTTGTCATCCGGCCAACCCGATCCCGGGGAAATCGTGCGCCAATACGGCTTCACTCCGATGGCGGAAAAGTAATGAATTAAAGGAGATCTTTGCCCAACGATGAACCCGGAATTCCAGGGCAAGGGTTCAACTTTGGCAATGAAACGCAACGCGGCATTCGCATTCCATTCGGCGCTGTACAATTCTTTGGCTTCGTAATTCCAGGTGGCTTGGGTCATGGCAATCAAGCCCAGTAACACAATTGCTCCGCGCACCGGCCGCTGTTTCAACAATTCCGCCAAACACCATCCGCTGACCGCCGCCAATCCCAGCAAGCCCGTTAACGCATAGCGAGGGTTCACCGGCAAATCGTGATTGGCCAGCAACACCAGATCGGCCAGCAAACCACAGAGTCCAAACAGCCACAGCAACTTCAAGCTTCGCTTTGCTGAAAGCCAAACCAGCGCCAACGGGGAAAGCATCGCCACCGAAGCCGAACAGATGAACGCAAATCTGCCCAGAAACCAAACATTCCGAATCGAAACCGGAAATCGCCGCCGCTCTTCGGCGCTCAGCCGATACCATTTCGTCACGGCGTCCAGGTACAAATTGCCTTCGCGCAAATACCAGAACATCATTCCGCCAGCCGCCGCCAATCCGGTCAGCGCCAACGCCAACACAATGGTTGGCCACTTCACACGATGCACCCACGCTGCCAACGCGATGAAGGGAAAGTAAAAGACAGCGAATTCGCGGACATTGGCGCTCAGCCCAATCAGAAACGCCGCGATTAAAAAGCGGTTCAAATTCCCCATCCGCAAACTGCGCAGCATCCACCACAACGACCAACTGAGCATCAGAAATCCTGGAACCTCGCTCATTGCCCGCCCGCTATAGGTGATGAAGTACGGCGAGGCGACAAAGATCAATGCTCCGAAAGATGCTGCCAACCTGCTGGCGGATAATTCCTTGCACAGCGCATAAATTCCTGTGATGGCCAATCCGGTTTGCGCGATGACTCCATACCGCAATAGCAAGTAAGCTTGATCAGGCTGCCAGTGAAACCAACGATGCGCTATTCGCCACAGCAGATGGTTATAGCCAAGAAACAGCGCGCGCCCCAACCCCAGCACGGAATACTTTCCTTCAATCACCGCGCTGGTGTAATCGAATCCGTCCCAATCAGAAATAAACCGGTCTTGATATTTCCAAGCCAGCCACCACGAAATGCAGGCCAGCGGCAGCCAAAAGTAGAAGTCGTTTTTCCAGATGCGGGAGTTGGTGGTTGGTGGTTGGTGGTTGGTGGTTGGTGGTTGGTGGTTGACTGGTAGTTGATCGTGAATCATTCGGCTTGTGTTGCTGATGGCCGGTGGCCAGCGGCGTTTTTAACCGGCCACCAACCACCGACCGCCAACCACCAGAAGATTACCCTTTCGGTGCGTAATACCCTTTGCGATGACGAACCTTTAGTTCCTTCATTTCTTTTTCGGTTTTGGTCTTTAGCTTGACCTCAATCTTGCGAAAGCTACCATCTGCGGCTTCATTTTTCGGTTCATACGCCAGCAAGTATTGTTGGCGTAGATCGCGTTCCAACTGGCCAAACGCATCTTCCATTTCACGGTTGGTTTTCGGAATGATGGCACGGCCTCCGGTGGCGTCGCAGAGCTTTTTTAGCACGCCTTCATCCACACCGTACCGTCCGTGATCGCCAATGCCGATGGCATAAATAACGGCTTCGGCCCGCAACGCTTCATCAATCGCGTCGCCGATTTTCATGCGGCTGGTGGTGTCTTCGCCATCGGTAATCAAAATGATGGTTTTGCGCCCAGGTTGTCTGGCAAGCATGTCGGCGCTGGTTGCCACAATCGCGTCGTACATCGAAGTTCCGCCCTGCCGCGACCGACCATTAATTGGAGGCGTCGGCCCGCCAAAAACGCTTACTGGCGGCGGAGCGACAAATTCGATTTGATCCAACCCACGGCGAATGCGCGCCGGGTTGGAACTCAGGTCCTGCATAACGGTCGTTTCGCCCTCGAACTTCAATACGGCGGCGGTGTCTTTGCCAAACCGAATGACGGAATCTACAAACCGGCCTCCGGCTTCTTTCAGCAGCGGCAAGGTGTATTGTTCGCTGCCGCTGACATCCACCAGAATCGCCATCGTCAACGGCAAATCAAATTCTTTCTTGAAGGCGAAAATTTCCTGCGGCTGACCGTTTTCCAGGATTTCGATGTCTTCTTGTTTCAAATCGTTCAGGTAACGGTTTTGTTTATCCTGAACGCTAAACAGCACGTTGACCAATTGCGTGCCGATCTTGATCGTTTGCTGCTCTTCTTCTTTTTTCTGGGGCTTCTGCGGATCCTGTTTCTGTTGAGTCTGTTTTTTGTCTTGCTGGGCCCCGACGCTAACCGATGGCGTCAAAGCAATCGCCGCTGCCACCAGCACGACGCTTGCCAAGCTCATCAATGTCGCTTTTTTGCTTAGTTTCATATCGCTCTCCATAAAAGTGGGACCGTTTCCCCACACGAATTGCCGCTGCAAAGGGTGGCTGGCGGCTTTTGATAATCTTACTGAACTGTCTGCGCTCCGGTTACTGTGCGCGGAGGCGTGGCAACATATCCGGCCTTGGTTCTGACTTTGAAATCTTTCTGATTTGGCAATCGAACTTCCACCTTGCGATATTTGCCATCGTATTTGTCATTGGTCGGCTGATAAGCCACCAGGTATTGACTGCGCAGTTCGCGGGCCGTGGCCGAAAAACTTCGTTCCAGTTCGATGACTTCGGTTGTAAAGAAGGCTCGACCACCGGTTTCTTCGGCCAATCGCTTCAATTCTTTGTCTTCTTTCTTATCAATCGTTCCGCCCTGCACACCAAAAAAGCCAGCGGCTTTGGTGCTGATGACGTAGACGATGGTTTCGGAACGCTGGGCGATTTCGATGGCATCTTTCAGCTCGCGTTCGCTGACGGTGTCTTCTCCGTCGGTGATGACCACCATTGCGCGGCGGCGTCCGGCCAGCGCAGGCGACAGCATTTTCTCTTCGCAAATCTGGTAGATCGCGTCGTACATTTTGGTTTCGCCCTGCGCTTTGACCTTGTCCACGGCTTTGGTGATCTGGTCAATTCGGTTGGTAAAATCCTGATGCAGTTCGACCTGGGAATCGAAGGTGACAAACAACGCGCGGTCTTTGCGCGAAGTCAGCATTGTTTGCAGAAACGAAACGACGGCATCTTTTTCAAACTTCAGCTTGGGCTTGACGCTGTTCGATGTATCCATCAATACGGCAACATCGAGAGGCAAATCGCTTTGTGCCTGAAATGATTCAATTCGCTGAGGAACCTTGTCTTCGTAGACCTCAAAATCCGATTGCTTCAAATCCACCACGAACCGCCCGGTTTTATTGTCATTCACCGTGACAGCCAATCGCACGTTAACCGTAAAGCTCTGTAACTGGTCAGGATTTGTGTTGTCCTGACCGGCGGGCTTGGTCTTGTCACCGGGCTTTTGCGGCGGCTGTTGCTTGGCGGGTGGCTGACCTTGTTGCGGCGAACCGGCTTGCTGCGCGCCAACAACAAACACTCCGGCAAACGCGATGACTAAACCCGCAGCCGCCCAGGCGAACCAGCGACGCATTTTCATAACTCTACCTCCGATTAACTGACGATGATTTCAAGGGAATGAACGAGGCCGGGATTATAGTTTGCGCGGAAGTTGGCAGTAAAGCGGACGTGATTTCTTGACTCACGGTAGCCCAAAAACAATTCAGGCAGGCCAAAACACTTTGGCATGCCTGAATGAATGTTAAATTCTGGTTTGCCGCTATTGTTTCGGAGCTTCTTTGGCAGGAGCCGCACCTGCTCCTGCGCCTGCAAGCTCAGAACCTCCGCCGTGCGGAACCGGGCTGGGAGCTTTGGTTTCGGAATAGCGAATGGTTCCGTCTTCGATCACATTGAAATCGCGTGAAGCCGTGGTGGCACTCGACCGTGTGGCTTGGACGCAATACTGATCTGCGGTCGCTTCGGTGGAAGTGTATACATAACCGCTGACGGTTGAACCGCTGGAATAGTTGGCGTCAATCAGTCCTGCCGTATTCAAGTCCGCAAGCGTGCCAAATTTGCCTTTCATGGCGCTGAACTGTGCCTGGTTATTGTGAACGGTTCGCAAGGTCTGGATGGCTGCAGTTTCGCGCCCGGTTTCCAGGTTTTTGAGCAGTTTGGGAACGGCGACGGCGGCCAGAATGCCTACGATGGCGACCACGATCAGCAATTCAATCAACGAAAAACCCGCTTGGGCGCGGCGGCGTGCGAGGTGTTGGTGCTTCATAAAACTTTTGACTCCTTCCTGAAGTAGGAAAACTGTATTGAGGTCTGTCACGATGTTCTGACACGATGGAAGATCAGGACGGTTCCAATATTACTACACCGGCGCGGGAACATGCCAAACACAGGCATTCAGATATGGCGCGCATAACTGCGCAACGCAAAAATCAACGCAACCCCGGAAAGCACCAACCACGAAACCGCCCAGAACGTCGCCGGAATTAATGTCATCTGTGCCATATTCGCAGCGTCAGAATGCATGGTGGTCGTGGTTGAAATTAAAAACAGCGTCCGCAAATCCAAAACGGCATTCAAACAACATTGCACCGCCAGAAAGCTGAGCAGAAAATGCGCAAACGATGGACTGGCGATCATCGCCAATATGACCAGGCCCAGCGACAACACAATTCCCATTACCCAGGTAATCCAATCTCCGGCCAGAAACACTGTGATCAACAAAATCAAACCGGCGCTGGCCGTCAGTGCGGCTTTTGCGCGTCGCGTATAACTTCCCAAAATCAGCAGCGTTGCGCCAAACGCCGTGCTGGTTAAATAACCTGCACTGGCAATGGCGATGCCTATTCCGCCGCGCGTTAAAGTCGTCCCGCTGGCATCAGCCAGATAAACGTGCAGGCTTTCCACTTGGCCAAGCGTCAAAATCGCCGCCACGGCATGGCCGCCTTCGTGAATGAAGGTGACAAACAATCGGATCGGGTAAATGACCAATTGCGCCAGCGGAATGAACGACAGCACGACGCTGAGCACCGAAGCGCCGATCAAAAACCATAATGGATCACGATTTTTTACTTTTGGCATAGCTCCGAAAACGTGCGCGAAACGGGAAAAGTTCTGGCGACAATCGCCTGTGCTGTGTGACAATTTTCAACGGTTGTCACAGATTTACCGAAGGAGATTGAATCCCGCGAATGCCGAGCAAAGAGTTTGAATTTCTGAAACCGCTGTCTGACCGAAACCCATTCCTGAACTTTTTGGGAATCGAACTGCTGGACGCTGGCGAAGGCTGGGTGAAGATGAAACTGACGTTTCGTCTTGACTTCCTGCAGCCGTTTACGGTTCACGGCGGAGCCATTTATTCGCTGGCCGATGCGGCGGCGGCGCACGCCCTAATGACGCAAATTATGCCCGACCAATATCCAACCACGGTCGAACAGCGCATCAACTTTTTGAAAGCGGTCAAAGATCAGGACGTGTATTGCGAAGCCAGGATCGTGAATCTGGGCCGCACGCTGGCCTATTCTGAAGTGACGATGACAACAGCGGACGGCAAGCTTGTGGCCAAGAGCGCTGCGACGCTGATGCGGTTGGATGCCGCGCGTAAAAGCGTTTAGCCAGCCAGGATTACAACCGCATAGGCATGACGATGTAGCGGAAATCGTAATCGCTTTCGTCTTTCGACCGAAGCTGCACCTGCGAATTGCCGTCTTTGAATTCCAACAGCGCGTCGCCTTCCTGAATGACGCTGAAAAAATCCAGCAGGTATTGTGCGTTGAACGCGGCGGAAATTTCCGGGCCTTCGTATTCGGCAGGTAACACCTCATTGGCTTCGCCGGATTCCGACGCGGGCGCAGAAATCGTCACCTTGCCCGGTGTGACATCAAATCGGATGGTGTGGGAACGTTCGTCCGCCATCAACGCCACACGGCGCAACGCCGCCGACAGTTGCGAAACCGGGAACGCCACGCGATTGTCGTTGCCCTTCGGCAAAACCAGTTCGTAGTTTGGAAATTGCCCGCTGAGCGTGCGCGAAGACAGCAATCGTTTTCCGAATTTGAAAAACAGATGGTTTTCATTGAAGCCGATTTCCACGGTTTCTTCCGTATCGGCGCTCAGCCGCGATAGTTCGGCCAAAGTCTTTTTGGGAATCAGCACATCCAGCGCGGCGTCTCCCAAATTTGCAGATTTCTCCGCATAGGAAAGTCTGTGGCCATCGGTCGCAACCATGCGGATTTTGTCCGAATGCACTTCAAACTTCGCGCCATTCAGGGTGTAGCGGGATTCTTCGGCAGTAATGGCGAATTGAGTGCGCGCAATCAGCGTTCTTAACGTTTCGGCTGGCAGGGAAGTAAAATGCCCATCAAAGGTTTTCACCTCCGGAAAATTCTCTTTCGGCAATCCGGACATGCGGAATTTCGACCGTTCACAAACAATCGCCACTTGATCCCCTTCACCTTGTTTGAATTCGATTTCGGCTTCGGGAAGCGCGCGAACAATTTCAAACAGCTTTTTGGCCTGCAAACAAATCGCGCCTGGTTTCTTTGCTTCCACGGGGCAGGACGTGGTGATCGAAACATCCAGATCAGTTCCCTTGATCGAAAGTTCGTCTCCGATGGTTTCCAATAACAGGTTCGACAAAATCGGAATGGTAGATTTCTTTTCAACAACGCCCTGAATCAGGTTCAGTTCTTTCAATAAGGCTGATTTGCTAACGGTAAAGTGCATGGCTTGAATCCTTCCTTGCTAAGAGTTCTTTCGAGCTACTTTTAATACTTAACTAAATACTAAATTTATATATTTCCAGCAGTGTTTGTAGGGACTGTGGAAATGTGGAAACTCACAGGTAACCGCTTGATTTACTGTCGTTTATGGCAATTTCTGCCTGTGGGGAACTGTTGATAACCCATTGCCGAAGTTGCTTGAAACTGTTGTGGAAAACTCCGCATCGGGAAATTTGTCCCTGAACATCCACAAACATTCACAGTGATTCACAGGCGATCAGAAAATCGGGTTCGGAAAATGCGGTTAAGTCTATTTACAGCTAGTCGTTAGTCTGTTGATAACGATGTGAATGTTGTCTTTCTTTTCATCATTCAGCTTCTGGATTTTTTTGACGCTGCTCATGACGGTCGAATGATCCTTGTCGCCAAATTCCTTCCCGATTTTTTTGTACGGAGCGTTGGTCAGCGTTCGGCACAAGTACATGGCGACCTGACGCGGAAAGACAATTTCTTCCTTTTGAGACTCGGATTTTAATTCCGACACTTTCAGTTTGTAATGCTGCGCAACGATCTTTTGAATCTTTTCAATCGTCACCGGCGGTTCGTCTTCTTCAATAATGTGTTTGATCGCTTCCTGTGCCAGCGCCTGATTGATCGGATCGCCTTTGAGCGACGATAGCGCCGCCAGTCTAAGCAGTGAACCTTCCAGTTGGCGTATGTTCGATTTGATCTTTTTGGCAATGAACATGGCCACGTCTTCGGACAAACTGATCTTTTCGACTTCCGCTTTTTTGCGCAAGATGGCGACTTTGGTTTCAATGTCCGGCGGTTCTATGTCCGCGATCAATCCCCATTCAAACCGCGAATGCAGCCGCTCTTCCAATTCCGGAATTTCCTTGGGCGGGCAATCCGCCGAAATGACAATCTGTTTTTGACTTTCGTAGAGCGTGTTGAAGGTGTGAAAGAACTCTTCCTGCGTGCTCTTCTTGCCAGCGATGAACTGAATGTCGTCCACCAACAGGATATCAACCGAGCGCCGATACCGGTCCCGAAAAGCGATCATGTTGTTGTAGCGAATGGCGCTGATCAATTCGTGTGTGAACTGTTCCGAAGAGACATAACACAGCCGCAAATGCCGGTACTTTTCTTTAAGGCGATGGCCAATGGCATTCATCAAATGGGTCTTGCCCAGTCCGACCCCGCCGTAGATGAAAAGCGGGTTGTACGCTTTCGACGGTTCGTCGGCGACAGCCATTGCCGCTGCGTGCGCGAATTTGTTGCTTCCGCCGACGACAAAGGTGTCGAAGGTGTATTTTTGATTCAGGTGCGTTTCGGTCAAATCCACATCGGTTGATCTGGGCGAAGAAGCAGAGCTGGTCGAAAAATACTGGCGCGATGATGCCGTCGCTGCCACAGCAGCGGGCTGCGCAGGAATGGAATCGGCTGTTCTGGCGGGTCTGAATTCTTCCGATTGAGGCGCGGATTCTTCAGATGAGGATTCAAAGACAATGGAATAATCCGCAATGCCCACTTCTTCCAACGATTCTTCCAGCAGGTCGCGATAATTGTTCAGAATGTAGTCTTCAAAAACGATATCCGGAACTTTGACTCGCAGCGTCGAACCATCCAGGCTCAGCAGGGACGTTGGCTTAAACCACGTTGCAAAACTGATGTGGTTCAACCTTGTCTCAACTGCCGAAAGGACTGAATCCCAGATGTTTTCGCTCATAAACAATACCCGGCCAAGTCAGTACCGTACTCGATACCGGATTTGGTCAAATCTTTGTGAAGGTTTCCTGTCAACGGAAGGGCTGCGAGTATACAGATCGAAAAAACGTTTGCAAGGATTCCATTTTCATACTTTGGCAGGCAGTTCATAATGCCTTTACCAACCACTTCATGATGCGGAGGAATCCCAAATGGTATTGGCAACAGAACTGTTTTTGATAGACGCAACTGCGCAGGCGGAGTTGATACGCAGCAAGCAAATCAACCCGCTGGAGCTGGTCGAGGCCGTGATTGAGTGTATCGAACGAATCAATCCGCAGATCAATGCCATTGTCACCCAAATGTACGACCAGGCGCGTGACGCCATCAGCAAGGAAATTCCTGAAGGCCCTTTTTCCGGAGTTCCCTTTCTGCTGAAAGACCTGCAAGCCGCTTACGAAGGCTTCCCAATGGCGATGGGGTCGAAGTTTCTAAAAGACTTCCGTCCGAATGGCGATAGCGAATTGGTCAAACGGTACAAACGCGCCGGGCTGATTGTGGTCGGCAAAACGAATACGCCGGAATTCGGCATTTTTCCGACTACGGAACCAGAGCTGTTCGGGCCAACGCGCAATCCTTGGGATTTGACACGAATGGTGGGCGGTTCCAGCGGAGGTTCTGCCGCGGCGGTTGCGGCGGGAATTGTGCCGATGGCGCATGCCAACGACGGCGGCGGTTCCATTCGCATCCCGGCTTCTTGTTGCGGAGTCTTTGGGCTGAAGCCCACGCGCGGCCGTAATCCGCTTGGCCCGCACTTCGGAGATATTTTCAGCGGCTTGATTGCCGAACACGCGGTCACTCGTTCGGTCAGGGACAGCGCAGCCTTGCTGGATGCAACCGCCGGATATGATCCTGGCGATCCGTATATCGCTCCGCTGCCAGCGCGTCCATTTGCGCAAGAAGTCGGCGCTGATCCAGGACGGTTGCGCATTGCGTTTACGACAACAGCCATCAATGGCGCAGACGTTCACGCAGACTGCGTAGCCGCAGTTCACGATGCTGCAAAATTGTGCGAACAGCTCGGCCACACCGTTATCGAAGCCGCTCCTCAACTGAACGGAGAAATGATCGGCAAGGCGTTTATGACGATCTGGTCGGCAGGCAACGCCTGGACTGCGGACAGTTTGTCATTCGCCGTGGGCCGCAAACCGACGCAGGAGGATTTTGAACCGGCAACCTGGGCGTTAATGGAAATGGGCCGACGAAGAACTGCGCCGGATTATTTGCTGGCCGTCCAGACGCTGCAAATTTTTGCCCGCCGGGTAGCACAATTTATGGAGCAATACGACATTTTGCTGACGCCGACACTTGCCGAACCGCCCTTGCCGCTGGGCAGTTTTGCTTCGCCGCCGGAAAACCCCATGGCTGGAATGCGCCGATCCGGTCAGTTTGCTCCGTTTACGCCCATCGTGAATGCGACCGGGCAACCGGCAATGTCAGTTCCCTTGTTCTGGAATGCCGAAGGTTTGCCAATCGGCACGCATTTCATTGCCCGTTATGGCGACGAAGCCACGTTGTTTCGATTGGCTGCACAGTTGGAATCAGCGCGTCCCTGGGCTAGTCGTCGTCCGACAATTTCGGCATAATTCTTTAGCCACCCCAAACGTTCGCCAACACGCACCTCAAAGCGAGATGCGTTGTGTTAAGCCATATCAACAGTTTGTCATAATCAGGAGGATTCAATGACTGAAAGCTCTGCCAACCCGACGCCACAGGAAAATGCTCCGCAATTGCCTGATCAAACACCGCAAACAGCCCCGCCGGTGTTTCCAAGTTATACTGCGATTGAACAGGCTGAAACCGCGCAACTTACTCAGCAATTAAATTCTGCATCGTCATGGTTTTTTATTATCGCGGCCCTGTCGGTGATCAATTCGTTGATCGCGGCATTTGGCTCAGGAATCCGTTTTATCTTCGGGCTGGGAATCACCAGCGTGGTGGACGAACTTGTCGTCGCGTTGCAGCTTGGCACAGCGGCAAAAGTGATTGGTCTGATGTTTTCCTTAGCTATGGCTGGATTGTTCGTGATCTTTGGATTTTTGACTCGGAAACGAATGCACTGGGTCTTTTTGGTAGGAATGGGCGTTTACCTGTTGGATGGATTGCTTCTGCTATTCTTTCAATCTTATTTGGGCGCTGCGTTCCATGCCTATGTGCTCTTTCGACTTTATCAAGGTTTGTCCGCCAGCCGGAAATTAAGTTCTATGGCTGCGGGATGAACAAAAGGGAACCTGATGGAAAAAAAGACTTTGCCTTATGGCTCATGGCGTTCGCCGATTAATTCTGATCTGATCGTTGCCGGAACAATTCGGCTGGGCCAGGTGGAAGTGGAAGGCGAGAACGTTTACTGGATCGAAGGCCGACCGGCGGAAAAAGGCCGCAACGTTGTTGTAAAGCGTTCCGCTGATGGGAAGACCGTGGATTTGATTCCCTCGCCGTTCAACGCACGAACCTTGGTCAACGAATACGGCGGCGGCAGTTTTACCGTCAGCGAAGGCGAAGTCTTCTTTTCCAACTTTGCGGATCAGCGACTTTATCGAGTCACGCCAGACACTGAACCGCAAGCCGTCACGCCAGAATCTAAATATCGTTACGCGGACGGAATTGTAGACCGCCGTCGCAATCGTTTTCTTTGCGTTCGCGAAGATCATTCCGTCACGGGCCAGGAAGCCGTGACCACGTTGGCCGCAATTGATCTGGCAAGCGGAGAGCAAGTCATTCTTGCTGACGGCAATGATTTTTACTCTTCACCTCGGCTCAGCCCGGATGGCAGTCAATTGGCCTGGCTGGTCTGGAATCATCCGAACATGCCCTGGGATGGTTCAGAGCTTTGGCTGGCCGACGTGCAAGAGGATGGTTTGTTAGCGAACAAACGATTGATTGCTGGCGGCAATCGCGAATCAATTTTTCAGCCGGAATGGTCGCCTGCTGGTGAGTTGTATTTTGTCTCAGACCGCAGCAATTGGTGGAATTTGTATCGTTGCCGTGCGGGCGTAGTCGAAGCCGTTTGTCCCATGGAAGCGGAATTCGGATTGCCGCACTGGGTTTTCGGCATGTCTACGTATGGGTTTGTTTCCCCGAAACAGATTGTTTGCGCTTACATCCAGCAAGGATTTTCGCAGTTGGCATTGGTGGATGCCGAAAGCGGAACACTTGAGTCTGTTGCGTCTTCTTACACACAGATCGAAGGTATCCGCTGCGGAGCGGGAAAGGCTGTCTTTTTTGCTGGCGCACCAAATGAATCTTCGGCGCTTGTCCGGTTCGATCCCGCGACAAGGCAGTTTGAAACATTGCGCCGATCCAGCGGACTTGCGATTGATGCCGGTTACGTTTCTGCGCCGCAAGCCGTCGAGTTTCCGACTGAAAATCACCTGACCGCCCACGGCTTTTTCTATCCGCCTCAAAACAAGGATTACGTTGCGCCGGTTAATGAATTGCCGCCACTGCTCGTCATGATCCACGGTGGGCCAACAGCGGCGGCGGCTCCCACCTTAAAACTTGGAATTCAGTTCTGGACTTCACGCGGGATCGCTGTTTTGGATGTAAACTACGGCGGCAGTACAGGTTATGGGCGTGATTATCGCGAACGTCTGAAAGGGAATTGGGGCATTGTGGACGTTGACGATTGTGTCAATGGCGCTCGGTTTCTGGCGGAACAGGGTTTGGTTGACGGCAACCGACTGGCGATCACCGGCGGCAGCGCTGGCGGATATACCGTTTTGTGCGCGCTGGCGTTTCGGGATGTGTTCAAAGCTGGAGCCAGTCATTACGGCGTCAGCGATTTGGCTGCGCTGGAAATTGACACGCACAAGTTTGAATCGCGCTACACGCACAGTCTGGTGGCTCCGTATCCGGAACGCGCCGATCTGTATCGCGAACGGTCGCCAATTCATCACACAGACAAGCTAAATGCGCCGGTGATTTTCTTTCAAGGACTGGAAGACAAGGTTGTCCCGCCAAACCAATCGGAAATGATGGTCGAAGCCTTGCGGCGAAAGAAGCTGCCTGTTGCTTATGTCACCTTTGAAGGCGAGCAACATGGATTCCGGCAGGCTGCGAACATCAAACGTGCGTTGGACGGCGAACTGTATTTTTACTCGCGTATTTTCGGGTTCGAGCTGGCCGAACCCATAGAACCTGTTTCGATAGAAAATCTGACGTAAAAGAAAATCTCCACGAAGCAACACGAAGTAACACGAAGCAAGGCGTCTATATAGTTTTCTTCGTGTTGCTTCGTGTGTCTTCGTGGAAAGAAAACCAGCTTTCTCCATCTTCTGAGCACCTGGAAACCGACGAAAATCTGATCGTGCGTGTGGCGCAGGGAGATATTCGTGCGTTTGAACTTCTGGTTACGCGCTATCAGAAACAGGCTTTGCGGGCCGCGCAACGATTTGTGTTTGACCGGCAGGAAGCCGAAGATCTGGCGCAGGAAGCTTTTTTGATCGTGTTTCGCAAAGCGCACAAATACGAGCCCAAAGCGTCGTTCAAAACCTGGTTTTTCACCATCCTGCTGAACCTGTGCCGCAATGCCGCCAAAAAGAAAAAGCCGGTCTATCTGGATTTACAAGCCTCGGAGGCTGAAATTCCCGCCCGCCCGGATGCTGCGAATCAGGACCCCGCGAGCCAATTCGACCAACAGCAATTGCAACTTGCTTTGGCAAAAGCGGTTCACAAACTGCCCGAAAATCAGCGGGCGGCATTTATCCTGTGTCACTACGAAAATTTCAGCTACGCCGAAGCCGCGCGCAGCATTGGCGTTTCCGTCAAAGCTGTGGAATCGCTGCTGGTTCGCGCAAAACGCGCCTTGCGCGGGGAACTGGCGTGGCTGACAAAAAAAACTGATTCCTGAGCGCAGGGATTTTCCGGCTCAGTTGTATAAGCAACCGATAACCATGACCTATTCGAACAATCCAAATAAGCAGTTAGAAGGTTCAGGAGAATTTTCGGACGAAGCGTTTACCCATTTCTTGCGGGACATTGACGATTTGTATGGCGATGCTCCCGGTTTGATCGTGCCACCGCATTTTGCCGCGCGTGTTGTCGCCAGGGCTGCCGCAGAATCTGTCGCTATGGCGGAACGGAAATCCGTTTGGAACTGGTTTTCGGATTTCAGCTTGCCGATTCGTGTGGCGGCGGTGTCGGCTTTGTTGCTGGCTTCCTGGGGAGGAATTCGGGCTGGTTCAGTCATTACGGACCTGGTCAATTCCGGCAAAAAAGCGGAACCGGTGGCCCACATTGAAATAACTCCGGCGGAACAATCGCTGGTGCAATTGGTGCGCGGCGAAGCCGCCGTTGTTGCGGGCAAAGCCAATCAAAAGACCGGAGAGCCGCAATGAAAAGAACTCTGTTGCAACTGGCCTTCGTCGTTTCTGTCATTTTCAATCTGGCTGCTGCGGGAGCGGTTGTTTATGGACTGACCGCAACCAAATCCGCTGCCAGCAAAAACAAAGACCTGCTTACCGGGTACGAACGCCTGAATCTGACGGAAGAGCAAAAGAAGGTTTTCAGCGAACATTATCTGGACATCATTCGCCACATCAGCGAAGCGCAGAAACTTTATAAAACAAAATGGGCTGAACTGGTTGAACTGGTTTCCCAACCGAATCCTGACTGGAAATTGATCGAAGCCAAACAAAAGGAAATTCTGGATACCAGCAGGGAAACGCAGACGATGATTTTTCATCGCTGGGATGGCGTGAAAACGTATATGTCGGCTGAACAACAAAAAGTCTTTTACGAAATTCTGCGCGACCGAATCAATTCCGGCGAAATGTCCGGTGATGTCAAAAACGCAAAAGAAGTGCTCAATCGCCAGTCGGCGAAGCCCTAATTACAACGCTTAACCCCAAGGTCAGACCGTTGAGTCTGGCGGAATCACACCATAGGAGAACAACGTATGAAACGACGCTATGCCCTTTTGCTGGCATTGGCATTTTGTCTATCGGCTCAGATC
>ERZ650309.859-NODE-859-length-14505-cov-4.210727_pt1 | contig 14505 bp, 9 predicted proteins | sample MGYA00376245_ERZ650309 | MGnify/ENA primary metagenome ERZ650309 (study PRJEB26733, sample SAMN07839294) | wastewater metagenome | biome: urban; feature: wastewater treatment plant; material: waste water | place: USA: North Carolina | collected 2016-04-26 ...
GCACCCTTCGTCGTCCGGCAGACGACATCTTCAATTACATCAATTCCTTTTCCCGGTTGGCCCGCGGAATTTGAAGGCCAGGCTCTAACCGAACAACCACTGACCGAACGCGAACAACAATTCACCCAAGACTTTCCGGGCAAAATCGCCCGTTTCACCACGCCGGACGGGCGCGAAATCATCCTCCGTTGGGTCGCACAAGGGACGCGCGCCCTGCATCCGGCTTCGGATTGCTTTCGCGGCCTGGGCTATGCGATCCATCCGCAGCCCCTGACCATAGACACCCAAGGCAATCGCTGGGGAAGTTTTGAAGCCGCACGCGGTGACGAAATACTGCTTGTCCGCGAACGCATCTATTCGCCAACCACGCGCGAAACCTGGCCAGACGTTTCCAGTTGGTATTGGCAAACAATGTTCGGCACCCCTTCGGCAAAATCCAGCGGCTGGATCGCGGTAACAGTCGCCGAATTCCGTTAGCCAATTTGTTCGTTGAAGTGGCTTGTTGCGCTGTCGTGCCACGGGCGATCAGCATTTACGGACTGGAACAGACGGCGCTCACGACCGAAAGCTGATTTCTTGACAGCCTGCATTTCAGCACCTACCATCCCGTTTCGTTCGCACTGAGTTTTCGACGCCTCGCGAGCGGTTTTCCTCGCGAGGCTTTTGCATTTTCTAGTCGAACGAAAATCCCTAAAGTTCAGAAGGTATTACGATCATGACTGCAAAAAGACGTGTAGGCATTTTGGGCGCGACCGGCACGGTCGGCCAACGATTGATTCATATGCTGCGCAATCATCCTTACTTCAAGGTGACTGCGGTGGCGGCTTCCGACCGGTCGGAAGGAAAACGTTTTGCCGATGTGTGCAAATGGAAATTGCCATTTGAAATGCCTGAATCCGTCAAAGACCTGACCCTGTATCCGTCGAAAGTTGAACCCGGCAGGCCGCAAATTGATTGCGACATCATCATCGCCAGCCTGCCCGGAGACATCGCGCTGGAATCCGAAGGTTCGTTTGCCGCCGCAGGCATTCCGGTCATCAGCAATTCGTCGGCGTTTCGTATGCACCCGGACGTGCCGCTGGTTGTGCCGGAAATCAATCCGCATCATCTGGACATCATTCCGGAGCAGAAGAAAAACCGTGGATTCGACAAAGGCTACATTGTCACGAATCCGAACTGCACAACGATTGGATTGGTGATGGCGCTTGCGCCGCTGCAACAGCGCTTCGGTCTGGAAGCCGTGATGATGACTTCGATGCAGGCGATTTCCGGCGCGGGCTATCCCGGCGTGGCTTCGATGGACATTCTGGATAACGTCATTCCGCACATCGGCGGCGAAGAAGAAAAGGTCGAAGAAGAACCGCAAAAGATTCTTGGCAAAGGCTCGAAGACCAAACTGACCGCCGCGCCATTTCTGGTCAGCGCCCAATGCAACCGCGTCGCCGTCCACGACGGCCACCTGGAATCGGTGCGCGTCAAATTGAAGAAAAAAGCTACGGTCGAAAAAGTCATCGAAGCTTTGGAATCGTTCACCGGCTTGCCGCAGGAATTGAAACTGCCGACGGCTCCGGCGCGCCCGATCATTGTTCGCAGCGAACAAGATCGCCCGCAACCTCGCCTGGATCGCGACGCCGAAAACGGCATGGCGACGGTCATCGGACGCATTTCCAAAGACACCATCTTCGATTTCAAGTTCACGCTGATCAGCCACAACACCATTCGCGGCGCGGCGGGCGCAGCGCTGTTGAATGCTGAATTGCTGGTCGCCAAAGGCTTACTGTAAAGCCATGAACGCTCTTCGCCGCATCCATTTGATTCTGGGTCTTCTGACAATCGTGGCATTTGTGCTCACGGGACAGTATATGGATCGTGTTCACGATCATCTTCGGTTAATGGATCCGACGCCTCGCTGGCTGTTTCGATCCGGGCACATTTACCTGCTTTTTTCGGGCTTGTTGAATTGTCTGTTGGCTGTGGCGAAAGCGTTCAAGCCTGATCCTTGGCGTAAAGGTTTGGCTGGAATTGGGTCGCTGGCCTTGCTAACAACTCCGCCGCTGTTCCTGATCGGATTTTTCCGAGAGCCGTGGATCGGCGGCTTCGATCGCCCATTTGCCCGGCAGGCAATTTACCTTTCCCTTGCCGGAGTCCTCTTTTACATGCTGGCGCACACCACATTCTCCACGCGGCAAATGGAGAAATCGTAATCGCGTCACACCCTGAATTCTTATGCTTATCGTCATGAAATTTGGAGGCACTTCAGTCGGAAGTGCCGAGCGCATTGCGCAAGCCGCAGAGCTTGCCGTCAAAAGCGCAAAGGAAGGTCACAAAGTTGTTGTCGTCACTTCGGCAATGAGCGGTGTGACAAACAAATTGATTGCGGCGGCGCAAAACGCCGTCAATGGTCAATATCACAAAACCGTCAGCGACGAATTGCACGAACCGCACCGCCAGGCTGTGCATCAGTTGATGCCCAATGAAGCTGCGCGCCGCCGCGAAGCGTTGGATTCCTTGCGGCAACGCTTTGAACGGTTTGAAACCTTGTGCAAAGGCCTGACGATGGTGCGGGAATTGACGCCGCGCACGCTGGACGCAATTTCAGGAATGGGCGAAATACTTTGCGCGCCGATTCTGGCCGGAGCCATTTGCGAACGCGGCGTGGTTTCGCGCTCCATTGAAGCCACGGAATTGATTGTTACCGACGATCAGTTTGGCCAAGCCGAACCCTTGCTGGCGGAAACACGCCAACAAACGCGCGACAAGCTCTTGCCGTTGCTCGAAGCCGGAGAGATCCCGGTCGTGACGGGCTTTATCGCTGCAACCAAAGAAGGCGTGCAAACAACGCTCGGTCGGGGAGGTTCGGATTACACGGCTTCCATTTTGGCCGCGGCGCTGGATGCCGACGAAGTCTGGATTTGGACGGATGTCAACGGGGTGATGACGGCCAACCCGAACGAAGTGCCAGAAGCACGCACGATGCGCGAAATCAGCTACAGCGAAGCGTCGGAACTGGCGTATTACGGCGCAAAAGTGCTGCATCACAAAACCATTTTGCCCGCGTTCAAACAGAACATTCCGGTTCTGATTCTGAATAGTTTCCAGCCGACCGACACTGGCACACGAGTCAGCGTCGCCGGGCGTCCATCCTCTCGCGGCGTCAAAGCAGTCACTTCCATTCGCAACGTCAGCCTGATTGCCATCAGTGGCAAAGGCATGCAGGGCATTCCAGGCATCGCCGCGAAAACCTTTGCCGCTGTTGCCGCCGAACGCGCAAACATTCTGATGATTTCGCAGGCATCGTCGGAAAATAACTTGTGCTTTGTGGTGAACTCATCCGAAGCGGCCCGTGTCGTCAAAGCGTTGCGGGCTTCGCTGGAACTCGACCTGCTGCAAAACCACATCGAAGACATCACGATTGACGATTCGATTGCCGTCGTTGCGGCAGTCGGTGACCGCATGCAAGGCGCGCCGGGAATTGCCGGAAGAGTTTTTGGCGCGCTGGGCACGGCTGGCGTCAACGTCATTGCCATTTCGCAAGGCTCGTCCGAGCGCAACATTTCCTTCATCGTCGGCGAAGCGCAAGCCGCCGAAGCTGTGCGCGCCATTCACCGCGCGTTTGAACTGGATAAACCATCACAATGAAACTAGGTGGTAGGTGACAGGGGATAGGTAACAGGTTTTGGGGCGAAGCCCGCAACCTGCAACCTGCAACCTGCAACCTGCAACCTGCAACCTGAATTTATGCCTTCACTTCGTTGTATCAACTGCCAAACTGAATTTCCGACCACCTCACGAATTTACGTTTGTTCCAAATGCTCAGGCTTATTGGATGTCGTTTACGAAGTGAACGAGTTTTCCGGAGAACGCTTGATGAGCGTTTGGGATTGGCGACGGGCTTCGCCCAAAGCCATTGACCAGAGCGGCGTCTGGCGATTCCGAGAACTGCTGCCTGAAGCCGAAGAAACCGACGTCATCACCTTGATCGAAGGCAATACGCAAATTTGGGAAGCTCCGCGATCGGCCAGCTTTGCCGGAATGAATCGGCTGGCGTTCAAACATTTGGGGATGAATCCGACCGGATCGTTCAAGGATTTGGGAATGACGACCGGCATTACGCAAGCCAAACGGTTGGGTGCAACCAGCGTTGCCTGTGCCAGCACAGGTAATACATCGGCTTCGATGGCGGCGTATGCTGCGCGCGCCGGAATGAAATCCTTCGTGTTTATTCCTTCGGGACAGATTGCGCTGGGCAAGTTGTCCCAGGCGCTGGATTACGGTTCGCAAGTGTTGCAACTTGAAGGCGATTTTGATGACGCGATGCGCTTGGTGCGTGAAATCGCCAACGAAACGCCGATTTATTTGCTGAACTCGGTCAACCCGTTTCGCCTGGAAGGCCAAAAAACCATTGCGTTTGAACTGTTGCAACAGCGAGGCTGGCAAGCGCCGGATCGCATTGTTGTCCCGGGCGGAAATCTGGGAAATTCGTCCGCGATTGCCAAAGGCTTTCACGAATTGCTGGAACGTGGCGTGATCGAAAAGATGCCGAAGATCACAATCATTCAAGCCGAAGGCGCAAACCCCTTGTATAGAATGTGGAAACGTTCCAGGGGTGGAATGGAAGATGTGGCATTTGAACCTGTGCCGCATGCGTTCACGATGGCTTCAGCGATCAAGATTGGCAATCCGGTTTCCTGGCCGAAGGCACTGCGCGCGTTGCGCTGGTCGGGCGGCGAAGTCGAATCCGTTGGCGAGCAAGAAATTGCCGATGCCAAAGCCATCATCGGCAGCGATGGCATCGGCTGCGAACCGGCTTCCGCCGTGACCTTGGCCGGAATCAAAAAACTTGCCGCTGCCGGAACAATCAATCCAGACGAAGATGTTCTTGCCTTACTGACCGGCCACGTGTTGAAGGACCCGGATTACACCGTCAGTTATCATCGCAGCACGCTCAGCTACACGGACAAAACAGGCCAAAGAGTCGAACTGCAATCCAACTACGCCAACGCCTTTACGCAGGTGCCCGCTGACCGAACCGCGATTCTGGCTGCGCTTGGTTTTTAAGGATTGCTGCCAGGCAATCCCGCAAAAATCAGGTAGTACACATAAACATTGACCGGGCGGGTTTCATTGCCTCCGCCGTCAACATTCGTTGTCGGCTTTCTCCCTTGTAATCCCTTGGGGTTAAAGGGGCCGCTAAGATCCATTAGTTGGACTGCCAGGCTGCTTCCACCCTGAGTGATATAGGCAAAGTTATTATCCCAATTGTGTTGATGATTTTGCAGGCCTGCTCCCTGGCGGCTGCCGACGTTCCCACCGGAATTGCCGTTGGTGGCCTGGGCCGTGCGGGAACTGGCATCCGGGTCAACATTCGCGCCCATGTCCACGCCGCGCAGAAACTGCCCGCGCAAATCAGGCAAATTGAAGGTTGTTGTTCCGTCGCCGCCGAAGGCTGTGCCAATGGCATTAAAGAGCGTCTTTTGCGCCGATATCTGTAAAGACGTGCCGTCACACAATAACCAGCCTTGCGCGGCCAGTCCCTGAACAGTCTCGAATTTGCCGACGTAAGGCATCACCGTGCCGGCGGGGAACGGAATCGTAATATTGGCGGTTGTGGTTGCAGTTGTTGCAGGATCCATCACTTACCTCTCTGGTTAAAAAGTTGGACAGCGATATTGGAGAAAAGTTCGAGTTACCAGCCTGATGTTTCGCGTGGGGAAGGCACGAAGGCGTTGATCGGTTTCGTCCCTGATAGGATGAAACCAAGGTCGAAATCAATGTTCGTTCCTTCGCAGCGTAACATCAGGGGGTTACCCCGAATCAAAATCCGGTTGAGATTTCCTTTGTCATTCCCGTTCCGGCGTTTTTCCCGCCGAAAGTTCAGGCTTCGCAAGCCGCTGCTTCTTCAAGGTCTGGCTGCTTGCCGCTCAACAATTCCAATGTGTAGATGGTTTGAAGCTGGTGCGGGTAAACGGCATAACTGCCTTTCAGCGAAAACGGCACGTCCAACCGCCTGGATTGTCCGTTGGGGCCGTCATTCGCCAGCACCTGAAAATCATTCACATTGGCCACATCCCACGTAAGCGTAAACGAAAGATTCTGACCGGGAATGATGAGATTGGCCGCGATGGAAAAGCTGTTAATCACCGGCTTGGGTTGAATCACCGTGACGGGAAGCGCGCGCGTATATAAAAGCGGATTGTTGAGCCCTGGCACTTGCACCGTCACGATCAGGTAAAACGTGGTTGGGTTTGCTTCCAGTTTGTCCACCGTGTAATTGCCGATAGGAGGCAACGGTTGTGTCGGTTCATCTTTGGGATGGCTGATCGTTACTTTGTTGCCATCGGCATCCACGTATTCGATTTTATACAGCGCGGTGTAATTGCCACTGCTGCCAGAACCGCTCCAAGCCAAAATCGTGCTGCAGCCCGCGTCCACGATCGCAGGGTTGGCGCTAAATTCTCCGAGAGAAAACTCTGAAGGGAATTTCGACAGCGGCAGAGAGAGAGAACGCGCTTGTTCCGGGGCTGGCGGCAAGGCATTGAGATCGGAAGCCACCTCAATAATTTCAAGAAAGGCTGTTCCCGGTTGCTGGTTTACCTTGATCGCTGCAAGTTCGATGGTTAACCCGTCGCCGCCGATTTGCCCATTCTTTGGAGTTTGGGGCGTATACGTGAATTGTCCTCCCTGTTGCGCAACACTCCAGCCCGTTGGAGTTGTGCTGCTGATTCCCGTTGGGTCGGAGCAAAAATCCTCCGCGTTCGTGCCGACGCGGAAACTCAGCGTAATGCTTTGGCAGGGAATGATGTCTCCGGAACTGTTGGATACCACCAGCACCAGAGAAGCCAGATTGGGATTTCCAGTGGATGGACTGGCCTGAAGCGGATCGGGAATTGTATTGATCGCGTAATCCAAAAGAGTCTCGCTCATAATTCGTTGTTCTCCTTACTGGGCTGGAACGGGTTGCGATGTCGCAAGGCCGGCGAAAATCAGGTAATTCACGGCGACGTTTTTGGGGCGCGTTTCCACATCGCCATCTGATGAAGTCCCTTGGCCGCCTAAAAAATTGTCAACGTCAGACTGGCTGTCTCTGTCGGAAACATGCTTGGGAGTAAGTTTATTATTGCCGCCCTGCAACTCCCCCATGTACCAGGCGGTTCTCCAGTAAGTGTGTCCATGTTTTCCCAAAGCATCCTGCTGTACGGATTGGGGCGCGCGATGTGGGCCGTCGGGATCCACTTTGCCGGTGGCATCCAGCCCGCGCAAAAAGTAGCCGCGCAAATCCGGCAAAGTGTTTTTGTTCCCCAGCATTCGATACAGTTCCGGGTATTGGTTTTGATCAAATGTCGAGCCGTCGCACAACAGCCAGCCCGTCGGCAAATTCGTGGCGGCGAAGAGGTACGAAATTACGGTTCCAACGGGAAACGCAACGATGGTGGCAGTTACTGCCGCTTGTGGGTTCATTTGTTTTCCTTATTAAGGGTCTTAGTCTTCTATGTCTTTCGGATTCAGTTTCAGCCAGCCTTCGCGCAGGCGCGGCGGCGTCAGCGGAAAACGCGCCTGCGCATCCGCTTTGACGATGTTGCTGACCTGCCAGCCGGAAGGGTCGGCCCAATCGGGCGGTGTTGGCCCAATGCGCTCGATCCATGACCAAGTGCCGTTTTTTTCAGTCGGATAGGGCAGGCGCATTTCCGCAGCGTCCGACAAGACCGGGCCGGTGCGGAACGTGACGGACAAATGCGGCAACGCCTGAACGAAGTATTCGGACGGCAGGCTCACGGTCAGCGCAGGAAACAGCGACGAAAATGCGTGAACATCGCCGCGCGGATCCAGCAGCAGCGTCATGAATTGCGTCGTGAAATTCGGAGCGTTCAACGGCAAGGAAAAATAGTTGCCGTTGTAGCCGATCGGATTGAGGTAGCCGCCGGGTTGGAAATTTTCCGGCGTGTGAACCGAATTGAAGGTCGTGTAACTGTCGTTCAGGAAATATCCCAACAGGCCGTCGTCATAAAGTTGCAGGCTGCCCAGCCGCACAGGAAAGCTCAAGGTTTCAACGCCAGCAGTCTGGTTCAGCAACGTGTCCAGCCAGCTTTGGTTGTGAACCGTCGCGCCCATGGTTTCCATTTGCAGCCCCGCGCGCACCAGCGCCAGCGGACGTCCAATCAACACCGAAAGATTGGCGTCCGCACGGCTTCCCAATGGATCAATTGTCCAAAGCGTTTCGTCGATGACTTGCAACAGTGTGCCAAAGCTGCGCCCTTGATCCGTGGTGCTGGTTAAAGCGGAAACGAATTTGCTCAAATGCCCATTGGCGATTTTCGATGGATCACTGACCGAAGCCGGACTGTCCGGCGCGGGCAGCCAGCGCACATTGAGCGCGCCTGCGGTGTCCATCAGCGGCATCAGTTCACCGAGAGCGTTGCCATCAGCGTCGTAAATGGCCAATCCGCCATCCAGATGGTTGGGCAGGACCCAGCCGCAAACAGGATTGGCGTCCGGCCAAAGACCTGTTTCCTTGGAATCATCCGTTGCGGAAAAGAACCGGAAATTCAGCCGCCCGCCTTGCGCCAATTGCGGCGACAGGCTGATGTATTCCGACGGTTGCGAGATTTGTGAATTGGCCAATGGAGACAGCCCGCGACCGCGCACCGGCGCCCAGGGCACGCCCGTGCCCAGATTGCCGCCCGCTTGCATCAAATCCGCAACCTGTCCGAAAGAATCCACGACAATCAATTGATTGAATTTGAGAAAGCCTCCGTACACTGGAAAGAAAAAGGGCGTGCCGCCTCCGAAATCCAGATCTTGAATGCCTTTGTTCGGGTCGGGCGTCGCGCGATATTGTTCGCCCACCTGTTGCGCCACGGAACCGTCCGGCGGAGGGCTTTGATCAAGGTCGCGCATAATGAATTGATCTATCAACCCACTCAGCCGTTGCGAAAGAAAATTCCAGTCGCCGATTTTGTCCAGCAGGGCTTCCACCGCCTGCAATTCTGCATTCGGATTGTCTTTCAGGTACTTTCGCAACTTGGCAATCAGAACGTACGTCGCCTGCGGCGTCAGAAAGGTTCGCCCGATGTAATCCTGTGAAATCGAAGGCAAACCGCCATACCAGTCATAATCCGTGCCGTCGAAACTCCAGCAGGGTTGCTGATTGACCGTTGGCGGATTGGTGGTAACAACCGGCTCAAACGCCCAGTTATCGCGATTCAGTTCCTTGTTTTGCACCGTCGGATAAAACGTCACGTCCCATTCCAGATACAGTGGTGACCAGGGTTGCCCGCTCCAATTGGCATACGCGAAACTCGCGCTTAGCGGCGTTGGGATCGAAGCCACCTGCGCGGTTTGCGCGAGCATGGCGGCGGCCAACTGGTTGATGGCTTGCTGGTCACTGGAATTCAGTCCCACCTGAACAATGGTTGCGGCGTTGGTTTGATCCAAGAAAAACGTTTCGACAAACAGCGACGCCAGCCCGCCGGAAACGGCCACTGGCAAGTGAGGATTCGTTGGCCCAGGGATGACCTTTGCTAATCCGCCTGTCGCGACGGTGACCGGTTGCGTTTGTCCGGCGACGTTCACACCTGTAACGGTTTGATCCGTGAACCGGCAAAACACCGTGCCACCATCCAGTGTGCCCTGTTTCGCAGACGTCTGAATGCCGGAAACCAGCACCACCGGATCAACCGGCTGGAAATAACTGGGCGCAGGCACCGGTTTCAGTTGCAGCTTCGTGGGATCGAGTTTCAGCGTGTTTGTCGCGTAATCCAGAATGCTTTGCGCATTGGTCGGATCGGGCAGCGTTTCCGCTTGTTGTGCAACCTGTGCCTGCTGTTTGACGACTTGGGCAAACAGCCCGGAAGAATTGCCGGGGGACAAATTATTGGTCAGGAGTTGTTGAATCTGCGGCAACTGGTAACGCTGAGGCAGATATTGATTGATATTCTGGGAATCTGCCGGACTCATATTTGCCAACCGGTTCGATTTCCACCAGGCGGCATACAGTTCCCATTGCTGGGAATACAGTTGTTGCCGGGCATCATCCAATGCCCGCTGATTTCGATTGAGCAGGGCCAATGCCGCAGCTTGTTCCGCCGTCAGCGGCGGTGGCGGCGGAATTGTGCCCGGCGTCAATTGGCCTGTTTCGGATTGGCCGGTTTGAACTGCCACGACTTGCCAAACGGTGCCGGACGGAGCCGAGCCAAACCAGGCATCGCGGATTTTCAGATCAAGCTGCGCCTCGCCGTCGGCCTTATCCAGTGTCTTGAGCAGGTTGTATTGAAATGCTTCCAGCGTTTCTGCCTCCAATTGTCCGTCCTTCGAATTGTCGGCGTAAAACTGGACGATTGCGGAAAGCGCATCAATGGACGTGTGGCCCACCGCAACGGTCATGTTGGCCGTGGATTGCACTGCGTTGGGCGGCAGCGTTGTGGTTTGCCAGTTCACGCCGTACACAGAACCGTGATAGACCGTTTGCGAAGGGTAGCTCGGCTGCGCTTTGTCCTGCGTTACGCTCCAATCCAGTTCTGAAAGCAAAGATTCCCATTGGTCTGATCCGTTCCAAGGGGTGCGAATCGGATATCCGTGCGAATCCCATCCGGTGACAGGGCCATACAGCGGGTCATGCGTGGCGTCGGAAAACCAACCCACAACCAGATACGAAAGCAGCGTATTTTCGGGAAACTGTGCGGCATCTTTGGGATAGTTTGGGTCGGGCGAAGTTGCGTTCGGATCGTTGATCGGATCGTAAAAGGAAAATACGTTGACGACGCCTGGTTGATAAGCGGCGAATGTCGCATCGCCAGGTCCTAAAGCTCGCAGAAATAACTTTTGCGAATCGCCCGATTCTCCTTCCCAGGATTCCAGCACGGTCGCTTTCGTTCCCAACCGCGTTGGTTCGATTGTTCCGGGCTGTGTGGGAAACGGATTGACGAACGAATTGGATTCCAGCGTATCGGCATTGGCATCCAGAGCGTCGCTTTTCAACAGCCAGGTCTTCGTCGGACGGGGCGCGTTGGCAGACGGAGCCGGACTGTAGCGCACCACCAGCCAGCGATTTGGCGCCAACGGAAAACTCAATTCGGGGCTTGGCGCAATGGTGATTTGTGGAGCTGCTGTAAATCCGCTGCCCGGATTATTGATCGTGACTCCGGTCACGATGCCGTTTTTGACCACGGCGGTCGCCAGCGCTCCGCTGCCATTGCCGCCGGTCATCATCACCATGGGCGGAATCTGATCGTTATACCCGTAACCGGCCGTGGTCACGTTGATCGCCGTAATCTTTCCGCCGGCAATTTCCGCAACCGCTTTGGCCTGCACCTGTTCGCCGCGCGTCAATCCTCTGGGCAAGCTCCAGTGCAGGTGAACGCCGGGCGCGGGGGGCCTATTGGCAAGATTGGAGAAAGGATCGGGCGAAGGACTCAAGAATTGTTGCAGGTTGTTGTATTCCAGTTCCCAGCGGTGAAAGGTCACGCCGCTTTGTTCGACGTGATTTACGACCAGCGCTTCAACCGCAATCGGAACCAACAGAGAATCTGTATGGGTCGGCATTATTTTGTTTCCTCCGCAGACGCCGGTGTGTTGATCAAAACAAGTTTTTCAGGAGCGCGCACCATCTGGATGGCGAAATCCGCCGGGCCAAGCGTGATGTTTCCGTTGCCATAAGCGGCGTTGAGTTGCGCTTGCAAGTACGGTTGCCAATCTTTCACGCTCAACACAGGCCCAGGCCCTGGGCTGCGAAAGTAAGGGTTGATGGTTGCCGTTTTCCCCGGAATGATGTCGCCGATGGGGTGATCATCTGTGACCCATCGCAGGTCAACCAGATAATCGTCTTCGTACCCGAAAGCCAGTCCTTCTTTGGGTTCGCTGATTCCCACGCGCGCTGGCGCGCTGGGGAACAGGCATAGCAACACATCCGGCGCCAGGCGATCCATTCGCAAAAGCGTCAATGACTGAGTCCCTGCCGCATCGGAATATCCGCGCACTTCCAGGCCCGGCCAATCGGCAACCATCGAAGATCGCAACAGCAATCCGGCAATTGTCGTCGAAATGGGAGGCGCGGGAAAATCCGTCGCCGCCAACGCGCGTCCGGTTTTGTTGGCTCGGATGGAAGGAAGAACGCGAGCCATCGCAGCGCGTAAAACGGGCCGGGCGGAAGCCTGCCACAAACTTTCGCGGCTGCTTTGCAAGCCTATGCTCAGTGCGCCGCTGACCAGCGCTTCCACGTAGTTTGGATCCACGTAAAAGAATCGAAGCGATTCCGGCGGCAACATCCGCGCATCCGGAACCAGGTTGGCAAATGGAACACCATACAGCAGGCACAATTCCGCCAACCAGTTTTGAATGTACACCAGCGGCGAATCCGGATCGTTCTGCAAATCCTGTTCGTGAAGCTCGGTCAAAAACTGCTGCACATGCGGTTGCGCTAACAGAGTTTTCAGTGCTGTGACGGGATTCGTTTTGGTTGCGGCTTGTTTCCCTTCGTTGATTGCACGGTTTGTGGGCAAGGTTGTTTGTGCGATTCGCGACGCGTTGTTGGCCGTGAACGCCTTTGTCAGGCGGTTCATCATCGAAGACGAAATGAGGTCGGGTTTTAGCAGTTCGTGCAGATGTGCAGACGTGACCTGCGCGTCGGCTGTCAGCGCTTTGAGCTTCGGCGAATTTAGACGTTCCAGCAACAAGTTCGTGCGCTGTGTGCCGCTGCGACGCCACTGCAACAGTTTCATTCCGAACGCAGCATCGGCCAGCGCCAGCAAACGTCCTGTTTGCCAGGCCGCAGCGTACGATTGGTCGAAAAGACCGCTGGCTTGATCGTAAATGGTGGCCGCAGCCGCGCTGTCATAACTGTTGACGTTCGTAAACAGCGGACGCGGCACGGGCGACAACGGGCCGCGATACCACGCGAACGTGTGGTCGCCAATGGCTGTATCGTAAGCCAGCGCCGAATAGCCTTCGTTGAGCGTTTGCTGCACCAGGGCTTCGGGCGAACCGGGAATTTGCTGCAAGGGACTGACGGGCAACCGCAGCAGCAATCCATCGCCTCCGGCAGCCTGCCCCTTGATCAGGTTAAGCGCCAGATCACGAAAATCACCGGTTTCCGAAAGACAGGTAAAGTTCCAGCTATAGAGCGACACCAAACGAACGCGATTGATGCCCGCAGGCCAGTTCGGCGCATCGGTCAAATAATCTTCAAACCCTTCCAGCGTGACCAAATGCGCGATCCACGGAGCGCTGATTTGCGTTTCCGCCGTCGCATCAACGCCGCCGCCTCCGGTGAAGCTGACGGCAGGCGGAGAGGTGTAACCGGAACCGCCGCTGGTCAGTTTCAAGGAAGCAATCGAGCCGTCGTTATCAATGATTGCGACTCCCGCCGCGCCTGTGCCGCCGCCTCCGCTTAAATTGACGTTGGGTGCGGAAGAATACTTGGTTCCGGTTTCGATCAGCGTCAGCCCGACCACAGGGCCTGGACCTGGGCTGGGAAAGCGATTGCCAATGACCACGGAAAACCAACCGTCGTCCTTGGTTGCCAGAGCCTCTTTGGCATCCGTGTTCACCTGGCGGCAGTGCGCCAGATATTTCAATTCATCAACTGGATTGGAGCCGGAATTGAAGCGAGGCGTCACGCGAGTGAAAACGTCTGTGGGAAGATCAATGGCTGTGCAAAGCAGTCCTCGTTCCACCTGTGCGGTTGCGCCGCTGCCTCCGCCGCCAGCGAAACTGACCGTGGGATTGGATGTGTACCCGGAACCGCCATTGGTCAGCGTCAACGAAACCACTGCGCCGTTTTGCACCGTGGCAGTGGCTGCGGCTCCCGAACCGCCGCCGCCGTTGAACACCACTTGCGGCGCGGATGTGTACTCCGAACCACCCGCCGTCAGTTGCATTCCCGTCACTTGGTCCAGTTGGTCTTCCGACTCCGGCACAAAGTTCGGCCCCAGGGTTCCCTGTGGCGGAGTCTGGATTTCTGTCAGGTGATATGTGCCGCTGCGGCTGGGGTTGGCCAACGGATTTCCGCCCGGCGCTACAGGCGGCGCGATGATTTCATCCGGCGAAAACAGCAACACCGCCAACCACGGCGTAACTTTGTTGCCTTCGGTCAGGTAGCGTTCCCAGGGCAAACCGCGTTTGGTCAGAACGATGTGCGGCAGGTTTTGGTCATACGTGCCGCTGGTGGAAGCGGGCGGAAACACCGAATACACATCCGCCGGGTCAATCGTGAAACGCGGCGCGACCACCGTGAACGCTTGTTGCAACGGGCCGTTGGCGGGAAATTGCTGGTCGAGCGGTTTGCCTTTGGGCGCGATTCCGTCCTGTGTGTTTTGGGCATGTTGCCGGACGGAAATGATGTAATCGCCTGCTTCCAACGGAGCTTCGAAATTGTCGTAAAAGCGAATGTATCCGCTCGGAAGCGGATCGCCTGCGGTGGGTGTCGTTTTTCTGCTCACTGCTGTTTGGCTCCTGATGTTTGCAGCGTTACGCGACGGGCGAACCCAGCAATGGGGACGCCGGATAATTGAG
>ERZ650309.860-NODE-860-length-14491-cov-5.940150_pt1 | contig 14491 bp, 12 predicted proteins | sample MGYA00376245_ERZ650309 | MGnify/ENA primary metagenome ERZ650309 (study PRJEB26733, sample SAMN07839294) | wastewater metagenome | biome: urban; feature: wastewater treatment plant; material: waste water | place: USA: North Carolina | collected 2016-04-26 ...
AGCGTGTGCCACGTCGCGCTTGGCACTGCCACCGGCGGTTGCCTCGTCGCCGCCGTCGAGCAGGAGCGCGCCGGGCACGGTGCCGCGGCTGCGCAGGCGCTGCACCAGCGCGCGCGTGTCGACGCCGCAGACCGCGGGCACGTCGTAGGCGCGCAGCCACTCGCCCAGGCTGCGCGCCGAGGCGTGGTGGCTGGGCACGGGCGTGTAGTGCGCGACCACGAGACCCTGCACCTGCACCCGCTCGCTCTCGAACGGGCCGTCGGGCACGCCGTAGTTGCCCTGCAGCGGGTAGGTCAGGACCAGGATCTGGCCGCGGTAGGACGGGTCGGTCAGCGCCTCGACGTAGCCGACCATGCCGGTGTGGAAGACGACCTCGCCGCGCACGGAGCGCAGCGCGCCGAACGAGCGGCCCACAAAGCGCTCGCCGTCCGGGAGGACGAGCTGCATAACGGGGCCCACGGGTTGCTCTGTTTTATTCATTTATGCATATCGCGGCAGCGATTCGGAGGCCGCTCAACGGCGCACTGTCTACCCTGCGACGCGCCACGTCAAGCCTGAACTTGCGAGAGACCCGTCGAAAAAAGGCCCTCTCGTGGCTGATGACGCGGGCTGCTACAAGCGCTTGATCCGGCCGGCCAAGAATGTATTTATATGCATCATGCAAAACAAACCCGGCCCTGTGGCGCTCGCGTTTTCGGGCGGCCTCGATACGTCCTACTGCGTGCCCAAGCTCAAGGAAGCGGGCCACGCGGTCCACACCGTCTTCGTCAACACCGGCGGCACCACCGCGGCCGAGCGGGCCGCGATCGCCGCGCAGGCCGCCGCGGTCGGCGCGGTGCATGCCGGCCGGGTGGGGGCGGCCAAGGGGATCGTGGCGCGCACCGTCGAGGCCATGGTCGGTCTCGGCGCAGACGTCGCGGATATCTCGGCGTTGTTGGGGCCTGCGGTGAGCGGCCGCAACTATGAGGTGCCCTACGAGATGGCCGACGACGTGGAAGCGGTGCTGCCCGGCAGCATCACCACGACGACGCGTGGGACCGTCGGCCTGGATCTGCGTGCCGGAATTGCCCGGCAGCTTGCAGGTTTGGGCATCACGGCCATCGACATCGACCCGCGGTGCACGGTCGATGACAAGAATCTGTTCAGCCATCGGCGCGGTGCCCCGACCGGGCGGCTGGCGTCGGTGGTGTGGATGGAATGACCGACTCGGCGCGCACGGTCGAACTCGCCGACGCGTTGTCGGTGGTGCGGTCTCGGTTGTCGGCGGCCGCTTCGGCGGTCGGGCGCAATGTCGAGGACATCGAGTTCCTGCCGGTGACGAAGTTCTTTCCGGCGTCCGATGTCCTTGCGCTGTACCAGTTGGGGTGCCGTGAATTCGGCGAGTCGCGAGAGCAGGAGGCGGCCGCCAAAGTCGCCGAGGTCGCTGCCACCTTGGGCGACAACAATATTGGCGATGATATTCGCTGGCACATGATCGGCCGCATTCAGCGGAACAAAGCCCGCGCGGTGGCCGGCTGGGCATCGGTGGCGCACTCGGTGGACAGCGCGGCGCTGGTCGCTGCGTTGGGCCGCGGCTCGGTCGAGGCGACCGAGCGCGGGCTGCGCAACCGGCCGTTGCAGGTCTATATCCAGGTGAGTCTGGACGGTGATCCGGCACGAGGTGGCGTGTGGGTCGACCATCCCGACGATGTCGATGCCTTGTGTGCGGCTGCTGCCACCACCGAAGGACTGGAGTTTGCCGGGCTGATGGCCATTCCGCCGTTGGGCCGTGACCCGGACGCGCAGTTCGCCCGGCTCCGAGACGAATTGCGCAGGGTCCAAACGCATTACCCGCAACGGCTCGGATTGTCGGCGGGCATGTCCGGCGACCTCGAAACAGCAGTGAAATACGGGTCGACGTGTGTGCGTGTCGGTACCGCGCTAATGGGACCCCGTCCTCTAACGTCACCATGAGTAGTCACTCCAGTCACACTTACATCACAGTCACCACACTTCAGTCTTAGCTATTAGGGGCATCCGATGAGCACACTGCACAAGGTCAAGGCCTACTTCGGTATGGCGCCAATGGACGATTACGACGACGAGTACTACGACGACGAGCGTCCGTCGCGTGCGTACCCGCAGCGTGGCCGTGATGAGCGCTTCGAGGACGACGACTACGGTCGCGGCGACGCGCGTGGTTACGACGAGCGGATGGGTGGCCGTGAATACGGTCGCGAAATGGACAGCGCCCCAATGGGTTACCGCGGTGGCTACGACGAGATGCCGGCCCGCGGCCCGCGCGAGTTCGAGCGTCCCCGCTTCAACACGTTGCGTGGTGCCACTCGTGGTGCGGTCGCCATGGAGCCCCGCCGCATGGCCGAACTGTTCGAGGCAGGTAGTGCGCTGGCCAAGATCACCACTTTGCGTCCCAAGGATTACAGCGAGGCCCGGACCATCGGCGAGCGTTTCCGTGATGGCACCCCGGTGATCATGGACCTGGTGTCGATGGATAACGCGGACGCCAAGCGCCTCGTCGACTTCGCCGCCGGTCTGGCCTTCGCGCTGCGTGGTTCTTTCGACAAGGTCGCCACCAAGGTGTTCCTGCTGTCCCCGGCCGATGTCGACGTCAGCGCCGAGGAGCGTCGTCGGATCGCCGAGGCCGGTTTCTACAGCTACCAGTAGCCATTTCGGTAGCGCATCCGTAGCGCAGTTCTGGCACGACCCCTTCGGCTCTGGCCGGAGGGGTCTGCGCTCGTTGCGGGTAGGCTAGCTATGTCCGGCGCCCCGACCTGCGGGGACCATTCGCCGGTATCCCCTTCAGACGGTAGTGAGGTCGGCTGCGTTGTCGTTGTTCTTCGAAATCCTCGGCTTCGCGCTGTTCGTCTTCTGGCTGCTGTTGATCGCGCGGGTGGTCATCGAGTTCATCCGCTCGTTCAGCCGTGACTGGCAGCCGCGCGGACTGACAGTGGTGATCCTCGAGGTCATCATGACCGCCACGGACCCTCCGGTGAAGCTCATGCGTCGGCTGATTCCACAGCTGACCATCGGCGCAGTGCGATTCGATCTGTCGATCATGCTGTTGCTACTGCTGGCCTTCATGGGGTGGGAGATGGCATTCAAGGCCGCTACGCCCGCGTTCTGATACCGGCACCGCATTAATGACATTGTTGTAATTAATGCGGTGCTTTCGGTGTTCGCTGGGGCCGCACTTGCGGATATTCCAATGAAACGCTGAAATTCGTTCTTAATTCCGTACCTAAACTGCAACCGGCGGGTCGCCTGTGACAGGATGGGCGCCAGTTACTAGACGATGACTTATCAGGCTTTACACTTTGAAACCGGTTGACGGTCCAGACTTCAAGGGGGCAGACGATGCCGCTCACACCAGCTGACGTTCATAACGTCGCGTTCAGCAAGCCGCCGATTGGCAAGCGCGGCTACAACGAGGACGAGGTTGATGCCTTCCTCGATCTCGTGGAGAACGAGCTGAGCAGGCTGATCGAGGAGAATACCGATCTGCGCCAGCGTGTCGCGGAGCACGAGCAGGAGCTGGCCGCGGCCCGCGCCGGCGGCGGTGCTCAGCCGACGCAGGCGTTGCCGGTGTTCAAGGCGCCGGAGCCCGAGCCGGTCGCTCCTGTCGTCGCCGCGCCTGTCGCACCGGCCGCGCCGGTCAGCGAAGACCACCATGTGCGTGCCGCCAAGGTGCTGAGCCTGGCTCAGGACACGGCGGATCGTCTCACCGGTTCGGCCAAGGCCGAGTCGGAGAAGCTGCTGTCCGATGCGAAGGCTCAGGCCGACACGTTGGTCAGCGAGGCGAAGAAGACTGCCGAGGCGACGGTGGCCGACGCCAAGAAGCGTGCCGACACGCTCCTGGCCGACGCGCAGACTCGTTCGGACACGCAGCTGCGCCAGGCGCAGGACAAGGCCGATGCACTGCAGGCCGACGCCGAGCGCAAGCACACCGAGATCATGGGCAACATCAACCAGCAGCGTGGTGTGCTGGAAGGTCGCCTCGATCAGCTGCGCACGTTCGAGCGCGAGTACCGCACCCGGCTCAAGACCTACCTGGAGTCGCAGCTCGAAGAGCTCGGCCAGCGCGGTTCGGCGGCCCCCGCCGAGTCGGCAGCCGGCGGTGAAGGTGCAGGTTTCAACCAGTTCAACCGGGGCAACAACAGCTAACGGCTGACCTATGCTCATTGTCGCTTTGATCCTGGCCGTTCTCGGCCTGGCAGCGCTGGTGACGGCTGTCGTCACCAGCAACGAACTGATCGCGTGGGCGTGCATCGGCGCCAGCGTGCTCGGGGTCCTGCTGCTCATCATCGATGCGTTGCGGGAACGGTCTCGCGGTAATGCACCAGAGGGGTCGCCGGAGGCGGCTTCCGAGGAGCCTGCTGAAACCCCCGTGGCCGAGCCGGTCGAAGACTATCCGGATGAAGCTGACGAGGCTTCCGATGATGCTTCCGATGAGGTTGCGGCAGAAGAGGATTCAGCTGATGAGGCTGGGTCCGATGAGGCTGAGTCGGAGTCCGAGGCCGAGGGCGAACCCGAGTCTGAGGTAGCAGCTACTGAGGCTGAGGCTGAAGAGCCGGCCGAGGCTGCGGATGAGGAATCCGAAGACCTGGCCCCAGCTGATGAAGCGGCCGCGGAAGCCGAGCCTGAGGAAGCTGCCGAGTCCGAAGACACTCCTGAAGCCGAGCCCGAGGCTGAAGGTGACGCCGAGGCTGAAGCTGACGCCGAACCTGAAGCACCCGCTGTCGAGCCCGTCACCCCGGCTGCCGCTGCCGAGCCGCAGCGCCGTGGCCTGCTGGGCCGGTTGGGTCGTCGCAGCTAGTCGAAGCCCTCGCCGCAGCTGACTCTGCGGTGAGGGTGTTTCGTACTCGTACTTTTGCGCCCAGGGCGCAGGATCAATTCGATTTCCGTCCAGGCGGCCGTTGACCCTGACGTGGCGCACACCTATGACGGCCATCACTGGTCCAACCAGTTGACCAGTTGATCGTCTTTCCCGGAGTATTCAGTGCATGGACATTGCACCTGTCGCCCGGTCGGCGGTCAGCGACGCGGTCTTCGCGCACATCGTCGACGAGATCCTCTCTGGCCGGTTGGCTGTCGGTGAGCCGTTACCGTCCGAGCGTGAGCTCGCCGTCGCATTCGCCGTGAACCGCCACGCCGTGCGAGAGGCCCTCAAAAGGCTCCAGCAGGCCCGGCTGGTCCTGATCAGCCACGGCGGCAAGACTCGGGTCCAGGACTGGCGTACGACGGCCGGCCTGGATGTCTTGAGCACGCTCGCGGCCACCGGAGTGGTGCCGGCGCTGCAGATCGCCCGCGACATCATGGTGATGCGGCGTTCGGTCGCCGCCGACGCTGCGCGTCTGTGCACCAAATGGGCATCTGACGAGCAGTTGGCAGCTATTGCGGGGGCCGCCACGGCCTATCCCGAATCGCACACCGCCGAGTCCTTCGGGGCCGATCTGACATTTTGGACCGCGATCATCGACGGCAGCGGCAATCTGGCCTACCGGTTGGCGCTCAACACCCTGGTCGCCGCGTTCGCGGACATCGGCTTCGGCTCCATCGCCGATCTCGGCATGGGTGCCGAACTGGCCGACCGAGATGCCCACCTCGCCCTGGCCGGGCGTCTGGTTGCGCGCGACGGGGACGGTGCCTACCGCATCGCCGACGAACTGCTGGGCAGGGTCGTCGAAACCCTTTCTGCCGCTGAACGTTCCGTGAAGGAGTAGCCACGATGTTCGATCTGATCCTGCATGCGGTGCCGGTGTTCGTGATCTGTCTGGTTCTCGAAGCGCTCTCGTTCCGTCTGCTGCCCGACGAGGACGAGGTCGGCTACGAATTCCGCGACTCCCGCACGAGCCTGACCATGGGTATCGGCAACGTCATCATCAACATCGGTTGGAAGTTGGCGGTTCTGGCCGCCTTCACCGCCGCCTACCTCGTGGCGCCGGTGCACCTGCCGGCAAACAACCCGCTGACCTGGATCGCGCTGTTCCTCGCCGACGATTTCGTCTACTACTGGTATCACCGCACCCACCACACGATTCGGGTGTTCTGGGCCAGTCATGTCGTACATCACTCCAGTGAGCACTACAACCTGTCGACCGCGCTGCGTCAGACCTGGACACCGTTCACCGCACTGCCGTACTGGCTGCCGTTGGCGTTCATGGGGTTCTCGCCGTGGATGATCCTGCTGCAGCAGTCGGTCAGCCTGCTCTATCAGTTCTTCATCCACACCGAGCGGGTCGGAAAGATGTGGAGGCCAATCGAATTCGTGATGAACACCCCCTCACATCACCGGGTACACCACGGCTCCAACAGTGCGTACCTGGACAAGAACTACGGCGGCATCCTGATCATCTGGGATCGACTGTTTCGCAGTTTCGAACCGGAGGGCGAACCTGTCGTCTACGGCCTGACAAAGAACATCAAGACGTTCAATCCGGTGCGGGTGGCCACCCACGAATACACCGCAATCTGGCGTGATCTACGTTCAACGCGCTCTCCAAAGGCCTGGTGGGGACACACTTTTGGGGGTCCGGGGTGGGCCTCGGCAGGGGAGTAACCCAGATCACAGATTGCGGACAGGTTTCGGCCATGATTCCGGCGTGAATCCTGCCCCGCACCAAGGGATGACGGCAATGTGAGTCGGGTTTGACGCGTAGTACATAGCGGCGCAACGGTTGCGGCATCACGTGCTCGTAGAACTGTTTCAAACAGCTACGAGTTCAGGAGAAAACGTGACAGCACTGTTCCGCAGCCGCGACATCGAGCACTGGGATGCTGAAGATGTCGAGGCCTGGGAGGCCGGCGGCAAGGAGATTGCCCGCCGAAACCTCATCTGGTCCATCGTCGCCGAGCATGTCGGCTTCTCGGTGTGGTCCATCTGGTCGGTGATGGTTCTGTTCATGCCGCAGAACATCTTTCACATCGACGCGGCGGGCAAGTTCTATCTGGTAGCGATGCCTACGCTGGTCGGTGCGGTCATGCGGGTGTTCTACACCGTCGCACCCGCCAAATTCGGCGGCCGTAACTGGACAGTGGTCAGCGCGCTGCTGCTCCTGATCCCGACATCGCTGGCCCTGTGGGCGATGACCCGCACCGGTACCTCCTATACGACGTTCATGCTGATCGCCGCGGTCGCAGGTCTCGGTGGCGGCAACTTCTCGTCGTCGATGACCAACATCAACGCCTTCTACCCGCAACGGCTCAAGGGCTGGGCATTGGGTCTGAACGCCGGTGGCGGCAACATCGGTGTCCCGGTCATCCAGCTGATCGGCCTGCTGGTCATCGCGACCCTGAGCAACACCGCCGCGTGGCTGGTGTGTGCTGTCTACCTGGTGTTCATCGCCGTGGCCGCACTCGGTGCTGCATTGTTCATGGACAACCTGCGAAACCAGAAGGCCAACTTCGGCGCCGTCCTCGAGGTACTCAAGTTCCGGCACTCCTGGGTGATGAGCTTCCTGTACATAGGCACGTTCGGTTCCTTCATCGGCTTCTCGTTCGCTTTCGCGCAGGTGCTGCAGATCAACTTCCTCGCCTCGGGTGACACCGCCGCGCTCGCCTCGCTGCACGCCGCGCAGATCTCTTTCCTCGGACCGCTTCTGGGTTCGATCGCTCGTCCGTTCGGTGGCAAGCTCGCCGACCGCATCGGCGGTGGCAAGATCACGATGTACACCTTCGTGGCGATGATGTTCGCCGCGGGCATCCTGGTGGCGACCGGCACCATCGCCGACGGTCACCGCGGAGTGGTCCACGGGACCGGAATGACCAGCTATGTCATCGGTTTCATCCTGCTGTTCATCCTCTCCGGGCTCGGTAACGGCTCGACCTACAAGATGATCCCGGTGATCTTCGAGGCCAAGGCCCAGGACATGGACGGGCTGGACAAGGACGAGAAGGCAGCATGGGCGCGGCGGATGTCCGGTGCACTCATCGGTTTCGCCGGGGCCATCGGCGCTCTTGGTGGTGTGTTCATCAACCTGGTGCTGCGTGCCTCCTACCTGAGCCCGGCCAAGTCGGCCACCAACGCCTTCTGGGTGTTCCTGGGCTTCTACGTGGTCTGCGCTGCAGTCACCTGGGTGGTGTTCCTGCGGGTGCGGAGCACCGCCACCGACATCGAGCCGGTCGCCTTGCCGGTGGCCGCGGGCTGATCCGCATGACGGCCCCCGGAGCTCACACGACGCGTACGGCATGTTCGTACTGCGGTGTCGGATGCGGGATTTCGGTCCAGACCCGCACCGACCCCGGTACCGGCCTGCCCGTGATCGCGCGTGTGTCCGGGGACCGGTTGCACCCCACCAACTTCGGACGGCTGTGCACCAAGGGTGCCACCCACGCCGAGTTGATGGCCGCAGACGCGGGCCGCCTCACCACCGCCCTGGTACGCCATGGGCGAAAGGCTGAGGCGGTCAGCGTCGCGGTCGACGACGCCACTGCCGAAGCCGGTCGCCGGCTCCGGGCCATCATCGACGAGCACGGTCCCGATGCGGTGGCGCTGTATGTTTCGGGCCAGATGACCATCGAGGCCCAGTACCTGGCCAACAAACTGGCCAAGGGCTACCTGCGTACCGTGCACATCGAGTCGAACTCGCGGTTGTGCATGGCAAGTGCCGGAACGGGTTTCAAGCAGTCGCTCGGTGCAGACGGCCCACCGGGGTCGTACACCGACTTCGATTCCGCTGACCTGTTCTTCGTCATCGGCGCCAATATGGCCGACTGCCACCCGATCCTGTTCCTGCGGATGTCGGACCGGATCGCCAAGGGCGCCAAGCTGATCGTCGTCGATCCGCGGCGTAACACGACCGCCGACAAGGCTGATCTGTTCCTGCAGATCAAACCGGGCACCGACCTGGCACTGCTGAACGGCCTGCTCCACCTTCTGGTGGAAAGTGGCGCGATCGATCAGGAATTCATCGCCGAACACACCGAGGGCTGGGACGCTATGCCCGCGTTCCTGGCCGATTACCCGCCGGCCAAGGTCGCCGAGATCACCGGTATACCCGAAGCCGACATCCGAACTGCCGCAGCGATGATCGCCGAGGCGGGGGACTGGATGTCCTGCTGGACCATGGGGCTGAACCAGAGCACACATGGCACCTGGAACACCAACGCGATCTGCAACCTGCACCTGGCCACGGGTGCCATCTGCCGAACCGGCAGCGGACCGATGTCGTTGACCGGTCAGCCCAACGCCATGGGCGGCCGGGAAATGGGTTACATGGGACCGGGTCTGCCCGGACAGCGTTCGGTGACCTCGGCCGAGGACCGCGCTTTCGTCGAAGAACAGTGGGAGCTCGACCCCGGCACGATCCGCACGGACGTCGGCCCGGGCACCATCGAGATGTTCCGGCGCCTCGGCACCGGCGACATCAAGGCGGTGTGGATCATCTGCACCAATCCCGTTGCCACCGTGGCCAACCGACAGACGGTGATCGAGGGCCTGCAGGCCGCCGAGTTGGTGATCACCCAAGACGCCTATGCCGACACCGCCACCAACGCCTATGCCGACATCGTCCTGCCGGCCACCCTGTGGGCAGAGGCCGAGGGCGTCATGGTCAACTCCGAGCGCAACCTGACACTGCTGCAACAGAGCATCCCCGCGGCCGGTGACGCCCGACCCGACTGGGAACTCATCTGCAATGTGGCCCGGCACATGGGTTTTGGTGACGAGTTCGACTACAAGTCCAGCGAGCACGTGTTCGCCGAGATCCGGCAGTTCACCAATCGCCGTACCGGGTACGACCTCACCGGCGTGACCTACGAGCGCCTGCGCGAGACCCCGCTGCAGTGGCCCTGCCCGCCCGAGGGCGACGATCGCAACCCCATTCGGTACCGCAACGACGGCATCAGCCAGGACGTGTTCGTCGACGCCGACGGTAACCAACCGCGGTTGGCCTTCCCGACCCCGTCGCGCCGGGCGGTGTTCCACGCGCGGCCACACCTGGATGCCGCCGAGTTGCCCGACGACGAATTCCCGATGGTGCTGAACACGGGTCGGCTGCAACACCAGTGGCACACCATGACCAAGACCGGCCGCGTCGACAAGCTCAACAAGTTGACCGGCAAGCCGTTCGTCGAGATCCATCCGATCGATGCCGCGGACCTCAAGATCGTCGACGGTGCTTCCGTGGAGGTTTCGTCCCGACGCGGCACCGCGGTGCTGCCTGCGCTGCTGACCGACCGCGTGCGCCCGGGCAATTGCTTTGCGCCGTTCCACTGGAACGACGAGCAGGGCGAGCGGCTCACCATCAACGCGGTCACCAATGACGCCGTCGATCCGGAGTCGCTGCAGCCCGAATACAAGGTGTGCGCGGTGCGTTTGGCGCCGATCGCGGCCGAGCCGGTCATAGCTCCCGTCGCCACCCCTGTGGTGGCCGGCGCCCACCCGCTGGCCGTGTCACTGGGCCTGGGTGGGCCACCGGCGCTCAACGACACCGAAAAGGTCTATCTGTCAGGGTTCTTCAGCGGCATCCAGCACGCGACCGGAGTGCCGGTGCTGCCCGCGTCGGCGCCCGTCAGCGCGATCGTCCGGTTATGGGTCGACGGAGCCCTGGCCGGTGCGCACTCGGCGGCGCCGACCGCGGCGATCATCGATGTGGTCGCTGAGCCGGCCACCGTCGGACCCCTGGTGCTGTGGGCTTCGCAGACCGGCACCGCCGAGGAGTTCGCCACGGCACTCGCCGCCCGTATCACCGGCGCGCGCCTGCAGGTTCTCGATGACACATCGTTGGACGAGATCGCTGCCGCCGACCAGGTCCTCATCGTGACAAGCACTTTCGGTGACGGCGGCCCGCCCGACAACGGTGCGGATTTCTGGGCCCGGCTCAATGCGGATGCGCCATCGCTGGCCGGCGTCCGCTATGCGGTTCTGGGCATCGGTGATCGGGCGTACGAAAACTTCTGCGGCTACGCGAAATCGCTGGACCGGCGGTTCGGTGAACTCGGCGCCACTGCCGTGCTCGACCGGTCGGACTGCGAGGCCTACGACGACGAGCCGCTGGCCCGCTGGTCCGATGCGGCAGTCGAATTGGTGAAGACAACGCCTACGTCTGCGGTGGTGGCTCCTACGGCGCCGCCCCCCGTGGCCAAGCCTGCCGCACCGTTCACCCGCAACAACCCGCTGTCAGTTCCGTTGTGCCGCAACACCCTGCTCAGCAGGGGTGGCACCAAAGAAGTTCGGCAGTTCGGCTTCGACCTGTCCGGGCACGACGTGAGTTACGGAGTCGGCGACGCCCTGGGTGTCGTCGTGAACAACTCCGATGACGCAGTGACGTCGTGGCTGGCCGCCACCGGGCTCTCCGGCGAGGAGATCATCGACATCGATGGCGGCGACCAGTCGTTGCGTCATGCGCTGACCACGCTCTACGACATCTGCAAGGTCAGCCCCACGTTGATCAACTTCGTCGCGGAGCGGAGCAACGCGAAGATTCTGCGGGCACCGCGAGATGAGCGTGACCAATGGCTGCAGGGCCGCACCGGAATCGACCTGATCGAGGAATTCCGGGTGCGTGCCGAGCCTGAAGAATGGCGAGATGCGTTGGTGCGCTTGGCACCTCGGTCATATTCGATCTCATCGAGCCCACTGGTCGACCCGACCGAGGTGCAGCTGACCGTGTCGGTCGTCCGATATGAGGGGGCACGTGGTGGCATGCGTCACGGCGTCGCCTCCACCTACCTGGCAGACCGTGCCGAGATGGTTCCGGTGTTCCTGCAGTCGGCACCGCACTTCCGGCCGCCCGAGGATGCGCTGACCCCGATGATCATGGTCGGCCCGGGAACCGGCGTGGCGCCGTTCCGCGGCTTCCTGCACGAGCGCCGGGCGTTGGGCCACAGCGGCCGCAACTGGCTGTTCTTCGGTGATCAGCACCGGGCCGAAAACTATTACTACCAAGACGAATTGGAAGCATTCGAGGCCGACGGGTTGCTGACGCGGCTGGACCTGGCGTTCTCGCGGGACCAGGCGCGGCGGGTCTACGTGCAGCACAAGATGCGCGAGCACGGTGAGATCCTGTGGCGGTGGCTGGAGGACGGCGCGCACTTCTATGTCTGCGGCGACGCGGCGCGGATGGCCAAGGATGTCGACGCGGCTCTGACCAACATCATTCGGACCCACGGCGGCAAGTCGGAATCGGCCGCGCACGAGTACACGCGCGAATTGATCGCCGGCAAGCGCTACGTGCGCGACGTCTACTGAACCACCGCGCCGTGACGGCAGCTGCCGGTCAGGACAGTGCGTCGAAGAGTGTCGCGAGCTGCCCGGGCGAGATGGACACGCCGCATTGGCCGCGCAACGACGTCAGCGGCTGGGCAATGTTCTTCAGGTCCAGGAACTCACCCGGGTGGGCGGTGAAGTACGAGCGCACCGTCCCTTCGGCGTCGCCGCCCTGCTTGCCGGCGGCGGTCAGTGCGTCGTTGGCGTCCGGGTGCGCGTCGAGGTAGGCCCCGGCCTGGGTCAGGACACCACCCGCGGTGGCGGCCAACCCACTCGCCGAACACTGCGGTGCCGCGGCAGCAGTCGGGGCGGTGACGGTCAGGGAGGCCAATGAGGCGAGCGCCAGCAGGGCAGTGCGTTTCATAGGGTGATCCTGCTGCAGCGCGGACCGAGAGTCGAGTGGCCGCCTTGCCGGCTCCCGGCGGCCGGAGAATTCACACAGGTAGTTCGATACTCATGCCACGCGCGCGCTGATGGTCGACACTGGGTTCTCCAGGTTGATCGTCCCTGAACAGCGTGAGGTATGGGTGAACCAGGATCGTCGCGGTGCGCCGAGGTGGATCCGGCGCCTCGCGGTCCCGATCATCATCGGGTGGGTCGCGCTCGTCGTCGTGCTGAGCACGGCGGTGCCCTCGCTCGAAGTCGTCGGCAAGATGCGCGCGGTGTCGATGATCACCGATACCGCGCCGTCGGTCATCGCGATGAGGCGCATCGGTGAGGTGTTCAACGAGTTCACCTCCGACAGCGCCGTGATGATCGTGCTGGAGGGTGAGAAATCCCTTGGCGCAGATACGCACGTCTTCTACGACGACCTGGTCCGTCGACTTCGGGCGGACACCAAACACGTCGAACACGTTCTGGACTTCTGGGGTGACTCACTCACCGAGGCCGGCGCGCAGAGTGCCGACGGCAAGGCCGTCTACGTGCAGGTCTATCTGGCAGGCAATGTCGGTGAAGAACTGGCCAACGATTCGGTGCAAGCCGCCCACCGGATGGTCGACGCGGTCCCGCCACCGCCGGGCGTCAAGCTCTATCTCACCGGCCCTGCGGCCAGTACCGCCGATCAGCAACTGGCGGGGGACCGCAGCGTGCAGGTCATCGAGATGGTCACCTTCGGGGTCATCATCTCGATGCTGCTGCTGGTATACCGTGCTGTCAGCACCGTGCTGATCGTCTTGGCGATGGTCGTGGTCGAACTGTCCGCCGCCCGCGGTGTGGTGGCGTTCTTGGGCTACCACAACCTCATTGGGCTGTCGACGTTCTCGACGCAGCTGTTGGTCACGCTCGCCATCGCGGCGTCCACCGACTATGCGATCTTCCTGATCGGTCGTTACCAGGAAGCCCGCAGCGTGCACGAGGATCGAGAGTCGGCCTACTACACGATGTTTCACGGCACTGCCCACGTGGTCTTCGCATCGGGCATGACGATCGCCGGCGCGACCCTGTGTCTGCACTTCACCCGACTGCCGTACTTTCAGACACTGGGTATTCCGATGGCGGTCGGAATGACGGTGGCGGTGCTCGCCGCACTCACCCTGGGGCCCGCGGTGATCTCCGTGGCCACCCGGTTCAGAAATTTGCTGGAACCCAAGCGTGCCATGCGGATTCGCTTCTGGCGGCGCATCGGGACCGTGGTGGTGCGCTGGCCCGGCCCGGTGCTGTTTCTGGCGATCGCGTTGTCACTGGTCGGTCTGCTCACGCTGCCGGGCTATCGAACCAACTACAACGACCGCAACTACCTGCCGACCGACCTGCCGGCCAACGCCGGATATGCCGCAGCAGAGCGCCATTTCTCGGTGGCGCGGATGAATCCCGAACTGCTGCTCATCGAGAGCGACCACGATCTGCGGAATCCCGCCGATTTCCTGGTGATCGACAAGATCGCCAAGGCCGTGTTCCGGGTGCCGGGTATCGGCAGCGTGCAGGCCATCACCCGGCCCGACGGTAAACCTGTGCGGTTCAGCACGATTCCGGCCCAGCTCAGCCTGGCGGGCGTCCAGCAGCAGATGAACCAGGTCTATCTGGAACACGGCGTGGCGGACATGTTGGCCCAAGCGGACGACATGAAGACGACCGTCGAGGTGATGAACCGCATGGTGACGCTGATGACGGCGATGACCTGACCCCAGAGAATACGGGTGGCGTTCATTGAAGGTTGCTCCTGATAAGGGGTGAATGAGGGTCACAGGCTGATCCCGCGTCCGCGGCCCAAGGCCCAGTCGACAGAACCGCCCGGCGACATGGTGCCGCTGATGTGCTGGCCGAGGTGCTGATCGAGCGCCGGGC
>ERZ650309.861-NODE-861-length-14490-cov-5.790856_pt1 | contig 14490 bp, 16 predicted proteins | sample MGYA00376245_ERZ650309 | MGnify/ENA primary metagenome ERZ650309 (study PRJEB26733, sample SAMN07839294) | wastewater metagenome | biome: urban; feature: wastewater treatment plant; material: waste water | place: USA: North Carolina | collected 2016-04-26 ...
GTACGATGACGGTGACCACGGTGCTGTAAATGCTTAGGTATTCGCCAACCTTTTGCCAGTTTTTGCCGAAACTCATACCCAGATACAGCAGAATTGCATTCCAGGCGGCTGCGCTGACTGTGCATAAGATGGTCGTGACCAGCAGATTCATCTGCGACATTCCGGCGACAAACGAAACGATGGCGCGCGTTCCAGCCAGAAAGCGATTGGCGATAATGACGCCGTAACCGAATCGCTGGAAGAGTTTTTCGACCTGGGCAATGGCGCTCAACGGTAAATAACGACTCAATCGGCCAGTGACGATGTGTTGCTGAAAATATCTGCCGACCACATACGCCAACACAAATCCACACGTGCTGCCAAGCGTGGAAACGATCATCGCCGATGTGAAATCAATTGTGCCGAGGCCAATCAGCGTCCCGGCAAACACCAGCAATACGTCGCTGGGCGATGGAGGAAAAATGTTTTCAATGAATGCCAGGAAAAACATCAACCCCAACACGCCAGAAGGCGGCAGATGCTGAAGCCAGTTGATGCCTTGTTCGATAACGCCCATAGTTAATTGGTAGTTGGTGGTTGTTGGTCGGCGGCCGGTGTTTTTCTGCTTGCGACCAACTGTTCGACCAGATCGGCGATTAACTCGTCCAGATGTAAGCCTGAAAAATCCGTTTCGGAGCTTTTCCAAAACTCTTGCAGGGTTTGCGCGCCGCCTTTTTCATATTCGCGAGCTTGCAACAGCAAGTCGAGTTTGTCCGCTGCCTTCACGATGCGAGATTCCAAACTAGTGCGTTCTTCGTATTCCTGCCATAGCAACAAATACTCTTCGCCAATGGCTCCCAGGACGGAAAGCATTTCGTCGGCGATTTGTTCGTCTGCCGCATGTAATGCTTCTTTATCAAAATAACGTTTGATCGTATTCGGTAAATCGCCGGTTCTGGCTTCGGTCAAATCGTGCAGCAACGCCATTCGCAGAATCTTTTCGACATCCGGTTCCAAGCCTTGCCGCTGAGCCAGGTCGGCCAGCAACATTGCAAACAGCGCCACGCCGAAAGAATGATCGGCGACCGATTCCACATCGCGGACTCCGCGCAACAGCCAGCCTGTGCGCGGCACGGCTTTCAGGCGCATCATTTCACACACAAATTTGATGATGTTGGAGCTTTCTGTCATCACACCGCTCAAGCTATCGGTTTTGACCAGTGCCGTCAACCGTATGCTATAGTCCAAACTGCCACCCCAATTTCAGCAAGGAATAAAATGAATACTATGCACAAATTGGTTTTGACTGCATTGATCGCTGGATTGTTTTGTGGGACTGCTTGGGGGCAAGCGCGCATGACTGATGCGCAGGCAGACGGCCTGAAGGGAAAGGTCAAAGAAGTTTCGTATGAGTTGCAACGAATAGAAGAGAAAAATGGGAAGTCGAAAACTGAACAACGCTTCGTTTCGCATATCACGACTTACGACCAGAAAGGCCGAGAGCTTGTATCCACTTCTCATTCTATTCAGGGAATGTTCGAGAAAACGATTTATCTGGAAATAGATGGGCATCGCGCCATGAAAAGCGAGATGACGCGAAAAGAATCTGGGCATCCGCCAATGTTAATAGTTGGGCCTGTGCCCAGGAGTACGCAAAAGCCGGATCCACGTTACGAAATTAAATACCTTGATACCTACGACGAGCGAGGAAACCGTACGGAAGTTTTACTGGTTGGCAATGATGGCCGGATCATCTCTGTACAAACTTATAAGTTTGATGAGAGTGGCAATCAAATTGAATGGGGACAGTGGAAGGAACTTGAAGATGCCAAACAAATGAATCGGGCAATTGTTTACCCCAAGCGTAACTTCGATAAGTTGCCTCAACGAACCATTGAGGTTGAAGGTCGAAAATTGGTGATTGTGCGGAACTATTATGTTGCTTCCAAGTATGATGCCACCGGCTCGCTGACAGACAGTCTTGAGTTTGATGATGATGGAAAAATAAGTCGCCACGTTCGGTATGGAGAATACGAGTTTGACGCTCTTAAAAATTGGATCAAGCGCACCAACTTTCGAGTCGAAACAAAAAATGGAAAAGAAGCCTTGATTCCGGAAATGATTGAGTATCAAGTCATTAAATATTATCCGTAACTCAGACGTTTTTAGGTTGTTATGTCCGCTGTAAGTGAAGTTTTGAAATCCGCCATGCAATATCCGCAAGCTTTCGAGATTGCCGACCGCAAAATCTCGCCGCCGTTGGTGTTGTCGCCGATGGCGGGCGTCACCGATTCGCCGTTTCGCCGGTTGATCAAACGTCGCGGAGGAGTCGGCCTGTTTGTCACGGAATTCATCAGCGTCGAAGGGCTGACGCGCGGCAACATTCGCACTCACGATTTGATGCGCTACAAGCCGGACGAAGAACGCCCGATTGCGATTCAGATTTTTGGCTATGACATTGAGCGCATGCGCTGGGCTGCGGAAATTGCCCAGGAAGCCGGCGCCGATTTCGTAGACATCAACTGTGGCTGTCCGGCCAAAAAAGTCGTCAACGGTGGTGGCGGCTCGAACTTGTTGCGCGATTTGCCGCACCTGGAAAAAATCCTGAAAGAGGTCAAACGCGCCATTACGATTCCGATGACCGTCAAGATTCGCGCAGGTTGGGACGACAACTCCATCAACTGCGTCGAAGTTGCCAAGCTGATCGAAGATTGCGGCGGTTCGATGGTCACATTGCACGGCCGCACGCGCGTCCAGGCTTACAAAGGATTCGCCAACTGGGATTTGGTACGCGCGATCAAGGAAAACGTTTCGATTCCGGTGTCGGGTAGCGGAGACATTCTGGTTCCTGAACACGCAATGGATCGGTTTGATCGCATTGGTTGTGACGCCGTCCACATCGGACGTGGAGCCATTGCCAATCCCTACGTCTTTCGTCAAACCTGGGAAGCGATGCAAGGGCTGGAACCTTATCGTCCTACGCCAAAAGAGTTGCACGAAACTTTGCTGGAGTTCCGCGACTTATTGCGCGAGCACATGCCGGAAAAAGGCGTCATTGGTCGAATGAAGATGATGTCGGCTCAATTGTTGCGCGGAGTCCCGAACGGAACGCCGCTTCGCCAAATGGTTCTGCGGTCGCCCACCGTCGAAGAAATGGAACCGTTGTTTGCGGAATACTTTGAACTGGCGGAAACGTATGGTTTCAATTATGAAATGCAATCCGCGCCCGCCGAAGATGCCGAATTGGCGGAATGCGGTGTGTAAGTGAAACTTCAGGCATAAAGCGGAAAAAATTGAAGGCCTAGTTGACAGACCAAAACCCGGTCAGTAGTATGCGCCTTCGATTTTTTCAAGGGGCCAGGTAGCTCAGTTGGTAGAGCAGCGGACTGAAAATCCGCGTGTCGGGGGTTCAACTCCCTCCCTGGCCATATAAATTCTATAAAAAGAATACGTTACGGCAGAGGGATAAGCGATTTGAACTCTGCCGTTTGTGTTTGTAGAGCAGCATACATGCCTTTTTCTATAGCGGCGAAGACGTAAGCTCTCCTGGCTGGCAGATAGTCTAGCGATGATCAAGTAAAAGTCTTCGCGATTGTGACGATACGGCTCTTCAATTTGAACGGCCAGCGATCAATATGCGAGCAGGCGGAGTTTGCAGATCCCACACAAGGCCAAACCACGCAAGCGCCTTCAAACAGTAATGCGCCACATCCAATTCCCACCAATAAAACCCCTGCCGTTCAGAGGCCGGGTAATAATGATGATTGTTGTGAAACCCTTCGCCGAGCGTAAACAGAGCCACCAGATAGTTATTGCGGCTTTGATCTTTAACGGCGAAGCGGCGTCGGCCAAATCTATGCGCTACGGAATTGACGCTGAAAGTTGCGTGATACAGCAGCACGGTGCTCAGCACGTAACCGTAAATAAACATCTGCAACGCTGAAGTCTGCCAATCCGGCGCATAACGGCTTAACAGCCAGCCCGCCAAGGTCAAACCTCCGGCCAGGGTCACCTCCGGCACATAATAAAAACGATCCAGCCAACGAAGTTCGGGATAACGGCGGAGGTCTTTGACCATACTGAGGTCCACGGTGTCGTTTCGATGACACAGTATCCAGCCAATATGCGACTGGAAAAAACTGTAACTTACCGGCGAATGAACGTCGCGGTCAGTGTCGGTAAAACGATGATGATTGCGGTGATGGGCTACCCACCACAACGGCCCGCGTTGTCCGGCTGCGGTGCCAACCCAGGCGAGCAGAAATTGGAAGGCGCGACTTGTCCTGTAAGTGCGATGCGAAAGATAGCGATGAAATCCAGCCGTGATGCCGAACATCCTGACCAGATAACAAATTGTGCCGACGATCAGCGCCAGCCAGCTAAATTTCAACCACAGAACCAACAGGCAAGCCAGATGCATCAGAGCGAAAGTGATTGCCGCGACAGATAAGAAATCAACGTTTTCTTTTGGTTTCAGCCCGGTCTCGCGGATTGTTTTGATAAGCATAAATGTTTGATGAAAGCAGAAATTTTGAATTTGGGATGAGTTTAACGCCGTTTGAAGAAGCTACACCGTTCGGTGAGGCAATAATTTCGTTGCGGGGATGATTTGGATTTCAGGCCTTATGCCAGGTCATCAGCATATCGTTGATTCCGGCGTTTTGCACATTGGTCGCTCGAATGGAGTTTGCAATTTCCGCAATCAAACAGTGCCACAAGCTGCTGCGATTGCGTAAACAAAGGTTGGCGGGCTGGAAATTGATAATGGCTGTTGTGCTGCAAGGGCGGCAATGATGAAAGGGACAACTCAAGGTTAACTGCAGTGATCTATATGCCGTCATCCGGTTGTTCAGTCGAAACGATTTCATTCTCGCCTGCAAGCGCTGCGTGCAGGGTGTGCCAAGACAAGCTGGCGCATTTGACGCGGGCAGGGAATTCGCGGACGCCGGACAGGATCGTCAATCGCCCCAGATGATGTTCGGTGGTTTCCGGGTCAAACTCGCCTTTCACCATGCGATGAAATTCGTCGAACATCGTTTCGGCTTCTGCTTTGGATTTGCCTTTGACGGCGGCAGTCATCATCGAAGCTGAGGCTTTGGAAATCGCGCAGCCCTGTCCCTGAAAAGCCACATCTTTGATCGTCTCGCCGTCCATTTCCAAATACAGTGTCAGTTGGTCGCCGCACAAAGGGTTGTAACCTTCCTGATGGCGGTTGGCGGTTTCCAGTACGCGGAAGTTCCGAGGCTTTTTATTGTGGTCAAGGATGACCTGTTGATAGAGTTCGCTTAAATCAGCCATAGGTTTTAGGTGGCAGGTGGTAGGTGGTAGACAGGTCGGTCAAGGTTGCAACCTGCAACCTGCAACCTGTCGCCTACAACCTAAGAAAACACCTCAATCGTTTTTTGAATGCCTTCAGCCAGCACGTCAATTTCTGCTTTGGTGTTGTAAAACGCGAAGGACGCACGCGCTGTCGCCGGAACGCCGAAGCGTTTCATCACCGGTTGCGCGCAATGATGACCGGCGCGAACGGCGATGCCTTCCTGATCCAGAATCGTGCCGATGTCGTGCGGGTGTATGCCTTCGATGGTGAAGGACAACACGCTCGCCTTTTCCTGCGCCGTGCCAATGATCGTTACGCCTGGAATCGCGCCGATGGTTTCAGTGGCGTATTCCAACAGTTCGTGTTCGTAAGCGGCAATCTTATCCAGTCCAATGCTCTTCAAATAATCTATCGCCACGCCTAAACCGATGGCGTCAGCGATGTTCGGCGTGCCCGCCTCGAATTTATATGGCAGCGAGTTGTATGTCGTCTTTTCAAAGCTGACCGAAGCAATCATGTCTCCACCGCCAAAGACGGGCGGCATGGATTCCAGCCAATGGCTTTTGCCATACAGCGCGCCGATGCCCGTTGGCCCACAGACTTTATGGCCGGAAAACGCGTAAAAGTCGCAATCCAGTTCGCGCACATCCACTTTCAAATGCGGAGCGGCTTGTGCCCCGTCAATCAACACAGGAATGTCATGGCTGTGAGCTAATTCAATGATTCGTTTGACAGGGTTGATTGTTCCCAGCGCGTTAGAGATGTGATTGACGGCAACGATTTTGACCTTCGAATTTAGCATCTTCGCGAATTCGTCAATCAGCAATTCACCTGCGTCGTTGATCGGAATCACACGAAGCGTTGCGCCGGTTTGTTCGCACAGCATCTGCCACGGAACAATATTCGAATGATGCTCCATCGCCGAAATGATGATTTCATCTCCGGCGTGAACGAATTTACGGCCGTAACTGAGCGCAACCAGATTGATACCGGCAGTGGTTCCGCTGGTAAAAATGATCTCGTGCGATTCGGCGGCATTCAGGAATCGCTGGATTTTGACGCGGGCGTCTTCATATTCGCGTGTGGCCAACTGGCTCAGATAATGGACTCCGCGATGCACATTGGAATTCTGTTGAGCGTAATAAGTGTTGAGCGCGTCAATCACGATTTGCGGTTTATGCGAAGTCGCGGCGCTGTCCAGATACACCAGCGGACGTCCGTGAATCTGTTCCGTCAGAATCGGGAAGTCGCGGCGAATCCGATCAACATCGAAATTGTTATTACCTGTCTGCGCTGCTTCGCGCTCCATCGCGGCCTGCATTTAATTTACCTCCAAACTTTGGTGCAATTTGTCCAACACGATCTTGTCTAAACGTTCGCGGACGGATTTCAACTTAATCCTGCGAATCACATCTTCGGCAAACCCAAACGTCAGCAACGCCTGCGCGCGTTCCTGAGGAATGCCGCGCGAAGCCAGATAAAACAGTTCGTCGCCTTCGAGCTGGCCAACCGTTGCTCCGTGCGAACATTTCACATCATCGGCGAAAATCTCCAATTCAGGCTTTGTGTCCACGTGAGCTTCAGGCGACAGCAACAGGTTTTTGTTCAACTGACGAGCATCCGTCAGCAGCGCGCCTTCTCGAACGAAGACTTTGCCATTGAACACCGCACGGCCGCGCCCATCCAAAATGCCTTTGTATAGCTGATGGCTGGCCGAGTGCGGTTTTTGGTGATCAATCACTGTGTGGCTGTCTGTGTGCTGGTTGCCTGTGACCACGTACAAACCGTCAATCGTCGTTTCAATGTGTTCATCGCTGACAGCGACGTTCAGATTATGGCGAGCAATCTCACCGCCAAGCGAAATCGCGTACGAGGTGTAGTTGCTGCCGCGTTCCTGATGAACTTCGGTCGTGCCAACATGAAAAGCGCGCTCGCTTTCTTCCTGCAACCGATAATGGTTCAGCACTGCGTTCTGCCCCACCACAGCTTCGGTGACAGCGTTGTTGAAATAGATTCCTTCACCTGACGTGACGTAACTTTCAATCAGCGTTGCTATCGAAGCTTCTTCGGCAACGACCAGCACTCGCGGATGGGAAACCGTCGCTTCTGTGGAAGTCGAAATGAACAGCAGGTGAATCGGCGTTTCGACAGCATTGCCTTTCGCAATGTAAACGAAAGCTCCGTCGCCAACGTTGGCCGTGTTCAATGCCGTGAACGACTGATTGCGGTAATTGGCGTACACGCCCAAATGATCGCTGACGGTTTTGCTCAACCCTGCCGGAACATCCGCCAAGTTGCTAACCGTCACTCCGCTGGGCAATCCCGTCACGTTCGACAATTCGCGCGCAAACAGCCCGTTGACGAAGACCAGCTGGCTTTGACGCGATTCGGCGAAGGTGAAAGGCGCAATGCTTTCCGCTGTCAATCCGTCCAGCTCCACGTCGAGCAATTGGCGAAACGGAGTTTTCAGAATCGGCGCGACGTTGGTGTACTTCCACGCTTCGTTGCGCGTCGTCGGAAAGTCGAGTTCTTCAAAGCTTTCGCCTGCACGTTGACGCAGATTCACCAACCACGCAGGATCTTTCGCTTCGCGCGTTTGGGCGAACAGTTTGTACGCCGAAAAATGGTTTTCTTTCTCTTTTGCTGCTTGAGCCATAAATCAATTCAACTTATTCGTAGTGTGTCCACATACGCAAAATTTTGACGACCTGTTCTTTCTCGAAGACTTCGTAAACAAGTCTGTGTTTGATGTTAATACGCCGTGAATACGCGCCAGCCAAATCACCAAGAAGCTTTTCGTAAGGCGGCGGATTCTGAAAAGGATTGTTGCGCAACACTTCCAACAAGTCCTCAGCTTTTCGCTTCAGCCCAGCGTCAGCCAGCTTTCGCGCATCCTTTTGGGCTTCTTTTGTGAAGACCAATACCCAACTCACCAGTCTAACTCCTTCGCGCATTCAGCCAACGGCATGTCCATTCCTTCGCGGATTGATTCACGCATTCCAGGGACTGAAAGCAAGTAGAGTGTTTCCTGAACCGAACGCCAGTCCGACTCAGCGATCAAAATAACTTGTTCGCCATCACCGGCGATTTGAATTGGTTCGTGTGACGTTACCGTCTGAGACATCAAACCAGGTAGATCGGATTGCGCCTCGCGTACAGAAACCACTCGCATAATCAACCTCCATTAAGCTGCCGCGCTGGCGGTCTTGATCCAATCGTAACCTTTCTTTTCCAGTTCCAATGCCAGGTCTTTGCCGCCGGATTTGACGATCTGTCCTTTGTAAAGCACGTGGACAACATCCGGTTCGATGTAATCCAGCAAGCGTTGATAGTGCGTTACCAGAATGATGGCATTGTCTTTGTTGGCCAGCTTGTTGACGCCGCCCGCGACGATGCGCAGCGCGTCAATGTCCAAGCCCGAATCGGTTTCATCCAGCACGGCCAGCTTCGGTTCCAGCACAGCCATTTGCAAGATTTCGTTGCGCTTCTTTTCGCCGCCGGAAAAACCTTCGTTGACCGAACGGTTGATGAAGCTTTTTTCCATTTCGACGATCTTGATCTTCTCTTGAATCAAGTCGTCGAATTCCAGCGGGTCAAGCTCGTCTTTGCCTTCGTGCTTGGCTTTTTCGTTGTAAGCCATTCGCAAAAAGTTGGCGTTGCTGACGCCCGGAATTTCAATCGGGTATTGAAACGCCAGAAAAACTCCCTCCCTCGCCCGCTCGTCGGGGGCAAGTTCCAGCAGGTTCTTGCCCTGATAAATCACTTCACCGCCGGTCACTTCGTAGCTGGGATGTCCAGCCAGAACTTTTGCCAGCGTGCTTTTGCCGGAACCGTTCGGCCCCATGATCGCGTGAATCTCTCCTGCTTTGACCGTCAGGTTCAAGCCTTTCAAAATCTCTTTGCCATCAATTGTGGCTTGTAAGTTACGAATCTCTAGCACTGATCTTCTCCCTCCCGCTCCTGCATAGTCGCGGTACTATAGCTTGTTATGACAACTTCAATTCTTCGCCGGTGCGTGCTTTGGTCAGCAACATGATCTGCCCGGTGTGCAGCGCAAAATGCTGGACGATGCGCAAAATCGCTTCCATCACCGTCACGTCGTTTCCTTGAATCTCACGGCGTTCCAGCAAGCGCGTTAAATCAACATTGGCCAGCACCTGATCCGCTTGAGCCACCGTTTCTTTCAACCGAGCCAGCAACTCTGCGCGCGTGAAGCCGCCGCGTTCGCCAAATTCATGCTCGCGGTCTCGATGGTAAGGCAGATTGCCCACGCCGCCGATGATCCATTGCTGCACGTTGCCGGAAAGGTGCAGGATCAAATTGCCGATGCTGTTGGAAGCGTCGTTGGCGCGTTGCCAGACATCTTCGTCAGTCAATTGAGCCAGGCAACGTTCGATCTTCGGCAAATATGACGAAGCGAAATACCACCGCGCCTGCTCCAGAAAGTATTGCGACGTGTCCATAACTTAGTCCGTGACCTCGACAATCGCTTCGATTTCAACCGGGATGCCGTGCGGCAACGATCCCATTCCGACCGCCGACCGAGCGTGACGCCCGGCGTCGCCAAAAACTTCGACAAATAAATCCGAACAGCCGTTGATGACGAATGGATGTTCGCCGAATTCCGGCGTCGCATTGACCATGCCCAACACCTTGACCACGCGCTTCACTCTGGCCAGCGTGCCCAGTTCGGATTTCAACACGGCCAGCAGAGTCATTCCGACTTCGCGGGCATATTGATAGCCCTGCTCTTTCGTGAATTCGGCTCCGACTTTGCCTTGCGCATTGGAAATCGGGCCTTTGCCCGCCAGATAAAGATGATTGCCGGTGCGCACCGCGTGAACGTAATTCCCCGCCGGAGTTGGAACCGGCGGCAATGAAGCTTCAATTTCTGCGAGGTTGTCTGACATTGATTCGATGCTCTCCTGTTTAGTTTGATTACCCGACGCTTCCTTCCAGTTTCATTCCCAGCAAGCGAGTTGCTTCGACTGCGAATTCCATCGGCAGTTCGCGGAAAACTTCTTTGCAGAATCCGTTGATGATCATCGAAACGGCGTCTTCGGTGGAAATGCCGCGCTGGTTGAAATAAAAAATCTGTTCTTCGCTGATCTTGGAAGTCGAAGCTTCGTGTTCGACCTTGGCGGTGTTGTTGCCGACTTCGATGTACGGGAAGGTGTTTGCGCCGCATTTCGTGCCGATCAGCAAGCTGTCGCATTGCGAATAATTCCGCGCGTTTTCAGCCTTCGGCAAAATCTTCACCAGGCCGCGATAACTGTTGTTTGACCGACCGGCGGAAATGCCTTTGCTGACGATCCGGCTGCGGGTGTTTTTGCCGATGTGAATCATCTTCGTGCCGGTGTCGGCTTGTTGCATGTGATTGGTCAGGGCAACCGAGTAAAACTCACCGATGGAGTTGTCACCCTGCAAAATGCAGCTTGGATATTTCCAGGTAATCGCGGAACCGGTTTCAACCTGCGTCCACGAAATCTTGGAGTTCACACCGCGACAGGCGCCGCGTTTGGTCACGAAGTTATAAATTCCGCCGCGACCTTCTTCGTCGCCTGCGTACCAATTTTGCACGGTCGAATATTTGATCTCAGCGTCATCCAATGCCACCAGTTCGACGACGGCAGCGTGCAACTGATTCTTGTCGAACTTCGGCGCGGTGCAACCTTCCAAATAAGAAACGTGGCTGCGTTCTTCGGCGACGATCAACGTGCGTTCAAACTGGCCGGATTCCGAATTGTTGATGCGGAAGTACGATGACAATTCCATTGGCGAGCGAACGCCTTTGGGAATGAAGCAGAACGAACCGTCAGAAAACACTGCCGAATTCAGCGCGGCAAAATAGTTGTCGGTGTAAGGCACAACCGACCCCAGATACTTTTTGACCAGTTCAGGATATTCGTGAACCGCTTCCGAAAACGAGCAGAAGATGACTCCCTCCTTCGCCAGCTTTTCCTTGAAGGTTGTGGCGACTGAGACGCTGTCGAAGATTGCGTCCACGGCTACGTTGGCCAGCAGCTTCTGCTCGTGAAGCGGTATGCCCAGCTTTTCGAACGTGTCGAGCAATTCCGGGTCAACCTCGTCCAAACTTTCCAGTTTCTTTTTCGGCTTCGGCGCGGAGTAATAAATGATGTCCTGGTAATCAATCTTCGGGTAATTGACGTTTGCCCACTCCGGCTCCGTCATCGTCAACCAGTGGCGAAATGCTTTCAGCCGCCATTCCAGCAACCATTCCGGCTCGTTCTTTTTGGCGGAAATCAGGCGAACGATGTCTTCATTCAGCCCGCGCGGAATGGTTTCGGCTTCGATGTCTGTGACGAATCCGTATTTGTATTCTCGATTGGCAAGTGCCTCTACAGCCGCTGTGCTCATCTTTATCTTTCCTCTAAGTTGACAAAAGTGTCAGGTACGAAGGCAATTTTTTTTGAAGCTTAATCTCCGGCAACCATTGCGGCTTTCGCCATTGGCAACCGGCTGCCGTTCTTGCTGGTGATCTGGACGAACTTGACGTCAATGGCTCCGGTCAGCAATGCCGAAACTGGAACCTTGTCAAACACACTGTTGACGAAATCCGTGATGCTGGTCCAAACCGGACGCAGCCCGCAATCATCGTGATGCACGCAAGTGTCCTGATTGCCAGTGAATTGGGAACAGATTTCCTGCTCGGATGGAATGCCGCCAAGCACGCGCATCACTTCTCCAAGCGAAATTTCCGAACTGGGGCGCGTCAAACGATAGCCGCCTTTCGGTCCACGCACGCTTTCGACAATTCCGCTACGGCTAAGCGTCCACAGAATCTTTTCGACGTAAGCGATAGACAGACCTTCGCGGTCGGCAATGTCGCGGACGAACATCGCGCCGGGCTCCAAGTTGGAGTCCGTATTGCCCGCTTGTTCGCGCGCCAGCTGCAAAATGCAGCGCAGTCCGTATTCTTCCTGAGATGTAATCTTCAATAGTTTTACCGCTTTGTTTGTTTCGACTTGAAGCCGGATGCTAGCACGCGAATTTATACCTGACAAGTTTGTCTGGATCGTTTTTAGCATTTCCGGTCAAAGATTTTTACGGACGAGGGGTCGTCAACATTGGTGAGCAGTTGTTCAACTGTTTGGCCGAGCAAAGGGTGTTCAATATATGGAGCGATTTCGGCGAAAGGCTGAAGCACGAAGCGACGCAAATGCATTCGCGGGTGAGGAACGATCAAATTTACGCCCCGAAATTGTCCGTCGAGAATGAAATCGCCGAATAGCAGCAGGTCAATGTCAATCGTTCTGGCTCCACGCGGAATGATCCGTTCGCGTCCGAGTGTGGATTCAAGTTCAAAACAAAACTTCATCAGCGAATACGGTTCCAGGTTGGGCGCGGTGACGGCGATGACTTGATTCAGGAACTTTGGCTGATCCAGGTAATCAACCGGATCGGTTTCGTAAACGGATGATTTGGCGACAAGTTGCAAGCCAGCGCTAACCAAGGCCGAAATTGCCTGGCGCAAAAAGGCTTCGCGGTCGCCAAGATTTGATCCCAACCCAAGATAAGCGATTTGACTCATTGACCGAATCCCGGAAATGGTGAACTATCGAACGTGTCGGACGATGTATCCGCACTCAAACCTGATTATGAAACGCATACAAGAGTCACAACAACCCAAAAACACCGCTATCATTTCCGCCAAAGGCGCAGCTCGAGTCCGCGACGGACATTTATGGATTTACCGCAGCGACGTAACCACGCGCCCAAAGGTCGAAACCGGGTCAATCGTTCAGGTTACGGACAATCGTGGACACTTTATCGCCCAGGCGCATTTCGGAGCCGAATCTGAAATTACGTTGCGGCTGCTTTCAAAAGAAGAGATTGAAATCAATCGCGAATTCTGGCGCGGGCGATTGCTAGCGGCTGCCGGTTGGCGGCGCCGAATCGTCACTGATACGGATGCTTACCGTCTGATCCATTCTGAAGGCGATTACCTGCCCGGGTTGATCATTGACCGTTACGGCGATTGTTTTGTGCTGCAAACGCTGACGCGCGGAATGGATGCGCTGAAACCGATGTGGACGGAACTGCTGGTCGAAGAGTTCCAACCGCGTTTGATCGTCGAACGTAACGACGCAAAAGTCCGCCAGCTTGAAGGCTTGCCGATGATCAATTCGGTGCTCTATTCAAAAGACGGTTCAAATGCCGCAGAATTTGTCATCACCGAAAACGGCATCAAATTCCATGTGGATTTGCTGGAAGGTCAAAAGACCGGAGCTTTTCTGGATCAACGCGAAAACCGCGCTGCCGTTATGAATTATGCCAGCGGTCGTGGGCTGGACTGTTTCAGCTTTCACGGATCGTTTGCGCTGCATCTGGCCAGCGATTGCGACACGGTGACGGCGATTGATATTTCCGAACCCGCCATCGAACGCGCCAGCCGCAATGCGGAACTGAACGGCGTTACCAACGTTGAATTCGTCGCCGCCAATGTCTTTGATCGGCTGCGCGATTACGACGACGCGGGCGAACGCTTCGACACCATCGTTCTCGATCCGCCCGCCTTTGCCAAAAATCGAGGATCAGTCGAAGGCGCACTGCGAGGGTACAAAGAAATCAATTTGCGCGCGTTGCGATTGCTGAATCCGGGTGGCGTGCTGATTACCTGTTCCTGCTCGTATCACGTCGGCGAAGAATTGTTTCTGGAGATGCTGGCGGAGGCTGTGCGCGATGCCGGTCGGCAAGTTCAAATCGTCGAGAAGCGAACGCAAGGCCGCGACCATCCGATCCTGCTGACCGTGCCGGAAACATATTATTTGAAGTGTGTGGTATTGCGGGTGATGGAGTAGGCAAAAGCACTGAGGACTGAGTGTAGAAGCTTGCGTGCCGAAAGGCAGATGGTAAATATCGCTCAGACATCGGTCCTCTTAACTTTCCGAATGATCTTCGCCGTCAAAGCGCATGACCCGCGGTTCGTCTTCGACAATGGTTTCCAGGTGAACCGGTCGGCCCCAAAGCTTGTGAACGTATTCCAGCACCTTGCGCGCATACCGAACGTCCAGCTCCGCGCCTTCAAAGCGGTGGTGAAGGTACAGCTCGCGGTTGCCGCGATAATCACCATCGGTGACTTCGATGTACGGAAACCCAAAGTTGGTCATATTGGACACTAACTGATCGCGGACTTTCTGCCAGCGTTTTTCCGTGATCGTCCATTCTTC
>ERZ650309.862-NODE-862-length-14487-cov-4.423018_pt1 | contig 14487 bp, 6 predicted proteins | sample MGYA00376245_ERZ650309 | MGnify/ENA primary metagenome ERZ650309 (study PRJEB26733, sample SAMN07839294) | wastewater metagenome | biome: urban; feature: wastewater treatment plant; material: waste water | place: USA: North Carolina | collected 2016-04-26 ...
TGTGGACCTTCGACAATCCGCCGCTGAAGCAATGGAAAGAGCGGTATGGGTTTGAGCCTTCGCAGGTCTGGCTGGATCACGTGCGGCTTTCGACTGTGCGTCTGACCGAAGGCGGTGGCGGAGGTGCAACCGGGTCTTTTGTTTCGGCGGATGGGTTGATCTTCACCAACCAGCATGTCGGCGCGGATCAAGTCGCCAAACTTTCCAGCGCAGGGCGCAATCTGACCAAAGATGGATTTTACACCCCAACACGCGCTGAAGAATTGAAATGCCCGGATATGGAAGTCAACGTGCTGGTGTCGTACGACAACGTCACCGCGCGCGTGCAGGGAGCAGCGAAATCCGCCGTGGAAAAAGACGCCGCCGCGCAGCGCAAAGCCGAAATGGCCGCGATTGAAAAAGAAGAAACCGCCAAAACCGGCCTGAAGTGCGAAGTCATCACACTGTACAACGGCGGCGAGTATTGGCTGTATCGCTTCAAACGTTACAACGACGTGCGGTTGGTGTTCGCGCCGGAAGAGCAAATTGCTTATTTCGGCGGCGATTACGACAACTTCACTTATCCGCGCTACGACCTGGACATCACGTTTTTGCGCGCCTACGAAAACGGCCAGCCCGCGAAGATCGAACATTTCTTGAAATGGGCGGAAAAAGAAGTCGCGGAAAATGAATTGGTCATCGTGCCGGGCTTCCCTGGTTCGACGGCGCGATTGCTGACGGCGGCGCAGCTTCGGTATCACCGCGACACGGGCAATCCTTTGCAAATGCAGGTGTGGACTTCGCGCAGTGCGGCGCTGAAAGCTTATTCCAAGCTGGGAGCGGAGCAGAGCCGCCAAGCTTCGTCAGCGATTCGCAGCCTGGAAAATTCCATCAAGCGATTGATCGGACAGCAAGCGGGCTTGGAAAACCCGCGCATCTTCAAAAAGAAAGAAAACGAGGAAACCGCTCTGAGAAAAGCCGTCGCCGCCAACGCCGAATGGCAGCGGACGTACGGCGAAGGCTGGACGCAGATCGAAACGGCGTATGCCGCTTTGCCGCCGATGGCTAAACGGATCGCGTTTTCCAGTCTGGTTCCTTCGCGACTGGGAGCGCTGGCGTCGAATTTTGTTCGGTACGCCGAAGAGCTTCGCAAGCCGAACGACAAACGCTACGAAGAGTTTCGCGACAACCGGCTGGAAGCTTTGAAGCTCAATTTGCTCTCGCCCGCGCCAATTTATCCGGCAATGGAAGAAGCGATTTTGGCGGCGTGGTTGAACGAAGGCTTGAAGACGCTGGGCAAGGACGATCCGTTTATTCGCGCAGCACTCGGCGATGCGACGCCTGCAGAAGCGGCCAAGAAACTGGTTGCAGGATCGAAGCTCAACGATCTGGCGTTTCGCAACACACTGTTTGAAGGCGGCGCGGAAGCAATCAACAAATCGAACGATCCGTTGATTGATCTGGCGCGACGGGTTGAACCGATCATCCGCGAATTGCGCGCCTGGAATGAGGAAAAGATTTTGAGCGTCGAATCTGCCGCCGGAGAGAAAATCGCCAAGGCGCGGTTTGCGGTTTACGGCAAAACGATTTCGCCGGACGCAAATTTCAACTTGCGAATTGCTTACGGAACGGTTGCTGGTTACGAAGAAGACACAACGCTTGTCCCGTTCAAGACGACGTTTTACGGCTTGTTCGACCGTGCAGCGGGATTCGGCGAAAAACCTCCGTACAATTTGCCGCAGCGTTGGCGCGATGCGAAATCCAAACTGGAGCTTTCGACGCCGCTTAATTTTGTTTACACGGCTGACACGATTGGCGGATGTTCCGGCAGTCCCGTGATCACACGCAACGGAGAGATTGTCGGCATCAATTTCGATAGCAACGTGCAGAAACTGCCGAATCGGTATCTGTACATTGACGAAAACGAAGGTTCGCGCGCAGTGGGCGTTCACACTTCGGCGATTGTCGAAGCGTTGCAGAAGCTTTACGGCGCGGACGAACTGGTCAAAGAAATCAAAAGGAGATGAACGAGGGAATGACGAGCAGTACAAAAATGGCAAAACACGACGCCAAGGAGTTGGCGTTTCTCTATGACTTATACATTTCACCGGCTTGGCGCGAAGTGTTCGATCGGCTGGTGGATGAGGAAATCGAGCTTCCAAAAGAAGGGAAGGTCTTGGACGCAATCTGCGGCACAGGCGGGTACGCGGTGGATTTATCGCTGCGCGCCGGATCCAAGGTCGAAGTCTTCGGCATTGATCCCAGCGAAGAGCGGTTAGCTTTGGCGCGGGGCAAAGCCGATGTCAAGAAACCCAACCGAGCCAGTTTCCAGCTCGGCTCATTGAAGAAACTGGATTTTCCTACCAGTGAGTTCGATTTGGTGATCGGCGATCTTTCGATGCTGCCGGTGGAGGAAATTGAACCTGCATTGGATGAATTGATTCGCGTGGCCAAGAAAGGCGCGACGATTGTGGCCAAGCTGGCGACAAAGGGCAGTTTTGGCGAAGTCTTTTCGGTGTATTGGGAAGCGTTATTTGATCTGGAACTGACTGAGCATTCGCCGGAAATCGAACGGTTAATTTCCGAACGCCTGGCGGCTGGCGATGCGGAAACCCTGGCGCTGGATGCTGGCTTGAGCAAAGTTCGCAGCATCACGCACAACGAGCGTTTTGATTTCAAAGACGCCAGCGAGTTTTTTGCTTCGCCGCTGCTGGAAACTTCGTTTTTGGATGACTGGTTCGGGTTTTTGCCGGATGCAGAAACCCGGCAAGAGGTGGAACAACAGCTTGGCAAGATTATTGACCGCGAACGGCAGGACGGCGGTTTCGACGTAACGGTTAAAGCAACCCTGGTGATCGGCCAGAAATAACAAAGACACAGAAATAAAAATGAGGCGTGCGAAGCCATTGTTTCGCACGCCTCAAGTCATTTCGGAAACAGTTTATGGAGCGAAATAACCCGTTACATCAATTACCGCGTGGACGGTTGCGAATGTGTAGACATTGAATTGCCCGGAACTGTTCAGACCCGCGATAAACGAATTGCCTCTGATTTCAGCGGGGACAAAGTTAATGTTCGATGCCAGCGGAACGCTGTTGCCTGTCGGATACAGCGTTCCGAAGCCATAATTCGACAATTGATTAATCACGGTGAAGTTGCCTGTGATTGCCCTGGACGCACTGGGAATCGTCTGACCATTACACGTCAACCTGGCGGTTTCCGTCCGTGCGAATTGCGCTTGCAGCGGTTGGCCGGGCGTGTCACACGCCGAATAGCCTGCGCGTGTATCCAGTAACCGCATCGGTGCTGACAGCGGGGTATACAACAATCCCGCGCCGTTCACGTCCGATGCTTCCGTGCTGAAATACCCGGTTACGTCCAATACGGCATGCACTGTCGAAAACGCGTACAGGTCGAATTGGCCGCTGGCGTTCAGCCCGCTGATAAAGGAACCATTGGTAACGCGATTCGGATTGTAATTTACGCTGTAGGTCTGAGGCACAGATACCCCGGACGGATACACCATTCCAAATCCATAATTACCCAGTTGATTGACCACAGTGAAGTTGCCCGCCACAGCGCGCGCCGCTGTCGGAATCGTGACTCCGCTGCAGGTTCCCCAGGCGGTTTTTGCATAAGGCGTTTGTCCCTGAAGCGGTGTTCCCGGCATGTTGCATGCCGATTGTCCGGGGCGCGTATCCATCAATCGCACAGGTTTAGGCAATGGATGGTAATACAGTCCGCCTGTGCCCGGAGGCGCAAAGTAGCCCGTAATGTCTATTTCCACGTCCGCTGTGGTCGAGGTGTAAATGGTGAATTGCCCACTGGAATTCAATCCGGTGATAAAGGAATTTCCCACGGTCGAATACGCCGGATAGTTGACGTTGGAAGCCAGCGGAGTTGCGGTGCCAGATGGGTAAATCGTTCCGTATCCGGAAGCGCCGGAATAATTGTTGATCGTGAAATTCCCCGTAATGGCCTGGGCATTGGCGGGAATGGTGATCCCGCTACAAGTCATTCGCGCATTTTGCGTGTAGGTGGAAAGAGCCTGGATTGGCGCAGAAGTCGAACTGCAACCGGGATACCCGGGTCTGGTTTCAAGCAAGCGAATCGGATAGGGAAGCGGGTAATACTGCAAGCCTTGCGCAACGATGCTGGATTGACCGCTTTGGGTGATTGTCACCGTCTGGTTGGCAACGGTGATTGTGCCGGTGCGCTGTGCAGTGGAGGTGTTGGAGGTGACTGTAAACGTCACAGTGCCATTGCCACTGCCTGAACTTCCCTGAACCGTCACCCAAGAAGTCGCATTGGTTGACGACCAGCCGCAGCCTGCCGCCGTTGTGACGTTGACTGATCCGCTGCCACCGTTTGCCGCGATGGTGAAACTGGTTGGACTGACCGAGTAGGTGCAGGTCGCTGTGGCGACGGCCAGGGTAAAGGTTTTTGTTGCCGTAGCGTTGGCTGCATCTCTGGCCTGAACGGTGAAGGAAAAGCTTCCTGCCTGGGTTGGCGTTCCGGAAAGCACGCCTGTGGTTGTCAGTGAAAGGCCCGGTGGAAGTGATCCGCTGTAAATGCTCCATGTATACCCTGGAGTGCCTCCGGATGCCGATAGCACCTGGGAGTAGTAACTTGCCAGTTGCCCGCCCGTCAGCGTTGACGTGGTAATGCTGAGCGGTGTGACACCGCTGCCGGTTCCAGGATAGATAAACTGGATTGCGCTCATATCGTCCTGACGCAATCCTGCACAGCGGCCATCGAAATGCGCGTACGCGTACATCGTTGCCGAAGAATCCAGCGAATGCCCAATGCCCAGCGCGTGGCCAAGTTCATGGGTGGCGATTTCCTGCACGTTGCAACTGTTGGTGAAATAGCAGCTCGCATATGGGTTGAACGACATATTGGCTTCAATCGCCTTGAAAAACGTGATGCCGTTAATCACCCGGGTTTGAAATGGGCTGTATTGGACGATGCCCGCTGCGGCCAGAATGCCAGAACAACCGCCCGCAGGCGGAGAAAACGGCGAATAGTTGTCACAGTTATTGAACGAGATCGTATTTTCGCCATCCGCCACCAGCAATCCGCAGTTGCCGGTTGTGCCGCCGTTGCTGGCTCGCATACCGGAACCGCTGACACTGGACCAGGCATTCAATGACGCGCTGACATCGTTCACAATTGTCGAATTTGGCGCACCGGAAGGGTTGATTTTGAATACGACAGGCTGGCCGCTGTCCGGTTCAAACCAGCGCGGCGGTTGATTGGGGTTGATAAAGGTAAAGTTTTGTATTGGCCCGATGCCGCCCCCAGCGATTTCCTGCGGGCGTTCCCGAACGGCCAGGATTCCATAGTATTTGGTTTCATGCTGAGCCGCCGCCGCTTTGGTCACCGAGATGCGTGACCGAAGCATCGCCGCGAATTCCAGATAATCGGCGCGGTCAGTAATCGGGCCATTTTGCGAACGACCGACAACGCTGACGTTCGCATTGGCTATGTCCCGCGTGACGGTTACCTTGCCAGTGCGTTCGCTGTTGCTGACCAGATATTTCCCCAAAAACCAGTTGTGAACTCGCAAACTGCCGTCCGCCCAGGTATCCAAAAACAGGACGACATCTTCGCCGGTTTTGAATTCCGGAGTGCCGAAGACGATGCTGCCACGGCTGCCTGAAATACCGCCGGGTTCTTTAATGACGATTTCACCGAGACTGATTTTGCCTTTGAAGACTTCTTGAACTTTGAGCGTAATGTACGTGAAAACGACGTCGTGTTGGCCATCCAAGCCGCTGGCGACAGATACCACCTGGCCGCGCACAATGGCGCGCGCGCCAATAATCATTTCATCATCGGTGGGAACAACAACGCTGGTTGCAGAAACAACACTGAATGCACCTAAAAGACAGAAAAGAGAAAGAGAAGACCTGAGAGTGACTTTCCTGAAAAACATATAGACTCCTACACAAAGACGCCGCGACACAGCTTTCCCCAGTTCTCGTCATACGGGAACGCAGCATCCTTCGACACAAATGGCAAAAAAGGTTTTCAAACTTGAGTTCGTAGCAAATCGGGGGCAGAGAATTTTCAATCGCATGTTGCAAACGCCTGTGCTGCCGCGGGGGCGGAATACAAGGAGGGGCCGTCATTTCACGCCTTGGGCTGCGGCGTGGTCGCGTTGATTAGGCGCTGGTGTGTGTGTAGGAACAGAGAATCCGAATAATTTTTGTAAGAATGCGATTTGATCTGCGAATAAAGTTTATCGGTAAACTGCTGGGAAAATTGCAGGAAAGGCAGGTCTACGCAGACGAGCAAAACGGCACCATAATGTTTTCTCCTTGAACTTGAATAAACCGGCAACCGCGTACACTTCGACCCAAACCCAAGCAACTGATAACAGACGTTACAGGGTTATAAGCCGGACACGGTTCAAATCTAAAAACAACAATACAATTGGATTGAATTGGGAGATAACCAGTTCGGATTGAAACACAAGCTTTCAGTTAGGATGCTTGGTGAGAATGTGTTTCCGATTGACTACGGGGAGGGTCATATCGAGGGCATTTAATGAACTAGCGAGGCGCATTAAATCATCGGCTTCTAATTCTGTCAATTGCCTTTTCTTCTAATGTTTAATGCTGCGCAAGCGGTTGGTTTGCGCAGCATTGTTTGGTTTTTTCACTTAATGTTGAGCTTGAGGGTATTGGCAATTTTGCCGTTAATGCTAAGCACAACGTCAACCAGGCCGCGCCCAGCCAGGTTCTTTGGCAGCAGCAGATTCAATTGGTCCAAGCCGACAAACCCACCTTGTGGCCCGGCATATTGCACCGTCACAGGAGTTCCGCCGATGGTTACCGTCACATTGGATAGCCCGCCATGAAACCGAATGCCGCTGCCATAAAGTACAGCGAAGACTTGATCGGTCGCCGCGCCAAGATCAATGGGAACTGGGACAAACTGACCTTGCGCCGAATCGAACCGGTTGATCGGTTCGTTAATTTGTGCCCCGCTGGCGGTAATTCTCAACGCAAATCCTGCCGCCACATCTTTGCCAGTCGAGTTGGCGGAAAACAGGTTTGGCGCGACAGTCGAAACTTCTACCGTGCCGGAAGAAACAGTGCCGTCGTCGGCTGTGATGTTGATGGTTGCGGTTCCCGACGCTGTTCCGCCTGGAATCAGAAAGTTAGTTTGCGTGGGCGCGACAAAAAACAATGGAGCGAGGCGTTCGACTCCAAGCGCGTCACGAACAACGACCCGGGTTCCGGCCAAAACCGTTGGCAAGGGAACAGTGCCTCCGACTTCGGTTCTGGTGGAAAGGCCGCTTCCGAATGCCGCGACAATGGATTCCGCTGCAATGGCGGAAGCGGAGAAACTAGCTGCGGAAACGGTCGCCACTGAACGTGAAGTGGTGAGCCGGAAAACTCCGCGTCCATGAGTCGCCGCAAAAAGTGAATTTGTTGCCGCTTGATACCGAAGCATCAATACGGAAACGCGCGGCATGCCATTCCCCAATCGCTCCCACGTCGCTCCGCCATTGGTGGTTTGGAACACTCCCAAATCGGTTCCGATATAAATCGTGTTCGGGTTGGTCGGATGAATCGCCGCAGAGTTCGCGGGCGTGTCCGGCAAATTGCCGCTGATGTCCGTCCAGGTATTGCCACGATTGAACGTCAGAAAGATATGGCCAGGCGTTGCAGGTGTGTTGGAATTGAAACCGGAAAACGTGACAACTGCTCGCTGTGAATTCGCTGGATCAAGTCCAATGTCTGTCACGTACCGATTGGGCAACGGAGTTTTGGTCACGTTGGTGAACACTGCGCTTGCGCCGGAACCGGCGTTCGCAGTGATTTGCACTGCGCCATCGCTGGCTCCTGTCCAGACGACTTCTTCGTCATTGAATCGGCTGGGATGGGCGACAACTGCCGTCAATCTGCCGGAACCTTTAGTTAAGTCACTACCGAATCCATCACTGCTGGGGCCGACACCATTCCAGGTGATGCCTTGGTCGGAAGAGCGATACAGTCTGTGCGTTCCCAGATAAACAACATTCCCGCCTTGCCCCGTAAAGCCTGTATGCAACGCCATCGGCGCGTAAAACGAAACTCGGTCAGCAGGGTTAAACCCGCCCTGAAACGCTGAACAGCCAAAACATCCACGCCGCGACCAGGTATTGCCTCCGTTGGTGGAAATTTCAGGACCGATTTGCGCGCGTGCGCCGCCGGAATTGCTCTGGTTGAAAAAGGTGTGATACAGCACTTGTGGATTTGACTGGTCAACCAGCGCAAAACCTCCATCGCCACCGCGTGTCAATCGCCAATTCAAGCTGCCAGTGAAAATGTTCGTGCCATTGTCTTGTGTTCCGCCAATGACGAAATTGGGATTGGTCGGATGCAGCGCCAGAGATTGAAATTGCGTGATGTTCAAATTGGGATTCAGGCTTTTCCAAACCACTGTGTTCGCTGTGGCATTATTCGTGCGCCAGATGCCGCCGTCATTGCCTGTAAACAAGATATTTCGATTGGCCGGGCTGACGACGATGGCATGTGTATCGGCGTGCAATCCAACGATTCCATCTCCCTGGCTTAAATCGTTCCAGGTTTGGCCGCCGTTCAGGCTGCGAAATACCGTTCCGCCGTTGTTCAGACTGTTGGCGGAAGTGCCGTAATAAACGATATTGGCGTCTGTCGGATCAACCGCGACAGCCAAGTTGTAACCAGCCTGCCCGGTAGTTTGCGGCGTTGTAACTTTCGTCCAGTTGTTGCCGCCATCGGTCGTACGCCAAATTCCTAGCAAGTTATCGTTCGGGTCAGCAAAAGCGGCATACAGGGTTGATTCGGTCGAAGGCTGAATTGGAGGGCCAACTGTCATTTCGACTCTGGTGAAGGTTGGGTTGGTCGCATTGGCAACCGGCAAACCGGTTTCGAGTTTCGTCCAGGTGTTCAGTTCGCCGCCTTGATCCGAACGGTAAATCCCCAAGTTCAGAATTGCTGAATACACGCGCTGCGGTTTGCGCGGATCCACCAGCACGTCTGTCGCCGAACGATCCACGTCGAAATTCCCCGGATTCACATTGCGCCAGTTGACACCGCCATCGCTGGATTTCCAGATTCCACGATTGCCGATGGCGACAAGCCCGGCTCCGCCTGAGGCGGAAGACATCACCCCGATGTTCGTTGCAGCGTATAACGTCTGGGAATTGCTGGGATCAATTTCGATGGACAGAAAAGAGCAGTTGACGAAAGCGGGCAGGTTCGGCGCTGTTGTCGAAACCGGACCAAGAATTTGTGTCCAACTATTGCCCCCGTCCGTAGTTTTCAGTAAACCTTGCCCGTAATAGGTGTCACCAGCCCGATTGCCTTCGCCCGTTCCGACATAAATGACATTTGGATTGGTGGGATCAATTGCCAGCGCTCCGACGGCCAACGAAGGCTGGTTGTCCATCAGCGGAGTCCAGTTCGATCCGTTGTCAATCGAACGCCACAATCCACCGTTGGCCGATCCCACATAAACCGTTTGATTGGACACGCCGTTGTAGCCAGGATCAAGCGCAATTGCTGTGACGCGGCCTGAAACCGGAGAACCATTGTTATCAAAGGTTTGCCCTTGAGCAATTGGTGCTGGCCCCAACGCCGCCCAAACCAGTTGCTGCTCCGGCGCAGCCGCTTCGCCTCGCAGCGCGCGTGACTGACTCAATCGCATTTCTTCATCCTGAAGCTGTTCTCGCATTCGCAGTCCGGCTTCCGCGGGGATTGTTGCCGCTGGATACGCTCGCTGGTAATAAAACCAATCTACGCGACGCTGGCCAACACCTTCCTCTTCCTCTTCTTGTTCAACAAGCTCGGTTGGTGGAATGCCTCTCAGTTCGGGATTGTCCGTCTTGCTTTCAGCGTATGAGAGTCCGGAAGCTGCGTTACTGGAAACAGAATCAGTTAGCGGTGTTGAACTTGGGCGGTCAGGATCATTTTGCTTGGTTGTTGCGCTGGAGTTCAAAACTAAAGATTGATTCGGAACAATGCGAGTTCGATTCTTCCATAAAAAGGCTGCTGCCAATGCCGCCGTCATAAGCACACCCACTAAAAGCATTGAAATCATTGAAGAGCGGCCATGGGCAAATAAGCGTCTGGCAAGGCCGGAAAAGACGGTCTGCAATTTCATTGAGAGACTCCTGGAAAGATGAACGTAAGGGAGTAGGATTTTCACTCAGCACGAAGCTTGGAACAAGCCGCTCTCTCCGCTATCATCTGGGCGCGCTCACAACTAACTTCAAAAATGAAACAAGTCGTTTTTATCACTGGAGCTTCCAGCGGAATCGGATTTGCCCTGGCGCAAGAGTATGCGTCGAAAGGCTCGGCGTTGGCTTTGGCCGCGCGACGGACCGAACTGCTCGACAGTTTATGCGGCGCTGTGGGCCAGCAAGGCGGCGAAGCCATCGCGCTCCCCTGTGATGTCACTGATCAGGCACAGGTCAAACACGCAATTGCGGAAACGATCGCCCGCTTTGGGCGAATTGATCTGGCCATTCTTTCCGCAGGCATTGGCGGGCCAACAAATGCTTCCAACTTCAAAGCGGACAATTTTGAGCGGTTGCTGCGGACAAATTTGCTCGGCGTGGCGTTCTGTTTGGAAGAATTGCTGCCGGTGATGCGAAAGCGGGGCGGCGGAACGATTGCCGCCATTTCCAGTCTGGCCGCTGATCGAGGCTTTCCCGGATCGGCTGAATATTGCGCCACCAAAGCTGCGCTTTCGACCCTGTTCGACGGTTTGCGAGTGGAATTGAACGCGCAGGGAGTGCGGCTGGTAACCATCGAACCTGGATATGTGCGGACGCCGATGACGGAACGGTTCGGCGACATGCCGTTTATGATGCAAGCCGATGAAGCCGCCCGCTTGATCGTGCGACGGCTGGAACGGGGCGACCGCATCATTCGGTTCCCGCTGGCTGCTTCGGCATTTATGAAGCTGATGCGGATTCTGCCCGTCAGCCTGTTTGATCGCATTGCGGCTCGGCGGCGGCCAATCAAAACTCAAACCCTTAACTGAACAATGGAACAAAAACAGCATTACTTTTCAGGAACGAAATGGGAGCCGATTGTCGGATATTCACGTGCGATCCGAATCGGGGATCAGATCTTGGTCACCGGAACCACTGCCACAAACGAGCAAGGCGAAATTGTCGGCGTTGGCGATGCTTACGCTCAAACCGTGCAGGTGATTCAAAACATCGAACGCGCCCTCAAAGCGCTCGGTGGTGAATTGAAAGATGTGGTGCGGACGCGGATGTTTGTCACGGACATTGCTCGCTGGGAAGAGTTCAGGCGCGCGCACGGAGAATTCTTTCGCGAGGTCAAACCTTGCGCGACGATGGTGGAAGTGCGGCGATTGATTGATGATCGGATGCTGATCGAAATCGAAGTGGACGCTGTAATTTTAGGATAAAAGCCAGGATTTCATTATGAAGTTTTTCGTTCCCCTAAGGCCAAACGTCACGCCCAAAGTTTCGGCGGAAGACGATTTCGAAGCTGAAGCTGGCGACAGCGTAGAGGATGTACAAGCCCGGTATATTTTCTGGCGTGCGTTGTTCTGGTTGATTATGGCGTTTGCGGTTCAAACCGTGGCGAGTTTGGCGCCCGACACCGTCGAATCGCTCTACAGCCAGACAGCCTATTATTACCTGGTGCGGTGGTTGTCAGCAGTCAATAAATACTCCCCGAAGCCGATTGGGGAAGTGTTGCTGGTTCTCATCATCCTTTGGTTTATCGGCTTTACGTTGTGGTATTTGGGGCGCGCGTTTCGGCGGGAAACCAGTCTGCTGGATGTGTTGAAAGTGTTGGTATTGCAAGTGGCCTGGCTGTTTACATTTTCCTTTGCAGCGTTTTTGCTGATGTGGGGGCTGAATTACCAGCGCCAGCCCATTGAAGACCGGATGAATCTGGAACTTCGCGCCGAAGGGCGGCAGGAAGCAATCGAAGTCGGAAGGCGAATTGTGGAAGGCATCAACCGAAACTATTCCACGCGCGAAGTCGCGGCTGCCACCGGAACCAGCATGATGACGATTGGGCAGCAGGGCCTTTTCCAGGCGATTGAAAATTCCTTCCAGCTTGAAAACTCGCTGGGTACGGCCAGTCAGGGCGGATTCAGCAATCCGAAGCCGTTGATTTTTTCCAGCGTGGCGACCTGGCTGGACATCCGGGCCGTTTACATTCCGTTTACCGGAGAAGCTACCTATAACGAAAAACTGCTGGATTGCGATTTACCATTTGCCATTGCTCACGCCAAGGCGCATCAACGCGGATTCTCCCGTGAAGACGAAGCCAACTTCATCGCTTTTGTGATCTGCATAAAATCGAACGAACCGTATGTTCGATATTCCGGGTATTTGCACGGATTGAAGGTGCTGGATTTTCTGGCCAAAAGCGACGTGCAGGACGTCGAAGCGTTGAAAGCGCAAATTGCCGCTGGTCCTGCCGTGGATGTCAGAGCGCGTGAAAGTTTTGGGTCCAGGTCAAAAAGTTCTACCTTTGCTCCGATTGCCGACAGCGTGATCAACATTTATTTGCGCGCCAATCGGATTCGTGGCGGACTGAAAAATTTCAGCGAAGACACGCCATTGATTGTCAATTACATGCTGCGGAATTCCGACATTATGCCCGCGGCAACTCCGTTCACAAATGGCTCCGGAATCCCCAGATCTGCTTCGCCAACGCCGAATGGCTCTGGAATCCCAAGGTCTGCGCCGACGCCATATCCCGCCCCAAATTCACGATGAGCACTTCGCAAACAGCGATTCAACAAACCACACAACCACGGCTGGCTGATGCCATCAGTCGCGCGCAGGATTATTTGCTGGCGCAACAAAACCTGGAAGGGTTCTGGTGGGCAGAACTGGAAGCCAACGTCACGCTGACAGCGGAATACATCATGCTTCACCGCATTTTGATTCACGCCAATTCCAGGAATGCGCTCAGTAATGGACGAAATCGCGAAGCACAGATTCAGCAAATGGCCCGATACCTGCTCCGCCAGCAATGTTCTCACGGCGGCTGGGAACTGTTTTACGGCGATGGCGGCGAAATCAGCACGACGATTGAGGCGTATTTTGCATTGAAGCTTGCCGGTTACAGCGAAACCGAATTGCCGATGCAGCAGGCCAGAAAATTCATCTTGGAACGTGGCGGGCTGACGAAAGCGCGCGTGTTTACCAAGCTGCATCTGGCGCTGTTTGGCGCATATCCGTGGAGCGGAATTCCTACCTTGCCGCCGTGGTTTATGTTTCTACCGGCGTGGTTTCCGTTCAATGTCTATTCGATGGCCAGTTGGGCGCGCTCTTCGACCGTTCCACTGCTGGTCGTGATAGAGAAAAAGCCTGTGTACGATCTTGGCGTTCTGGCGGAGGAATTGTTTGTCGAAGGCGGCCAGGCAAAAGCCGAAACAGGATTGAAAAACAATGACGGCACAACGATTGGAAACCTGTTTCTGGCAGCCGATCAGGCTTTGAAGTTGCTGAGTCAGCTTGGCATCGTTCCATTTCGACAAGCGGGTATTGATGCCGCCGAACGATGGGTGATCGAACGACAGGACACGTCCGGCGATTGGGCGGGAATCGTTCCGGCAATGCTGAATTCGATCCTGATGTTTCACGTGCTGGGGTATTCGACGGAACATCCATACATCAAACGCGGCCTGGATGCTTTAGACCGCTTTTGCATTGAAGAAGGCGCGATGAGCGATTCCGAATTGCCGCAGTATCTGCGTTTGCAACCCTGTATTTCACCGACCTGGGACACGGCGCTGGGGTTGACGGCATTGCTGGATTCCGGCGTGTCTCCGGTAGATTCGCGTATCAAGGCGGCTGGCGATTGGCTGTTGACCAAACAGATTTTTCGCTACGGCGATTGGGCCGTTTACAACCGCAAGGGGAAGCCCGCTGGTTGGGCGTTCGAGTTTTTCAACGATTACTACCCTGATGTGGATGACACTGCGGCAGTGATCATGGCGTTGCTGGCACTGAAAGTGGATGACGATGGGTACAAGCTGGAAGCCTGCCGAGCGGCGACGGCCTGGGTGATGAGCATGCAATGCCAAGCCGGTGGCTGGGCCGCATTCGACCTGGATAACACCAACGATCTTTGGAACCAGATGCCGTATGGCGACCTGAAAGCGATGATTGATCCGCCAACGGCTGATTTGACTGGTCGTGTGTTGGAATTGCTGGGTCACTGGCAAGCCAAACACCATGAAAAGCTGTACCGCGACGAAGACGTTCAACGAGCGATCACCTTTTTGCTCAGCCTTCAGGAAAAGGACGGTTCGTGGTGGGGGCGCTGGGGCGTCAATTACGTTTACGGCACTTATTTGGCGATGGTTGGGTTGCGTTCGATTGCGCCGTTTACTGGTTTCGATATGAATTGCGATCAAGTAAAGCAAGCCGCTATCTGGCTTCGCAGCGTGCAAAATGCTGATGGCGGTTGGGGGGAAACCTGTGATTCGTACAAGAAACCGGAGCTTCGCGGCAAAGGACCCAGC
>ERZ650309.863-NODE-863-length-14474-cov-5.248561_pt1 | contig 14474 bp, 14 predicted proteins | sample MGYA00376245_ERZ650309 | MGnify/ENA primary metagenome ERZ650309 (study PRJEB26733, sample SAMN07839294) | wastewater metagenome | biome: urban; feature: wastewater treatment plant; material: waste water | place: USA: North Carolina | collected 2016-04-26 ...
ACCTGCACCCCACTGCCGAGCAGCAGGTGCAGCTGTACAACTGGCTGGTCGCCAAAGGCGAGCGGGTGCTCACCGGCGACTCCTTCTTCCATCTGTCAGGCCTCGGTGAACCGGGTGCACTGGCCGGCCTGAACCTGTGTGGCGCCGGCCGCGTGGTGTGCCTGATCGACCCGGTCGGTGACGTCTATGCCTGCCCGTTCGCCATCCACGAGCGCTTCCTGGCCGGAAACATCCTCAGCGACAGTGGTTTCCAGAACGTCTGGCAGAACGCCCCCCTGTTCCTCGAACTGCGTGAGCCGCAGTCCGCCGGTGCATGCGGCAGTTGCGGTCACTACGACAGCTGCCGCGGCGGCTGCATGGCGGCCAAGTTCTTCACCGGCCTGCCGATGGACGGCCCGGACCCCGAATGCGTCCAGGGCTACGGCGCGCCTGCGCTCGCCGAAGACCGCGACAAGCCCAAGTCCCACCTCGACCACTCCCGTAGTGGCGGGCGTAAGGGACCCATCCCACTCAAGCTCCTTGCCATGCCCGTCAAGGCGCCCCAGAAATTCTGTAACGAAAGTCCCGTGTAACTGATGGCTCGTGATACCTGGTTCGAAACTGTCGCGATCGCGCAAGAGCGCGCGAAGAAGCGACTGCCCAAGTCGGCCTATTCGTCGTTGATCTCGGCGAGTGAGAAGGGCCTGACCGTCGCCGACAACGTCGCGGCGTTCGGTGAGCTCGGGTTCGCCCCGCACGTCATCGGCGCGCTCGACAAGCGTGAGATGTCGACAACGGTTATGGGTCAAGATATTTCACTACCCGTGATCATTTCTCCGACCGGCGTCCAGGCGATCCACCCGGACGGCGAGGTCGCCGTCGCGCGCGCGGCAGCGGCCCGCGGTACGGCGATGGGCCTGTCGTCGTTCGCGAGTAAGCCGATGGAAGAGGTCATCGCGGCCAACCCCAAGACGTTCTTCCAGATCTACTGGCTGGGCAGCCGTGACGACATCGCGGCCCGCGCCGAACGTGCCCGGGCAGCGGGCGCGAAGGGTCTGATCGTCACCACCGACTGGAGCTTCAGCCACGGCCGGGACTGGGGCAGCCCCAAGATCCCGGAAAAGATGGACATCAAGACCATCATCAAGATGAGTCCTGAGGTCATGACCAAGCCCCGCTACATGTGGACCTGGGGCAAGACCCTGCGCCCGCCGGAGTTGTCGGTGCCGAACCAGGCGATCAACGGCCAGGATGCACCACCGTTCTTCCAGGCTTACGGCGAGTGGATGGGCACCCCGGCCCCGACGTGGGACGACATCGCCTGGCTGCGCGAACTGTGGGGCGGGCCGTTCATGCTCAAGGGCGTCATGCGGGTCGACGACGCCAAACGTGCGGTGGATGCTGGTGTTTCAGCGATCTCGGTGTCCAACCACGGCGGCAACAACCTCGACAGCACGCCGGCGTCCATCAGGGCCTTGCCGGCCATCGCCGGGGCGGTCGGAGATCAGGTCGAGGTGTTGCTGGACGGCGGCATCCGCCGCGGCAGCGACGTCGTCAAGGCGCTGGCCCTGGGTGCTCGTGCGGTGATGCTCGGTCGTGCCTATCTCTGGGGGCTGGCGGCCGAAGGGCAGACCGGCGTGGAGAACGTGCTCGACATCATGCACGGCGGTATCGACTCGGCCCTGCGCGGTCTGGGCAAGTCGTCCATCCACGAGCTCGGGCCGGATGACATCCTCGTTCCGGAGGGCTTCACCCGCGCCCTCGGTGTGCCCCGGGACTGAATCACCGGATACGCCGGTGGTACTGGCGTGGCTGACGGGACGGACGTTGTCGGTCTCGTCGGCCGGTGAGAGTGAAAGATCCTGCGTCGACGGATGAATTTTGGTCCAAACGGCAACATTTGGTGCACGGCAGGTTAATTCGGCCTACCATCGGCGGGTGGCTTTCCCAAGCGAGCTCGGGAACTCGACGTCGAGGCAGCTACACGCAATGTCGCCTTCGTTGATCGTCCCGCTAGGTTCCACCGAGCAGCACGGGCCGCACTTGCCGTTGGACACCGACACCCGGATTGCCGGAGCGGTGGCCGTGGCTGCGGCCGAGTGTCTTGAAGGTGAGTGGCTGCTGGCTCCTGCCATCAGCTATGGCGCCAGCGGGGAACACGAGGGTTTCCCCGGGACCATCTCGATTGGTCTGGCGGCTCTGGAACATTTGCTCGTCGAGTACGGCCGCTCTGCATGCAACTGGGCAGCGCGGCTGGTGTTCGTCAACGGCCATGGTGGTAACGTCGCCGCATTGGCGGCAGCTGTGACGTTACTGAGAATCGAAGGACGCGACGTTGCGTGGTGTCCGTGTGTGGTAACGGGTGCCGACGCACATGCCGGTCATACCGAAACGTCTGTACTGCTGCATCTTTCGCCCGAGGATGTGTGGGTCGCCGAAACCGTGGCCGGTAACAGTGAACCTTTGCCGAAGCTGATGCCGGCGCTGCGCAGTGGTGGCGTGGCCGCGGTGAGTCCGGTCGGCATACTCGGTGATCCCACCACCGCGACAGCGGCCGAGGGATCCCGTATTTTTGCGGAGATGGTCGGGAACAGCGTGCGTCGGATCGCCGCGTGGCAGCCCGACCCGCGGGGGATGCTCACGTGAGGGAGTCGGTGCGGTGACCGGGCCACGACTGCCCGATGGGTTTGCAGTGCAGGTTGATCGGCGGGTGAAAGTCCTCGGTGAAGGTGCCGCGCTGCTCGGCGGTTCACCGACGCGGCTGCTGCGGTTGGCCCCGGCCGCGCGCACCATGATCGACGGTGGCCGTCTTGAGGTTCATGACGCGCAGAGTGCCCAGCTTGCCCGTGCCCTCCTCGATGCCACGGTGGCCCATCCACGGCCGGCGACGGGTCCGTCGTACCGCGATGTGACGGTCGTTATCCCGGTGCGTGACAACGCAATCGGTGTGCTCCGGCTGGTCCGGACGTTGCGGGGCATGTCGGTGGTCGTCGTGGACGACGGGTCGGTCGTGCCGCTGCAGTCCACCGATTTCACGGACGTGCACTGCGAGGTGCGGGTGCTACGCCACGATTCGAGCCGTGGCCCGGCAGCGGCCCGTAACACGGGCCTGGCGGCCTGTGAGACGGATTTCGTCGCGTTCATGGACTCTGATGTGGTTCCGCGCCGCGGATGGCTTGAGGCGCTTCTCGGGCACTTCTGCGACCCCGCTGTGGCCTTGGTGGCACCGCGCATCGTCGGGTTACATGAACCGCGCAACCTGATCGCCCGTTACGAGTCGGTGCGGTCATCCCTCGACCTCGGCATCCGCGAGGCCCCGGTCGTGCCCTACGGCACGGTGGCCTACGTGCCGAGCGCGGCAATCGTGTGCCGCCGCGGGATGCTCGACGAGATGGGCGGCTTCGACGAGACCCTGCACTCGGGCGAGGACGTCGACCTGTGCTGGCGACTGATCGAGGCCGGCGCCAGGCTGCGGTACGAACCGATCGCGCTGGTTGCCCACGACCATCGGACGGATCTGCGAGAGTGGTTCAGCCGCAAGGCTTTCTACGGTTCATCGGCGGCGCCGCTATCGGTACGTCACCCGGGCAAGACCGCACCGCTGGTGATCTCCGGCTGGACCTTGTTGGTGTGGGTGTTGCTGGCGATGGGTTCGGGCGTGGGCTACGTGGCGTCGACCATCGCGGCCGCGATCACCGGACGGCGGATCGCGAACTCGCTGCAGACCGTGGACACCGAGCCCCGGGAAGTGGTGGCAGTGGCAGCTCGCGGCCTCGGCGCGGCGGCACTGCAGTTGGCCGCCGCACTGACCCGGCACTACTGGCCCGTCGCGCTCGCACTCGCGGTGTTGTTCCGCCGCTGGCGTCATGTCGTTCTGGTGGCCGCGGTACTCGACGGGGTGGTCGACTGGTTGCGCAGGCACCGAACCGTCGAGGACGACGCACAGCGCGTCGGCCTGCTGTCCTACCTGCTGCTCAAACGACTCGACGACATCGCCTACGGCCTGGGGCTGTGGAGCGGTGTGGTGCGGGAGCGTCACCTCGGCGCACTCAAGCCCCAGATCCGGACCTAGCCCTTGCACAGTGACGTGCTGATCGTCGGCGCCGGTAGCGCTGGCTGCGTTCTCGCCGAACGGCTTTCGGCTGACGCGCGCTGCCGGGTGCTCCTGGTCGAAGCCGGCTCGGCCGCGGCCCCGCCGCGCGGCTGGGTATTGCCGATCGCCCCGGACAGCCCGGTGGCGTCGCACTACCGCACCACGCTGACCGACCATCCTGTGCGGCCGGCCGACATCGTGCGTGGCCGGGTGATCGGTGGCTCCGGGGCGGTCAACGGCGGCTATTTCTGTTGGGCGGCACCATCAGACCTTGAGCGTTGGGCGCTACCGGGTTGGGGCTGGGACGAGGTTGTCGGGCACTACCGGGCCGTCGAATCGGACTGCGATTTCGGCGCTTCAGGGCACGGTTCGACCGGTCCTATCCCGGTGCGCCGGACCCGGGACTTCAGCGCGGCGTCCCAGCGGTTCATCGACGGGGCCGCCGCCATCGGCCCCTGGCTGGCCGATCTGAACGGACCGGCGGGCGGGCAGCCCGGGCTCGGTGCGATACCGCTGAACATCGACGGTGCGGGGGAGCGCCGCAGTCCCGGTGACGCCTTTCTGGCCCCCGCACTGCGTCGTCCCAACCTGACGGTGCTGACTGCGACGACCGCGCACCGGATCCGGTTCTCCGGGTACCGCGCAGTGGGGGTCACCTGCGTCGGACCGGGCGGTGCTGTGGACTTGACTGCCGATCGTATTGTGTTGTGCGCCGGGGCAATCGAGTCGGCCTACCTGCTGTTGCGGTCAGGGGTGGGGCCCGCGGCGGACCTGGCTGCCGTGGGTGTTCCGGTGCTGGCAGACCTGCCGGTGGGGGAGGGGTGCGCTGATCATCCCGAGTGGCTGGTGCCGGTCGACTGGCCGTCCACCGCGCAGCGGCCGCCGGTCGAGGTGTCGCTGACCACCGGGCAGTTGGAGATCCGGCCGTACACGACCGGCTTCGGGGCCATGACCGGTGCGGCGGCCGGGCCGGACCCGGTGCACATCGGCATCTCGTTGATGTACCCGCGCTCGCGTGGCCGGTTGCGTCTGGTCTCCGCTGACCCGGACGTGCCGCTGCAGATCGAGCATCACTATGACGAGGAATCCGATGTCGCCGTGCTGAGCGAGGGCCTCGGTCTCGTGCGTGACCTGTTTCCCGGTGCCGTCCGATCCGACGAACCGCTCTGGTCGACGGCGCAGCACCTGGCCGCCAGTGCACCGATGGGCCGCGACGACGACGAGCGCGCAGTGCTCGATGCGCGGTGCGCAGTGCGCGGGATCGAGGGGCTGTCCGTGGTGGACGGGGCGTCGCTGCCGCAGTTGACGGGCCGTGGGCCGCACGCCACGATCGTCATGCTGGCGCATCGGGCCGCCGAATTCCTCAGCAGCTGAGTTACTTTCGATGACGGCCCAGTGGGCTGCGGTCCCGCCCGGGGGTCCAGAAGGCGATCACCACGCCCGCCGCGGCGGTGATCAATGCCAGGACCAACAACGTGGACTGCATGGCATGCAGGAACGCCAGCTTCGCGGCATCGAGCAGCGGTGCGGCCGCCGGACCCATCCGGGCGGCCGCTGCGGTGGCACCGGCCAACGAGCCGTGGGCGGCGTCGCGCAGCATCGGGGGAAAGGCGCCGAGCGTGGCAAGGATGTTCTGCGAGTAGCCCGATGCCAGCAGCGACCCGGTCAGGGCGATCCCCAGTGCGGCGCCGATTTCACGGGTGGTGTCGTTGACCGCCGACGCGACGCCCTGCTTGTCGTCCGGTGTCGAGGTCATGATGGCTGAAGTCGTTGGCGCGGTGAATATTCCGATTCCGGTGCTGACCACCAGCAGCGGCCAGGCGATACCCCAGTACGACGAGTCGAGATGCACCAGTCGCAGGCACAACAGACCCGCCGACAGCAGGATCATGCCGGAGAGCACCACAAGTCGCAGGCCCAGCCGCGGCAGGTACCACGCCGACAGTGGGGAGAGCACCAGCATCGGCACCGCCAGCGGTGACAAGGCGAACGCGGTGCCGATGGGGCTGTACCCCATGACCAGTTGCATGAATTGCATTGCCAGGTAGAAGAATCCGAACATCACCAGGAACATCACCGTGATCGCAGCGGCTCCGGTGCCGAATTCGGGGACGGCGAACAGGCGCACGTCGAGCAGCGGGTCACGGGTACGCAGTTCGACGAGCGCGAAGGCCGCCATCAAGGCCACACCGCAGCCTATGCAGCCCAGCACCAGTGGGTCGCTCCAGCTGCGGGCCGGCGCCTCGAGAATCCCGTAGACCAGGGCGGCGACGGCCCCCGCGATCAGTGCGGCACCGGTGACGTCGAGCGGTTTGGCGTCGGTTTCGCGCGAGCTGCCGATGGTGAACGTCAGGACGAACAGCACTGCCCCCGCGCCGGCGAACCCCCAGAAGATCGACTGCCACGACCAGAAGTGAAGCAGCGCACCCGATCCCAACATGCCGACCACGCCGCCGCAGCCGGCGACTCCCGCCCAGATGCCAACGGCCTTGGTGCGCTGCTCTTTTGGATACGACGCTGTGATCAGCGAGAGTGTGGCCGGCATGACGAATGCCGCGCCCAACCCGGCGACGGCGCGCGCGGCGATGATGTGCAGCGGCACCGTACTGAGTGCGGGGACCAGCGAGGCCACCGCGAATACCGCAAGGCCGAAGAGCAGTGCGCCGCGCCGTCCGTACCGATCGCCGATGGCGCCGGCCGGTAACAGCCCGCACGCCAGCACGAGGGTGTAGCTGTCGACCATCCACGTCAGCTGGGTCTGGTCGGCCGAGGTCGCGATGGCGATGTCGCCCAGTGCGGTGTTGAGCGCCACCATCGATGAGATGACCGCGAGCACGCCGAGGCAGGCGATGGTCAGCGTCCAGGCGCGGCGTCGGGGTGACACGGTCGGCGCAGACGTTCGGGCGAGGTCGGTGACCATGAGCCACTCCGTTCGCTGGGTAATCTGAGTTCCAGACCACCAGTGGAGAAACTAGACTAACCGTCTCGTTTCTTGTTGTCAGGAGTTTGCTCGATGTCCGACGAGCGCAGTGACCCGAGGCCGGCCCGTTCGCGTGCCCGGTTGCTCGATGCCGCGACCGGTCTGTTGCGTTCGGGTGGGCCGAGCGCGGTCACCGTCGACGCGGTGATCCGCGCCGCGAATGTCGCCCGCGCGACGTTGTACCGCCACTATCCCAGTGGAAATGACTTGCTGGCGGCCGCTTTTCACGCGCTGATCCCGCCCGCTCCCGCTCCGCCCGCCGACGGTCCGCTGCGTGAGCGCCTACTGGGACTGGTCTACGCGCAGGCCGAATTGATCGCCGAGGTGCCGGTCAGTCTCGCCGCGATGTCTTGGCTGGCGTTGGGTGGCAACCTCGAACACCTGCCGTGGGGAGCGGGTACCGCCGAGAGTGACGAGGTTCGCGGTTTGCGTGACCGGGTGGCCGAGCAGTACGCAGTGCCCTTCGAAGCTGTGCTGGGCAGCCCGGAGGCGGTCGCCGAACTCGGCGATGTCGACCGGATGCAGGCCACCGCCCTGCTACTCGGGCCCATCGTGCTGGGCAAGCTCAGCACCCTGCCCGACTTCGACTACCGGGCGGTGGCCAGGTCCGCGGTCGACGGCTTCCTGGCCACCCACGCCGTCAGCGCAGTGAGTACCGAATCGGAAGGTGTTTGAACCCGCCGACGAACGTCGTCGCGGAAAGTTCTGGGGTACCGGCCAATTCGATCGAATCGAGCCGTGACAACAGCTCGGTGAACAGGCTGGTCATCTCCATCCGCGCCAGAGCCGCACCGAGGCAGAAGTGCACACCGTACCCGAAGGCCACGTGCTTGTTCGGGTCCCGACCGACGTCGAATTTGAACGGATCGGTAAACACCTCTTCGTCGCGGTTGCCGGAAGCGTATGCGAGATAAACAGACTCGCCCTTGGCGATCGGCACGCCGCGGATGACGGTGTCGGCGGTGGCGGTCCGCATGAACTCCTTGACCGGGGTGGTCCACCGGATCATCTCTTCGATCGCGGTGGGCATCAGATCCGGATTCTGCTGCAGCCGCGCCAACTGGTCGGGGTTTTCGATGAGCGCGTGCAGACCGCCGGAGATGGCGTCCTTGGTGGTGTCGTGTCCGGCGGTGGCGACGATGACGTAGTAGGACGCGGTGTCCATGTCCGAGAGCGGCTGCCCGTTCATGGTGCCGTTCGCGATGGCGGAGGCCAGGTCCTCGGTGGGGTTCTCGCGCCGGGACGCGGTCAGCGCTGCGAAGTAGCCGAAGAAGTCCATCAGTACTGCGAGCAGGTCGTCGGTGGTGCCCTCGCCGCGCTTGTGCTCGGTGTCATCGCCACCGAAGAGTTCCTGGGTCAGCTTGAGCATGCGGGGGAAGTCTTCTTCGGGCAGGCCGAGCAGCGACAGGATCACGTACAGCGGGTAGTTGACCGCGACCTCGGTGACGAAGTCGCATTCCGGCCCGACGTCACGCAGGTGGTCGACGTAGCGCTTGGCCAGTTCGTCGACCCGGGCCTTGAGGTCGCGCATGGCCTTGGGACGGAACCAGTCGGCGCCGATCTTGCGGATGTCCCGATGGTCGGGGTCGTCCATGTGGACCAGCGTGCGGAGCCCGATGCCGGCCTCTTGCTGGGCCTTCATCGCGTCGTCGGACTCGGCGGGCATCAGCAGCGGGCGCGGGCCCGCGATGAACAGGTCGTTCTCGCGCTCGACCGTCATGATGTCGGCGTGTTTGGTGATGGCCCAGAATGGCCGGTACGGCGGATTGTCCACCCAGGCAACGGGATTGGTCGCCCTCAGGTGCGCCAGTGCGGTGTGCAGACGCTCGTCGTCGGCATACGCGGTCGGATCGGCGAGAACCTTGGCGGCTTCATCCATTGTGGGTGTACTCATCGAGGCTCCTCGCGCGTCGCAGAAAGTTGACAGCTGTCAAGTGCAGTGTAGGGACCATTGCTCGGGTCCGGAGCCGATTGATGGGAAGTAGTCTCGATGGCTGTGAAGCCTGTCCGTCCCCGCCGCCCGCTGCAGCGGGTGTTCGCACTGGTTGCCGCCATTTCGATGGTGGCAGCGTGCGGCCGCGACGGCGGGTCGCCGGTTCCGGTTGTCTCGACCGCCGCCGCGTCGGATCCGGCGGTGGTGACGACCGCAGCGGGCGTGGTGCGCGGTGCGGTGACGCCGGACCTGCGGTTCTTCGGCGGAATCCCTTATGCCGCACCACCTGTCGGCGACCTGCGGTTCGCGCTACCGGTACCTGCCCAGCCGTGGCCGGGCATCAGGGACGCTGACCGTCCCGGCGCGCGCTGCATGCAGGACCCGCAGGGAGACCTGGAGATGGGCCGCAACACCAGCGAAGACTGCCTTTCGCTGAACGTGTGGACGCCGGCCGGTGGGCAGTCCGGCGCGCGACTGCCGGTGATGGTGTGGATCCATGGCGGCGCCTTCATCAACGGCAGTGCCGGCATCTACCACGCCGAGCGTCTGGTCACCCGTGGCGGCATCATCGTCGTCACGCTGAACTATCGGCTCGGGGCGCTCGGCTTCCTCGCCCATCCCGAACTGGGGAACAACTTCGGCCTGGCCGACCAGCAATTGGCCCTGCACTGGGTGCGCGACAACATCGCGGCATTCGGCGGCGATCCGGACAAGGTGACCATCGCAGGCGAGTCCGCCGGCGGCATGTCGGTCTGTGATCACCTCGTCGCGCCGGCCTCCACCGGGCTGTTCCGTGCGGCGATCATCCAGAGTGCCCCGTGTCAGGCGCAGGTGGCCCGGCCTGAGGCCGAGGCGTCGAGCCTGGCGTACGCGCGTGCCGTCGGCTGCCCCGATCCGGGGCGGGCGGCGACCTGTCTGCGCGCACTGCCGGTCGATAAACTACGAAAACCTGTGTGGTACTACCACATTGGTGACGATGCGCTCAGTGGGCCAGTGACCGGGACCACCCTGCTGCCGCTCGATCCGATGCGGGCGATCGAATCCGGCTCGGCGGCGCGCGTGCCGGTACTGATCGGCACCACGCGCGACGAGTTCACGTTGTTCGTCGCGCTCCAGTACCTCAAATCCGCCAAGCGGTTCAGTCCCGAGGCGTATCCGCAGTTGCTGTCGTCCACCTTCGGTGCCAACGCTGACGCGGTGGCCGAGCACTACCCGCTCAGCCGCTATCAGGGCAGCGCGGCGCGGGCCTATTCGGCCGCCGTCACCGACGGGGCGTTCTCGTGCGTGGGCGACAAGGCCGCCGATGAACTCGCCGCGAACGCGCCGGTGTACGCCTACGAGTTCAACGACCCCACGCCGCCGACGCCGGATCCGTTGCGCAAGTTGCCATTTCCATTGGGTGCCAGCCATTCGCTGGAACTGCGCTACACCTTCGACATGGGTGGCGCGCCCCCGATGACGCCCGCACAGCAGACGCTGTCCGATCAGATGATCGATTACTGGACGTCTTTCGTGAAGGACGGCAAGCCGACGGCGGCGGGCACGGCGCAGTGGCCGCGGCTGTCCGGCGATGCCCAAGAGCGGCGAATCTCGTTGCAGCCGGACGGAAATCGCATGACCGGCGACTTCGATGTCATTCACCAGTGCGCGTTCTGGGAGGGGCTGGAGCCGTGACGGACGTGCATGTCGACGTGATCGCCACCTACGTCGGCCCGCAGGCCGTCGTCATCAACTACCGCAGCCATCGCGGCCGGCTCGTCGACGAGCTACTGATCTTCGACGGCGCGTTGGGGCGGGAAGGTCGCGGCATCTACCTCTAGATCTTGGTCACCCAGGTGGTGATGTCGGCGTGCACGACCTCGGTGCCGGCGTCGTCGAGGATCGCGACAGACACCACGATGTCGGTCCCGTCGGTGATGGCGGGGAAGTCCGGGATGTCGAGCCGGGCCTGCGCCCGCAATGATGTGGTGGCCTTGGCCAGGTACTGCACGTTCATGGCCTTCGGGATCCAACGGTGGGTCGTCGGCACGGTGGCTTCCATGGCCATCCCCATCGCGGTCTCCGCGGCATTGCAGGACGCGATGGCGTGCACGGTGTGCAGATGGTTGTAGACGAAGAACCATTTCGGTACCCGCACCTCGGCGTAGCCGGGCTCCATCGTCACGATGTGCGGCAGCACCGAAGCGAAGTAGGGGACCCGCACCATGGCTGCCGCGGAAAACAGCAGGCTCCCGCCCGGGCGTCCGGAGAGTTGTTGCCAGGCGCGGTACGTCGAGCTGGGCGTCGTCATGGCGCTACCTTACTCAAAAGTAAGTTCCTGCTCCTCGGTGAGGTGGCAACTTTGGCCGAGAAATCGACCTAAAAGCGCCAAGAGTTGCCACGTCGGCGGGGGTGACGACCGGATTTGGAACAGGCTCAGATCTAGGGCATACTGTTCGGGTTGCCTTGCGGCAGGTTCGCCTGCCTGGGCATCCGACTGGCGCCCATTACGGGCGCACCCGGTCCAGCCTCGATTGCGACGAAATTTCGGCGCAGACGAGTGTGCGTAAAGGCGACACGCCCGAGCGCGGGGGTCGGTGAACCACAGATACGTAAAGAGCGGCGGCATAGCCAGCGTATGCAACGGGCCTGGCCCGATGCATACGCACGAAGACAGAGGTCTTTTCGCGCCCGGAGCGCGGAAGCCCGTTAGTAGTTAGGTAGGAGAAGCGTGGCGGGACAGAAGATCCGCATCAGGCTCAAGGCCTACGACCATGAGGCGATCGACGCCTCGGCGCGAAAGATCGTCGAGACTGTCACCCGTACGGGCGCCAGCGTGGTTGGCCCGGTGCCGCTGCCGACCGAGAAGAACGTGTACTGCGTTATCCGGTCCCCCCATAAGTACAAGGACTCGCGGGAGCATTTCGAAATGCGTACCCACAAGCGCCTTATCGACATCCTCGACCCGACGCCGAAGACCGTTGACGCCTTGATGCGCATCGATCTGCCGGCGAGCGTCGACGTCAACATCCAGTAGGAGACCCAGAAAAATGGCACGCAAAGGCATTTTGGGCACCAAGCTGGGCATGACGCAGGTGTTCGACGAGAACAACAAAGTCGTCCCGGTCACGGTCGTGAAGGCCGGCCCCAACGTGGTGACCCGTATCCGCACCCCCGAGCGCGACGGCTACAGCGCCGTTCAGCTCGCCTATGGCGAGATCAGCCCTCGCAAGGTGAACAAGCCGGTCACCGGCCAGTTCGCCGCTGCAGGCGTGAACCCCCGCCGCCACCTGGCCGAGCTGCGTCTGGACGACGAAGCTGCCGCCGCCGAGTACGAGGTCGGCCAGGAACTGACCGCCGAGATCTTCGCCGACGGTGCATTCGTCGACGTGACCGGCATCAGCAAGGGCCACGGCTTCGCCGGCACCATGAAGCGTCACGGCTTCAAGGGCCAGGGCGCCTCTCACGGCGCGCAGGCTGTGCACCGTCGTCCCGGTTCGATCGGTGGCTGCGCCACCCCGGGCCGCGTCTTCAAGGGCACCCGGATGTCCGGCCGCATGGGTGTTGACAAGGTCACCACCCAGAACCTGAAGGTTCACAAGGTCGACGCCGAGAACGGTGTGTTGCTCATCAAGGGCGCCATCCCCGGCATCAAAGGTGGATTGGTCGTCGTTCGCACCGCGATCAAACGAGGTGAGAAGTAATGACTCTGAAGATTGACGTCAAGACCCCGGACGGCAAGAAGGACGGCTCCGTCGAGCTGCCCGCCGCACTGTTCGATGTCGAACCCAACATTGCGCTGATGCACCAGGTGGTCACCGCTCAGTTGGCGGCAAAGCGCCAGGGCACCCACGCCACCAAGACGCGGGCCATGGTCTCCGGTGGTGGCAAGAAGCCGTACCGCCAGAAGGGCACCGGCCGCGCCCGCCAGGGTTCGACGCGTGCACCGCAGTTCACCGGTGGTGGCACCGTCCACGGCCCGCAGCCGCGTGACTACAGCCAGCGGACCCCGAAGAAGATGATCGCTGCCGCTCTGCGCAGCGCGTTGTCGGACCGGGCCCGTAACGAGCGCATCCACGCCGTCACCGAGCTGGTCTCCGGTCAGACCCCGTCGACCAAGGGCGCCAAGTCGTTCCTGTCGTCGCTGACCGAGAACAAGAAGGTGCTCGTGGTCATCGGCCGCGCCGACGAGGTCAGCGCCAAGAGCGTGCGCAACCTCCCGGGTGTGCACGTGATCGCTCCGGACCAGCTGAACACCTACGACGTGCTCAACGCCGACGACCTGGTGTTCTCGGTGGAGGCGCTCAACGCCTACATCACCGCCAATACCAAAGAGGAGGTGTCGGCCTGATGGCTACCGTGACTGATCCTCGCGACATCATCCTGGCCCCGGTCATCTCGGAGAAGTCCTACGGACTGATCGAGGACAACGTGTACACGTTCGTGGTGCACCCGGATTCGAACAAGACGCAGATCAAGATCGCCATCGAGAAGATCTTCAGCGTCAAGGTCGATTCGGTGAACACCCTGAACCGCAACGGCAAGCGCAAGCGCACCCGGACCGGTTACGGACAGCGCAAGGGCACCAAGCGCGCGATCGTGACCCTGGCCGAAGGCAGCAAGCCGATCGACCTGTTCGGAGCCCCGGCGTAGTCCGGGAGAGAGATTTACAGACATGGGAATTCGCAAGTACAAGCCGACGACCCCCGGTCGTCGCGGTTCGAGCGTCTCCGATTTCGCCGAGATCACTCGTTCGACTCCGGAGAAGTCGCTCATCCGTCCGCTGCACAGCACCGGCGGTCGTAACGCGCACGGTCGTATCACCACTCGTCACAAGGGTGGCGGTCACAAGCGTGCCTACCGCGTCATCGACTTCCGTCGCCACGATAAGGACGGCATCAACGCCAAGGTCGCGCACATCGAGTACGACCCGAACCGCACCGCGAACATCGCACTGCTGCACTTCGTGGACGGCGAGAAGCGCTACATCCTCGCCCCCAAGGACCTGAAGCAGGGCGACACCATCGAGCAGGGCCCCAACGCTGACATCAAGCCGGGCAACAACCTGCCGATGCGCAACATCCCGGCCGGTACGGTCATCCACGCTGTGGAGCTGCGTCCGGGTGGTGGCGCCAAGCTGGCCCGCTCGGCCGGCGTCAGCATCCAGCTGCTCGGTAAGGAAGGTGCCTACGCCACGCTGCGTATGCCCTCCGGCGAGATCCGTCGCGTCGACGTGCGCTGCCGCGCCACCGTCGGCGAGGTCGGCAACGCCGAGCAGGCGAACATCAACTGGGGCAAGGCCGGCCGGATGCGGTGGAAGGGCAAGCGCCCCACCGTCCGCGGTGTCGTGATGAACCCGGTCGACCACCCGCACGGCGGTGGCGAGGGCAAGACCTCCGGCGGCCGGCATCCGGTCAGCCCGTGGGGCAAGCCCGAGGGCCGCACCCGCAAGCCGAACAAGCCGAGCGACAAGCTCATCGTCCGCCGCCGGCGCACCGGCAAGAAGCGCT
>ERZ650309.867-NODE-867-length-14456-cov-4.324700_pt1 | contig 14456 bp, 10 predicted proteins | sample MGYA00376245_ERZ650309 | MGnify/ENA primary metagenome ERZ650309 (study PRJEB26733, sample SAMN07839294) | wastewater metagenome | biome: urban; feature: wastewater treatment plant; material: waste water | place: USA: North Carolina | collected 2016-04-26 ...
GCTTTCGCAAGCTTTGCGGCCATTCATTCTTCGCCGCACAAAAGAGCAAGTCGCCAAAGACTTGCCGCCGAAACTTGAACAGACGCTGTTTTGCGAACTGGAACCGGCGCAGCGCAAACTTTACGACGATTTGCGCGACCATTATCGCAACTCATTGCTGGGCCGCATCGAAAGTGAAGGCATGGGGAAAGCCAAAATCCTTATCCTCGAAGCTCTTTTGCGATTGCGCCAAGCCGCCTGCCATCCTGGCTTGGTGAATCCTGAACGCTCAAAGGATGCCAGCGCCAAACTGGATATGCTGTTGCCGCAATTGTTGGAAGTGATTGATGAAGGCCACAAAGTGCTGGTTTTTTCTCAATTCACCAGTTTTCTTTCGATCCTGAAAGAACACCTGGACGCGGAAGGCGTTGTTTACGAATACCTGGATGGACGCACGCGCGACCGCCAGGCTCGCGTCGAACGATTCCAGACTGATCCGGATTGCAAACTGTTTTTGATTAGCCTGAAAGCCGGAGGATTGGGTTTAAACCTGACTGCTGCCGAATATGTTTTCTTGCTCGATCCATGGTGGAATCCGGCAGTCGAAGCCCAGGCGATTGATCGCGCCCATCGCATTGGCCAAACACAAAAGGTCTTCGCTTACCGTCTGATCGCCAAAGGAACAGTCGAAGAAAAAGTGCTGGAACTGCAAAACACCAAACGCGATCTGGCTGATGCAATCATCAGCGCCGACAATTCACTGATTCGTAGCTTGGGTAAAGAGGATTTGGAATTGTTGCTGTCCTAAGCTGCGAGGCGAACTTGTTGAGCCTTGCTTTGATTTAGTTTAGCTTCACGTTGCGGACGACTTGCCAGTCGCCAGAAGGTTCAATCTTCAAACTGCCGACTCGGTTGCGGTGGACGACGATAGTGGCTGGGTACCACAAATAAATTTGCGGCAGATCGTTCGATAGCGTCTTTTGAATTTCAGAGAAAATTTGTTTGCGGCGATCCTGGTTGGCTAAAGGAGCTTCGCCGATCAATTTGTCTACTTGCGAATTGCTGTATCGCATGCGGTTTTGGCCGTTCGGCGGCACGGATTTGGAGTTGTACATAAAACCGAAAATGTCCGTGCTCTGATTGCCGCCGACTGAGGTGTTCAGATAAAGCTGAAAGTTGCCGTCAGTCATATCCTGAGTCAGTTTCTGCCGCTCAAGAGTTTGGATTTCCAGTTTGACGCCGATGCGAGCAAATTGCGCTTGAATGGCTTCAGCGGTTTTCTTGGCAATCGAAACCGTTGACGTTTTCAGCGTCAATTTCATACGCTGTCCATCTTTTTCCGGCCGTCCGGCTTGATCCAGCAATTGTTTCGCGCGTTCAGCGTCATAGCCATAGATGGTAACGCCGGGTTCATAAGCCCATTGAGTCGCTGGCAAGATGCTGTGAGCGACTTTGGCTTGGCTGCGCAAAATGTCACGGATAATGGCTTCTCGATCTATGGCAAAGGATAGAGCTTGACGGACGCGCGCATCCTTCAAGATGGGATCAAGCAGGTTGACGCCGAGGTGCGTGATATTCGTACCGTCAATCACTTCGACTTTCAGGCCTTCGGCTTTTTGCAATCCTTCGACCGTCACAGGATCAAAATCGGCATTGATAGCCAGGTCAACAGAGCCTTTGCGAAGCTCGCTTTCGCGCGTACTGTTGTCGGGAATGATTTTGACTCGGAGCTTTTCGACGTTCGGCGCGCCATTGAAGTATTGCGCATTGGCGGCCAGCACGACTTCCTGGTCTTCAGTGAAGCTTTCAAATTTGAAGGGGCCGGTTCCGATGGGCTTTTTGGCTTGTTGATCGGTGGTGCCTTCGGGAATGATTCCGACGGGAACGATCTGGTTCGGCAAGCCCGGACAGGCTTCGTTGCAACGGAAAATAACAGTTTGCGGATCGCTGACTTCGATTCCGGCGAGCAGCGGTTTGCCAGGAGCAACTTCACGAGTAAATTCGACCTTTTTGGCTGATGTAAATCCGGAAGCCAGCATGGTTTCGAAGGTGTATTTCACATCCAGCGCCGACAGCTTTTGATCGTTGTGGAACTTAACGCCCTGACGCAACTTGAAGGTAAAGGTTTTGAAGTCGGGCGAGGATTCGAAGCTTTCCGCCAAGTCCGGAATCGGGTCAAACTTTTCGTTCTTTCGAGTCAGGCCATTAAAGACAAGCTGCCGCATACGTTCGTCGGCGGAATCCGAGCTGACGCGAGGATCGAAGGTTGAAACGCGTTTTTCCAGCATCATCACCAGTTCATTGCTCGAACTGGCCCGGCGGCAGGATGTAGTTGTGACAAAGACTAAAATGATTAGAAAGAAGGTGAAGCGAGGAGCAGGGAAGCGATTGCCTGAAATTTTCATACAAATGGTTTTCGAAAGAGGTCGAGAAAATTATTTGCTCGGAGTCGGTGTCGCCAATGCCTTCTCTCTGGCTTCGCGTTCTTTGACTTCGCGTTTGGCGTCAAGCTCACGTGTGTATTGTTCAAATAGAGGTTGCTGTTCCGTCGTAAGCACGGAAGAAATTCGTTTGCGCATTTCCAACCGGACTGTTTTGTATTGAGGGCGGAATTCTTCGTCGAGAGACAAAAACTGTTTGCGTGCATCAGACAGCAACAGGTCAATTTGGTTTTTCTGGTCAACGGTCAAATTCAATCGCTGAGTCAATTCATCAATTGTTTTGAGAGGTGTTCCAACCTGATTGTTCAAAGAACGATGCAGCAGCAAGTATTGCCCCGAAGCGCCAACGACGATTCCCAGGATGAAGGCTGCCAAAATGATGAATTGGGCTTTGCGTTTGGTCGCAAGCTGGCTTGGATTAACGGACATTCTCGACTTCCTCATTGTTGAGTTCGCTGGGCCGGTTGACCTGGGTGTTGCTGCTGATCAGGTCTTCACTCATTTGCGACGTCTGCTGAGTATTGCTGATCAGATCCAGCCGACTTTCCTCTTTTTTGACTGCGCGATTACTGGCGGCAAGTTGACTGCTTAATGCCAGCAATAGAATTGCTGCGGCGGCAAATCCGACCAGCCAACTGCGAAAAGAAATCACAGCGGATTCCCAGGTGCCAAGCCCATTTTCTCTGGCGGATTGAATGCGCACTTTAACTTGATTGACCAATCTGACTTCATCCCAAACGGAATGTTCTTCATCCAGGAAATTGTGATTTTTCACAATGGATTTGAGGATTGAATTTACCGCCAATTCTTCGCGGCATTTTTTGCAGGTAAACGCGTGCTGCGAAATTTCAAGATGCAAGCCTGGCTCTGCGTCTCGCCCGTAAGTCATTAATCGAATAATTTCTTTGCACTTCATTTGGTCGTTTCTCCCTGAATTACGCGCGTTTTCCGCTCTTCAGCTTTTCTCAAGCGGGCAAAAGCTTTTCGCATTGCGTGGCGCGCTCTAAAGGCTCGAATTTTTACCTTGGCTTCTGACCAGCCGGTCGCTTGAGCTATTTCCTTGATTGAATCGTTTTCCGCATGAAGCAGCGTCAGAACCAATCTGTCTTCAGGCGATAAACAGGCTAACAGCTTGGCGGAAATTTCAGCGGCGATGCCGCGCTCGTTTTCATTCAGGTGAATCTCAAAAGCGGATTGAGACAGTTTGCTTTCAAGCCAATATTCTTCGTCATCTGACAGATCGGTGATCAGCGATTCGCTGCGCTTCTTTCGCCTGCGTAATTCGTCGTAACAATTGTTAACGGCGATCTTTGCCAGCCATTGATCGAATGAAGCTCCGCGCCTGTATGTCGCCAACGAAAAGAACGCTTTGGAAAACGTTTCTTGAACGATGTCTTCGACAGTTTCGCGCGATCTGAAAAACCTTCGAGCGATTGAAAAGACACGCTTGTGGTGTCTACGCAACAGAGACTCAAAAGCGGATTCGTCTCCGCCCAAGGTTTGTTCGATGAGATAATCATCTGTGGTCAAAGGTGGGGCGGCGAACTGAATGATCTCAGTATCCGCAGAACTAACACCAAATGTTGTTTCTATTGATTGATTGACCAGCATAAATGCGGTTTTCTGCCCTGCTTTTGCCGCGTTGCAACTCTGCAACGACCGTTGCCTTTGCAAGACTGATGTGTTAGCGTGTGATTGATCAGAAATTTACGCATCACGGAGTTGATGCAATTCGATTATCCACATCATCACCTAAATATGGAAGTGCAGAATAAATCAAAAAGGGAAGTACAGGACATTGGTGATTCCGATAGTCTGATTAATGTCGCAGAACTAGGCTCGTTCGTAAAACGTAAGCGTGAACGAGAGCGACTATCGCTTCGGTCTGTCGCCAAACAGACTCAAGTCAGTGCTTCTACGCTATCGCGAATCGAAAATAGCACTGGAACTCCAGACGCTGAAACGCTAGCAAAGCTTTCCAAATGGCTGAATTTATCGCTCGATCGCATTATCGGACTCCAGGCGGTTCTGGAAAATTCTGCGGCTCAATTTGCTCAAGGCACAATTCTTGAGATTGTAGAAGCCCATCTTCGAGCTGACAGCAACCTAAAGCCAGAAGACGCCAAAACGCTAAACGAGGTATTTCAGACTTTATACCGGCAATACAGTGTCAGTAAATGACGGAAGATGTCTAACTACTGCGGCAACAGTGAATGTCTTAATCGTCTGAGCTACCTGCCAGAACCTCCGGTCAGTGACAAGTTTCGCCAATATGAGCAACTAGCGTTGCGTGTAAGATCGTTTGCTGGCTTACTCGGCATCCACGATAAACTTGACCCTTACGGACTGGCTAAATCGGCAGGCTTGCGTGTTATAGCACTGGACGACATTGAAGGCTTAACGGAAAAAGCCAAGGCCTTGCTCAGATCTCCAGAAATCGCTTGGTCAGGCGGAGCGACGCCGATGTTGCCGGATGGGACTCGAATCGTGTTATTGAATCCAAGTCAGAGCCAAGGACGAAAGGCCGCTACATTGATGGAAGAAGTTTGTCACGTCTTGTTGGGTCACAAACCCAGTCAAATCTCATCCGGCTCAGAGAGCAAAGAAGCTCAAAGAAGTTTTGATAAAAACATAGAGGAAGAAGCGTATTCAGTTGGTGCAGCAGCTTTGTTGCCGTACCGTTCACTTTTTTGCAATCTGTTGCGTAAACAATCAATTAAGTCTATTGCCGCTCAAGCCGGAGTTTCCCAATCACTGGTTCGATACAGAATCAGGGTCTTGAAACTAACCAATTATCTAGCCTGATCTGGCACATAAGGCTTCTTATCAGACGCGCTAAATATCTAAAATGAGTCGCTTCTTTCAGTACAACAGGCTCTTCTTTTCTCTCCTGTCGGAAATATCCCCTGTCACACTGGTCGCCTTTTTTGCTTTAACCTCTCTGGTATTTGTCCAGCAAGCCGGCAAGTATTTCAATATTATTCTTTCTCTTCACACTTCCACATCTGTTGCCATTCAATTTTTGTGGAGCTTAATTCCTGGCATCGTCGTCATCACATTACCTGTTTCGCTTTTGCTTGGAACGATCATTACCTGCAGCCGTCTTTCGACTGACGGTGAGATGACGGCGATGCAGTCACTGGGCTTAGGCAAAGTGAAAATTGCGCTGCCTTTTCTTTGTGCAGGGATTGCCGGAGCGATTTTCACGTCTTACTTGCTGGCCCAGGTTGCACCGCGCGCGCTGAAGAAATTGAAAGGCTTGAGGACAAAAGTTCTATTGCAGGAAGCGAATGCCCAAGTGTCCGCCGGAAGGTTCATCACCCGATTCCCCAATTCCCTGCTTTACGTACGCGACATTGATCCCAAAACCGGCGAATGGGTTGGAGTCTTTTTACTTAGACAAGAACCTGGCAGTGACATTTCGCGACTAATCACCGCCGAAAAAGGCCAATTACGAATCACGGGCGGCGAAGATAGCGAGCGACTAGGATTGGAAGTTGAACTACTTAAAGTCGTGTCTGTTGAAAGCAAGGTCGCAAACGGCTCACAATCCGTTAGCGCAGCTTCTGCTTCGGAACGAGCTTCCATCAAATTTACTGAACAAGACAGCGGCGATGGTGATTCTGCCACTACCACAATTCCGCTTTCGGAAATGTCTTTGGGCGAGGTAACGCGACAAAGCAAAAATGCCGGCGCTCCGAAAGACAGACTGCAAGCAAGTATTGAATGGCACAGGCGGTTTGCGTTCCCGTTCGCGTGTATTACGTTGACGCTGCTAACCTTTATTGTCGCGCTGCAAGGCAGAAGATTAGCCAGCAAGCCTCGTACGACAGTTGTGGTTTTGTTTTTGGCGATGCTCTTTTATCTGATGCTGGTCGCTGGCCAAAACCTGGCCGGTGCGGGAAAAGTTCCAGTCTGGCTGGGAGTCTGGTTTTCCAATCTGTTTTTTGGCAGCTATGTTGTTTTCGCTTTCGTCACCAACAAACAAGCCTTCAGACTGTCTCTACTGTCAAAACTTTCCAGCCCGCAGGCTGCAAAAGCCCCTATTTCCGACGCCAATCTGAAGGGCGCAAATTTACGAGGAAGATTCAGCTTTCCTAGGCTCAATCCGTTCAACCTAGTCAATTACCTGCTGGTCAGCGAGATTTTTAAATATTACCTGATTGCGGTCAGCGCTTTGGTTGTGACGTCACTGGTGTTCACGCTTTTCGATTTGATTCCTGCGATGAGCAAAAGCGGAACAACGATTGGTTATGCGATGGCCTATCTTGGCTATCTTTCGCCGCAATTCATTTACCAGGTTTCCCCCTTTGCGTTATTGGTGGGAATCCTGACCGGATGCAGCGTCCTGGCGCGAAGTAATCAATTGGTCACTCTTTCTGGCGCAGGTTTAAGCAAGCTTCGCCTGGTTGTCCCATTGATGATGGCCGTTGTCGGGATAGGGCTTTTTCTCTGGGGCATGTCTGACTTTTTGCTGCCACACACCAACCGAGAGCAGGATTTTCGTTACAGCAAAATCAAAGGCAGACAAGTTGAACAGACGACGATCGCTTTTGGCAAAAAGTGGGTGATCGGAAAGAACGATACGATTTACAGTTACCAGCGAGTCGAGAATGACAATAGCCTGATTAACACCTCCGCGTACTTTCTTTCTCCAGGCACACATTTGGTCGAAAAAACAATGCACTTCAGTAAGGCTGCGCAATCCACAGCCTTTACCTGGACTGCCACTGGCGGCTGGGCAGAGACAATCAAGCCTGATTTGACTGTAGACAAAGTTTCTCTGACGGAGAAGCCGCAACCGATCAAGATCGAAGACGGCATTGGCATCTTTAAACGAACAATCAACGAATCGAGCAAAATGGATTCCGAAGAGTTGAAAAGTTATATCAGCCAGTTAAGGAGTGTCGGAGCTTCGATAACCGCTGCCCAGCTTGACCTGAAACGGCGCCTATCATTTCCGGTTTCTTGTCTGACACTGGCGGTGCTGGCAATCCCCTTTGCCTTAACTCGTCGTGGCCGGAATTTTAGTCCACTGCTGAGTGTCGCCATCAGTGTAGGCATTGGACTTATTTTCTGGCTCTTAATGTCTTTGTTTGAAGCTGCCGGTCAGCAGGACAATTTGCCCGAAGACCTAGCAGTCTGGGGACCTCAGGTTCTGTTTCTGGCGATCGGGCTTTACCTCAATTTCAGACAACGTGCTCACAACACTTAACCCCTAGAAAAAGCAGTTCACCCAAAAAGGAGAGAAACGTGATGAATCGAAATGTGAACTATCGCCCTGATGGGTATCACAATTTGACTCCTTATTTAATTGTCAAAGATGGAGCTGCGGCCATTAAGTTTTACGCAGCAGCCTTTGACGCAACCGTACGCGAACAGATGACGACTCCGGATGGGCGCGTGAGACATGCTGAATTGACGATCGGCGATTCTCCCGTAATGCTTGGCGAGCAGGATAACGTGACTGTACAAGCGACTCCGCATTACGCACCTGTGAGTTTGTATGCTTATGTGGAAGATGCAGATGCGTTTTTTACCAGGGCGATTACTGCTGGAGCAACAGTCGTGGCCCCGGTGACTGAGAAATTTTACGGCAATCGCGAAGGTGGCGTGACAGACCCTTTTGGAATCACTTGGTGGCTTGCCACTCGCGTCGAAGAGTTGACTGAAGAAGAGATGCAACAACGATCAACATTCTGATCAAAGGTCATTGAGAGACTCGGTATGCAAGACAGAAAAGCCGCGATGCCTTTCATTCTGATTACTGTCATGTTGGATATGATTGGAATCGGTTTGATTATCCCTGTACTGCCTAAGCTGGTGACGACAATGTATGGCGGTAGCATTAGCGATGGCTCTTACATGTTTGGATGGTTCGTCGCGGCATATGCGCTGATGCAATTCATCTTCTCGCCAATTCTGGGAAACCTCAGCGACAGATACGGGCGCAGGCCAATCATTCTCACTTCATTACTTGGCGCTGGATTGGATTATTTATTGATGGCGCTTTCGCCAAATCTAAAATGGCTGTTTGTCGGTCGAGTCATTGCCGGAATTTCTGGCGCAAACATATCGGCTGCCAATGCTTACATTGCGGACGTCAGCGCGCCTGAAGATCGAGCCAGAAACTTTGGAATGATTGGGGCGTGTTTTGGCGTAGGCTTCATCATCGGACCGGCGCTTGGCGGCTTGTTGGGCGCTTACGGGTTGCGAGTTCCCTTTCTTGTGGCGGCTTGTCTGAACTTATTGAACTGGCTCTATGGTTTCTTCGTTTTGCCCGAATCCCTTTCCGGAGAACATCGTCGGCCATTCGACTGGAAGCGAGCCAACCCATTTGCCTCGCTGGCTCAACTTGGAAAGTATCCGGTTGTGTTGGGACTGACAGCCACAATTGCCTTGGAGCGACTGGCTCACGACACGCTTCCGGCAACCTGGGTGCTTTACACTACATACCGATTCAACTGGTCGGAATTTGATAACGGACTTTCACTGGCTTTGGTAGGAATTGTATATGCAATCGTTCAAGGCGGGCTGACCGGTCACATTGTAGCCAAGCTTGGCGAGCGCAAAGCAATCATTTATGGGTTGATGATTGGCTCGATGACTTTTTTGGCGTATGGATTATCCACACGGAGTTGGATGCTATATGCCGCAATCGTTTTTGGATCAATCGGCGGCATCGCCGGGCCTGCCATTCAGTCAGTAATTACGAAGATGGTTCCAGGGAGCGAACAAGGCGCAGTTCAAGGAATCATTGCCAGCATCCAAAGTGTCGTCGCGGTTCTAGGGCCATTAATGGCGACGAACCTATTCGGCTATTTCACATCATCGTCAGCGCCACTGAAGTTGCCTGGGGCTGCTTTTCTAGGAGCGTCTTTGTTGGTGGCTGCCGCTGCGTTGATGGCTGTTCGCAGCGCACGTCGGCCCGTGATGCCAGCCCCCGTTCACACAGACTAAAACCAGGACATTGATTTTTGCAGCGTCACCCAATACCAGCGCAGCTTAGCCCATAAAGTGAAAACGGGGTTGTTTCGATCCTTGGCGACAAGATCAATTGCACGCCGTTCAAGCGCCAGAAGTAAGTCGCTGTTGGTGGCTCCGGCTTGTGAAAGCAGTTCGTTGATTGTTGATTCGTACCTCGCGCTTCCCTGCTGTTTGGATATGAGGAATTGTTCGAATGCACGAACTAAATTCAGCAACAGGCGGTCCCAATCTCGCAAAGTTGGCTCGTTCACTTTTTCTAGCCGAACCATTGCACTGCTCAAGTCGCCGTCAACCAATTCATCAAACGCGATCAATAGAATGTTTGACTGAGTCATATGATCCGGTTGAAGCGTTATGGCATGCCGAGAAACTTTGTTTGATTCTGCATCGTTGCCTTCTTTTCTCAGGGCTAAAGTCAAATTCCATAACATCCAGGGTTCCAGGTCTTTACGGTTTTGCCAATCGGCCATCCATTCGACCGCTTTTCTTGAATCGCCGATGCTGAACAAAATATAGCCTGCCGTTCCCCACGTCTGAACGTGTTCGTGTAACGCTTTCTCCGAGTTGTTGATGAACTGTCGTGTCCGATGTTTTTCTCCAGCCTTTACTAATGCCTCCATGAACGCATTGACGGAGCGCCGCCAAAGTTCATTGCGTTCCGGCAAAGATGTCAGCTTTCTTTCGCAAGTCTCCCAGTGTTTTTTGCGCTCGCATTGTTCGACATAAAACAATCCCACGTTCGGATTTGCCTGCGTCGAATCCAGAACGTCTTCAATGATATCGAAAGCCTGGGCCTTCCAATCAGTTTCCATGTCGGCTTCGATGGCTTCTGCAATGAACCGCGAATCATCAGTTGCTGACAGGCAAAGCGTCTTGAAATGTTTAAGAGCAAGGTCAAATTGTTTGCGTTTGCCCGCTAGTTTCAGGTCTCTGACCGTCGCGATGTCGCCGCCAATCTGCTGCCGCAGAACCTTTAGCGTCTCTTCGGCTTCATCGAGTTCGTAATCTTTCAACTGCAAGTCAAACAACGTCGTGCTGGCAAATTCGTACGCCGGATCAAGAATCATCGCGTGGCGTAACGTTTCTTTTGCACTCTTCACTTCATTATTCAGGAGCTGAGCGTCAGCCAGATAACCCAGTGGAACCGCCCGATGTGGAATCAGCCGCACCATTTCCTGCGCAGCATTCAGGTAATCCCCAAAAGATTCCAAAGACCGGTACCAATCTGCCAGCAAGCTCCAGGCTGGATAGTAATTGGGTTCGTCTTTGACCAGCTTTTTGAGTAATTCAACCGCAGCATTCAGATCGCCTCGGCCTGCGTCAACGATGGCTTCCGCACAGCGCAATTCCGACGGAGGGTTGTCTCCGAAGACTTCCGGGTGACAGGCGTTGCGAGCTTCGTCGTAACGCTGCAATTGAGTCAGCAACCGAGCGCGTAAACTGTGCGCTTCGAGCAACCGTGGATTTAACTGAATTGCGCGTTCGAGCGATTGAAGGCGTTCGTCAATCCCCTGCCCTTCGGTTTGCGCCAGCACTAACCATGAGCGCGCCTGGCCTGGGCGTTTTTCCGCTAAGGCTCGCGCACATTCCAGCGCTAGTTCCGGCTTGCCTGCCAATTGCGACCATTCACGAATTGCGCGCCAGCCCCAATCATAACCGGGCTCCATGGCCACGGCTCGGCTGATCCGTTCCAGCGACAGGTCTCGTTCGCCCATTTGCCATAACACATCCGCAAGATAGCCATAATTTGTATGATCCAGGGGGGTGTAGGCGATTGCTTGTTCAAGCAGTTTTCGCGCTTCGTCAAACCTGCCGGCGTGTTGATGAACTTCTGCCAGTTGTTGTGCTGCCTGCCCCCAAGCGGGGTTAATTCTCAATGCATGCTGCAACGCGTCAACCAACCCCTCCTGGTCAAGTCTTGCCTGATGAACCATCGCTAAATCCAGCCAGACGCGAGGAATCAGTGGAAATCGTTCGGTCATTTGCTTCGCCAACTGCAAGGCGTCATCAAGCCGCTGCATATCCATCAGCGAATAAACCATCGCAGACCAGGCATGCCATAAATCCGGCCGGGCATCCAAAGCGGCTTGCAGCAATTGCAGAATCTCTTCACCGTTCAACACCAAACGCGCTGCTTGCCTATACGCCAGCAATCCGTCGCCATAAGTCACTTGACTGATCAATTCCTGACGAATGAATTCCAGCGATTCACGGCGTTCGGCAGCGGTGTGCGAATTATTCATTAACTCGTTGATCGCATATTCCAAGTCAACTGCCAGCTTGATGGCTTCGCGAAACGCCTGACGCGCCAAGGGAAAATTCCCCATCTCTGCATGTACGACTCCAATCGTGCAGTGACCGTAGGCGCTGTCCGGCTCCAGCTCTCGACCGGTGACGGCTTCCTGCAATGCTTCTTCGTAATTGCGCTGCTGAATCAGACAGTACGCCAGTTCGCGACGCACCCATGAATTTGTCGGCTCAATTTCGACGATATGCCGCAACGCGCGTTCGGCAGCTTCAGGCTCATCTCGCAGCCAATCAACCAGCATTTGTTGGATTGCCAAAGAATGCGGGAATCTGGCCGCCACCGCGCGGATAAATTCCAAGGCTGTTTCATGGCTTTCAGTTTCTGCCAGCAACTGAGCGACATGGCGATTGGCATCCAGAGCCAAGGGCTCAGCCTCAACGACTTGCCGCCAAAGCTTTAGCGCATCCTTCAATTCACCGCGGTAAGCTGCAATCAATGCCGCACCACGCAGCCATTGAGTCTGGGGAGCTTTGTTTCTAGCTTTTTCCACCAGATTTACCGCTTGATCAAAATCGCCGTGTCGCGCAAAAACGTCAGACGCATAAAGCAGCAAATCCCCATCATTGGAACGAAGCTCAACCGCCTTATGCAACACTTCTAAAGCTTTTAGGGATTGCCCACTTTGTTCATATGCCCATGACAGTGTTCTGGCTGGAAAACCAGATCGCTGTCCGAACCGGTTAAAACGCTGAACCAAAAGATCAATTGCTTCCTGAGTTCGGCGCAAATGGCGAGCGGCAATAAAATAGGACTGCACGTACTGCTCGTTGGTGTCTTTCAAGCAAGTGGCAAAGCGATACAGCGGCAACGCTTCTTCAAATCGCCTTTGCGACCAACGCACATTGGCGAGTTGGTAAAAGTTTCCGGCATCCAATGGGCGAGACCTTAGGGCGCGATGTAGCAGCCGCAACGTCTCCTTGTTTTGCCGGGCATCTTCGCTCAATTCCTGTGCAAGCTGTTGCCAAAATAGCGGGTCGGACTTTTCTTCCTTGCAGATGATTTTGAGGTAACCAAGCCTTTCGCTGCGTCGCGCCAGCATCCGCAGACAGAGAATTTTTTGCATCTTCAAGTTCGCATCTTCCGGAAACTGTTCGATCAGTCTTTCGACGCAAGCCAGCACTTGAATCTGATCCTCGTCATACCAGGCGATGGCCAATCGCGCGTTGAGCGTCAATCTGTGATCAGGCGCTTCCGCATTCATCTGCTCCCAAACCTGGAATGCTTCTTTTCGTTCGTTTTCAAACAGAGCACGCTGAATTTTATGGAGTTGGTTGTAAAGCGGTGCTTCTTTAAGATTTAGGTCGCTTAGCAGTGTGGCTTTTTCTCTGGGAACCATGGCCATTCCGCGAGGCCCATTGGATCGGTAATGATCCAACATTTCTGGCGACAAAGCTTCACCTAAGCTTCGCAAATATGGGTCCCGAAGCAAGAACGTACCCCGAATTGAGTCATAGCCGATGACTGCCTGAAGATGTGCATTTCCTGGCTCAACCGTGGCCAACGTGAACGGAATTCCTCGATCAATCAGCGACACAGTATCTTCCCAATTGACGCAAAACTCGCGCGCTTCCCAATCATTTTGCTCTGCCCATTTTCTCTCACTGTGGTCAGTTGTGCCGCCATAACAAATTTGTTCAGCGATATTCAGGTGTTCGGCGGGCTTTTGCCAAAACCGGCTTAGAGTCGTCAGTGTTGCGGGCGCACAGGTAACGTGATGTTGACGAATGAAACCAACTGGTAACTCTACGCGCTTTTGATCCGGTGTAGCTTGGCACAGCCGCTCCGCGATGATTTTGTAATAGCCTTCCTCAAATTGTGATGCCAGTTCAATGGCTTCATCTCTGTCTCCACAGAGGTACGCCGCATCAGCTAACCGACTTCTCAGCCAGTCGAGCATCTCTTTTTCAATTAGCGGAGACATCTCAATGGCTCGTCGAAAATTGTCACGAGCCGCGCGGAAATCGCCGACATCAATTTGCAACTGGGCCAATTGAGTCAAAAGTGCTGGACACTCCAAATTCTGTCTCGCATTTTCGAGCAAGTCTAACGCTTCGCTCTCACAATCGAGCAAACTGAATAAGTGAGCTAAGGATTGAATCGCGGGACGATAAAACGGTCTCAATTCAAGCGAGCGCTTGGCGGCAGAAACTGCTTCATCATAACGATCTTCGTATTCCAGAAGCGCAGCCTTTTCAATCCACAACCAAGGATTATCCGGCGTAATTTTTTCCGCTCGCGCAATCAATTCCTCTGCCAAGTCAAAATCCCTCAATAGCCCAAATAAGCCGGCTTTCAAGCTATGCCAATCCGATTGAATCACTGGATCGGCATCAGGTAATTCGTCAATGCAACGCATGAACATCCAGGCACGCCAAGGCCCACGCCAATCCATAATCACCCGCGCGTAATAGTAAATTGCTTCGGCATGAGCACGATCTTCTCGCCAAGCTCGAAGATGAAGCTTTCTCATCGACTTCGGCGCTCCGAGCATTCCGGCCAAGCGGCCAGCTAGCAGTAATGCATCTGTCCCTGTCCAGTCGTTAAGTGGTGCGATTTGCCTCGCCGCTTCGTAAGCTTTCAGGTAAAAACCTGAATTATAAAGCTCCTTGATTGGCTGAATTTGTGTCTTCGAAATAAACATTTATTTTTGAGATATTGCGTAATGCTGGAAGGGCGCTGAGTCCTGCCTGCCATTATGATAAGTGCTTGGCCCAATTTTTCATTTTGCGGAGGTAATTGTC
>ERZ650309.868-NODE-868-length-14427-cov-4.793000_pt1 | contig 14427 bp, 9 predicted proteins | sample MGYA00376245_ERZ650309 | MGnify/ENA primary metagenome ERZ650309 (study PRJEB26733, sample SAMN07839294) | wastewater metagenome | biome: urban; feature: wastewater treatment plant; material: waste water | place: USA: North Carolina | collected 2016-04-26 ...
TACGAGATATGCCTAAGTGACTGGAGTTCAGACGTGTGCTCTTCCGATCTCCTGAAGAGTGCGGAGACGACCAGGCCCGTCAGAATGAGGCCTATGGCAATCCAGGCGAACGTGCTGGAAATGAAGCGAAATTTCAGGCTGTTGAAAAAGCCGGTCACCGCTCGAATCGATATCCCAGGCCGCGAATGGTCGTGATGGCCGATTTGCCGATCTTGCGTCGCAGCCGCCCGACATGCACCTCGATCGTGTTCAGGTCTCGCTCGCTATCCATGGGATACAGATGATCCAGAATGTCCGGCTGTGCAATGATATGACCCGCGCGCAGCATGAACATCCGCAACAGCCGATATTCCATCTGCGTCAAATCCAGCAGGTCATCGCCCTTCCAGACCGCCTTTGCTGCGGGATCAAGCGTTATCCCGCCCGCCACAATCCGCGCCCCGGTATGGCCCATGGCCCGCCTTGAGAGCGCATGCAGACGCGCGATCAATTCCTCCGCCCGAACCGGCTTGACGACAAAATCGTCGCCGCCCGCATTCAATCCTTCCACCTTGTCCTGCCAGCTTCCGCGCGCACTCAGGATCAGGATCGGATTGGTGAGCCCCCGTTCCCGCCACCTGGCGATCAGTTCGATACCGCTCATGCCGGGAAGGCCGAGATCGACAACAAGGGTCGTGAACTTGTGCGGGTCAGGCCAGTCCAGCGCTGTTTCCGCATCCGGCGCATGTTCGATAACGAAACCGGCGGCGGCAAGCCGCGACATCAGTCGTCGGGAGATTTCCGAGTCATCTTCAACAAGGAGAATCCGCATTGTGGCCCTTCGTTCGACACTGCGCTGCCTGACGAAGCTGCACCCATCCTGACAATTGGCAGAATCATTGCGGGACGATGGAATGTATCAGGTGATGACGCAGTGACGTCAAACGGTTCCGTATTTCGTTTCGACTTCGATGCCGGTGCGCTTCAGAAATTCGGTCGGCAAGACGCCGCCCGCACATACAATCACTGCATCGTTGGCAATTTCGAGAACACCCTGCTGCGTACGGATCGCTACGGTGCGCATGGCAATGCGCTCCACATCCGACTCGAGAAGGACTGAGAGCCGGCCAGCCGACGCGGCAGCACTCACGCGGTCGCGATTCTTTTGGCGTGCGCGGTCAAAGGCCTTTCCGCGATAGGACAGGGTCACATGCGTACCCGCCTCGTCAGAGATCGAAGCGGCCGCTTCCAGCGCACTGTCTCCGCCGCCGACGACAAGGACGTGCTGGCCGCCATATTGCTGGGGATCGACAAGGCGGTAGACGACCTTCGTGCTGTCTTCTCCAGGCACGCCGAGGGTGCGTGGCGTTCCTCTGCGGCCGATGGCAAGCAGGACGGTCTTGGCGCGAAATTCGGACCTGTTCGTGCTTACGACGAACACGCCATTCTCGCGCGAAACCGAATCCACCCGTTCCTCAAAATCGATGTGCAGGCCCGTCTGCGCGACAACGCCTTCCCAGAATTCGAGCAGCTTTTCCTTGCTGATCTCGCCGAACTTGACCTTGCCGACCAGAGGCAGTTCAGCCGGTGCCGTCATCACAAGCTTGCCACGCGGGAAATGGGCGACGGTTCCCCCGAGCGTGTCCTGCTCGACAATCCGGAATTTCAGCTTCTGCTCTGTCGCGCCCAGAGCCGCGGAAATGCCCGCCGGACCGGCGCCGACAATCAGAAGATCAAGAACCTCGGGCCCGGCCTCAATCGCGCGGGCCTTGGCGGCGATGTGCCGGATCGCTTGGCGGCCCTGTTCAATGGCGTTTCGGATCAGTCCCATGCCGCCCAGTTCGCCGGCAATGAACAGGCCGGGCACGTTCGTTTCGAACTTCGGCGATACATGGGGGATGTCGACGCCGCGGGTTTCCGTGCCGAAGACCAGCGAAATCGCATCGGTCGGGCAAGAGGTGGCGCAGGCGCCGTGTCCAACACAATGCGACGGTTCGATCAGCTTGGCCTTGCCGTCGATGATTCCGAGAACAGACCTCTCCGGACAGGCCTTGACGCAGGCCGCGCAGCCCAGACACAGCGCCGGATCAATGACGGGGTGAAGGGATGCAGGTTCGGTCAACCCGGCGATCCGGGCGTCCTCCATCACCGCAAGTGCGCGCTTCGTCCGCCGGCGCGACACGATGTAAAACGTCAGCCAGAGCCCCAAGAGCGGAACCGCATAGGCAAGCAGAAGCGGGTTGAAATGCATCGGTCTGCTAGAGGCCCAGTTCGCTGGCCAAGGCGTTGACCTGAGCCAGCTTGGCCGGTTGAGATGCGAAAGTCTTGCGCGCTGTAGCAAGGTCAGCCTTGGCCTGGGGCATGTCTTTCAGCACCACGCGTGAGCGAATGAGCTTAAGCCAGCCTTCGGCATCGTTGGGGTTTGCCTTGAGCTTTGCCGCCAGCCCATTGACCATCCCGTCGATCATCGACTGCTGGTCGGCAAGGGGAAGCGAAGACGCCGCCGCCATCTGCGCAGGATTCGGTCCGGACAATGGCGCCATTCCCTGGGTCAGGGGCGCAGACGGAGCCGAAACAAGCCGCCCGGCGACGTTGACCCCGAGTTTCGCGGCCAGTTTTTCAATGCGCTGGCGCAGATCGACCTGCCAGGGCACGTCGGCGGACGCGCTGTTGGACAGCGCAATCCATTCATCAAGCGCTGCGCGTTCCTGACCATTCTGGGCCTTGTAGAGCGAAGCAAGAAAACGGGCGCGCGGCTCTTTGGGGTCAAGCCGCAACGCCGTGTCGATATGGCCTTTTGCTTCAGGCGTCACGGTATCACCGGCAACCGACACCAGCGCTTCTGCATATCCCGCCTGTACATCGGCGCGTGCCGGCAGCAGCTTGACGGCCTTGGCATAGGCAAGAGCGGCTTCGGCTGGCTTGCCCGTACTCTGGAATGACCAGCCAAGCATCCGGAAGCCTTCTCCATCATCCGGATTCTTCTGAAGGCGCGCCTCCAGGCGGCTGATCATCGTGTCCACATCATCAAGCTTTGCATCGGGCTGGCCGACTGCAGCGGCGCCCGCAGGCAGCGCAAGCGGGGTTTCCGCCGGGCCCTCAAGGCTGCGATATGCGTAGATGCCGCCTGCCGCCAGCACGAGGGCGCCTGCCCCTGCAAAGGCCAACCGCGGCGATACAAGGCCGGCCTTCGGTTCTTTTGGCGCTGCACCCGAATCCGCGGCCTGTCTGGCCTCGGACGATGTCGCTGCGCTGCTGGCATCCTGGCCGCGCGCCTGCACAAGCCGCATGATGGCGATGCCCAGGGCAAGTCCCGCCAGCCCCGTCAAGATCATGGGAATTAACATCGTTGACCCCTGCTCATATCGTTCATTCGGTGCGCCCTATGGCTCGGGATTGCCCCACTGCAATCAGTGAAGCTGACACCAAGCTGCATTTACACCCTGTTCGCCGGTACTATGGTCGGAAAACAGGCCGAAACGAGCCGTTGTTTCGCCGCCAGATGTGAACTTTTCGCTAATGAACCCGCGTTAGGGAAGAGTGCCGACCGACAATTTGAGTGAATGGGAAAACTGGATGACGCAAGCCATTGCCGAAACAGATCTGAAGACAGACAAGCCGTTCCTGACGCCTGCCCAGCTCGAGAACGCCCTGTCACTGCTTGTCGGCCTGTCCATTTCCGCATTGCTTGCCTACGGATGGCTTCACAGGGCTGATCGGTGGATCAACCCTGAAAGCGGCATTGGTTACGGGCTGGGCATTTTCGGCGGCAGCATGATGCTGCTCCTGCTTGTCTACCCGTTCCGCAAGCGCATCCGCGTGCTTGCCGGCATCGGCAGCGTCGGCTTCTGGTTCCGCTTTCACATGTTCCTCGGCCTGATTGGCCCGGTCGCGATCCTCTACCACGCGCGCTTTTCCTGGGGCGCACTCAATAGTGCAGTTGCGATGGGCGCGATGCTGATCGTTTCAGGAAGCGGCCTCATCGGGCGGTATTTCTACTCGCGCATCCATCGCGGCTATTCGGGCAGAAAACTCGAAGTGCGGGCCTTGCTGAAAGAAATGCATGGGCTGCTGGACAGCCTGGCCGGACTTGGAAATGACGGGATTCTGATCCGGACGCGGCTCGAACCCTTTGAACAGCGAACCGTCGTTGCAGGGGCCGGGTTCTGGACGAGCGCCTGGTCGGTTGTCAGCCTTGGCCTCGGCACCCGGCTTGCCATGCGGCAGTTGCGCGCCGATCTTGCCGGGACAGCACCGGCCGCAATCACCGGGGATGTCCGTGCCCATCATGACAGAAAGCGGCTGGTTGCCCTGGCGGCAGATTATCTCGATGCCGTCCGCCACGCCGCTGAATTCGCCTTTTATGATCGGATGTTCCGGCTCTGGCACCTGTTTCACCTGCCGCTCTTTTTCATCCTGGTCGTCACAGCGATCATCCACATCATCGCAGTTCACATGTATTGATGACGCGATGGGTTCGCCTTCTTGCGATTGCCTGGCTGGCCTTTGCTGCGCACCTCGCCTTTGCCCAAGGCATCATGGAACGCCTCATCACGCCGGGACCGCTGAGCAGAGCCCATGCAAAGCTCGAAGCCAATTGCGCCTCTTGCCATGAATCCTTTTCGCGTCAGGCGCAGAACGGAAAATGTCTTGCCTGCCATACCGGCATCGGCGCCGACATAAGGGGCGGAGCCGGATTCCACGGAAAATCGACCGCCAGATCACAGACCTGCAAGGCGTGCCACAGCGAACATCATGGTCGCAATTTCCCTATTGTGCGGTTTACGCGGGCCGGCTTCAACCACCAGCTGACAGACTACCCCCTGCTCGGCGGCCACGCCAAGGCAAGCTGTGCGGGCTGTCATGGGAATGGCGGCCACTTCCGAGGGGTCTCGACCGCATGTGCCAGCTGCCATGCGAAGAAGGACCCGCATCTGGGTCGCCTCGGGAAGGCCTGCCAGACTTGTCATGACGTCAACAGCTGGAAGCAGCCCTTGCCATTTGATCACCGGTCAACGGGCTATACGCTGACCGGCAGCCACAGGACGGCCGCTTGCCTGTCCTGCCACGCAGGGCAACGCTGGGCCGGGACGCCCTCACAATGCATCGCCTGCCACGCAAAAAAGGATGTGCACAATGGCTCTCGGGGAACAAATTGTGCCAGCTGCCATTCGCCGGCAGGGTGGAAGGCAACATCGTTCGATCACAACACGGATACCGGCTTTCCCCTGATCGGTCGGCACGCGTCAACCGGGTGTGCTTCATGCCATGGCGTCGGCAACACGATCCGGAAGCCTTCAAGGGCCTGTGTGGCCTGCCACATCAAGGATGATGTCCACAAAGGCAGCAATGGCACCGAGTGCGCGCGCTGCCACAACAGCCGCGACTGGAAGCAGGCAAGCTTCGATCACAACACGATGACCCGTTTTGCCCTGCGCGGCGCGCACGAGCCGCTTGCCTGCGGCGCATGTCACAAGCAACCGCCACGCGTCGTCAAACTGTCGGTAAGCTGTGCGAGCTGCCACGCGGATGACGATGTCCACAAAGGCAAGTTCGGCGCAGCGTGCGAGAGTTGCCACAATGCGATCGGCTGGAAGGAAAAGGTGTCATTCGATCATGCCCTGACCCGCTTCCCGTTGCTGGGCAAACATGCGGCCGTCACATGCACCCAATGCCATGCGGACAAGAGTTTCGCCGCCAAGGGTGTAACCTGTGAATCCTGCCATGCAGACGATCACCACGCAGGTGCCCTGGGCACTCCGTCAAAGTGTGCGCGCTGCCACACGGTCAACGGCTGGAAGCTGTGGAGTTTCGATCATGATGTTGCGACACAATTTCCGCTGACCGGCCAACACAAGGGACTGATCTGTTCGGCCTGCCATGCAAAAGCCGAAGATCCGGCAAAGCTGCAAAAGGATTGCGTCGCCTGCCATAAACAGGACGATATTCACAAGGGGAGCTTTGGAGACAATTGCGAACAATGTCATGTCACTACAAGTTTCAATCAAATAACAATGCGGCGATAGTTAACTATAGTATATCTACAGAATAAGTTCTGTAATATTGTGTTTTTACTTATGCAGAGACGAAACTGTCACGAAGCTGACAATCCAATCTTTTGCGCGATAGGTTGATTCAACAGCGGGATAAACCGCCCTAACTTTCGAGCACAGATTATATTAACCATTCCCGATAATAAGCTGTTTCAGTCCTTGGGCCAAGGAGAGGCGCTGAGGCTGACGATATGGTCTTTGGGTTGCGGTATCCGTCGAGATGCCGAGATCCGGGTCCAGGCGGGAAAAGGGAGTCGGGGTTCGCATGATCGGGAGATGGCTCGCTGCACTCCTGACTGTGGTGTTCGCTTTGGCGATCATCGCAGGAAACCCCCTGTCGGCAGCGCGCAAATCCTCCTTCGATCATTTTTCGACCGGGTTTCCGCTGACGGGAGCCCATGAGGCTGTCGCCTGCGAGACGTGCCACAAGGCCGCAGTCTTCAAGGGCACGCCCAAGACCTGCTCGGGATGCCACAATGACGTGCGCACCAATGGCAAACCGGCCAACCATATCGTGACGCAGGCAGAGTGCGACAGCTGCCACACAACCCGCCAATGGACGATCAACAGGTTCGATCACACAGGCGCAACGCAAAGCTGCGTGACGTGCCACAACGGCATCAAAGCCACTGGCAAGACGGCAAACCACCTGCCGTCGTCCAATGTTTGCGAGGATTGCCACACTACAACAAACAGCTGGGCCGGGGCACGCTTTTCGCATGCGGGCATTACCGGCACCTGCTTCAGCTGCCACAACGGGACGAAAGCCACGGGCAAGAGTTCCACGCACTTGGCCACCAGCAATACCTGCGAGGACTGTCACAAGACCAGTGGCTGGACCCCTGCAACCTTCAATCATAGCGGCGTCACAGGAACATGCTTCAGCTGCCATAACGGCACCAAGGCCACCGGCAAGAGTGCGACTCATCTGGCGACGAGCAACACGTGCGAGGATTGTCACAAAAACACAGGCTGGATACCCGCAACGTTCAACCACAGTGGCATCACCGGCACCTGCTTCAGCTGCCACAACGGGACAAAGGCCACGGGCAAGAGTTCCACGCACCTGGCCACCAGCAATACCTGCGAGGATTGCCACAAGACCGCAGCCTGGGTGCCTGCAACGTTCAACCACAGCGGGATCACCGGTACCTGCTTCAGCTGCCACAACGGAACAAAGGCCACCGGCAAGAGCGCGACCCACCTTTCAACCAGCAACACCTGCGAGGACTGCCACAAGACCGCAGCCTGGGTGCCTGCGACCTTCAACCACAGCGGGATCACCGGCACCTGCTTCAGCTGTCACAATGGCACCAAGGCCACCGGCAAGAGCGCGACCCACCTTTCAACCAGCAACACCTGCGAGGATTGCCACAAGACCGCAGCCTGGGTGCCTGCAACCTTCAACCACAGCGGGATCACCGGCACCTGCTTCAGCTGCCACAATGGCACCAAGGCCACTGGCAAGAGCGCGACCCACCTTTCAACCAGCAACACCTGCGAAGACTGCCATCGCACAACCGCATGGATTCCGGCAACCTTCAACCACAGTGGCATCACCGGCACCTGTTTCAGCTGTCACAACGGGACAAAGGCGACCGGCAAAAGTGCAACGCACCTTTCAACCAGCAATACCTGTGAGGATTGCCACCGTACCACGGCCTGGATTCCCGCGACCTTCAACCACAGCGGCATCACAGGCACCTGCTTCAGCTGCCACAATGGCACCAAGGCCACGGGCAAGAGCGCAACGCACCTTTCAACCAGCAACACCTGCGAGGATTGCCACCGTACCACGGCCTGGATTCCCGCGACCTTTAACCACAGCGGCATCACGGGAACCTGTTACAGCTGTCACAACGGGACAAAGGCGACAGGCAAGAGTGCCACGCATTTGTCGACCACAAACACCTGCGAGGACTGCCACAGACCGACCGCCTGGATCCCGGCAACGTTCAACCATGTCGATGCCAACGGAACCTGTGTAAGTTGCCACAACGGCACAAAGGTTCCCGGCAAACCCGCAAACCATATTTCAACGACCGATAGCTGCGACAGCTGCCATGTGACCACAGCGTGGACGACTGTCCGCATGGATCATACGCAAGCGCTGGGCACATGTTCGGCGTGTCACAACGGCACCAAGGCGACCGGCAAGCCTGCCACGCATATTCCGACCACGGGCGATTGCGGCGATTGCCACAAGACGGTCGCCTGGCTGCCGGCGACGTTCAATCATGCCAATGTGACAGGCGCGTGCAGCACTTGCCACAACGGAACAAAGGCAACCGGCAAGTCGCCGACGCATTTCCAGACAACAATCGGCTGCGAGAATTGCCACCGGGTGACAGCCTGGATTCCGACGACCAACTATATCCACAGTTCTCCGGCCTATCCGGGCACGCATGCCCGACCTTTGGCCTGCCTTGACTGCCATACGAGCAATTCGCAGACGGTCCCGTATCGATATGCATCCTATGCCCCCAATTGCGCCGCCTGCCACGCCGGGGACTTCAGGGCCGGTTCGCATCCGAAATACGAGTCCCCGACGCGCGTGAATTACACTGTGTCGGAACTGCGTGACTGCACGGGCTCCTGCCACATCTACACCAACAGCTCCCTCACGACGATCAAGGAACGGCGCAGCAGCCACCACAGGGTCAGCGCGGGTGGATTCGACTGATCAGCAAGGACATCGGCATGACATTGCACAGGGGTAAATCTGCCTCCCTCCTTTTCACGGCTGCAATTGCGGGCAGCCTGTGCCCAACGGAAAACATTTACGCCCAATCGGTGAGCGATCGCGTCCTTTCCGAAGTGACCGCACAAAGCGTGGGCACCTGCTCGACCATTTCCATCGCATTCAATGTCCGGGTTCAGGTGTTGAGCTTCTTCCCGCAAACGGGAGGGCGCGAGTTGCACATTCGCGTGAAGACCCTCGATGGCACGTCGCTGTCCCGCGAATCCCTTCGTGCGCCAACGGGCGTGCCGGCTCTCAGGTCGATCCAGTATGAGGGGGACAATGCTTCAGGCCCGGTGCTATCGCTCTTTTTCAATCGCGATGTCCGGTTTGACGTCGCCGCCGGGAAAACGCCCCAGACTGTCATTGTCACCGTGTCAGAAGCCGGGGATACTTCGTCCTGCTCGGCTTCAGCGACTGGCGGCGATATCGCAGCGGCGCCACCTGCCTCGGGCACCAGCCCGTCCGCCGAACAGGCAAAGCCAGCGATCCCCATCCCGAGCGGCCTGTACGTCGTAAACGTCCTGTCCCAACCCAAGGACATTGGCGATTTGCCGGCAGCCCGGGCCGAAGCCCTGGCAGGGCAGACCACTTATGAAACGCGGTTCGAGCGCGACGGCCAGACCTGGCATCGCTTGCGCGTCGGCTTTTTCGAAACCCGCGAAGCCGCCGAAGCAGCCAGTGCAAAGCTGGCAAAGCTTTTCCCGGAAGCATGGGTCGTCAAAGTCACGGCTCAGGAACGCGCGCAAGGCGTCGCCTCACGCCTCACGATTGGTGCGGATGCTGCCCCGATAGCAACGTCCGTCGCACCCGCTGCACCGCTGTCGAACGAGCAGCAATTGGCAGCGGCCAAGGCTGAGGCCGATGCAGAAGCAGCGCTCAAGGCCGGCGAGAACGATCGCGCCATCCAGATTCTGACTCTCGCTCTGACGCTCCCGGAAAATGAGCACAGCCCAAGGGCACGGGAACTTCTTGGCCTCACACGCGAGCGCAAAGGGCAGAATGCCCACGCCAAGGCCGAATATGAGGAGTATCTGAGGCGATATCCGACGGGCGAGGCTTCGGATCGCGTGCGCCAAAGGCTTGCAGCGCTGCTGAATCCCGACGCGCAGCCGACAACGGAATTGCGCGCCGCAAGTGGCCGCAGCGGCGCAGGGGAAGCGGCAAAATCATGGCGCTGGGGTGCTCGCGGAAGCTTTTCCCAATTCTATTTCCGGGACCAGAGCTCATCGAAATTTCTTGATGCGACGCGCGTCGATCCGACAGCTGAAGTCGACAATTCGGTCAATCTCAACCAACTGCTGAGCAACGCAGACATTTCGTTGACGGGCGGCAGCGACCGCAACCAGTTGCTGTTGCGTGCGGCCGGTTCCTATACGCGAGACTTCCGTCCGGCGAGCCTGCACACCGACCCCTTCACGGGCATCCAGACCATGCGGCGCAACCACGTCAAATCGATCAGTGCGCTCTATTTCGATTTCGCGGATTCGACCCTCAACATTTCAGGGCGGATCGGTCGGCAGACCCGCAATGGTTCGGGCATTCTCGGCCGGTTCGACGGTGCCCTGCTCGGCTGGCAGGTGAAAAGGAAATTGCGGCTGAACGTGGCCGCCGGATTCCCGGTGTCCTCATCGCGCGTCACCCATATCCAGAATGATCGATTCTTCTACGGCGTGTCCGCTGATATCGGTTCGAAGAAGGACAAGTTCCAGACCACATTCTACTGGTTCGACCAGCGCAGTCACGGCCTCATCGACAGGCGATCGGTTGGCAATGAAATGCGCTACCTGAACAACAGGTTCAATGCCTATACGATCCTGGACTATGACATTCACTTCAAGAAGGTGAACCTTGGTCTGGTTACCCTCAACTATTCCCTGAAGGACCAGTCGAGCTTCAGCCTCACGGCCGACTATCGCCAGTCGCCGCTCCTGACGACAAATTCCGCGCTCAACGGCACGTTTGCACAGATACTGCCAGGCGGCACGACGATGATCCGCACACTTGCCGATCTTCGCGCAAGCCTTTCGGATTCACAGATCTATCAGCTTGCCAGCGACAATACCCAGGTGACCAAATCGCTGACCATGTCCTATTCACGGCCGATCAGCGCGAAACTCCAGGGCAATCTGGACTTCACCCTGACGAATACGGGCGGATATCTTGGGTCCACAAGAGTGATCCCCACTGCCAATCCGCCGCTCAATCCTGCGCAGCCTGCCATCGGCAACGAGTTCTACTATGGGGCCCAGCTGGTCGGCAGTGGCATGGTCTTTTCCAACGATATCTACATTCTGAGCGCCCGTTACGCCAACAACGAACGGTCGCGGACCTATACGGCCGACATCAATGCCCGTATCCCGATAACCAGCAAGTTCCGCCTGAGCCCGCGTGCGCGCTACGGCTTTCGGAGTGACAAGCTGACGGCAAGCACGTTTCGCCAATTTCAGCCCACGTTGCGGGTGAATTATTACCCGATGCGCCAGTCGGAAATCGAAATCGAAATCGGCGCCAACCTGTCGCGGCAGCACCAGATATCGCCTGGCGTCGATGCAATCAGCACCGAACGCGGCATCGTCCTGAGCGCGGGCTATCGGCTCGACTTCTGACGCAACGCGAATGACCCGCGCTTCGGCAAAGCCTTCCTCCTGCACCCTCTTGCCGCGAGATTTGCCGGTAACGGCATCTGACCATGCATGCTGGAGCGGGCGAAGGGAATCGAACCCTCGTCGTAAGCTTGGGAAGCTTCTGCTCTGCCATTGAGCTACGCCCGCCTGGGGGCAAGCCAATATGTCAGTCTTGCGCGATTGTCGAGCCACGCGCATGGTGCGATTTCAAAACAGAGACCGGAGAGACACATGGGATTGGAATTGCGTTCGCTCGTCAAGGAGAGTGGGGAACTGGAACTGTCGCTGGTCGATGTGCCCATGCCGGAGCCAAAACCAGACCAGGTCGTGGTCCGGGTCGAGGCGACGCCGATCAATCCATCCGATCTGGGGCTCTTGCTCGGCGCGGCCGATGTATCGACTGCGCGGGCCTCGGGGACAGCCACGCATCCTGTCACCAGCTTCAGGATACCCGAACAGATGATGCGCGCCATGGCTACGCGCGTCGGGCAGTCGATGCCCGTCGGCAACGAGGGTGCGGGCGTAGTGGTGAAGGCAGGGTCATCGCCGGAGGCGCAGGCCCTGCTTGGCAAGACCGTCACGATGATCGGCGGCGCCATGTATGCCGAATATCGTTGCCTGCGTGCGACCGATTGCATGGCGCTGCCTGAAGGCGCGACCCCCGCGGATGGAGCCTCCTGCTTCGTCAATCCGCTGACTGCGCTCAGCATGGTCGAAGTCATGAAGCGCGAGGGGCATTCGGCCCTTGTCCACACGGCCGCTGCTTCGAACCTTGGCCAGATGCTCAACAAGATCTGCATCAAGGACGGGGTTGCCCTCGTCAATATTGTCCGCAGCCCGGAGCAGGCGAAGATCCTGCGCGATATCGGTGCCAAATACATCTGCGATTCGAGTGCGCCCGATTTCATGGACAGGCTGGTCGACGCCTTGGCAGAAACCGGCGCAACGCTGGCATTCGATGCGATCGGTGGTGGAAAGCTTGCAGGGCAGATCCTGACCGCCATGGAAATCGCAGCCAACCGGAATGCGAAGGAATATAGCCGTTATGGTTCAACGGTGCACAAGCAGGTCTATATCTATGGCCGCCTCGACACGCGGCCGACCGAACTGGGTGCAGGGCTCGGCATGGCATGGGGCGTGGGCGGATGGCTGCTGACGCCGTTCCTCATCAAGCTGGGGCCAGATGCGATGCGGCTCCGCCAACGCGTGATGGACGAACTCAAGACGACTTTTGCAAGCCACTATACGCGGGAGATTTCACTGACCGAGGCCCTGCAGCCTGCCATCATCGAAGCCTATAACCGGCGCGCGACGGGGGAGAAATTCCTCATCGTTCCAACAAAGGCATAGCATCATGCATCTTGAAGGCATTTATTCCGGGACGAGTGCACTTGCCATGATCGGTTGGCTCGTCCTTGCTCTGGCGCCGCTCCAGAGGGCTTCGAGCGTCGCCTTTGCCCGCATCCTCGCCCTGTTGCTTGCAGTGGCCTATCTGGCGCAATTCTTCTTCACGACAGAAACCATCGACGGCGCCGGGTTCGGGTCTCTGGCGGAAATCACCGCGCTCTTTACCTCGCCCGGAAATGTGATGATGGGTTGGACGCATTACCTGGCGTTCGACCTGTTCATCGGTAGCTGGGAAGTTGAAGATGCGGGCAGGGAGGGCATTCCGCACTGGCTGGTGCTGCCTTGCCTGTTCCTGACCCTGATGCTCGGGCCCACTGGCCTGTTGCTCTACTTCATGATCAGGGTCGGCCGCCGCAGGCTCTTTCCCGCATGAGCTGGCAGAAGGAAGTCGATGAGATCGGCAAGCGCAAGAAGCTTGCCGAAGCCATGGGCGGGCCGGAGAAGCTGAAAAAGCAAAAGGCCGATGGCAAGCTCAACGCGCGGGAACGGATAGCGGGGCTGGTCGACAAGGGGAGCTTTCGCGAAATCGGCCAGCTTGGCGGTGCCGCGACCTATGATGCCAAGGGCGATCTGAAGAGCTTCCTTCCCTCGAACATGCTTTTCGGTCGGGCCAAGATCGAAGGGCGCCCGGTTGTCGTTCAGTCTGACGATTTCACTGTCCGGGGCGGAGCCGCCGATGCGGCGATCCACGAAAAGCTTGTCCAGTCGGAAAAGCTGGCGGGCGAATACCGGATGCCACTGGTCCGGATGATCGAAGGCACAGGCGGCGGCGGTTCCGTCAAGACGCTCGAAACAATGGGGTTCACCTATGTGCCCGAAGTGCCGGGCTGGGACCTGATGGTCGACAATCTGTCATTGATTCCGGTCGTCGCACTGGGACTTGGCCCGGTGGCCGGCCTGGGCGCCGGACGGCTGGTGATGAGCCATTACAGCCTGCTTGTGAAAGGCCTGAGCCAGCTTTTCGTGGCCGGACCGCCTGTCGTCGCCGCCGTAGGTGAGAAGCGGACCAAGGAAGAACTAGGCGGATCGCACATCCATGCGAAGAACGGCGCAATTGATGATGAGGCCGCCAGCGAGGCCGAAGCCTTTGCAATGGCGCGGACCTTTCTATCCTACCTGCCATCCTCGATCCATGAACTGCCCGAGCGCAAGCCGACCCGGGACAAGCCGGATCGCAGGGAACAGTTCCTGATCGAAGCAGTGCCGCGGGATTTGCGGCACCTCTACAAGATCCGCCCGATCATCGAGGCTGTCGTTGACCAAGGGAGTTTCTTTGAGATCGGTCGGCAGCATGGCCCGTCCATTGTTACCGGCTTTGCACGGATCGACGGATATCCGGTCGGGATCATGGCAAGCGACCCGATGGTCCTGGGTGGCCTGTGGACAGCAGCAACCGCCCGCAAGGTCGAACGCTTCATCGATCTGGCCGATACATTCCACCTGCCGGTCGTCCATATGGTCGACAATCCCGGCTTCATGATCGGCCGCAAGGCCGAAGAGGACGGGACGATCCGTTATGGCAGCCGCGCGATGACGGCCGTCTATCAGAGCAAGGTGCCCATCTGCGTCGTCATCTTGCGCAAGGTCTATGGCATGGGGGGCAGCGCACCTGCCAACCTGT
>ERZ650309.869-NODE-869-length-14425-cov-8.729436_pt1 | contig 14425 bp, 13 predicted proteins | sample MGYA00376245_ERZ650309 | MGnify/ENA primary metagenome ERZ650309 (study PRJEB26733, sample SAMN07839294) | wastewater metagenome | biome: urban; feature: wastewater treatment plant; material: waste water | place: USA: North Carolina | collected 2016-04-26 ...
TGTGAAGTGATTATGCTATCGTGTTTACATCATCCTTCAGGAAATGGTTTTAAAATTACCGTTGATAAAGTAGAACCTGATGTGTATAGCAAAGATTTATTAACATCGGTTTCTGCGGTAAACAAAAGTGTTGAAAACTTGATTCGGCGCAATCCAGCCCAATATCAATGGGTATATAAACGTTTTAAAAAATGTGAGCATTTAAAAAACGTTTATCAATAGGAGATCATCGGTGGTCAAAACCTTTCATCAAAAAAATGTTGAAAAAAACCAACAAATGACCACCTCTTCACCTGTTATAGTGAAGGATACCGACATTACTCCCAAGACTTTTCATGGTAAACAATCAACCGTAATGGACAACAATCAACCCAAACCTTTATTTAAACCAAATGTGCAAGCAACGGCAGATGAGCAAAGCCTCCAACAAGTACAAGGCTCTATTGCCCGTCTACAATTGGATGACTATGAGTTTTCAGCCAGCGACATCACCAAAGCGACTTTGTTAAAAGCCGCTATCCGCATTGATGATCCGAGTTATGTCACCGATTATGGCGCAGAAGCTTGCCAACAAAGTGAAACCATCCTCAATCAACTCAATACTATTTCACGTAATGATTATGCCGAAGGCGTGCGTAAATATTTGGGCTATATTTTAACCGATACCCAAAAAGTGGATATTGAAGCGATTAGTAAAGGCGGAGAAAAATCTTTTTTTTCGCGTTTGTTTAGCAATGGCATCAGTACAAAATCGGACTTTTTAGGCTTAGAACGTGATATTAAAAGTAATATGACGTTTTGCCAAAATCGCTTAAACCAACTCAAAAAGACCCAACAAATTTTTAGCGAATTATTTGCCAAAAATGAGCAGCAATTTAAAGACCTAACCCAGTATTTGTTAGCAGGTCAACTCCGTTTGGAAGAAGAGCAACAACTGATGCAACAACAAAATCCTGTTGCGGCTAATGTCTTTGCACAACAAGCATTAATTGACAAACAAAACGCCCTGTCTCGCTTTGAACGAAGATTGCAAACGCTAAAAGTTTTACGACATACGGTGTTATTACGTATTGGTCAACTACGTTTAGAACAACAAAACACACTAACCTTAATTGATCAAGCTAATGAAACCCTAAATTTAGTGGTGCCTGCTTGGAAACAACAAATCTTAGCTTTATTCTCACTCTCCAGTAGTGATAATAACAGTTTGTTATATCAACAACTTGCTGACACACAACAATCATTACACCAAAAACTACTCTCTTTAAATGAGACTAAGGAAAGATCATGAGCAAATTTAAACCAGCTTCTGCTTTTGACAGCAACACTTCTTCTGCTGCCCCAACCACCACTGCCCCTGTTGTGCCTGAACCCAATTTTAACAGTAGCACTAATCATGCTTTAGTCACTGCGCCTGAACACAACACGCCTGTGGTTTATCAAGCACCTACACAGCCTGCATCTTACCTTGATATGGTACTGGCCAAACATGAACAACGTTTGCAACAAGAAGGCTCAGACGTTAATAAAATTCGGGCTGAAGTGGCTAAGATTGCCCAAAGTTTTGACCCTCGCCGTGCTGATGCCATTCATACTTTAGGCTCACAATCTGGCGCAAAAGTGGTGCAATACTCTGACAAGTTATTATCACAAGTTAAAAGTAAAGATTTAGAAGGTTTGGGCGATAACTTAAATGAAGTCGTGTTATTGGCCAAAGGTATTAATATTTCTAGCTTAGTTGATAGTTCTAAATCCAAAATTCCTTTAATTGGCGGCTTAATTGACTCTTTTAAAATGAATAAAGAGAAAGTTTTAGGTCGTTATGAGAGTTTAAGCAAACAAATTGAAAAACTTGTCAAAGAAATGCAAGGCTCACAAGTACGCTTAGCCAATCGCATTCAGGATTTAGAAAAAGTCTATACCTTCAACGTTGAAGAATATCACACCCTTGAATGTTATATTTTAGTGGGTGAAGTCAAAATCGAAGAGTTACGCGCCGAAATTGCTGATCGTCAAGCCGCGCCTGCCGCTACTAATCCGATGGAAGCTCAAGCGATTTCTAACTTGCAGGATGTACTCAATCGTTTAGAAAAACGGGTTCATGATTTACGCACTATGCAAATGGTTGCCGTACAAACTGCACCGATGATTCGTATGGTGCAGAGCAACAATCAGTTATTAATTGATAAATTCCGCAATTTACAAGAACTCACTATCCCCTCTTGGAAAAAACAATTTACCTTAGCGGTTGCTTTGATTGAACAGCAAAAAGCCGTTGAATTGACACAAAAAATTGATGATACCACCAACGATTTAATGCGTCGTAATGCTGAATTATTAAAACAAAACTCGGTAAATACAGCTCGTGCTAATCAACGCGCAGTAGTTGATATTGAAACCCTTGAATATGTACAACAAACCTTAATTTCTACCATTGAAGAAGTTGAACAAATTCAACGTGATGGTGAACAAGCACGTGCTGATGCTGTGATTAAAATGGAAAGCATGAAAGGCGAATTAATTACTAAATTAGGTGGTCGGACTTAATTTTTCTTAGGAGCAAAAACATGGCTATTAACTTAAAAAAAGGCGAATCGATTAATTTAAGCAAACGTGAACCTAACTTACGCAAAATTCGTGTGGGTTTAGGTTGGGATAAACGTTCTGGTGGTGCTGATTTTGACCTAGATGTTTCGGTATTTGTTTGTAATTTAAATGCAACTCGTGAACCCAAATTACTGGGTGATGAATATTTTGTGTTTTATAACAACAAACAATCACCTGATGGTGCAGTCACCCACTCTGGCGATAATCGTACAGGTGATGCGGCTGGCGATGATGAAAGCATTATTGTGGATTTAAGTAAAATTAACCCACAAGCCCAAGAAATCTCTTTTGTGGTTACCATTCACGAAGCTGACACACGTAATCAAAGTTTTGGTCAAATCCAAAACGCCTATATTCGTTTGTATGATAACGATAAAGTCGTTGCTGATTATGATTTAGACGAAATGTTTTCTAACGAAACCGCTGTACAATTTGGCTCATTTTTTAAATTAGATAATGAGTGGTTGTTTAAAGCCGTTGGTGCAGGTTACCGTTTAACCTTAAGTGATTTTATTGAGGGTTATCAATAAATTGTGCGAGAGTATACGACTTACGCTTTTAACCTTCAGGCGTGTTTTTTGCTCACTAAATAATCGCGACAGCGATTGTTTAGTAAGCAAATAAGCAATACCAAAGTTGTTTAACTCCCTAATTTTCATCCAAGCACTTAGGCAACTATAGGGGTTATTGACCTTAAAATTGCCTAAGTTATGCTTTCTTAAAAATAAAAACTATAGCAAAATGAATTACATCATCAAAATAGCTTTTAGCCTGCTCTGTTTAAATTCTGCTCATTGTTATGCAAAACATACTCTTTTTTTGGGTGGAGGTGGTGTTAACTATCAGCTTATTGAAAATGATTTATATACCAATCAACAACTTGTAAAAGAGTCTGGCAATTTAATTAGCATTAATTATGGTGTAGATTACGCGCTCAACCAACATCTGATATTACATGCACAAGCTCAACAGAGTTATGGCATCATTGATTATGATGGGCAAACACAAAGCGGAATACCTCATCAAAGTGAAACTACACACATTGTCAATCAAGGCTCTGCAAGCCTAGGCTATTTATTAAGCAAGCAAAGTGAAATTTATATTGGCTTTCATGGTCAACAAGATTTACGCGATGTTGCCAATCATAATGGGGTTTATGGTGCAACTGAGCTCTATACAAAGATATTTAGCAAAATCGGTTTAAAACAAGGCTTTCAACTTCATAAAAATCACTATATACAATTACTTAGCGAAATCTATCAGCCTTTATTCGCTGAATCCTTTGTTGATTCTAGAGTCAATGATGATGTCACTATTACGCTAAAACAAGGCAATGCTTACGCTTGGGGCATTCAATATCAGTATCAATATGCGAATAAACAAGGACTTTTTCTTCACTACAATGATACGAACATACGTTATAAAAAAAGTAGCCTTGCTACACAAAGTATTTATGGCCAAGCAACAGGAAATTATTTATATCAACCACCGATTCGTTTTCAGCAAAAAACACTTGCCGTTGGTATGACATGGCAATTTTAGAACTTACGCGGTTATTTATCGCTTATTTGCTCACTAAAAAATCTCTTTTATAATTACTGAGCTGAGTCGAAGTAACGATTTTTAGTTCACAAAACGCGCTAATTTCGGCGAAATGCCTAAGTCCTAGACTTCCTTAAATGAGTTGTACAACCAATAAAATAACCCAAAAAACGACCACTCGAAAACACAAAGCTTCATAAGATGCTAGTGTTGCTAACCATGTATGTTCTGTTTGCAAAGTACTCGTTTCTGTCTCTGCTAAATGTGCCGACTGCTCTATTAAAGTTAAGGGCGAGACAGAGGTTTGATAGGTGTTAAGCAAATATTGCCAAACTGGCATAAATTGTCCAACTAAAGCAAAAGATAATGCCAAGGCTCGACTAGGTAACCAATTTAAATAACACAAGCTTTTTTCTGCTACATCTTTGAGCAATAAATTTTGCTCTTGTTCCTGACAAATACGGCAAGAATAATAAACGGACACCAATAACACGCCCCACGGCCCTAATAAAAAAATCCAAAACAACGGAGCAAATAATTCTTTTAAATAACTATCAAACAGTTGTAAACGAACCTGAGCCAATTGATCTTCACTGACATTGGCCTTTTGCAGACTTAATTGCCGAGCTTCACTTAATACGGTAGGCAAACGACGATCAATAAAAACAGATACTAAAATCACTGCTCCCCATAAAAACTGCCAAATAAAATGCGCTTTTTGTAAAAACAAGAACAAAACACCATAAATCATTACAGGCAATAATGACAAAGCTGCTAAAACAAGACTTGCTGATAAATTTTGTTTACTTGCCACATTCAACCATAAATCGCGCCACCAATATGAAGGTTTTGTTAGCAAATTACGCCAGGCTGGGGTCACCAACTCACGACTAATTAGTACTAACAAGACTAGAATTAACTTCATAATTGACTCTCTTGGTCAAGCAAACGGCTTAACATTGACCAATCAAACGCAGGACCAGGATCAGTTTTTCGCTCAGGGGCAATATTGGAATGCCCTGTAATATGCTCAGCAATCGCTGGATAAGACTTTTTTAGACCACAAATAATCTTTGCCAGTTGTTGATATTGTACCTGTTCATAGGGGATTTCGTCCGCTCCTTCTAACTCAATTCCAATGGAAAAATCGTTACAATTTGCGCGGCCTTGATACAGGGATTGTCCTGCATGCCATGCGCGTGCTGTAAAAGGTACAAACTGCACTACTTCACCAGTACGACGAATCAATAGGTGAGCAGAAACTTGCAAATGAGCAATTTGAGCAAAATAAGGATGCTCATTAGGATTTAAACAATTAGTAAAAAGCTGCTCGATGTAGGAACCACCAAACTGACAAGGTGGCAAACTAATATTATGAACAACCACTAAAGATATTGGCGTATCTGGACGTTGATTAAAATTTGGGGAAGGACAACGGCGGGCTAGACTTAACCAACCGTCATCACTGATCTCAAGATTGCTGTTTATGTTGTTCGCCAAGGGTACGTAAGTTACCAATCACCGACTCCAATGCTTTATCTAAGACTTGTGCTTCTTCAATAATTCGTGCCCGACCTTGACTCATATCAACAGCTAATTTCATGGCACTCATTTCGGCAACTTTAATACCGCGCCTATTGGCAAAAATCAACTTATCAACGGAACGAATTCTCGCGACTAACTTATGACGATCACGACGATCAGTTTGAATAAACTCTACCCAACTACCGACATTAAGCTGATTCACTTTTTGCAAATGCTCATTATCGCTAGGTAAGGTTTCTGCTAATGCAGGTTGTAAACTATCACTCGGTAGCACAACAGCCGTTGCTTGATTTGCTTGACTATTATTAGCAATTTGCTCTGCAGAAATAGTACCTTGGCTAGGAGCTTCAGTCTTAGCCGCTTCTGGGTCTAAAACTGTGACTGTGGGCATGGCATGACCACCCATCAATTCATGATGAACATCCGCCAACTCTTTTAATAATGCTTCTGTTGCCAAGGCGTCATAATTAACCGCTGCTAAGCCTTTACGTAAACTATTCATGAGCTTAGGCGAAACATTTTTTAAACGAGCTATCCATTCTGCGCCTGGTTGTGGAATGACACTCCACACCACCGCATCAACGACTTTAACGGCTTGTTTCCACGGCTCTGATTCTGTACCTTCTTTTAGACAGTTGATATACAAGACGTGCTTCCATCCTTCTTGCAATAACTTAACAACAACTAAAGGTAACTGACGACCAGTCAGACGACGATTTAAGGTTTGTTGCACCATCGCGCGAGCCATATCTGCACGAGCACGGCCTTCTTCAGCTTCACGAGTACGTTTATCAATAGACTCTGTACGCTTTTGTTGTTGGTCATAAAAATCAGAAAATTCCTTTAATAAATCATCAAAAATACTTAAATCAGAAATAAATTCATTTAAGATTCTAAAAACAACTTCTTCAATTTTGGCGTATAAAGCATCGCCACCAGGATCTTTTTGGTTCCAACCAATACCTGCTTTAGCTAATAAATTCAGTAATTGACGAGCTTTATGTTTTTCTGCATTAAAGAACGATTTGTCAATAATCGCCACTTTTAACAATGGAATTTGTAAACGTCCCAACAAAGCTTTCATGGCTGTGGGTAAATCATCATCATCTAAAATGAAATCGAATAACATAGAAACAAGGTTGATAACATCTTCGTCAGCCTGACGAACTGCTTCAACTTTTTTCTCATCAGATTTTAAATTATTACGAATACCAGAACGTACATCAGCAACTGTTGGTGAGGAATCATCTTCGACTAATTTGGCTTTAGGTTGATTTTCTTGTAATTTTGATAATAAGCCTACTAATTGCTCTGTCGCTAATGCTTGTACTTTGGCTGTTTCAGCAATATTTTGCGGCACTAAAGGTACAGCAGCCACACTACCACCAACTGCTGACGCAGGTAACAAACCTACACCGCCACCGCCAACATATTCACCACCATGATAAGTAGCACCCGTAATAACTTCACCATTCGCAGCAGCTGGAATTGGCAACTCATTAGCTGATGGCCCTGAATTACCAATTTTGTGTACATCTTTTAAAAAGGTAAAAATATCTTCTGTATCTAACTTTTTCTCAGGCTCATCACCTTTTTCAGCTCTTTCTTTTTCTTCTTGCTCTTTACGAGCCATGACTTCATCGTAATCACTCTCTTTTTTTGCTGCATTACTAAATGTTGATTTTAGTTCAGGCAAAATACCTGCTTTAACTAAATATTGATTAGCTTCTTCTAAAATTGGCCATAACTGACTCAAAAATTCCTGTTGAAATACACGTAAAATCAATACTTTTTGAGAGACTTCTAACACTAAATGTTTAATTGAATTTTGAAAGTGTTGGGCTAAAGCACCTGTATCTAAGGGGAAATTTTTCTCAATTAAATTATAACTTGGTGCAATATGCAAAAAACGTTGACGCAGCAAACTATATAAATTGGCATAATCTAAACGAGTACGCGCCACCATACTATCGACAGTGACCGTGATCTCCATATCTTCACTATCCACTAAAGATAAAGAGTCAAAATCAAAACCACTTAAGCTAGGTGCTTTTTTACCAGACTCAATAGGTGGCTTAATATTAGGCAGTTGAACAAAACTCATGGTTAGTGCTTTGGAAAAGTCCATTTCAATTTGAGCACGCTCACGGCGCACAGCAATAATAATATCCATATAACGCTGCTGCTCAGCATCACTTAACCCTTGACACCACTGATACACAATTTCCTCAAGGCGAGTCATCATCGTATGTAATGTAGCGTTAATTTTGGGTTCAATAACTGTACGCAAACCTTCCAATACTGCGGGAAGCTTTTGTGGAGCACTCATCAGAATCGTTCCTGCTTTAATAATTTAATTCTTTGTAAACATAACTTATACTTTGTGATCTAATTCACAAAATAAAATAATCTTTTTTTAAATGTAGACACTGTATTTTTCTGTTTTGTATCCATCTTGTTTAAACAAGCGTTTATTGCAAGTTCATTTATGTACGATCTATTTTCAACCGACAATATGGATTTAGATGTGCACACTGTTTTAACACAACAATGATCAATGCAACAGACAAACAGCTTATAATCCTTCTAATTTAACCATATCTAAACAATAGTTAAAGAGACAAAACAGTTTTTTTCACGGCTCTTAACGCCTATACTCTCAAATTATGTTCAAAACTTAAAGATGTTAGCGATATGATTTGTCAAACTTTACTCAATCAAGCCATTCAACAAAACATTCAACTGGCTTTAAGCGAAGATATTGGTGATGGAGACATCACCGCACAATTAATTCCTGCCAATAACTACGCAAAAGCACGCGTTATTACACGCGAACCAATGGTGTTAACTGGTCAACCTTGGGTTAATGCTTTATTTAAGCAATTAGATTCCTCCGTTGACATTGAGTGGTTAGCTAAAGAAGGTGATTTTTTAGCTGCTAATACACCTTTTTTGATATTAGCAGGCAATGCTCGTAGTTTATTAACTGGCGAACGCCCTGCACTCAACTTTATTCAAACCTTATCGGGAACTGCCACAAAAGTCCGTGAACTCGTTGGCCTTTTAGAAGGAACACAGACACAATTATTAGATACGCGCAAAACTTTACCCTGTTTGCGTATTGCACAAAAATATGCTGTTGGTGTTGGTGGAGGCAAAAACCACCGCTTAGGTTTATTTGATGCGTTTTTAATTAAAGAAAATCATATTATGGCTGCTGGCAGCATTACAGCTGCCGTACAACAAGCTCGTTTGATTGCTCCCAACAAACCAGTTGAAGTAGAAGTAGAGACTTTTGCCGAATTGGAGGAAGCCTTAAACGCGCATGCAGATATTATTATGCTTGATAACTTTAGCAATGATGATATGCGTCAAGCGGTTATTCATACCGCTGGTCGCGCAAAACTAGAAGCTTCGGGGAATATTACTAAGGTAAATTTACGAGAAGTAGCAGAAACAGGTGTAGATTATATTTCGATGGGGGCAATCACCAAAGACGTGAAAGCCATTGATTTGTCGATGCGCTTTATTTAGCAAAGAAGGCGTTCTGTATGAATCAGAACGCCTTAATTTAAAATTGACGAGAAATGCATCAGTCCTCAAACCCTACTCCGTTTGGAATAAAGCTGCGACAAACTCTTTGGCAACAAACGGTCTTAAGTCATCAATCTTTTCACCCACACCAATAAAACGAATTGGTACATGGCTACGGCTAGCAATATTAAATAACACACCACCTTTGGCTGTACCATCTAATTTGGTAATGGTTAACCCCGTTAAGCCCACAACTTGATCAAACTCTTGCACTTGATTTAACGCATTTTGACCTGTACCTGCATCAACCACCAACATCACTTCATGGGGTGCTGTGCCATCAACTTTTTGCAACACTCGTTTAACTTTGCGCAATTCTTCCATTAAATGGCCTTTATTGTGTAAACGGCCGGCAGTATCAACAATTAACACATCCATTTCTTTGGCTTTCGCACTTTGCAAAGCATCAAAGGCCACTGAGGCCGAATCTGCACCTGTGCTTTGAGCGACAACAGGAATGCCATTACGCTCACCCCACACTTGCAATTGTTCAACAGCAGCCGCACGGAAAGTATCGCCTGCCGCCAACATGACTTTTTTGCCTTCAAACTGTAAGCGTTTGGCTAACTTACCAATGGTGGTGGTTTTACCCACACCATTCACACCGACCATTAAAATCACATACGGTTTTTTGGCGGTATCAATATGTAAAGGTTTGACACGAGGTGCTAATAATTCAACCAATTCTTGTTGTAACGCTTTATAAAGCGCATTGGAATAGACTAATTCTTTACGAGATACTCGTTCGGTTAATCTATCTATAATGGTACGAGTTGCATCAACACCAATGTCAGAAACCAACATTTGGGTTTCAATTTCTTCTAATAATTCATCATCAATTTCTTTGCCACCAATTAATAAGGTGACCATACCATTGGCAAATTGTTCGCGGGTACGCGTTAAGCCAACTTTCATGCGTCCAAAAAATGAATTGTCGGCAACAGGCTGGGCAACAACGTCAGGTGCTTCTGCTTGTGCTAATGCTTCAGAGCGTGGATTTTCAATAATTGGCACATCAACAGCGGGTAAACTTGGCAAGGTAACATCTAAATTACCTTCTTCAAAATACACAGGATTATCTAACCATGATGAATCCGTTTGTTGCTCAGCAGGTGTTGATTCATTAGCAGAATTATCTGCCTTCACGTCATTACCCCACGAAAACCAAGACTTTAATCCTGCTTTTTGACCTGCTTTATCTTGTTCAGACATATTGCCATCCACTCAAAACTGCTATTGCAAAAATGCAACCTAAAAGTTGTGCTTTAGGTGCATTTAAAATTGGCGGCTATGCTACCATTTTAGCCCCTGTGGGTCATGTTTATTTTGTGGGTTATCAATAATTATGCGTCAATACGGATTATTAGCGGTGTTGTTTTGGCCGCTGCTTGCTTCAGCCGCCGTTACTAATGAATTTAGTTTAGACAATGGTTTAAAAGTCGTGGTGCGTGAAGATCAACGCTCGCCTGTAGTAGTCACGCAAGTGTGGTACAAAATTGGTTCGAGCTATGAACCTTATGGTATTACTGGTATTTCTCATGCTTTAGAACACATGATGTTTAAAGGCACACCCACTGTGCCTGCGGGCGAATTTTCGCGTTTAGTGTCCTATTTAGGCGGTGAAGATAATGCGTTTACCACTGATGACTACACAGCTTATTATCAACTCTACAGCAATAATCGCCTACCTTTAGCACTTGAGTTAGAAGCCGATCGTATGGCTAATTTGGTGTTAAAAAATGAAGACTTTAGCTCCGAAATTAAAGTGGTCATGGAAGAACGCCGCCAACGTACCGATGACAATCCCTCTGGTTTGGCCTTAGAGCGTTTTCAAACCATTGCGATGCCCACTAGCCCTACCCGTAATCCAACGATTGGTTGGATGAGTGACCTAGAAAACATCAAAATTGAAGATCTGCAACAGTGGTACAAAAAATGGTACGCGCCTAATAATGCGACCTTAGTGATTGTCGGTGATGTCAAAACAGAAGAAGTCAAAAGCTTAGTTAATCAATATTTTGCCAAAATTCCCTCACAAAGTTTAACCATTCCACCGCCACCTAAAGAATTGCGTAATTTGGGTGAACGGGAAGTAAAACTAGAATTACCCGCTAAAGTGGCTAATTTGTATATGGGATTTAATGTGCCCAGTTTAACCACTGCCACTACACCTAAAGAAGTCTATGCTCTACAAATGTTATTAGGCGTCCTCGACCAAGGTTTAAGCGCACGGCTTGAAAGTCGCTTAGTGCGTGGCAAACGCATTTTAACGGCGGTCAACAGTGGTTATAACCCTTATAGCCGTGGTGATACTTTATTAACTATTACTGCTATTCCTGCCGAAGGTTATAGCTTAGACGATGCCAAAGCCGCCATTTTGACCGAAATTAATAATCTAAAAACTGAGGCTATTTCTGAGCAAGAATTGAAAAAAGTCTATGCTGCTTTGTTAGCAGACAAAGTCTTTAGCCAAGATTCGATTAGTGAACAAGCCAATGAAATTGGGATGCTCGAAAGTTTAAATTTAGGTTGGCGCACTGCGGATAATGTTGCGGAACAACTCAAAACCATTAGCACCGAAGATATACGCCAAGCGGCACAACAATGGCTGATTCCTGCCAACATGACCACCCTACACCTTAAACCAACCACCTTACAAGTGGGAGAAGCCAAATGAAACGCACCTTATTAACTCTTAGCTTATTAATGGCCACAGGTGCGTATGCTGAAGGTGGCATGATCACCGCTGGCCCCCTAACTTCTATTGATAAGCTGCAAAGCTTTAATAGTGTTAAAAATGCCCCTACCCCCAGACGCAGCATCAAAATTGATAACTGGCAAACCAGTAATGGCGCAAAAGTTCTTTTTGTCGCTGCACCTGAATTGCCAATGGTTGATGTGCGGATGGTATTTAATGCAGGTTCGGCGCGTGATGGCGACAAATTTGGCGTAGCCAGTTTAGTCAGTCGGATGTTAGATGAAGGCACACCCACACGTAGCACAGATGATATTTCTGCGGCTTTTGAAAATTTAGGTGCGTCGTTTAGTGCCAGTGCCTATCGAGATATGTTTGTGGTTGATTTGCGGGTATTAAGTCAAGATGAGTTTTTACAACCTGCTTTAGACGTATTTAGTGACGTGATTGCCCACCCCGTTTTTCCCGAAGAGCCGTTTAAACGGATTTTTGATGGCGCACAAGTTGGCCAACAACAACGTCAACAATCTCCTTCCGCCCAAGCGAGTATTTTGTTTTATCAAAATTTATATGGCTCACACCCATATGCCCATCCGTCTAATGGCACACCAGAAACCCTGAAAAAAATTACTACTGATGATTTAAAAACCTTTCATCAACAATATCTTGTCGCTAAAAACGCCACGATTGCGATTGTGGGTAATTTAGACAAACAACAAGCCTTAGCCCTAAGTGAAAAAATTAGTAGTCCTTTAGCCAGCGGTGAAGCGGCTGCTAGCCTCCCAAGTGTTAAACCCTTAGATAAAGCTGTTCACAAACATTTAGCTTTTCCCTCTCAACAAACCCACATTATGATCGGTGAAGCCAATTTACGCCGTGATAATCCTGACTATGAAGCCTTGTATGTGGGTAATGAAATTTTAGGTGGTGGGGGTTTTGGCAGTATTTTAATGGAAGAATTACGCGAAAAACGTGGACTGACCTATGGCGTGTATAGTGGTTTATCACCGATGCAGGTTGAAGGGCCATTTATTATTAATTTATCCACTCGTAATGAACAAACCACTCAAGCCTTAGAATTGTTACGCAGCAACTTACGTGACTTTGTCCGCAAAGGCATTAACGAGCAACAATTAAAACAAGCCAAAGATAATATTCTAGGTAGCTTTCCGCTAAGCACATCCAGTAATAGCAATATTTTGGCCTATTTAGCTTCGATGGGTTTTTATAATCAACCTTTAGATTATTTAGATAGTTTTAATGACCGTATTAACAAAGTCACCGCTAAAGATGTGCAAAAAGCCTTTCAACGTTATATTCATCCAGACAAAATGTTGACGGTTACAGTGGGTCAAGGAGTTACGGTGCAAAAAAATGAAAAAGCCAAGTAATAGTCAAGTACGGATTATTGGCGGTCAATGGAAACGTCGTTCTTTGTCATTTTTGGCCGTCAATGATTTACGGCCAACACCAGACCGTGTCCGAGAAACGCTATTTAATTGGCTACAATTTGACATTCAAGGCACTCGCTGCCTTGATATGTTTGCAGGCAGTGGTGCTTTAGGCGTCGAAGCGTTGTCACGTGGTGCGGCTGAGTGTGTATTTTTTGAAAAAAATCCTGCTCAAGGCAAGCACCTACAACAAGCCATTAGCAATTTTGGTCAACAACCACAAGTATTTATTGGCGATAGTTTGCAGCTAATCAACCAACAGCAACAGGCTTTTGATATTGTCTTTTTAGATCCACCCTATAGCCTAAATTTGTGGCAAAACGCCTGTCAGTTATTAATTGAACAAAAACTGATTCATCAAGATAGTTTAATTTATATTGAAGCGGATAAAGACTGGACAGCCCTAGACCTCCCTGCGTGTTGGCAATATTTTAAAAACACTAAAGCAGGCTCAGTGCATAGTTATTTGGCAAAAGTGGACTTTACTTATGTTTAAACATCATCACCCACAACAAAGCTTTCCAACAGGGTTTTTCCACAGCCCTTTTCGTCCTGCCAAAGCCTTAAAAAATGCCCATTTACAAACGTTATTTGCCTCTGTGCATCGTCGTAAACCGTTAAGCATTAAACGTGAGCGCGAAACTATTTTATTAAGTGATGGCGATCATTTGTTTTTAGACTTTCATTATCCCAGCCAAGAAACAGCCAACTCGCCCTTAGTGTTAGTGATTCACGGCTTAAGTGGTTCCAGTGACTCGCATTATGTCATTGGTCTACAAAAGAGCTTAGCCACTCAAGGTATTCCCAGTGTAGCCATGAATTGTCGCGGTTCTATTCAAGCCAATCATGCGGTACGCGCTTATCATGCAGGTGCGAGTGACGATGTGCGTGATGTGTTTACCTATTTAACCGAACATCAAGCACGCCCTGTGATTATTGTTGGCTACTCTTTGGGTGGCAGCATGACCTTAAAAACGCTGTCTGAATTAGG
>ERZ650309.870-NODE-870-length-14414-cov-3.995821_pt1 | contig 14414 bp, 9 predicted proteins | sample MGYA00376245_ERZ650309 | MGnify/ENA primary metagenome ERZ650309 (study PRJEB26733, sample SAMN07839294) | wastewater metagenome | biome: urban; feature: wastewater treatment plant; material: waste water | place: USA: North Carolina | collected 2016-04-26 ...
CATCGGCGCCCAGGCGAGCCGGCCATCCGGCCCGCCCAGGTCGCCCCCTGCGCCACGCCGCGGCAGCCGCCGGGCCAGCCACAGCGTGCGGCCGTCGTCCAGGCGCACTGACGTAGCCGGCGGCGCGCCCTCGGCCAGGCGGCGCAGGAAGCTTTCCGACGCGGCGATGCGGCGGCCCGACAGGTCGTCCAGCGCCAGCGGCACGCGCAGCCGCTGCGACCACTCGCGCAGCGCCGCGGCCTGCTCCTCGACCGGCGCATCGGCCGCCGGCAGCGAGCGGTGGACCAGCTCGGCCCAGGCCTGCAGCCGCTCGTTGGCCACAGCCTCGTAGCGGACACGCTCCTCGTCGAGGTGGCGGTGCCACATCCAGCCCGAGACCAACGCGAACAGCGCCAGCGCGGCGACCACGGTCAGCCAGATGCGCAGGTAGAGCGACTTCACCGGAGGATGCGAATGGCGGTTCGGGTGGCCGTGCGGGCGTCAGCGCCGGCCGGAAGGCGGCCCCGGCGCGGGCGGCGGCTCAATCGTCGGCGTCCTGCTTGCGGGCGAAGACGTAGCCCGAGCCGCGCACCGTCAGCACCCGCTTGGGCGCCTTCGCGTCCTCCTCGATGCAGGCGCGGATGCGCGACACGTGCACGTCGATGCTGCGGTCGAAGGCCTCCATCGGGTGGCCCTTGAGCGCATCCATGATCTGGTCGCGGCTGAGCACGCGGCCGGCGCTTTGCGCCAGCACCACCAGCAGGTCGAACTGGTGGCCGGTGAGGTCGCAGGCCTTGCCGTCGATGCGTGCCTGGCGGGCGCCGAGGTCGATCTCGAGGCGGCCGAAGCGCAGCACCTCGTCGGCCAGCGCCTCCGGCACCCAGAACTTGTACTCGAAGCGCTCAAAGCGCGTCTGCTTCCGGGTCTGCTTCACACCGATCGCACCGATCCGCAACACTATCATGGCGCGCAGTTTCTCACAGAGCTGCAAGGTGGATCGGATGTGGGACAGAATGCTGTCATCGCACGTCGCGATGGTGATGCGTGGCGCATTTCCGGGGAAAAGTGGTTCTGTTCCGTGATCGATGCGGATCTGTACTTGATGACCGCACGACCGGAAGGAGCCCCAAGTGGAACCGCCGGACTCGGAGCCTTTGTGGTTCCCAGACTGCTTGCTGATGGGACTCCCAATGGGGTTCATATTCGACGTCTGAAGTACAAGCTCGGAACGCGAAGCATGGCCAGTGCTGAAGCAGACTTTCACGATGCGCTCGCCTGGGCAGTGGGCGATCCGGCCAGCGGCTTCAAAGCAGTGGTCGAAGTCGTGCTCAACACCAGTCGTGTCTACAACGCAATTGCGGCCTGTGGAATGATGCGTCGCGCAGAGCTTGAAGCCACTTCCTACGCAGCCCATCGCGAAGCCTTTGGTCACAAGATTGCGTCCTTCCCACTGGTGAAACGGACGCTGTCTCGGATCACGACAGAGCGTCGCAATGCCGTCGCTGGGACGTTTGGACTGATTGCGCTGGCCGATCAGATTTCGCTCGGACAAGCAGATGACACCGTGCGCGCTGTGTTCCGCTTGGTCGTCAACATGAACAAGTACTTCACCGCGATTCGCTGCACCGATGTGATTCGTCAAGCGATCGAAGTCCTGGGTGGAAACGGAGCGATCGAAGACTTCTCTGTCCTGCCCAGACTGCTGCGCGACAGCATCGTGATTGAAGCGTGGGAGGGAACGCACAACGTGTTGTGTGCGCAGATTCTGCGTGATCTGCAAAAGCTCCAGCTGCATCGCGCGTTCTTTTCTTTTGTCAAAGCGCGCGCCAAGAGCCAGTCCGTCCTTGATCAGCTTGCACGTTGTGAGCAGCAGACCGAAACGCTACTGCTCAGCAGTGCGGAGGAAGCGGCGCTCGCCATTCGTGATGTAGTGGATCAGCTGATGCCGCTGTGGCAGCGAGTCTGCGTCGAAGAATCGCTACCTTCCGCTTGATTGATTCCCATCACGCACGGCCCCAGAACGTGTGTGCAGACCCAGCGGAATCCCGCGTCAAGGATGCACAAAGGTCACGGTCAAGATCTGAAAAGAGCGCGCATCCGCAGGACCAGCCGCCAAGATGATGGTACGCAGAACGGGAGTGGTCAGATCCACGCTGAGCATATCAAACTCTGCGGCATCCATCACAAGCGGAGCGCCCGCGATGGTCTTCTGCTTGGCACCTGCAAAGGCCTGCGCAACTTCAGAATAGGACGGATTGGCAGACAGCGTGGCCGCGCTGATCGCGTAGGCAGTGCCTGGCTGCGTTCCAACATACAGTCGCATGACTCCGCTGATCGACTGCACCAAGTAGTTCACATCGACCTTCACGGTCAGTCCGCCCACTTGCGGAATGTGGTTGGGGGCCGGGACTCCGCTGGTTCCTGCCGTTGCGACTTGGGGGCTGAAGCTGGATCCCTGACTGGTGCCAAGCACCGTCGGTACATCCGAGTATGCGACACGAATCACGAAGTCTTGTCCAAACGTCGCATCGGGATCGAGCCGCGCCCCCGCAAAACATCCGATCGGTGAAGCAGGCGTCTTCCGAAAGGCAGTAGGAACCAGCGGATAGCTCCCAGACAGAGGCATCGGAGCATCTGCAATCACAAGCTGGCCACCTTCCTCTGCGTCTCCCACTCGCAGGGACAGCAGCGTCAGTACACATTCGCTGTTTCCGCGAATCACATCAAGCGGTGCAAACGTGGTCTTGTGCAAAGGAACCGCAGCAACGCTCCATCCTCCAGTGCGATGGACACAGCCAGGACCCTAGCCTACGCGATGCGATGGCGCTGGCACGCGAGCAGGTTGAGCCACTGCTCATCAGGCGCGCACGCCTGAGTTTGAGGCGTATCGGTCGCTGCGTCGCGCAAGTGTTGGAGCCTGTCCTTGCTGTGATCTGCTGGAACAAAGCCGTGCGATGCAGCGTATCTGCTCGGTACGCCGCAGTCGATCACAGGTGCCAACCCCGCGATCCCAGTCGCAGAGCTGGATCTCATCGGGCGGGATCTTTCGACACCGCTCGTGCGCAACATCATCGTCGCGCACACCGTCAACGGAACGCGGGCCTACCAGCTGTTCCGACTGACCTTCAACCACCCGTAGCAGCGGTCTTCACGAGCTACTTCTTCCCCGGTGCCGCCATCCGCAGTGCTTCAATCGCTGGGATGGCGCCGCCGCAGCTCTGCTCGTGACACGACCGACAGCCATCCAGCACCCGATCGTAGGCCTTGGCCGAATCGGCAGCTGGTGCCGCATCCAGCGCCTGCACCGCTTGTAGATAGCTCTGCGCCGATGCATCGAACGCCGGGTTGCGATCAGCCTGGTTCGTCGGCCACGCGCAGCGGATCTTGCGGAAGCGAGGCCACAGCGGCCCCACCTTGTCACCGCGCTCAATCGCCGCCCGCGCCAGCTTCAGCTCGGCCTGCATGGTTCGCATGTGCTGCGCCAGCTCGCTGTTGCCGTTCGGATTGATCGACGATGCGATGAGGTGCCCCGGACTGCCAGGAATGCCGGGCACAAGCTTCGTTTCCAAGGTGCACGGCGTGTCCGCATCCAGGACCTGCGCCAGTGCGGCATGGGTCGCCTGGGCTGCCTGGTTCGCCGCGACCGCTTGCGTCGATGGACTTGCCGGACTGGCCCCAGGACTTGCCGCAGTCACCGAAGGGGCGTTCGCTGCCTGCGCAGGTGCGGGGCCTAATGAACTGGGTGGCGGAGGACTCTGCTCCGGGCATCCCGCGAGCGCCAAAGCCAGTCCACAGCCAAGAAATAGAGTTCTCATCACGGACCGAACCTACCACAGAGTCCGGGCAGGCGGGCCAGCGTCTCATCATTTTGCGGAGCACCATCCCCAAACGACGGATGCTGCGCGCGCGTTCCGCGTGGTGATGGTTACTGCCCGCACAGCATCGGATCAGGAGCGGGCGGCAGGGGATACGCAGCGGTGGCAGCCTTCGCAAACTGGCAGCGCTTGTCACCCGCTTTGCAGTCCGCCGCGCTGATGCACTTGCCACCCGAGTCCGTGCCTTGACACAAGCAGCTGGTGTCGCCCGGTGCGCAGATCTCCAAAAGCTCCATCATCCCTTCGTCTTCGTGATTGAGCTTGTGGCAGTGCATCACAAACTGTCCGGTGTACTTGCTGTAGTGCATCAGCAGCTCGCGCGCGCCGTCTTCCGCTTGAACCCAGTAGGTGTCGCGCCAGTGAGCGAAGTTCGGCTCTTTGTTTGACCCAGTGGGACAGACCAAAAAGGGATTGATGTGAACGTGAAAGGGGTGTCCGTCAAAGGCGCGGACTTCCCACTTTTCCGACGTTCCCACCGTCATCACCCGATCGCTGCGATAGCCCCAGGCGCGTCGCTCATCAAAGCGGCGGCAGCTGATGTTGGGACTGGGACAGACACAGGTCGGAAGGGAGGGATCCACCTCATGCTGGTGGTGATAGGCCGCCGGATCACACGATGAGAGCGATGGCGCACTCCCAATCGGCGGCGATCCTTCTGGGGTCGGAACCAGCAGCACCACCTTCTGCTGTGCGGTCTTCACGGTGTCGCAGGCCACTTCCTGCTGCTTTCCTTCCACCGATCCCATCCAGCGGGTCGGCTTGGCATGGGCGGTGACTGCGCTCTCTTCGGGAAGGTTTACCTCGGTCGGGCTCCCCGCTGCGGGATCGACATCAACCACCGCCAGCACAGAGCCTGTCAGATCCCGAACGCGCCGCCCGACCAGACACAGGGTCTGCTTCTCTTGCGGCATCTTGACCATCGCATCGACGCGATAACCGGAGGACACCCACACCGTGTCACTGCGATAAAACTGCGGCAGGGTCAGACCGTCGCGCGCAATCTGGGTCAGCTCGATCGGATGCAGGATGTCCCAGGATCCGCAGTGATCATCGAGCGAGGGATGCAGCTTGAGGCCCATCTCATCGGGCGTGCCTCCGTAGATCATCCGCCAGCGCTCGACCTGTCCAGGCGGCGTGACGATCCGGGGCCGCAGCTTGCCGTTGATAAGGGTCGGGCTGTCCTGGGTCACGGTCAGGAAGCTGTTTACGGACAGCGTCTGTTCCCGGCACGACTCTCCCGGCGGCAGCGGTGTGGTCTGTTCCGAGTCAATCGGCACCTGATGCATCACCATCACACGCTCTTTGGACTGTGCAATGCCCGGCAGACGATCCACCGGACCCTCGATGATGAGCGCGCCCAGGGCCCCGTTTATGACCTGAATGGACGTGCCGCCGTGAATGTGGGGGTGATACCAGTTGGTGCCGGGCTCGTGGACTCCGTCTTCATCCAGATCCCAGCGATACTGGGCCGAGCTGCGGGCGGGAACTTCGATAAGGACATTGTCCCCATAGTAGCGAGAGCCCGGCGCACAGCCTTCCCCAAAGCACGGCGGCGCACCGGCCACTGTGGCGTAGTTTGGCTGGACGTGTGCCCCGTGTGCATGCAGGTTGGTGGCGTTGAAGTCGTGGCACGAGCGGGTCGCGTAGCCTTCCATCCCGGCGATCTCGCGGTAGTCAGCCTGCTGCAGGTCATTGAACAGGGTGACGCGGACCTTGCGATCCGTGCCTTCGGCAACGCGCAAGGTGGGGCCCGGAATGGATCGGTTGTAGCCGCGCAGACAGAAGCGCTTGTCGCCAATCTGAACCTCGGTGGGAGCCAAGTGAAGCTCGTAGACACCTTGGGCATTGGGCACAAGGCTTGGCGGCTCCTCATACGGAACGGTGGCTGTTTCACGGCTACAGGCAATCGACAGCGCAGAAGCAAGACCCAATACGCAGACAAGCCGATAAGTGGTCATGGTGACTTCCCCCAAGTCGCGCAACCAAACACGCAGAGCTGGAGGATAACCGACGGAAGCACCGTGAAGACATGGCCAAATCTGATCATCCCGTGGTCACATCTTGAGCCACGGCCCCCACGAAGGGTCGGAACCCTCTTCCATCTGGGTAAGCCGCCGCTTCGAAAGGGTCGGAACCCTCTTCCATCTGCTCATCGCCCGGTTTCGCGAAGGTCTTCACCCTGCCCTGACTCCGTTTGTTGGGTGCCGTCAGGGTCTTCACCCTAAAAAGCCGGGGCCGTGCGGCAGGTGGTCAGGGTCAAGACCTGGAGGGATTTGTGTGGACAGGTGGTTGACCTAAGACGATCGGTCAACTATGGTTCTGCGCATGGGCCGAACAAGCGATGCGCGGGAACGACTCGTGCAGTCTGCGATCGATCTGATCTGGCAAGCCAGCTATGGCGCAGTCGGAGTGGATGCGATCTGCGAGCGCGCAGGCGTCAAAAAGGGCAGCTTCTACCACTTCTTTGCCAGCAAAGATGAGCTGGTGGTGGCAGCGCTGGACGCGCACTGGGCAACGCGGCGGGTGGATCTGGATCGGGTCTTTTCGCCCACGCTGCCCCCCTTGGAGCGGCTCAAGAACTACTTTGCCCACATCTTTGCGCGCCAGACTGCGGTGCGGCAAAAGTACGGGCGCGTGCTCGGCTGCTTTCACCACTCGGTGGGTAGCGAGTGCATCCAAGCCGCGCCGGTCATCGCCGCCAAGGTTCAGTCAGTGGTGACGATGTACCGAATGTATCTAGAGACCACGCTGCGGGATGCCAAAGCAGTCGGTCTGATTCGCGCTGGGGATCCGGTGGTGCATGCCAAGACGCTGCTCGCCTTCATTGAAGGGGCGCTCACGCAGGCACGCATCCACGACGATCCCGAGCTGCTGCGCAACCTAGAAGGAACCGGGCTGGCACTCATCGGCCTGGGCAGCGCAGCCCAAGACGCGGAAGCGACCCACCCAGGCTAAGCGAGCGAGCGTCGTCTTTGGCCTCTGTGCACCCTCATTCTTGACTAGACGGTCAACTAAATGCCCACGCGAATCCCTCTTCCCGGCATCCCCCACGCAGCCCCGCACCAGCGACGCCCCTCTCGCAGTCCGCTGCGCTGGCTGGTTCTTTGGGCGGCACTCGGTACGGTGGCCTCGGCCCAGGCCAAGACCCCAGGGCAGACCCGCACGGGGGCGCCCCCATCCCTGCCCGTGGACCCACTGCTGGCCCCACCCCCGACTGCGCCGCACGTCCTTGGATCATGGCAAGAAGCGCTGTCGCAGCTTCGGACGCACTCTCCCGACCTGCTCATCGCCGGGGACAGTGTCGAGCGCGCCCGGGGACAAGCCCGCATCGCCCTGTCAGCGGTGCTGCCCTCGCTCAGCGCCAGTGGCTCGTACACCTATCAGTTTCTGTCGCTGGTTCCAGCGGGAGGGACGACCACAGGCAACGTGCTGCCACGCGGAGCGCTCAGCGGGTCTGTGACGCTGAGCCAGCCGGTGCTGGTGCCGCGCGCGTTCTATGGTCTGGGCACGGCGGCTCGCGGAGTCCAGGCGGCGCAGGCATCGCTGGCAGACCGGCGGCGAACCGTCGTGATGGCGGTGGCGGATGCGATGCTGGCCACGCTTGCGGCAGAGCGAGTGGCGTTCATCAACCGCAGTGGACTGCAAGCGGCGCTAGAGCGCTGGTCGCTCACCCAGCTTCGGCATCAGCTTGGCACCGGCACGCTGCTGGACACCGAGCGCGCCGAACAAGACGTCGTGAGCGCCCGCACCCTGGTCATCAGCGGCGACGAAGCACTGCGACGCTCGTGGGAGGCGCTGGGGATGGCACTTGGGGTATCGACCGCCACCGCAGCCCCTGGCGACCTGGACTTGTCCGCCTTTGAGCAGGCCGTGGCCGAGGTCTGCCACAGCAGCCCCGGTGTCGAGCAGCGCCCGGAAGTGGCAGCGGCTCGCCTGCGCCTGACCGTGGCCCAGCGCCAAGTCACCGATGTCTGGCTTCAGCATGCGCCGACCGTGAGCGTGCAGTCGCAGCTAAGCGGCGCGGATCGGCCCCTGTTTTTTGGATATCCGAACACCTTGTGGAACGTGCAAGCCGTGCTGTCGCTGCCGCTGTGGGATGGCGGAGCGCGCTACGGAGCCCGTCAAGATGCCCGCGCCCAGGCCCGACAGGCAGAGCAAGCCCTTGTGCAGACGCGGATCGCTGCGTTTGTGGACATTGCACGGCGTGATCGAGCGGTGTCGGTGACAGCCTCGTCACGCGACTTTGCCCAGTCGCAGCGGGATCTGGCTCACAGCATCGATCGACGCACCCGTGATGCGTACAGCAAAGGCATCGGCACCAGCTTGGATCTGGTCACGTCAGGGGCCGCACTCCGTCAAGCAGAGCTAAACCTGGCCGTGATGCAGCTTCAGGCGGCGCAAGCACGGGTGGATGCAGTGCTGGCGCAAGCAGAGTGCGTGCTCTAAGCCCAACGCCACGACAGCCAACAGAGAGAGATCGCTATGTGGATCGTTCGTCTCGCCCTTCGCAGGCCCTATACGTTCGTGGTGATGTCGCTGCTGCTGATCGTGGCAGGCATCTACACCATCCGGCAGACCCCGACCGACATCCTTCCTGAAGTCGATATTCCGGTCATCAGCGTGGTGTGGACCTATGGAGGTCTGCCCGCGCAGCAAGTGGAGCAGCAGATCACGCAGTTTAGTGAGTACTCACTGGCTGGGAACGTGAGCGACATCCAGTCTATCCAGAGCGAGAGCTTCGATGGTGTCTCGGTCATCCGGGTGTTTTTGCAGCCGGGGGCCGATGTCGCGGCGGCGATGGCCCAAGTCACCGCAGCGTCCCAGACCATCGTGCGGCGCATGCCACCCGGCATCATGCCGCCCATCATCTTGCGCTACACCGCGTCGAGCGTTCCGATCTTGCAGCTCGCCTTTTCCAGCGACACGCTGAGCGAGTCCGAGATCTTCGACTACGTCAACCAGCGGGTCCGAACCATGCTGAGCGTGGTGCGCGGCTCGCGGTTTCCGTTCCCAGCGGGCGGCAAGGTGCGACAGATCGCAGTGGATCTGGATCTAGCGGCCCTGCGCGCCCACGGACTGTCACCGACAGACGTGAACCTGGCGATCTCGGCGCAGAACCTGACGCTGCCAACAGGCGCCGCCAAGATCGGAGAGCGGGAATACCGCATCAGCCTCAACAGCAGCCCGGAAGCCATCGCAGCGCTCAATGACATTCCGATTCAGACCAGCGCGGGCCGAACGATTTACGTTCGCGATGTGGCCTACGTTCACGATGGCTACGCGGTCCAGACCAACATCGCGCGCAGAGACGGAAAGCGGTCGGTGGTGCTGAGCGTGATGAAGACCAGCGGAGCCTCTACCACCGAGGTCGCGGCGCGGGTCAAAGAGCTGGTTCCGGTGATTCGTGCATCGGCCCCGAAAGGACTGGTTGTCGAGCTTCTGTCGGATCAGTCCAAGTTCGTCACGCGCGCGATTGATGGACTGCTGGTCGAAGGGCTCATCGCTGCGCTGCTAACGGCGGCGATGATCTTGCTGTTCCTTGGTAGCTTGCGCAGCACGCTGATCGTCGCGATCAGCATTCCTCTTTCGGTCATCATCGCGCTTTTGTGCATGCGAGCGCTCGGGGCAACCATCAACGTCATGACCTTGGGAGGCCTGGCGCTGGCCGTCGGTATCCTGGTCGATGACGCCACGGTCGAGATCGAAAACATTCACCGCAACCTGGCGATGGGAAAGCGGCTGACCAAAGCGATCCTCGATGGTGCGCAGCAGATTGCAGTGCCGGCGCTGGTGGCGTCGATGTGCATCAGCGTGGTGTTCGTTTCGGTGGTGTTTCTGGAAGGCCCGGCGCGCTTCATCTTCATGCCGATGGGAATGGCGGTGGGCTTTTCGGTGATGGCTTCCTATCTGCTGTCGCGAACGATTGTCCCGACGCTGGTTCAGTACCTTCTGCGCAACGAAGTGCATCAGGAGGAAGGCGAAGTCGGACACGGACTGATTGCGCGGGTTCATCACCGCTTCAACCAAGGCTTTGAGCGTCTGCGTGGTCACTACATCGCACTGCTCGACTGGTCGCTTCAGCATCGGCGTGTGGTCCTGTTGGTGTTCGGACTGTCGGTGACGGCGGCGGCGGGGCTGACTCCGCTTGTGGGACAGGACTTCTTCCCAACCATCGATGCAGGAGAAGTCCGTCTCCACGTCACCGCACCGCCGGGCACCCGAATTGAAGAGACAGAGCGCTGGTTTTCGCGGGTCGAAGAGCAGATTCGCGCGCTGGTTCCTGAACAGGACCGCGAAAGCATCCTCGATCAGATTGGCATGCCGGGTGGATACAACCTGTCGATCACCGATAGCAGCAACGTCAGCTCCTCGGATGGAGAGATCTTGCTGTCGCTGAGTGATCATCGCTCGCGATCGACCCAAGACACGGTGCGACTGCTGCGCAAGACGCTGCCGCACACCTTCCCAGAGCTGTCGTTTTACTTTCAGCCAGCCGACATCGTGACGCAGATCCTAAACTTCGGTCTGCCTTCGCCGATTGATGTCCAGATCTCGGGAGCGGCGCGCGATGCGACGTATGCTGCCGCCAAGAAGCTGGTCAGTGATCTGCGCCAAGTGCCAGGAGCGGTGGATGTTCACCTGCACCAAATCGTGGCCGCGCCGCGTCTTCACATGGATGTGGACCGCTTGCGCGCAAGTGAAGTGGGGCTGACAGAGCGTGACGTGGCGTCGAATCTGCTGCTCCTGGTGTCGTCGTCCAGTCAGGTAAGCCCGACGTTCTGGACCGATGCCAAGACCGGCAATGCGTATCCGGTGGCGCTGCAAGTTCCTGAGTATCGCGTGGACTCGCTGGATGCCCTTCAGACCTTGGCGATGCCATCGGGCAAAGCGGGACAGAAGCTGTTTGTGGATCTGGCCGCGATTCAGCGCAAGACCACGCCGGTGTTTGTCAGTCACACCAACGTGCAGCCGACCTACAACGTGCGAGCGGACGTGCAGGATACGGATCTGGGCACAGTGACCACGCAGCTCGAAGCGCTGGTGAAGAAGTATCGCGCGCAGCTTCCGGCGGGCAGCACGATCTCGGTGCGCGGTCAGGCGGCAAGCATGAAGGAAGGCTTCGCCAGCTTGAGCCTGGGACTCTCTATCGCAGCGCTGCTCGTCTACGCGCTGATGGTCATCAACTTTCAGTCATGGTCGATTCCGTTCATCATCCTGATGGCGCTGCCGGGCGCGGGGATTGGCATTGTGCTGTCGCTGTTTGCGACCAGTACGACGTTTAGCATTCCCTCGCTGATGGGCGCGGTGATGAGCATTGGTGTGGCGACGGCGAACTCGATCCTGGTGGTGACGTTCGCCAACGAACAGAGACAGTCTGGAATGAGCGCGCGACAAGCTGCGCTGGAAGCGGGACGGGTTCGGCTGCGTCCGGTCATGATGACCGCGCTGGCGATGCTCATCGGAATGATGCCGATGTCGCTGGGGCTGGGCGAAGGCGGAGAGCAGAACGCAGCGCTCGGTCGCGCAGTCATCGGCGGACTGCTGGGAGCCACGCTGGCCACGCTGCTGTTTGTGCCGGTGGTCTACAGCTTGGTTGCTGCACGCACCGATGACAGTGAGCCCGATCCCGATTTGATGGAACCGTCTGTCGGCCTTGCCAGCGCGCAAGCCGCCGTCCTGGAGGCACAATGACAAGCGTTCAATGGAAAGCACTCGGCATCGTCAGCCTGACCCTGGGAACCGCACTGACCGCAGGCGTCTTGCCTCGGCTCAAGCAGCGATCCGCACTGGCGGAACAGCAGCAGCTTGTCAAGCAACCGACTCGAGTCCGGGTGGCGAAGGTCCGCGCGGGTGATCCGACTGTCTCTGTGACGCTACCGGGCAATGCGGTGCCGTTCCGAAGCTCGCTTTTGTATGCGAAGTCGACCGGCTTTGTGGCGCAGAACCTGGTGGATGTCGGGACGCGGGTAAAGGCCGGTCAGGTGCTGTCCGAGATCGATGCGCCAGAGACCACCGAAGAGCTGCGTCTGGCCGAAGCACGCCTCACCGAAGCCCGCGCCAACGTCGGGCTGGTGGAAGGAACCGCCGCGCGAACCCGTCAGCTTCTCACAGCCGGGGTTGCGTCGCAGCAGCAAGTGGACGATACGCACGCGCTCGCGAACTCGGCACTGGCCACGGTGGCCACCCGACAAGCAGAGCTTCAGCGGCTGCGGGTGCTGCGCGGCTATCAGCGAATCTTGGCGCCGTTTGATGGCCTGATTACCCGTCGCGGAACCGATCCCGGTGCGCTGGTCGGAGCCGCAAGCGCAGGTGGCGTGGCGCTGTTTGAAGTCGCCGATACCGCCAAGCTGCGGGTGTTTGTCGAAGTGCCCGATGCGTATGCAGCGGAGATCAAGCCGGGCCTTTTGGCGCAGGTCTTTTCGCCCCGAAATCCGAGTCAGACCGTGGCGGGAGCGGTGGCGCTGACCAGCGGAGTGCTGGAGCAAGCGTCGCGAACCCTGCGCGCCGAAGTCCACATTCCAGGGGACGGCGCGGTGCTGCCCGGTTCGTTTGTCTACGTTCGCTTGCAGATTCCCGGTCAGAAGCATCCTGTGGCACCAGCCAACGCGCTGATCGTACGAAAGGAAGGCACGCTGGTGGCCAAGGTCGATCACGGCAAGGTGACGCTGACGCGCGTGACGCTCGGTCGTGACTTCGGCAAAGAGCTGGAAGTGCTCGACGGCATCAAGATCGGAGAAGAGCTGATCGTGAATCCATCTGACGAGCTAGAAACCGGTCACGCAGTCGACGTGCTGCCGCAAGCATCCGAAGCGAAGCTGTAGCCCGGGCGCGCCACCAGCTTGTCACAACGTAGCGCTTGACCTGTCGGCAAGCGCGGTCGTAGCGTTCGGGTTGTGTAGTTAACGTCCGTATCCAACTGGCACTGGAGGCGTTTGCATGCGCAAGACCGTCACGACCGCAGTCTTTTCGGCAGCTCTGCTGGGTCTGGGTTCGCTCAGCGCGTATGGATCTCCCACGGGCGCAAGTCTCACCACGGTGAAGACCTATGCGACGGGGGAAAGTCCAGAATCGATCGCCATTGATCGATTCGGAAACTCGTTCATTTCGGTGGGAAACACCATCCGCAAGCGAACGTACACCGGCACAGAGAGCACGTTCATGACGCTGCCGATCTCTGCGTTTGTGCTGGGTGTCAAGGTCGGCCCGGACGGCTGCATCTACAACGCCAGCACCAGCCTGGACCCGACGATTCCGGGTGCGTTTGTGTGGAAGACCTGCACGGCGGGCGCTCCGACCAAGTACGCAACGCTCGATGCGAGCGGTGGTCCAAACGACCTGGTGTTCGATGATGCTGGCAACCTGTTTGTCACCGATGCGTTCCTCGGTCGCGTCTACAAGATCACGCCCAGCAAGACGGTGAGCGTGTGGCTGTCGCATCCTCTGCTCAATGGGAATGCGGCGGCTCCGTACCTGCTGTTTCACGCGGTGGGTGTCGATGGCATCGCGTTTGACGAAGGCAAGCACAACCTGTACCTGGGAAACCTGGACTACGGACGGCTTCTCCGGGTGCCGGTCGAGTGTGATGGCAGCGCGGGAACTCCGGTGGTGGTGGCCACCGATACGCGGCTGCAAGGAATTGACGGCATCGCGCTGGATGAAGAAGGAACCCTCTTCGCTGCCATCAATGGTCAAGACGGTCTGGTATCGATCAGCCCGACGGGCACCATCACCACGCTGTTTACAGGAGCGCCGCTTGATGGTCCTGCCAGCGTGGCGTTCGGAACGCGCATCGGAGATCGCAAGACGCTCTACCTGGTAAACGGTTCGTTTATGCGGTCGTTTGGGCTCAAGCCCGGCACCCCGAATCCGACGCTGCAATCGACCACAACGTGTGAGCCTGGCCTGCCGCTGCCGTAACGACCTTCGCCCGCCCGCCGTCCACGCATCCTGTCCCCCGCAGCGCTCGACCCTGCGCCAAGCTGTGGTATGAGCGCTGCTGGTGATGTCCACGATGAGCACGCACGAACAAGACCCAGCGACCCTGCGGATTGGCCTTCTGTCGATCAGCGACCGCGCCTCGCAGGGAGTGTACGAAGACAAAGGAATCCCGGCGCTGCGCGAGTGGTTTGCGGCGGCGCTGACTTCTCCCTGGCAGCTGGAGACGCGCCTGATTCCCGATGACCAGGCGACGATTGAACGCACGCTGATCGAGCTGGTGGATGAAGCGGGCTGTCACTTGGTGCTGACGACGGGCGGAACGGGTCCGGCCCCGCGCGATGTGACGCCGGAAGCCGTCCGCGAAATCGCCATTCGCAGCGAATACACCGACGGCCGCGACATGCCGCGCCTCCTCGTTCGCTCGGTGGAATTCGAAGGCCCCTTCTACGATTCCTGGCCCCCGGCCACGCATCGCAATATCTTCAACGCCCCCACCACCCGCGAAGTCATCCGGAACTTCGCCTCGCGCGCCTGGCGCCGTCCCATCACCGCGACTGAGGAAGCTTCGCTCTTCGAAACATACCGCAAGTCTTCGAGATCGGAAGAGCACACGTCTGAACT
>ERZ650309.871-NODE-871-length-14405-cov-6.952544_pt1 | contig 14405 bp, 17 predicted proteins | sample MGYA00376245_ERZ650309 | MGnify/ENA primary metagenome ERZ650309 (study PRJEB26733, sample SAMN07839294) | wastewater metagenome | biome: urban; feature: wastewater treatment plant; material: waste water | place: USA: North Carolina | collected 2016-04-26 ...
CCGCGCCAGTGCTAGCTTTTCGTACCGTCACTTATTGCACTGAAAACGAGGAGACCCCGGTACACCTCAGACAACGCGTCCACCATCATCAGCACCAGCGGGTTGTGCGTCGCTTGCGCGATGAGCCGGTAGAACTCGATCACCGACTGCGTGTTGCGCGAGGCGCGCCCCAGTCGGAACAGATCCGCATGCAGGTCGATGTCGCGCTGGATCGTGTCGAACTCCTCGTTGGTCGCGCGCGGGCAGGCGAGGCGGATCGCCACGCAGATGATCTCGGTGCGCGCCTCCATCACGTTCTCCAGCGACGCCTGCGCGAGCGACACCATGTCCTGCACCGTCTGCGCAAGACCGCCGCTGCCGCCATTCCTGATGAAGAAGCCGCCCTGGATGCCCTTGCGCGCTTCCACCACGCCCGAGACCTCCAGGCTGCGCAATGCGTCGCGTGCTGCCGCGCGTCCGATGCCGAAGCGCTCGGCCAGTTCGCGCTCGCCGGGGAGCTGGTCGCCCGGCTTCAGCTCGCCGCTCATCAACTGTTCGCGAATGCGGTCGCACACGGCCTCGAAGCCACGCCGGGTGCGCACAGGTTGGAAGAGCGATTCGTTGGTCATGAAAGATCCTTTTGAGGGTTCGGCAGTATTGCATATTCATTGGTTGAACTATAAGATGATTCGCCATGGACTTGGACCTCACCCCCGAACAGCGCGCCTTCCGTGACGAGGTGCGCACCTTCATCCGCGAAAAGCTGCCCTCAGAGATCCGCGAACGCCTGCGTGCCGGCCATCCGCCGCGCAAGCAGGACACAGTGGCCTGGCAGCGCATCCTCAACGAGCGTGGCTGGGCCGCGCCGCACTGGCCCAAGCGCTACGGCGGCGCCGACCTCGGCCCGATGGAACGCCTGATCCTGCTCGACGAAGCCTATCGCGCCCCCGCCCCGCTGCCGCAGGCGTTCAACGTCGGCATGCTCGGCCCGGTGCTGATGAAGTTCGGCACGCCTGCACAGTGCGACCACTTCCTGCCGCGCCTCGCGAATCTCGATATCTGGTTCTGCCAGGGCTTCTCGGAGCCCGGCTCCGGCTCCGACCTCGCGTCGCTTCGCACTGCCGCACGCCGCGAGGGCGATCACTACATCGTCAACGGCCAGAAGATCTGGACCACCACTGCGCACCTCGCCGACTGGGTGTTCGCCCTCGTGCGCACCGATACCGAGGCGCGCAAGCAGGAAGGCATTTCTTTCCTGCTGATCGACCTGCGCACCCCCGGCATCACGATCCGGCCGATCCACTCCATCGACGGCGAGCACCATCTCAACGAAGTCTTCTTCGACGAGGTGCGCGTGCCCGTTGGCAACCTGGTCGGCCAGGAGAACAAGGGCTGGGATTGCGCGAAGTTCCTGCTGTCGAACGAACGCACGGGCATCGCCAACGTCGGCCTGTGCCGCGAGCGGCTCGACTACGCGCGCGAACTCGCCGGACGCTACACACAGGCCGGCAAGCCGCTGCTCGACGACCCCAAGCTGCGCGCAGACATCGCCATGCTGGAGGCCGAGACGCGCGCGCTGGAGATCACCAACTGGCGCTTCCTGCTCACCGACAGCGAGCAGAAGCGCCTGCCGGCCTTCGCGTCGGTACTCAAGCTCAAGGGCACCGAGTTGCAGCAGGAGATCAACGCGCTTCTCGCACGCATCGTCGGCCCGGGCGGTCTGGAGCGCCGCTCCGCCGACGAAGTCACGCACGGTCCGATTGCGCCGCGCTATTTCTATTCGCGCGCAGCGTCGATCTACGGCGGCACGACCGAAGTGCAGAAGGACATCCTGGCCAAGGCCATCGTCGGATAAGGCAAACATGAATTTCGAACTGAATGAGGATCAGGCGGCGCTCGCGGAGAGCCTTTCCCGCCTGCTGGCCGATCGCTATGGATTCGAGAAGCGCCGTGCGCTCACCGCCTCCGGCGCAGCGCATGACGAAAAGACCTGGGCTGGATTGGCCGAGCTGGGCCTGACAGCGTTGCCAGTGCCAGAAGCACTCGGCGGCTTCGGTGGCGGTGCGCGCGACCTGCTGCCCGCGATGCAGGCCTTCGGCCGCTCGCTCTCGATGGAGCCGTTCCTGGCGAGCGCGGTGCTCGCAGGCACCGCCCTGCGCCTCGGCGCCGACGAGGCGATGCAGACACGACTGCTGCCCGGCATGGCCAGCGGCGAGATCGTGTCGGCCTGGGCGCATGACGAACCCGCCGGCCGTCACGCGCCGCTGTGGGTGGAGACGCGTGCCGAACGCAAGGACGGCGGCTGGAAGCTCGACGGCATCAAGTCCAACGTGCCCGCCGGAGGTCTGGCGCGGTACTTCGTCGTGAGCGCGCGCATCGCCGGTGCACCGGCTGACGCGAACGGGTGCGCGCTGTTCCTCGTGGACGCCAAGGACGCAGGCGTCGCGCTGCGCGAGTTCCGCCTGGTCGATGACACAGCAGCAGGCGAGCTGGTGCTGACGCAAGCAGCGGCGCAGCCGTTGGCCAACCCCGAAGATTCGACTCGCACGCGTCTCGCCATCCAAGGCACCGTGGCCGCTGGCATCGCCGCCGTGTGCGCCGACATGAGCGGCGCCGCCCAGGCCGCCTTCGATCTCGCGATGGACTACCTGCGCACACGCAAGCAGTTCGGCCGCCTGATCGGCGAGAACCAGGCGCTGCGCCATCGCGCGTCCGAGATGCTGGTCAGCCTCGAGATGGCGCGCAGCATGGCCATGGCCGCCGCTGTTGCGGCAGACGATGCCAGCGCGGAAGACAGTGCCCCCGACCTGCATCGCGCGAAGCTCTCCGTCGCCCGCAACGCACGCAACGTGGCGCTCGGCGCGATCCAGCTTCACGGCGGCATCGGCATGACAGAGGAATACGCCGTCGGGCACTACCTGCGGCGCATCCACGTGCTCGACCAGATGTTCGGCGACGCCGACGCCCATGCCGCGCGTCTCGCGGCTGCCCTTCTTTGAGACCTACACCGATGAGCATCACCCCCATGATCTACCTCGACGGCCGCGGCGTGACGCGCGACGAGGTGCTGCGCGTGGCGCAGCAGGCAGCCACGGGCTTCGAGCAACTCGGCGTGAGCGAAGGCGACACCGTCGCCCTGCTGCTGCGCAACGACTTCGCCTTCTTCGAAGTACAGCAGGCCGCCGCCGCGGTCGGCGCCTATGGCGTGCCGCTCAACTGGCACGGCCGCACGGAAGAAGTGATCTACGTGCTCGAAGACGCGAAGCCGAAGGTGCTGGTCGCGCATGCCGACCTTCTCGCCCCGATCCGCGCGCTCGTGCCCGCGGGCATCCGCGTCTTCGTGGTGCCGACGCCGCCGGAAATCCAGCAGCGCTACGGCGTCTCGACCGAACTCGCACGGCCCTTACCGGGCGACACGGTTTGGCGCGAATGGGCCGAGCGCTTCGAGCCGCTGCAGGCGCCGCCGCGCCGCGCCCGCGCGACCATGATCTACACCTCCGGCACCACCGGCCATCCCAAGGGCGTGAAGCGCCAGCCCGCCACGCCCGAGGAAAGCAAGGCCTATGTCGAGTTGTTCGCCAGCGTGTATGGGCTCAAGCCCGGCGTGCGTGCGCTGGTGTGCGGCCCGCTCTACCACGCGTCGCCCAACGGGTACGGCCGTCAGGCGCTGATGACGGCGGACGTGCTGGTGCTGCAGTCCAAGTTCGATCCGGAAGAGACGCTGGCGCTGATCGAGAAGCACCGCATCGACAACGCGGTGATGGTGCCCACGATGTTCGTGCGCATGCTCAAGCTGCCGCCGGAGGTGCGCAACCGCTACGACGTGCGCTCGCTGCGATGGGTGACGCACACCGGCGCGCCGTGTCCGCGCGAGGTGAAGAAGGATCTGATGGATTGGTGGGGTCCCGTGGTCTACGAGACCTACGGCGGCACTGAAGTCGGTACCGCCACGCTCGCCACGCCGCAGGACTGGCTGGAGCATCCCGGTTGCGTCGGCATGCCCACGCCCGGCACGCGCATGGCCTTCTATGACGAGGAGGGAAATCGCCTGCCCGAAGGCGAGATCGGCGAGATCTTTGCTCGCGTGCCAGCGTATCCCGACTTCACTTATCTCAACCACGAAGAGAAGCGAAAGAGCGTGGAGCGCGACGGCCTCATCAGCCTGGGCGACGTGGGCTACATGAAGGAAGGCCGGCTCTATCTCTGTGACCGCCGTTCGGACATGGTGATCTTCGGCGGCACCAACATCTATCCGGCCGAGATAGAGATGGTGCTGACCCAGTGCCCTGGCGTGAAGGACTGCGCCGTGTTCGGCATTCCCGACGACGACTTCGGCGAATCGCTCGCTGCCGCTGTCGAACGCATGCCCGAGTCGCAAGTCACGCCGGAGGAGATCCGGTCCTATCTTCTCGAACGTCTCGCGAAGTTCAAGGTGCCCAAGCGGATCGACTTCCACGAATCGCTGCCGCGCGAGGACAGCGGCAAGATCTTCAAGCGCCGCTTGCGCGACCCGTTCTGGCAGAACGCCGGGCGCAAGATTTGAGGGGCGGCGCATGGGCAAGTGGCTGCAATCCAATGAACACCTCACCTTCGAGGTGCGAGAGCGCGTCGCGCGCATCACCCTCAACCGGCCGGACCGGCGCAATGCGCTGTCGTGGGAGATGCTCTCCGAGCTGCGCGCAGCGCTGCTGGAGGCCGACGACCTGCGGAGCGTGAGCGTGATCGTGCTCGGAGGCGCAGGCCCCGATTTCTGCGCGGGCTACGACATGAAGTCGGCCTACGCGCGCTACGCCGCCGAAGGCGATGCCGCGCTCGCACCCTCAGCGCGCCATCGAAGGCACCGATCTCGCGGCGGATCAACGCATCGAGCGCGCTCGTCTGCGCCGCGTCGAGCGCACTTGCTGTCGTGAATGTTGCGGTGGATGAATTTTTCAGTTTGTCGTTTAATCTATGGTTGAACCAATGATTTCGACGAATCGTATGGCAGCCAGATCCATCACACAAGGAGACATCGCAATGAAGTTCACTCGACGCCAGACGCTTGCTGCAGCCCTGGGCTCGCTCGGTGCGGGCGTTCTGCCGCGCGCGCAGGCGCAGACGCAGCCCTTCCCTTCACAGGTCATCAAGTTCGTGATTCCTACGCCGGCGGGCGGGGACCACGACACCATGATGCGGATCATTGGCCAGAAGCTGACCGACGCCTGGGGCCAGCCCTGCATCGTCGAATCCAGGTCCGGTGCGAGCGGCGCCATCGCCGCAGCCACGGTGTCGCAGGCGCCGGCGGACGGATACACCGTGCTGATCGGCTACAGCGCGCTTCTCAGCAACACGGTGCTGATGCCGAAGCCGGGCTATCGGCTCGAAGACCTGCAGCCGGTCGGAATGCTGGCTCTCACGCCGATCGCGTTCGGCGTTCGCGAGAGCCTGCCGGCCTCGACGCTCAAGCAATACGTGGCGCTCGCCAAGACACGGCCCGGCAAGCTCTCCTATGGCTCCTATGGTCCAGGCTCGGGTGGTCACTTCGTCGGCGAGCTGTTCAACATGGCAGCCGGCATCGACACCGTGCACGTGCCGTACAAGGGCCAGCCGCCCGCGTTGCAGGACCTCATTGGCGGACGGATCGACGCGGCAGTGGCGTCGCTCGGCAACGTGAACCGCTACCCCGGCAAGATCAAGCCTCTTGCCGTTGCCAGCGCCACGCGCTTTCCTTCGTATCCCGACGTGCCGACCTTCGCCGAACTCGGCTATCCGGAGGTCGACATGCCGGGCTGGGGCGCCGCCTTCGTGCCGGCCAAGACACCGAAGGCGATCGTGGACAAGCTCAACACGGAGATGGGCCGCATCCTCGTGATGCCGGATGTGCGCGCGAAGCTGCTTGAGCTCGGCTTCGAGCCGGCACCGTGGAGCCCTGACAAGACGCGGCGCTTCATGAAGGACCAGCTTGCGCTCACGCAGAAGCTGATCGATGCCGGGCGCGTAAAGCTCTAGTCCTCAGCGCCTGACCAGCAGGCGCGCGATCAATCGTTCGCGCGCTTGCTGATCGAGACCGAAAGGTCCTTCCAGGTAAGCATGCATCGAGCCCCAGCGCTTGTCGATTTCATCGAATGCGCATTGCAGATAGTCGGCGTGCACCGTGGCTCGCAGTGCCCAGTCGGCGGAAACACCCTGCATGGACCAGCGACCGTTGCTCGCCATAAAGTCGTCGAGCACAGTTTCGCGCGGCACGCCGAGCGCAAGCAGCAGCAACGCCAAAGCCCAGCCGGTGCGATCCTTTCCGGCGGTGCAGTGAACCACCAACGGGAGCGGCGTCGCCTCATCGGCGACCAGCCGCAGGAGCGAGGCGAAGACAGGCGTGTGTTCGTTCACGAAGCGCCGATAGACTTCGAACATGATGGCGGCCAGCGCGGACTTGTCGGGTCCACCCGCCTCACGCAGTTCGCGCAGCGCGCCCATCGCGCGCGGCTCGATCGGCAGATGCGGCTCGCGGATGCCGAATTGCGCCAGGCGCGACGGCGCACGGGTCCGCGCGTCCGCGTCCCGCAGATCGATCACCGACTACAGTCCAATGGCGCGCAGCGCATCCAGTTCGTCGTCCGAGACCGAACCGAAGTGACTGGAACGCCAGAGTCGACCGGGTGCAATGACATGGCCCGACGCGGTGGCGATGCCACCCAGGTCGCGCAGGTTCGGCACGCCGGCGGCGACCAGCCCAGTCATCGAGCCCCCAGGACAGCGCGTCCGTTGGCCAGCACCTGGACGCCGCGCTCCTTCACGCTGGCACGGAAGGCGATCTCCTCCGAGCCCAGTCGCCAGCAATCAAGCACCAGCGTTTCTCCGGGATAGACCGGCGAAGTCAACCGCGCGCGGATCGACTTCATGCGCGACGCATCGTGCCCGCAGAACTTCGCCAGGATGCCGCGGCATGCGTTGCCATAGGTTGCGAGGCCATGCAGGATCGGTCGGGGAAATCCGGCCTTGGCAGCAACTGCAGGATCGATGTGCAGCGGATTGATGTCGCCCGAGAGACGGTACAGCACGGCGGCATCCGCGCGGGTCGGCATTTCGATCGTCACCTCCGGCGCCGCATCGGGTGTCGCAGGCGCAGCAGGCACAGGCTCGTCCCCACCGCCGTTCTTCGAGAACCCACCATCGCCGCGCAAGAAGGCCACCATCTCCGCGGTGGCGACCGGCCGTCCGCTCGCTTCGTCGGTGAGGGTCTTCTCCACATGCATCGTCGCGCCCTTGCCCTCGCCCTTGTCGACGATGCGGGTGACGCGGCTCTGGCCGATCAGCGTGCCGGCTGCGGGCAACGGCGAATGGATCGTCACGCCCTGTTCGCCGTGCACGAGCTTCAGGTAGTCGATGCCGAGTTCCTTGCGATCACGCATCCAGAAGCCAGGCGATGCCAGGACCGCTGCCATCGTCGGTACGGCCTGGAGTTCCTTTTCGTAGACGAAGCGCAGCTCTTCCAACACCAGCGGATCGGCGGCGAAACCGACGCCGAGGGCATAGAGGATGGTGTCGCGCTCGGTATAGGTGTGGCGCACCGGATCGGAACGCCAGGCCTTCGTCTTCTCGTAGTCGATCATGCTTTCAATCCTTGTTCGGCCAGCAGAACTGCGCCGGCTCCTTGGCAGCGAAGCGGCGGATCGCTTCGCGGAAGTACGCACTGGACAAGGCAATCGCCTGCGATGACGCTTCCATGTCCAGCATCGTCTCCAGATCGCTCTGCAAGGTCGCGGCCAGCGCGCGCTTGGAGAGGCTGAATGCCGTCGGCGATGCACCCGCGAGACTGCGGGCCAGTTCCATTGCGCGCGGCATCAGGGCCTCCGGCGCGAGAGCCTCCAGCGCGATGTTCATGCGCACCGCCTCGTCGGCACCGAACTCGCGGGCCGAATAGATCAGTTCCTTGGCACGCTGCAACCCCACCACACGTGGCAACTGGTACCAGGCACCTACATCGGGCACGAGGCCGATGCGATGGAACACCATGGCTAGGCGCGCGCGCGTGCTCACCAGAACGATGTCGGCATAGAGCGCCATGCTGAGGCCCGCGCCAAAAGCGACGCCGTCGACTGCGGCGATCAACGGCTTGTCCAGCGACGCCAGCGCGCGAGCCAGTTCGGCATAGCGCGCCATGCCCGCGCGGCGCTGCTCGACCGTCCGCGAGGCGCCATCGGCCATGCCCTTGACGTCGCCGCCCGCGCAGAAGTCGCCGCCCGCACCCGCCAACACCACGGCGCGGATGTCGTCGGCGGCACGCAGCCCACGCAAGGCTGCGACGAGCGCGTCGGTGGTCGGGATATCGATCGCGTTCTTTGCCGATGGCCGGTTCAGCGTGAGGACGGCCACGCCGTCCGCGCGCTCGAAGAGGACGCTGTCGCCCGTCATGTCAGAGGCTGATGTGGAAGCCGCCGTTCACACCCAGATGCTGGCCCGTGATGTAACTCGATCCATCCGACAGAAGGAAGCAGACGCTCTTCACCACCTCGCCCGGCGTGGACCAGCGACCCAACGGAATCTGAGCGAGCATCCCGTCGCGGAACTTCTCGCCGCGCACGACTTCGGTCATCGGCGTTTCGACCACGCCGAAGCAGATCGAGTTGGTGCGGATGTTGTAGCGACCCCATTCGCGTGCGGCGGTCATCGTCATGCCCAGCATGCCGGCCTTGGCTGCTGCGTAGTTGATCTGGCCGATCGAGCCCCTGCGCCCGGCCTCGGACGAGATGTTGACGATCGAGCCGCCCGTCCTTTCGCCGCCCTTGGACCGCTCGACCATGTGACGGCCGGTGGCACGCATCCAGTAGAAAGAACCGGTGAGGTGCACGTCGATCACCTCCTGCCATTGCTGGTCGGTCATCTTGTCGATCATTGCGGGGCGGATGATGCCGGCGTTGTTCACGAGGCCGTGCACAGCGCCGAACTTGGCAACCGCTTCGGTAACCGCACGATCGGCCACAGCCGGGTCGGCCACGCTGCCTTGCACTGCAAGCACGCGCGCCTGCGGCAGCGGGGAGACCGCGGCGTCGAGCGTCTGACCGTTGAGGTCGACGGCCACCACGTTGGCGCCGAGTTCGATGGCCAGTTCCACAATGCCCTTGCCGATGCCTTGGCCGGCCCCGGTGACGACGATGGTGCGCCCTTGCAGGCTGACGATGGGATCCACTTTGATGCTCCTTGTTTGCTTGTTCGATGGTTGAACCAATGATATCCTACTCGCGAACAGTGGCTGGAGCAAACACATGACCATCAAACGCAAGGCCTGCATCGCAGGCGCCTATGAACACCCGACCCGCAAGGCCCCCGACAAGACAGTGGCGCAACTGCACGCTGAATGCGCGCGCGGCGCGCTGGCGGATGCCGGACTCACCCTACAGGACGTCGACGGCTACTTCTGCGCTGGCGATGCGCCCGGCCTGGGTGCCAACAACATGGCCGACTATCTGGGCCTGACCAAGCTGCGCCATATAGACACCACCGACACCGGCGGTTCGGCCTACCTGATCCACGTGTCGCACGCGGCGCAGGCGATCGCCGCCGGCAAGTGCGATGTCGCGCTGGTGACCCTCGCGGGTCGTCCGCGCAGCGAAGGATCGAGCGGCGTCGCGCCCCGGCTCGTCACGGCCAACACGCCGGACGTGCCCTGGGAGATGCCCTACAGCCCCGTCATCGTGAACATGTACGCGCTGGCTGCCGCGCGCCACATGCACGAGTACGGCACCACCAGCGAGCAACTCGCGTGGATCAAGGTGGCAGCCGCTGCGCATGCGCAGCACAACCCGAACGCGATGCTGCGCGAACCGGTGACGGTGGAAGAAGTGCTGGCCTCCCCGATGATTTCCGATCCACTGCACAAGCTGGACTGCTGCGTGGTGAGCGACGGCGGCGGCGCGCTGGTGGTGGTGCGGCCCGAGATCGCCGCGCGCCTGAAGCGCCCGGTGGTCAACATCCTCGGCGCGGGCGAAACCATCAAGGGTCAGCTCGGCGGCCACGTCGACCTGACCTGGTCCGGCGCAGCGATCTCCGGGCCGATCGCGTTCAAGGAAGCGGGCGTGAGCCCGGCCGACATCCAGTACGCATCGATCTACGACAGCTTCACCATCACCGTGCTGATGCAGCTGGAAGACCTCGGCTTCTGCAAGAAGGGTGAAGGCGGTCGCTTCGTGGCCGACGGCAACCTGATCTCGGGCGTCGGCACGCTGCCTTTCAATACCGACGGTGGCGGGCTGTGCAACAACCATCCGGCCAATCGCGGCGGCATCACGAAGGTGATCGAGGCCGTGCGCCAGTTGCGCGGCGAAGCACACCCGAAGGTCCAGGTGCCCGACTGCACCCTGGCTCTCGCCCAAGGCACCGGCGGCCTGCTCGGCTCGCGCCACGGCAGCGCCACCCTGATCATGGAAAGGCAATAAGCGATGACCACTCCCTACACCGAGCGCCCACTGGCACCCGTGACCGTCGACGCCGCCACCGAGCACTTCTGGACGCAGGCCAAGGAAGGCCTTCTTTGCACGCGGCGCTGCACCAGTTGCGGCGAGGTCCACTGGTATCCGCGCGCGCTCTGCCCCTTCTGCATGGGCGACACCGAGTGGTGCAGCCTCTCGGGACTGGGCACGATCTACAGCGTGAGCGTGACGCGACGCGCCGGGCCCATTGCCTACGCGATCGCCTACGTCGCGCTCGATGAAGGCATCACCCTGCTCACCAACATCGTCGACTGCGATTTCGATGACCTGAAGATCGGGCAACGCGTCGAGGTGACCTTCAAGCCGGCAGAGGGCGGCGCGATGGTCCCGATGTTCAAGCCGGCCTGAGCCCAGTGCAGATGGAGACGCTCGATTTCTCTGTGGAGAACGCGGTCGGCTGGATTCGCCTCACCCGGCCGGAGATCCACAACCCGCTGGACGTGCCGCTGCGCACCGACCTCATGACGGTGCTGGAGCAAGTGCGCAACGACCCTGCGGTGCGCGTACTCGTCCTCAACGGCGGCGCGGGCGCCTTCTGCGCCGGGGGCAACCTCCACGCGCTGCAGGAGCATGCGAATGCAGGGCCCGCCTACTGGCAACGGCGGATCAACGCCGGTCTTCGCCTCACCGACGATCTGCTGAACGTGGGCTGCCCCGTGATCGCCGCCATCGACGGTCCGGCGATCGGCGCCGGTTTCGCGCTGGCGCTCTCCGCGGACATGATCATCGCCAGCCCGCGCGCGAAATTCGCCATGGCCCACTTGCGGCTCGGACTCGTGCCGGACCTTGGCGCGCTCTATCTGCTGCCGCGTGTTGTGGGGCTCCAGCGTGCGAAGGAGCTGGTGTTCTCCACGCGCGATGTCAGCGCCGACGAGGCTCGCGAACTCGGCATCGTGATGGAGGTGCACGCCAGCGAAGCGCTCGAAGCACGTGCGCGCGACATGGCCGAACGCATGGCCCGGGCCGCGCCGACCGCAGTCGCGCTTTCCAAGGCAATGTTGAATGCCTCGCTCGATAGCGACAGACAGAGCGCCTTCGCGCTGGAAGCCGCCAGCCAGGCTGCCGCTTTCGCGGCGCCGGAACCGGCCGCGCAGGTTGAAGCAATTCTTGGAAAACAGCGTCCGGCCTTCAGCGGCCTGAAGTACGCGCGAGGCTGACGACCTCAGCCGAAGTGCGATACGAAGAAGGCCATGGCCTTCTCCGCTGCACGTCGCGCGCGTTCGCCTCCTGGCAGCGTGGCGTCGGCAATGACGGGCGTTTCCAACTCGATCTCCGCGTCCGGCGACAAGGCTTCCACAAGCCCTTTCAGATCGAGCCCCCCATCGCCCACGTACATGCGGCCCGACATCGCTTCGTCGAACAGGGTCGTTTCGGCCGCCCGCACGGCGGGCGCATCACAGAGTTGCGTGAGATGGATGCATCGGGCGTCGAGCGCACGCACGTCCGCGCCGCCGGCGCCCGAGCGCGCGAGATGGAGCGAGTCGATCAGCAGGCCCACGTTGCGCGCACCGCTGTCGGCAATCACGCGCTGCGCATCGGCAATCGTCTTGAGCGAGCTCATGGGCATGAACTCGAGCGCAATGCGCACGCCGGCATCGTCGGCCGCGCGCGCGTAGTCGCGCAGCAGTTCGGCCACGCGCGACGGATCAGGCTCGAAGCATCCCTGCGAGATCAGCGGCGCACCGACGCGGCGTGCGGCTTCGACGTTGGCGAGCAGGTGCGACAGGCTCGTCTTCTCCGACATGTAGTAGCCGGAGATGCTTGAGATGCGGATCGAGAGCGCCTCGGCTCGCGCGCGTATCCGTTCCAGGCCGTCACCCTCGGCATTCGGCTGCGGCCACGGATCACCGGGATTGCGACCGCTGACACGCAAGCCCACAGCGCCGAAGCCTGCTTCGGCTGCTGCCGAGAGCACATCCAGCGGCGCTGCATTGGCACCGAGAGAAAGAAAGCCCAGCGTGAGCGCGCGGACTTCGCGGCGACGTGGATTGCCGCTCATGCCGGCAACACCTCGCTGGCCTGCAGTTCGCGCAGGCGCTGCACCAGCGTCGCATCGGTCTTGAGCGCATCCGGCATCGGCTCCAGCGCCTTGCCCAGATCGACCAGCAATTGATAGCGGTCCATCCAGTCGTCGAAGAGCTGGAACTCTTCGGCGAGATGGGCCTGGGCCGCCGCGATGCTGTCGGGTCCGTCGCTCATGAGGCCGATTTAGGGGGCCGCCGGGGCGGGGTCCAGCGCCGTGATTCGAGGGCGGCGTGGTGCTTGCCGTAAGGGTAAACCACTAGGCCTAGCCCCCGTCCGGCGGCCGGGCGCGCCTTGGCGGAATAACAACCCTGGGTTGGTGTCGCGTCGCACCTCTGCACCTCTTGTGCGAGTGCAGTAACATATTGAATATAAAAGATAAAATAGGTCCGCGCTGGCCCTTTCGTCCGATCACGGCGTTTGTGTGTCGCAGGACGCGATTGGTTCTGGCCCCCGTCTCCGGCCCATGATCAGATACCCCCCGATCGATGACTTGCGGGGGCCCGAGCGACGTGACGCGCGCCACTTACAAGAACCTGATGCGCATCGGCGGGCAGCCTGTCCCGCTGAACGTGCGCATCAATCCGCGGGCGCGCCGCATCATCGTCAAGGTGCACCCCTCGACCGGCGCGGTCAGCGTCGTTGCGCCCTCGGCGCGCGCCGTGAACCCCGCGCTCGACTTCGCCAGATCCGAACGCGGCTGGATCGCCGAACGTCTCGCCCGCATTCCCCCGCCGGTGCCCTTCGCGCCCGGCGCGGTGCTGCCCTATCGGGGCGTCGATCATGTGATCCGCTGGTCGGGGTCGAAGCGCGGCCTCGTCGTGATCGATCAGGAGGCCTATCGCCCCACGATCCGCGTGTCGGGCGGTCTGGAGTTCCTCAACCGCCGCATCGAAGACTGGTTCAAGCGCCAGGCGCGCTTTCACCTGACGCGCAAGGTCGAGGCCTATGCCGAGGCGCTGGGCGTCAAGGTGCGCCGCCTCACCATCCGCGACGGCGCCAGCCGCTGGGGCTCGTGCTCGTCGAACGGCGCGCTGTCCTTCTCGTGGCGGCTCGTGATGGCGCCGCCCTTCGTGCTCGACTACCTCGCCGCACATGAGGTGTCCCATCTCGTCGAGATGAACCACTCGCCGCGTTTCTGGTCTGTGGTCGAGTCGCTCTACCCGGATCACGTCGCGGCCCGCCGGGCCCTGCGCCATGCCGCGGCGGACCTTCCCTCCCTCTGAAAACCAGGAACACACCATGCGTCTTCTGCACACCATGCTCCGCGTCGGCGATCTGCCGCGTTCCATCGCCTTTTACACCGAGGTGCTCGGCATGCGTCTGCTGCGCCGCACCGATTACCCCGAGGGCAAGTTCACGCTGGCCTTCGTCGGCTATCAGGACGAAAAGGACGGGGCGGTGCTGGAGCTGACCCACAACTGGGGCGTCGAGTCCTACGAGATCGGCACCGGTTATGGCCACGTGGCGCTGGAGGTGCCCGATGCCTACGCGGCCTGCGCGGCGATCAAGGCCCGCGGCGGCAAGGTCGTCCGCGAGGCCGGCCCGATGAAGGGCGGCACCACCGTGATCGCCTTCGTCGAGGACCCCGACGGCTACAAGGTCGAGCTCATCGAGCGCGACTGATCGCCGAACCTGTCCGAACAGCCAGCCGACCTGCCCCCAGGGCCAGGTCGGCTGTCGCCGTTCGACCGCCCCGCCCGCCCCCCTCGCCTGCGCGGCCCCATCCGGGCTAGCATCCCGGCCATGCCGACCCTCGCGCAGTACCTCGCCTGGCGCGTCGTCCTCGACGCCCCCGCCCTCGAGCTCGACCTCGCCGACGCCGGCCTTGAGCCGGCCGACCTCGAGGCCGCCGCCCCGCGCCTGCGCGCCGCCCTGGCCGCGATGCAGCGCCTCGAGGCCGGCGCGGTCGCCAACCCCGACGAGCAGCGCCAGGTC
>ERZ650309.872-NODE-872-length-14392-cov-4.686127_pt1 | contig 14392 bp, 12 predicted proteins | sample MGYA00376245_ERZ650309 | MGnify/ENA primary metagenome ERZ650309 (study PRJEB26733, sample SAMN07839294) | wastewater metagenome | biome: urban; feature: wastewater treatment plant; material: waste water | place: USA: North Carolina | collected 2016-04-26 ...
CCGTTGCTGCCGCTGGCGCAGTTGACCTTGCCGCTGGCCTTGGCGGTGGCGATGATGCCCGCCACGTCGGCCGCCGGCAGCGCCTGCGGATTGGTCACCAGCACGTTGGGCGTGACCACCACCAGCGACACCGGCGCGAAGTCCTTCACTGCGTCGTAGGGCATCTTCGGGTACAGCGCCGGATTCACCGCGTGGGTGGACAGCGCGCCCATGCCGATCGTGTAGCCGTCCGGCGCCGCTTTGGCAATCGCGTCCATGCCGATATTGCCGCCAGCGCCGGGCCGGTTATCGACGACCACCGGTTGCCCGAGCTGCTCGGCGAGCTTTTGCGCCAAGCCGCGCGAGGTGGCGTCCACTGAGCCGCCGGCGGGAAAGGGCACCACCAGACGGATCGGCTTTGCCGGCCAGGCTGCAACCGGCTGCGCGTTGATCGGTTGTACAACGGTGGCCAGCGCAAGCGGTATCGCTAGCATGGCAACAAAGCGGAGGCGTGGCCGCTGTGGCAGCGGGCGGGTGGCGGAAGAAAGCAGTCTGTTCATGGCCGGTTGGTCAGGTGGAGATGGCATCGGTCGTACATGATACGGAACGGGCATGTTGCTCGTCCGTGCAGTTTCGGTGCCGCTCAATCGGGTCCGGAATTGCGGGAACACCAGCACGTCAATTGTTGTCATACAAGCGCATAATCGCTGGCGTTTGAGGGGTTGCGCGAGCACGCGCGGGAATTCATGAAGAAAACGGTTTACGGCATTGTGGTGGCTGTGCTTGGCGCTGTACTGGGCGCCGGAGCGATGTTCCTTTTTGGTCTTGGCAAGCCGGCAACGCCAGCACCTGCGCCGCAAGCGGCCGCGCCGGCGCCCGCAGCGAAGTCGGGCGAGGGTGAAAAGAAGGCTGCCGACGGTGGCGCCAGCAAGGGCGCGGCGCCCGCAGGCGCCGCGGGTGGCGGTAGTGGCACGCCAGTGGAGCTCGGCAAGCCGGAAAAACTCAACTGGCCGAAGAGCGTGACGGCAGTGGGCAGCTTGCGCTCTGATGAATCGGTAATCGTGCGCGCCGAGCAGTCGGGCCGCATCACTGCGCTCAACTTCAAGGAAGGCCAGCCGGTGAAGGCGGGGCAGGTGCTGGTGCAACTGGACGATTCGCTGGCCCGCGCCGAGCTGGAGCAGGCGAAAGCCAACCAGAAGCTGGCCAAGGCGAAGTTCGACCGTGCTGTCGAACTGCAACAGAAGAACTTCATCTCGGGGCAGGCGCGTGACGAAGCCGAAAACGCACTGCGCGTGGCGGATGCCACGGTATCGCTGGCCGAGGCAAAGCTGACCAAACTGGTGATCAAGTCACCCTTCTCCGGCACCGTCGGGCTGCGCTCGGCGAGCGTCGGCGACTATGTGAAGGATGGGCAAGACATCGTCAATCTGGAGAAGACCGACCCGATCAAGGTGGACTTCAAGGTACCCGAGCTGTTCCAGTCCAAGATCAGTGTCGGGCAGGCGCTCTCGGTCTCGCTAGACGCCTTGCCGGGCAAGCCGTATTCCGGTCGCGTCTATGCGGTGAATCCGCAGCTTGATACTGCTGGCCGCGCAGTGGTGCTGCGGGCGCAGATGGACAACCACGGCGGTGCACTGAAGCCGGGCATGTTTGCCCGCGTGCGGCTGACGCTGGCCGACACTGGCGACACCGTGGTGGTGCCGGAGCAGTCGGTGGCGATGCAGGGCGAAGAGCAGATCATGTTCAAGGTGGTCGATGGCCGCGCCATGCGCACCAAGGTCGAAGTGGGCCAGCGCCGTGATGGCAAGGTGGAAATCGTCGAAGGCATCAGCGGCAGTGACACCATTGTCGTCGCCGGCTGGCAGCGCTTGCGTGATGGCGCCGCGGTGCGACCGGCGAGCGGTGGCAGTCCCGCTGCTGGCGGTGCCGATATGGCCAAGGCTGGTCAGGCGCCGAAGCCAGGTGCCGCGACGCCCGCACCATCGGCGGCGCCCGCCACGGAAAAAAAGAGTTAGCGGCTTTTTGTTGAAAGCACCATTTCACGCGGGCTGAAAGCGTATTCTTGTGAAAGTCGATAATCGGCTTTTTCGACTGCTCAGCCCTTGTCAAATGGTCGTTACGTCGAAAAGCTGATCGTTTTCTGATCGCCGGGTTACGGCGATCCGGCGCCCTCCGCCGCAAGTCCCTGGAGTCGAAATCATGAACTTCTTCGATCTCTGTATCAAACGTCCGGTGCTCGCCACGGTGCTCTCGCTGGTGGTGGTGCTGCTCGGCCTCATCGGCTATCAGCGCTTGTCGGTGCGCGAATACCCGAAGATCGACGAGCCCATCGTCAGCGTCAGCACCGGCTACAAAGGCGCCTCGCCCGAGGTGATCGAGTCGCAGATCACCAAGACGCTGGAGGATTCGCTGTCCGGCATCGAAGGCGTCAATCTGATCACCTCGAACTCGCGCTCGGAGCGCAGCGACATCACTGTCAGCTTCAAGATCACCAAGGACCCGGACGTCGCCGCCGCCGAAGTGCGCGACAAGGTCGCCCGCGTACGCGCGCGCCTGCCCGAGGCTGCCGATGAGCCGGTGATCGCCAAGGTCGAGGCCGATTCATTCCCCGTGATGTGGTTTGCGCTGACGTCGGAGACGCACAATTCACTGCAACTCTCGGACGCGGTGAACCGCATCATCAAACCACGCCTGCTGGTGTTGCCTGGCGCGGCGGATCTGCGCATCTTCGGTGAACGCAAGACCTCGATGCGCATCAACATCGAGCCGACCAAGCTCGCGGCCTACCGGCTGACTGTGGCTGATGTCGAGAGCGCGCTGCGTGCACAGAACGTGGAAATTCCGGCCGGTCGCATCGAAAGCCGCCTGCGTGAGTTCAACGTGCTGGCGCAGACCGATCTGCAGACGCCGGAGGAATTCGGCGCCATCGTCGTCGCCCAGTCCGGCGGCTATCCGATCCGCATCCGCGATGTGGCGAAGGTTGAGGTGGGTGCCGCCGAAGAGCGCGGCTTCCAGCGCTTCATGGGCAAGACGGCGGTGGGCTTCGGCATCATCCGGCAATCCACCGGCAACCCGCTTGAGTTGTCGAAGGCCGCGATCGCCGAGATCCCGCGCATTCAGGAGTCGCTGCCCAAGGGCATGAAGATCGAGCTGAACTACGACAGCTCCGTGTTCATCGCGCAGTCGATCAAGGCAGTGTTCTCGACCATCGGTGAAGCGGTGGTGCTGGTGGCCATCGTCATCTTCTTCTTCCTGCGCAGCCTGCGCGCCACCATCATTCCGCTGATCACCATTCCGGTGGCGCTGACCGGTGCGTTCTTCATCATGTACGCGTTCGGCTTCACCATCAACACGCTGACGCTGCTGGCGATGGTGCTCGCGGTCGGGCTGGTGGTGGACGACGCCATCGTGGTGCTGGAGAACATTCATCGCCACATCGAGAACGGCATGGGCCGTCTGCAGGCAGCGCTGATCGGCACCCGCGAGATCGGCTTCGCGGTGGTCGCCATGACACTGACGCTGGCGGCCGTGTTCGCACCGCTGGCCTTTGCAACGGGCCGTACCGGGCGGCTGTTCATCGAGTTCGCGCTGGCGCTCGCGGGCGCCGTGGTGGTGTCGGGTTTTGTGGCGCTGACCCTGTCGCCGATGATGTGCTCGATGTTGCTGACGCATCAGACGCGGCACTCGAAAATCTACAACTGGATCGAAGACGGCTTCAACGCATTCACCCGTGGCTACAAGCGGTTGCTCAACGTTGCGCTCGACAACCGCCTGATCGTGGTGCTGGTGGCGCTGATCGTTGCCGGCGCTGCCGGGCTGCTGTTCAAGATGACCAAGACGGAGCTGTCGCCGCTGGAAGATCGCGGCGTGATCTTCGGTTTCGTCTCGGCGCCGGAAGGCTCGACGTCCGACTATCTGATGAAGTATGTGCAGCAGATCGAAGGCATCTACAAGACGCTGCCAGAAACCAACGTCTACGGCGGCAACGGCGGCTTCCCGAACGTGGCGGACGGCACCGCGCTGCTGCGCCTGAAGGACTGGAACGACCGCAGCCGCTCGCAGGCCGATGTCGCCAAGGAACTGATGCCGAAGTTTCAGGGCATCGCTGGTGTCCAGGCTTTCCCTTCGCAACCTGGTTCACTCGGGCAGAGCCCGCGCGCCAAGCCGATTGAATTCGTCATCCTCGCCGCGGTGCCGTACGAGCAGATGCAGAGCTTCGTGCGCGCCATGCAGAACGAGATGCAGAAGAATCCCGGCTTCCAGAACATCGATACCGACCTGCGCATGAACACGCCGGAGCTGCGCGTTCGTGTCAATCGCGACAAGGTGCTCGACGTTGGCGCCAACGTGGACGTCGTTGGCCGCACGCTGGAGACCATGCTCGGTGGCCGTCTGGTGACCCGCTTCAAACAGGATGGCGAGCAGTACGACGTTATCGTGCAGGTCGCCCGCGACGGTCGTGACACGCCGGAGCGCATCAGCGAGATCAACGTGCGTAACCGGGCTGGCGACATGGTGCCGCTGTCCAATCTGGTCACCGTGCGCGAGGGTGTCAGCCCGCGCGGCATCGCCCACTTCCAGCGGGTGCGTGCGGCGACGGTCAACGCCAACCTCGCGCCGGGATTCACCCAGGGCGAGGCGCTGGCCTACATGAACGAAGCCGCCAGGCGCGTGCTGCCGACGACGGTGCAGACCGATCTGTCCGGTCAGGCGCGCGAATTCCGCGATTCGTCGAGCGACATTTACTTCGTGTTCCTGCTGGCACTGGGCTTCATCTATCTGGTGCTGGCGGCGCAGTTCGAGAGCTTTGTCGATCCTTTCATCATCATGCTCACGGTGCCGCTGTCGATGACCGGCGCCTTGCTGGCCCTGCAGTTGACCGGCAATACGCTGAATATCTATTCGCAGATCGGTCTGATCACGCTGGTGGGCCTTATCACCAAGCACGGCATCCTGCTGGTCGAATTCGCCAATCAGTTGCGCGATCAGGGCCGGGGCATCCGCGAGGCGGTGGTTGAAGCCTGTGAGCTGCGTCTGCGGCCCATCCTGATGACTACCGGCGCCATGGTGCTTGGTGCCATCCCGCTTGCCCGTGCCGTCGGCGCTGGCGCGGAAAGCCGGCAGGTGATTGGCTGGGTGATTGTCGGCGGGCTGCTGCTGGGCACCGTGCTCACGCTGTTTGTGGTGCCGACGGCGTACACTCTCTTCGCTCGACAACAGAGGGGCGAGCGCGCACGGGAGGTGGCAAGAGCGGAACAGCTCGCCCAGCAGCCCGCGCATGTGGCCGGGGAGTAGTCCACTGACGGAGCTGGCATGAGCGTAGGCGTATCGATCAAACAACTGGAGCCCACTCACGGCGGTATCTACCGCGCGTTGATGCTCCGGGGGTACAGTGAACACGACACAGCGTTCACCTCCACCTTCGAGGAGCGGGCCACCAAACCGATCGAATGGTGGTCAAAACGTCTCGCCGACCCGACCACGGCGACGCTGGGCGCATTCGACGCCGCCGATGCGCTGATCGGCACCGTACGTCTTGAGGCTTTCCAGCGCGTCCGCGAGCGTCACAAGGTCGCGTTGACGGCGATGTACGTGATGAAAGACTTCGCCAACGGTGGCATCGGTCGTCGCCTGGTCGATGAGGCGCTGGCGGCGGCGCGGCGCATGCATGGCATCGAGATCATCAACCTGACGGTGACGGCGGACAACCTTCCGGCGGTACGCCTGTATTCGCGACAGGGCTTCCAGAGCTTTGGCCGTGAAACCCGCGCGGTGAAGACGGCGGGCGCCTATCTCGACAAGCTGCACATGTGGCGGCCGGTCAGCGCCGACTACATTCCCTGATCGGTCGCACAGGTGGTGGCTGCCCGGGTTCGGGCAGCGCTCTGGCCAAACGCTAGGCCGAAAGCACCTTCCACAGCAGTTGCGCGAGCAGTGCCTGCTGGTCTTCCGTCAGCGCGTGATTGACACGCTGTTCCAGTGCCGTGCTGAGCGCGGACGGATACGGCAGCACTTCCAGCGATTTGTCGGTCAAGGCAAACTTTGACGGCCGCTCGCCCAACTCACGCACCCAGCCCCGCCCCGCCAACCGGTTCATCAGCACGGTTGTTTGTGACGGAGAACGGTAAACCCGTCTGGAAATCTGGGAAATGGTCGGCTCACCCAGCGTGAATATCGCCGCCAGCGCCTGCCATTCGAGCATGCTCAACTGATGTCGCCACAGCACGCTGTCGAGCGCAACAAAACAGGCGTGACCAAAGCGGGCCAACGCCGGGCTCAGCGCCTGATCTTCAGGTGCGGCATTCTTTTCAGTTTCACTCTTGCTGGTGCCGCGTGCACGCGGCGGACGCATCAGTGTTGGATCGCTGTCATCTGACATCATGCGGCCTTATATCACGGGCTCTGCAAACGGCGCCCGACTGGGCTTTGGCGATGAGACCGCCGGCTGCGGCGGCTACAGTGCAATGCTGCGACCACCATCGACATTGATCGTGTGGCCGGTCACAAAGTGCGCGTCACAGATCAGGTATTTCACCGCGTCCGCGATCTGCCCGACGCCACCTTCGCGACGGAGCGGCACCTGCGCCAGGATGCGCTCGCGCTCGGCTGACGCGATCTGGCCGTCGTCCGGCCACGCGATCGGCCCCGGCGCCACCGCGTTCACCCGCACCGCCGGGGCGAGATCGCGCGCCAGCGCATGGGTGAGCCCGCGCAGACCGGCCTTGGCGACGTTGTAGACGACATAGTCCGGCATCGGTCGCTCGGTGTGGATATCGGTGATGTTGACGATGCTGCCGCCACTGGCTTTCAGATGCGGCGCCGCCGCCTGCGCCAGAAACAGCGGCGCCCGCAGATTGCTGCCCATCAGCGCCTCCCAGTCCTGCATCGCGATGTCCCCTATCGGCGTCGCGTAGTAGGTGGAGGCATTGTTGACCAGTGCATCAAGCCGACCGAAATGTTCGACCACGTGGGCAACAAGCGGCGCCAGTGCCGCTACCTCAAGCAGCTCCGCCGCAACGGTCAGTGCCGAGTTGGGCCGTATGGCGTTCAGTTGATCGGCCAGCGCGGCGGCCTCCGGCTGCGATGCGCGATAATGAATCGCAACCCGCCAGCCCTCGCGGTGCAGGCGTTGCACAATGGCGGCACCCACGCGTCGGCTGCCCCCCGTCACCAGCACTACCGGTTCATTGCCCGTCACGATGGCTACGCCTCACCCTGCCCTGCATCCGGCCGAAGCCGGACTGCCACCACCTTCACCCGTCGCTGCCGAACACGGTGCGCGGGTGCTCGCCCATCTGCGTGCGCAAATCGCGCAGGCACCGGCAACGGGCAATGCAGAGCAGACAATTTCATTCGCCGATTTTATGCAGCAGGTGCTGTACGCGCCGGGCCTTGGTTACTACGCGGCGGGCGCCACCAAACTGGGCGGCGCGGGCGATTTCGTCACCGCACCCGAACTGTCATCCCTGTTCGGTGCCACCCTCGCCGACGCCTTCGCGCCGCTTGGTGACTGCGTCGTGATTGAGCTTGGTGCCGGCACCGGCAAGCTGGCGCGCGATTTTCTTGCAGCTGCGCCGTCGCAGACGTATCGCATTCTCGAAGTGAGCGCCGACCTGCGCGAGCGCCAACAGCAAACGCTCAGCGGCCTGCCTGTCACCTGGCTCGACGCGCTCCCCGAGCGCATTGACGGCCTCGTGCTCGCCAACGAAGTACTCGATGCAGTCCCCTGTGAGGTGGTGCGCTTTGCCGATGACCACTACCAGCAGGCTCGCGTTACGATGATTGACGATCACTTCGAATGGCGCTGGCAGCCGCTGCTGGACGGGCCGCTGCTGACGGCGGCCAAGCATCGCGTGCCGCCGGTCGAGGGTTATCAGAGCGAGATCAATCTCGAAGCAGAAGCCCTGGTCGCGACGCTGGCATCCCGGCTGGGCGATGGCGCGCTCTGCTTCATCGACTACGGCTTTCCGCGCCGCGAGTATTACCTCGCCGAGCGCCGCAGCGGCACGCTGGCGTGCCATTATCAGCAGCGGGTGCATTTTGACCCGCTGATCCTCGCCGGATTGCAGGACGTCACGGCGCATGTGGATTTCACCGCGATGGCAGAAGCGGCGGTGGACGCCGGCGCCAGCGTGATCTGCTACGCGACACAAGCGCAGTTCCTGTTGCACGGCGGATTGCTGAACCGCTTGCAGGGAGCGCAATTCGCCAGTGAGGCGGCACACGCCAATGCCCTCAACGCCGTGCAAAAACTGGTCTCACCCGCCGAAATGGGAGAGCTGTTCAAGGTGCTGGTCGTCGGCAAGGGCGAGGCCGTCGAACGGCTCGCCTCGCTGGCTGCCGTGGATCAATGCTTCCGGTTGTGAGTACCAGTTCGCGAAAGTAATTGACTATTCGTCGAAACCCGCATTTGCTCTGGGCTCTAACCTATTTTTCGCTCAAAGTCGACTATCCGTAAAATATCGATACAAGCCCAATTCCGATGCGGATTTCACCAAAAAGCTGCTACTTGCCGAGCAACACCCGCCGTAGCCACGCATGACGGTCTTTTTTGGCTTCATCGTTGAGCAATTCGTCTGCCTCGAACATCTGGCGTGACTTCGGCTGCGAGGCGGCGCGGTACAGGTCCACCTGCTCCAGCGTCTGCACCCATTCGTCGTTGCTGGCGAACTGGAAGTGCAGCTTCGCTGGTGCCGCAAACATGATCCACTTTTCCGGGTCGAGCGGCTCGATGGAATTCAGGTAGGCGCCCCAAGCCTCCTTGTCGAAGGTCTCACGGAATTTCTTTGCCTTCGCCTGCTCGGTGACCTGCAGCCAGCCGCTCGGCTTGCCCGGCGGGCTCATCAGCAGCGCCGCGTCAACCCGCTTGTCCACTGCGGTCAGCAGCGCGCCGGCCCAGGCGCCAAAGCGATGGCCGACCACGGCGACGCGGTCGATGTTGAATTCCGGCCGCGTCGCCGCCCAGTCCAGCGCGCGGCGAGCGTCGATCACTGCGTTGCGGATGACATCGGCGTCGCCGGCGTTGTTGTTGGCGCGATGTACGTAAGGCTGTTTGAACGGTAGTTCAACCAGCAGCGAAGCGATGCCCATCGTCGCCAGCGTTTCCGCCTCCTGCACAAACATGGCGCGCTTCACCTCGGCGCCCTCGCGATGCAGCCACAGCACCGTCGGGTGCTTCGCCTTGCCCGGCGGCGCAATGACCGTCATCTCCACTTCGCCACCGGTCGGGCGCGGCACTTTCCACTCGGTGATGGCGCAGCACTTCGGCTTCTGGAACACACCACCGGACAGCGCCGGAACATCGGTCGCCTTCGCGTAGTCGAAGATCACCGCCTGTGCGGCGGGCGCTTTCTCGGCGTTTGCCGTCATTGCGAAACTGGCTGTAACCAAAACGGCCGCAGCAACGAATAGCAGAGAATGGCGCATCACTGGTTGACGCATGTAAGGCTCTCCTTATGGGCGCGACTGATTGCCGGAAAGACAAGGATTGAACATGTTGATTCGTCGCCCCACCGATATTCTGCCTTCGGAAATCACTTCCGGGGACGCTTATCTCCATCGCCGCGAATGGCTCAAACAGGCCGCTTCGATGGGGCTGATTGCCGGTCTCCCGGTGCTTGCTGCGTGCGACGCGCAGGCGCAGGGCTCGCGCCTGGCGGGTGTGAAGGCAAACCCGGCCTACGCACCGGCCGATGAAAGGATCAACAAGGTTGAAGACTTCCGCAACTACTGCAACTTCTACGAATTCGGCACCGACAAGACTGATCCGCCGGTGATGGCCAAGGCGCTGAAGACGCGGCCGTGGACGGTTGCCGTCGAAGGCGAAGTGCTGAAGCCGAAGACTTTCGACATCGACGATCTGATGAAACTGGCGCCGCTGGAAGAGCGCATCTATCGCTTCCGCTGCGTCGAGGCGTGGTCGATGGTGGTGCCGTGGATCGGCTTCCCGTTGTCGGCACTGATCAATCAGGTGCAACCCAAGGGCAACGCCAAGTTCGTTGAGTTCGTTACGCTGGCGGACAAGGCACAGATGCCGGGCTTGCGCTCGTCGGTGCTGGACTGGCCGTATGTGGAGGGCCTGCGTCTTGACGAGGCCATGCACCCGCTGACGCTGCTCACCTTCGGTGCCTTTGGCGAAGTGCTGGCACCGCAGAACGGTGCGCCGCTGCGCATCACCATTCCATGGAAATACGGCTTCAAGGGCGGCAAGTCGATTGTGAAGATCCGCTTTGTCGAGAAGGAGCCGCGCACTGCCTGGGTCAAGGCAGGCCCCAGCGAGTATGGCTTCTACTCCAACGTCAACCCAACCGTCGATCACCCGCGCTGGAGTCAGGCAACCGAGCGGCGCCTCGGTGAATTCAGCAAGCGCAAGACGCTGATGTTCAACGGCTATGCCGATCAGGTGGCGTCGCTTTACACCGGCATGGACCTGAAGAAGTTTTACTGACCGTGCTTGCGACCGTTGGCGTAGTGCAGCTACCGTTGGCGCTGGCCGGGCCCCGCTGGTCGCGGCCCGCTGGCGACACCGGGGACAAGGCGATGGAATACCACCATCAGCCTTTCCCCGGAAACCGTCATGCCAACCCACGCCCTGCCACCGAGTTATCTGCCACTGGCTTACGCTCATCTCGCCACCGTGCTGCCGGCATTCGTCATCGGCACATACCTGATGTTTGCACGCAAGGGCAACCCGCTGCATCGGCTGTTGGGAAAGGGGTACATGCTGCTGATGCTGGCCACAGCAGCGATCACGCTGCTCATGCCCGCCCAGGTCGGTCCCACCCTGCTCGGGCACTTTGGCTTCATTCACCTGTTCAGCGTTTCCGTCTTCATCACCGTGCCGAAGGCCTACTTCGCGGCGCGCCGGCACGATCGGCGGACGCATCTGGGCAACATGATCGGGCTCTACATTGGCGGCCTGCTGATTGCGGGTTCGTTCGCCTTCATGCCCGGGCGGCTGCTTAACCAATGGCTGCTTCACTGAGCGCGGCGGGTGCTGCTCAACGCTCCTGGCGCAACCCGGCCAACGCGACCGTCCAGCGCGTCAAGTGGACACTGATCGCCGTCGGCCTGCTGCCGCTGCTGCGGCTGGTCGCCGGCTATTTTCTCGGCTGGCTCGGCGCCAACCCGATCGAATTCATCACCCGCTCCACCGGCACCTGGACGCTGGTCGGCCTTGCCATCACGCTGTCGATCACGCCGCTGCGCAAGCTGCTGAACTGGCCGTGGCTGCTGCGGCTGCGCCGCACAGCGGGGCTGCTGGCGTTCTTCTATGCCTGCCTGCACTTCACTACCTACATCTGGTTCGACCGCTTCTTCGACCTCGATGACATCCTGAAGGACATCGTCAAGCGGCCGTTCATCACGGTGGGCTTCGCCGCCTTCGTGCTGCTGGTGCCGCTGGCCGCCACCGCGCCGGTCGAAAGCGCGGCTTCCAGCTTGCGCCGCGGCATTTCCACCACCCAGGTTCCGGCGATCAGATCGCCCGCGCGCAGCCGGTCGCGGTTGAACAGCGGGAACAGGGCAAAGCACAGGAACCAGCCGGTCGCGGCAAGGCCCGCCGCGCCCATATCATCCCCGCCCTGCGCGCTGACCAGCAGCATCACCGGCAGGAACAGTTCGATATCGCGCAGCAGGTTGCGGGCCAGCACCATCGCCGGTGTCAGCCGCCCGCCGTCGCGCGCGGCGATGCGGATCCCGGTGATCCGCTTGCCGAATGTCGCCCCGCGCGGCCCCAGTTCAAAGAACAGGAAATAGCCGTGGCGGAACAGGAACATCGCCGCGATCCACAGGATGATCAGGAATTCGGCGGCATGCTTTGCGCTGGACCCGGCCTTGTCGAGCTTGCCATCGGCCACTTCGGCCACTTGCGCGGCGCTCAGCCCCAGCACCAGCGTCACGACCAGCATGGCGACGACAATGAAGGTCAGGTCCAGCGCCAGCGCGCCGAACCGGGTGCCGCGGCTGGCAAGAGTAACCGGCAGCGCGATCCCTTCGGGCGTTACCATCACCCGGCGGCGATCATCCGGCTTGCGCTTTGGGAGCAGGGCCATCAGCCTTCGCCCGCTGGCACCGCGCGGCGGAACGCGAAGAAATAGACCAGCCACAGCGTCAGCATCGAATAGCCGACAATGTAGCGCCCCGTAGTATTGTCGATCAGCTGGCGGCCCAGCCCTTCGAGCATGCCCGCCAGCACCAGCATCAGCACCACCCCGGCCATGACCACGGCGGCGCGCTGCCCGGCTTCGGCCGCGGCCTGCATGATCGCGCGTTCGCCCGGAAAAGCCATCGACCGCCCGACGTGCAGCCCCGCCCCGCCCGACAGCAGGATCGCGAACAGTTCAGTCGTGCCGTGGATCGACAGCCAGCCGACGAAATCCCAGGTCAGCCCCTGCCCGTGGAACAGCCACAGCATCGCCCCCAGCGTCGCGGTGTTCTGGATCAGCAGCAGCAAGGGCGGCACGCCAAAGGCAAAGCCCAGCGCGAAGCACAGGATCGCGATCCCGGCGTTGTGGCTGAACAGCGCGGCGGCAAACACCGCCAGACCGTCCTGACCTTGCTGGCCGAACAGCGTACCGTGCAACACTTCGCGGGTCGCGCCGGGCACGCGGCTGTCCTGGAACCCGCCGGGGACCAGCGAGTAATACCAGTCCGGATCCTGCGCGCAGAGCAGCCAGCCGACCACGGTGCCCGCCACCATCAAGGCCAGCGCCACCAGCAGTTCGGGCGCGATGGACCGCACCGCCGCGCTCCATTCCCCGCCGAAAAAGCGCCGCAGCCAGCTCCACAGCGTGGTGCGCGGGCCATAGACCTGGAACCAGGCGCGCTGCACCAGCGTCTCGTCGCCAAGGCGATTAAAAAAGCCCGTAACGCGGGTTTCATGCCATTCAGCGTATAAAAGCATGCACGCATGCTTCCATAAGATAAATGAATCAGTATGTTCTCTCTGCGAGAGAACATACTGATTTCATATATTGAACCTTATGGAAGCATTGCTGGGTTTTCCTTTGAGCCTGGCATTCGCCCTCATTCCTATTTATCTCTACCGTCCAGAATTTAACCGCCGCCTGTGGCTCTCTGGTGTTCTTATTGTGACCGCCGCATTCTTTTTTCTGCCGTGGCGTCTGCGCATCGAGGCCTTCATGCCCGGTGGTGCGGCCATATTCTTTCTGATCTCGGGCATCTGGGTCGTGGCATTGAACCCCACGAGCTCGATCTTCAAACTGCTGAATATGCCTTTGCCCTCGCGCAAAGAACTCAAGGCCGAAATTGAAAAGATTCCCGACGCCGAAGGCAGGGTGCAGAAGTACATGGCCCTGACGATGCAGCTGAAGAAGATCTGGCAAAAGCGGGATATGTTTTTGTCCGGCTATAACTCCGCCCTTCTGCTGACTTTCACGATTGTGACGAGCCTGTTGTCGTTCAGCGTGGCGGCCTATGAATACCATGTGACGGGCAATCTCAAAAACCTGCTCGATGAAGTGCATAAGCAGGTGAGTGCGAAGATGCAGGCCGGGGCGGCGGCCATAGACCTGCGCGCACAGCTGGTCGATATGAGCCCGGTGATCTTCGTTGTTTCCAGTTTTACCGGTATTCTGTGTTTAGGGGTATTTTTACGCATTTTTGCACGCATTCGCTTTAAGCAGAATGTGGTGCAGGGCCACATGAGCCTGTTCCGCATACCCGACAGCTGGGTATGGGGGCTGATTGCCTTTGCCGGCCTCTATGTGCTCGGTCTTAAGGTGGCGGAGCTCAAGCCGTTTATGTTTTATTTGCGTAATGGGTTGCTGATATTGTTGTTTCTGTACATGCTGCAGGGCATCGGTCTGGCGTCCCTGTTTTTCGAGGTGCGCCTGATGCCCGCGCACTGGATTGCGCTCGGCATTATGCTCACGGGCATCTGGCTGCCCGAACTTCTGACGCTCATCGCCGTCGTTTTTACGGTGCTGGGGCTTATGGAAGTCTGGCTTTCCCTGCGGAAAAGGTCTTTACGCCCTGTCACAGACTCAGATTTAAGCTGATGCGCGTTATTCTCAAGCAAGATATCTCTACTCTCGGCCGTGCCGGTGACATCAAAGAAGTCAAAGACGGTTATGCGAGAAATTACCTGTTCCCACGCGGTCTGGTAATGAGCGCCACAGTGCGTTCGGTGAAAGAAAAGGCATTCCTCGAAAATGTACAGGCGCGCAAAGTTGCGAAGCGTAAGAAGTCGGCAGAAGAGCTGGCAGCACAGCTGAACGGCAAAGAAGTCACACTGCAGGCAAAAGTCGGCGAAGACAACAAGCTGTTTGGTTCTATTACTAACATCCAGGTGGCAAAACAACTCGAAAGCATGGGCTTTGCAGTCGACCGCCGCGCGATCGTTCTCGACCTCGATGTCGCGGCTGCGCGCGTCGAGCAGGCCGGCTTCGCG
>ERZ650309.873-NODE-873-length-14390-cov-8.467178_pt1 | contig 14390 bp, 14 predicted proteins | sample MGYA00376245_ERZ650309 | MGnify/ENA primary metagenome ERZ650309 (study PRJEB26733, sample SAMN07839294) | wastewater metagenome | biome: urban; feature: wastewater treatment plant; material: waste water | place: USA: North Carolina | collected 2016-04-26 ...
GCGCGGCAGAGCGCGCCGCCTGGTACTGGCAGGGGCGGCCGGTACAGGTCGCGCAACGCGCGGCGAACGATCCGAACTATCACGCCGAGTATCTGGGCTGGCTGCTGCTGCGGTGGCGTACAGATCCGGTGTGCTACGTGCGTGAAGCGCTGCGCGTGAATCTGCATCCGTACCAGGCGCAGATACTGCTCGACCTGGCCGATGCACCGGCCGATCTGTATGCGTTCTACGGACTCGACGCGTCGCAGCCGAAGCGGCAAGTCTTGGTGCCGTCGGGTCATGGTTTGGGCAAGACTCGCGTGCTTGCGGTCGCGATTCTGTGGCACCGGGACACGCACCGGTTCAGCAAGACGATCGCGACGGCACCGACGGCGGATCAGCTCACCGGGCAGTTGTGGGGCGAGATTCGCAAGTTGTCGCGCCGGCTGCGGCGCGCGTGGCCAGAGATTGCCGATCAGTGGGAGATCCTCGGCAGCTCGATCGTCCACCGGGATCCAGAGTTCGCGGATTGGCAGGTGATCGCGCGCACCGCGCGGGCGGATCGGCCGGAGGGCATGCAGGGCGCGCACGCGCTCGACGTCGACGACGAATTCGGCGAACTCGCCGCGCTGTTCGGGGAGGAACCGGACAGCGGGCCGGGTGGCGGCATCCTCGTGATCGCTGAAGAGGCGAGCGGCATCGACGACTCGATCCGCGAAGTGCTCGAAGGCGCCCTGTCGGAAGAGGGGGCGCGGCTGTTGGCTCCTGGGAATCCCACGCGACCGGACGGCTGGTTCGCCCGCGACATCGAGCGGCGCGATCGCTATGCCGTGCACCATCTCGACTGCCGCCAGAGCAACCGCGAGCAGGTCTATAGCCTGCCGTACCGCGACTTCGCGGGTCGCGTCTACGCGCTGCACATCCGCGGCTTCGTCCGGCCTGCGTACTGGCTCGACATCATCCGCGAATGCGACGGTGACGAGGATGCTGACCGCGTGCGTGTACGCGTGCGCGGCCTGACGCCGCGATCGGCTACGGAACAGGTGATCCGCACGACGTGGGTCGAAGCCGCGCAGGCGCGGCTGCCTGATCCGGGCGCTGCCAGCGAGTCGGCGGTGATTGGGCTCGACTGCGGCCTGACCGGCGACAAGCACGCCAGTGCGGTGCGCCGTGGCTACTGGATCGCCGACATCGACGAGTGGTTGCCACGCGACCGGCCCGAGGCGATCACGCTCGACCTGGTCGATCGTGCGATCGAGCTGCAGCGCGTGCACCGCGCCCGCACGATCGTCATCGACAACAACGGCGTCGGGCGCGGTGCGTACGAGCTGCTGTGCAAGTACTTCCACGACGAGCACCCGGAACTGGGCGTGCGCGTGATCGGCTTCAACGCCGGCGCCGGTGCTGTCGATGCTGCGCGCTATCCGCGCCGTCGCGACGAGATGTGGTTCAAGCACGGCCGGCCGTTCCTGGCCGACCCGCGTTGTGTGCTGCCAGCGCAGCCGGGCCTGAAGTCGCAACTGTGCGCGCCTGGCTACAGCGAGGGCGGCGACAAGAAGATCCGCGTCGAGAGCAAGCAGGACGTGAAGCGTCGTCTCGGGCTGCCTTCCGGGAATGCAGCCGACGCGGTGCTGATGACGCTGATGGGTCGCCCGCTCGCGCCGGCGCCGGCGCCGGCGGCAGATTCGCACCGGCATCCGCCGGTATTCGAAAAACACTTCGCCCGTCTGCGCGCTCGCGCGGAGTCGGGACGTTACATCCGTTGAGGTGGCCATGAGCACAGTACAGGCGCGCGATCCTGTCACCGGCAGTCTGTTCGATCCGCCGGCCGCCGGCGATCCGCATGGCAATCAGGCCGTCGGCGGTCTCAGGCAGCTTTGGCGCGACGACTTCCCGGGCGCGGCGATCGACGCTGCGAAGTGGGCGGTAACTGTCGATCCGGGCATGACGTTGTCCGTCGGCACATCGCTGGTCACGATCGCTCCGAATGCGGCGGCGGCCTACGTCGGCGAAACCGTGCTGGTCGGCCGGCGCCGGCTGACGGCGCCGGTGCGTGTCGTGCTGGGCGTCAAGACGGCCGCGGCGCGGGTGGTCGGGCAATACGTCACGCTCGAACTGGTCGCAGTGAACGACGACGGCACGCTCGATGAAAATGATCGGATCGCGTTCGGCAATCAGGTCAGTGTCACAACTGCCGGGAGCTGGACGTACACGGCGGTCGCGAGCGGCGATGCAGTTTCGGCCAACATCTCTTCCGGCGCGAGTCTCGTCACCAGCACTGGCGCGCTTGCAGAAATCGTCATCGACAACGAGGAGGTGACGGTATCGACCGGTCTGATCACGGCCGGCCGCTCAATCGGTGCCGTATCGCTACAGACCAATTTGCCGGACCCGACGCGCGAATACGTCGTGCGCATTCGCTGCGGTACCGACGCGACCTATACCGGCGGCGGCGCGAACGTCGTGCTGTACCACCTGCTCGCGCTCGATTACGCCGAAGTGGCTGCCGAGATCACTGGCGGCCGCGGAGTGAGTCCGGCATCGCAGGGCGTGCCGGTGACGGCACAGGGGCCGGTGGCGGCCGGTGCCACGGCGACCGCAGTGAATCCGACGATTGCCGGCGTACTCGCCCGCAATGCGAATCCCACGGCGCTGAGTACCAATCAGGGCAGTTATCTGTTCGGCGACCTGAACGGTCGCGCCGTCGTGCAGCTCGGCAGTGTGCCTCAGCTGCAGGACAGCAACCGCCAAGTGCTGAGCGGTACGACGGAAACCACGCTGATCGCTGCGGTCGCCAGCGTGCGGCATCTGCTGCACACACTGGTCGTCGCGAATCTGAGCGCGGTGAACGCCGTGCAGATCGATCTGCGCGACACGACGGCCGGATCGATCCGGATCACGGTCAACGTGTCGGCCGGGCAGACCGTCGTGCTGCCGATGCCGGACGGCTGGGCGCAGGCCGCCGTCAACACCAACTGGACCGTGCAGGCGACGGGTACGTCACCCAACGTCGCGGTCTGCGTCAAATCCTTCCGCGTGTCGTTCTGAGGAGAATCCGTGCCCGAGTACAACCCGCTGTTTCCGTACACCGTCATCGGTCAGGACCAGAGCAATCCCGATCACTTGGTAATCGAAGTTGCAGGCACTCAGTACAGCGTCGGCTGCGCCGAAGTGCTGCAGCACACGGCATGCGAAGTGGCGGTGAATCGCGGGTTGATGGACCCGCCGGCGCCGCCGGAGGAGGCGGTGGAATGACCGCGCTCGCCCGTCTGAACACTGCATCGTCGCGCGGTGCGGCCGAAGTGCAGAACGCCGCGTCCATGAAAGGATTGCCGGTCGCGCTGGTTGCTGCGCTCGTCATGGTCGAAAGCGCGGGCCGGGAGAGCGCGTGGCGGTTCGAGGCGCCGTACCGGTATTACTGGGACGTGCGCGCCGTCAAGCCGTTTCGTGAACCGACGGCGGCCGAGCGGGCCGGTGAACGTGCGCCAGCGGATTTCGCGGCGCTGCCCGATATCAGCTCGCGCGACACCGAGTGGGCCGGGCAGGCGTGCTCTTGGGGTCCGCTGCAGGTGATGGGCGCGGTCACGCGTGAATACGGCTATCTCGGCGCGTTCCCGGCGCTGTGCTCGTGGGGCGTCGGCCTCGAATACGGGCTGCTGCATCTGACCCGGCTGCGCAATCGCTTCCTGGATAAGTACACCTGGGCCGGCGTCGTAGCCGCCTACAACGCCGGTAGCCCGCGCCGCATCGACGGCGGGCTGGACTGGGTTAATCAGGACTACGTCAATCGCGTGCGGGCGATGGGCGGATTCGAGGGGCTCGACGCATGAATGACGACGTGAAACCAGTGCTCGTGCTGTATCACGCGAATTGCCGCGACGGCTTCGGCGCGGCGCTCGCGGCCTGGTACGAATTCGGCGAGCGGGCCGAGTACGTGCCGGTGCAGTACGGCGCGTTGCCGCCGGATTGCAGCGGTCGCGAGGCGGTGTACATCCTCGACTTCAGCTTCTCGCGTGTCGATCTGCTCGGCATGGCCGCGCAGTGCGGACATCTGACCATCATCGACCATCACGTCAGTGCCGAGCGGGCGCTGGCCGGCCTCGAGGGCGAGGCCGAGAACATCCGCTGTACCTTCGACATGACGCGCTCCGGTGCCGTGCTGGCCTGGAACCACTTCCACACCGGCGCTGCGCCGCTGCTGCTGCAGTACGTGCAGGATCGCGATCTGTGGAAAAAGGCCATGCCGCTGAGCGAGGAAGTCGCGCTCGGGCTCGGCTGTGTGCCGAGCGAGTTCGCGGCCTGGCACACGATCGTCTGCGCCGAGCACGACGGCATCGCGCAGCTCGCGCAGAACGGCAGCGCCATCCGGACGTACCTCGACATGCAGATCGCGACGCTGAGCCGCAAGCCGCCGCGCGTGCGCGTGCTGGGGCATGACGTGCCCTGCGTCAACGCACCGGGATTCCTCGCCAGTGACCTCGGCAACGTGCTCGCGCAGGGCGAGCCGTATGCCGTGACCTGGTTCGTGACCGGCGACAAGGTGGTCGTCAGCCTGCGCAGTGCGCCGGACGGGGTCGACGTGTCGGCGCTGGCCACGCTCGCCGGCGGCGGCGGGCATCGGCATGCCGCGGGCTTTACGGTGCCGCTCGACGCGCATGCGCTGGCCGATCTTGGACTGGCCGATGTGGTGATGACGGAGGGCATCGACGCATGAATACCAGCGTGCGCCAGTGGCTGATCGACCGTGCGCGCGAGCGCAGCACCTGGATGGGCCTGACGGCGCTGGCCGGGCTGTGCGGCGTGCAGATCGCGCCGGAGCAGGTGGACGCGATCGTGCAGGGCGCGGTCGCGCTCGCGGCCGTGATCGCGGCCGTGACCCGGGACCGTTGAGCCGGGAGGGCTCGTGCGAGGGAGATCGAGGATGAGCGAGGCGATGCCGCAGTACCGACGGGCCGACGATCGGATTGTCGGGCTGGAAGCGGATCTGCGCACCGTGCGTGATCTGCTGCACCAGCATCTGCAGCAGGAGCGCGATCAAGCCGTGCAGGTCGCGCAACTGGCCGGTTCCGTGTCGTCACTCGTCGAGTCGGTCAAGCGCATCGAGCAGCGCGACGCGCTGCAACAGAAGGAACTGCATGTGCTCAATGAGGTGCTGAGTCAGGCGCGCGGCGGCTGGCGGGCGCTGCTCGGGGTCGGTGTGATCCTCGGCACGCTCGTGGCGTTCGTCGCCTGGGTTATCGATCATCTGTCGCTGTTCGGCGGAGGAGGCACCAAGTGATCGATCCGACCGTTCCCGTTGCCACCTGGCAGCAGCGCATCGCAGCTGCACGCCGGCGGCGCGAGCGCTGGGAAACGGTGTGGGCGCAGTACGCGCGGTTGCACACGAACGCCTATCGCGCCGTGCAGGCTGGCAACGAGGACGCGAACGCGCTGCTGCCGAGCGGCGATCAGGTGAAGGTCGGGCTCGTCCATCGCAACGTCGAGCAGACGCTCGCGGTGCTCGAAGTGCCCGAGATTGGCGTGCGGGCGACCGCGCAGGATGCGACGCGCGAGCTCGGCGCGGTTGATACGCATCGCGAGGCCGTCGTCGAGGCAGCGCTCGTGCGCAGCCTGAACGGCTCCGGGTTGCTGCGCGGCACCGAAGAGGCGGATCCGATCAAGCGCGACGCGATCATCATCGGGCACGGCGTCGTGTTCAGCTATTGGCGCATCGTCGAGGAGGAAGTCGAACTCGATCCGGTGCGCATGCTCGTCGAAGCCGAGGACGGCACGTACGAGGATGTGCTCGACGAGGAAACCGGCGAGCCGCTGACCGAGCGGCGCACCGAGGCGCGCGCCGTCTGGGAGGGTGTGCAGGATGAGCACGTGCCGGTGCTCGAATTCCTGTTCGACTCGGGGGCGCGCTCGATCAAGCGTGCGGGCTGGCACGGCCGCGAGCAGATCGTGCCGCTGGCCGAGCTGCTGCGCGACAGCCGGTACGCCGTGCCCGAGTGGATCGAGCCGACCAGCTACCGCGTGCGCGACCTGTACGGCGAGGATCCGCAGTCGGAAGAGCAGATCGACGACGCGGTGCGCGTCGTGACGGTGTGGGACAAGACGCACCGGCAACTGCTGACCTTCCTCGAAACCGATGCGCTGCCGCCGGAGGAAGCCGCGGTGCGGCGCCTGACTGAAGCACGTGCGCCGCGCAAGGCCCGGTCGAGCGATGGCCGGCCGGGCGGTGCCTGCATGAATCTCGTGCAGATCGCCGGCGAGCGCTTCCCGGTGCGCTTCGGGCATCCGGACGATTCGCCGTTCAACGTGTTCGTGCCGTTGCCGGCGAACGATGTGCCGTTCGGTATTTCGCAGATTGAGCACATCCGCAATCAAGCCACGGAAGTGGATGTTTTGCGCACGCGTGTGGCGAATCTGACCAGGCAGCTCAAGCGCATTTTTCTGTACGACAAGAACGCAGGCGTAACGCAGGATCAGATTGATCTAGCGTTACGCGCGAATGACTTCAGTTTCTTCGGCATCAATCGCGAAGAAGGCGCCGATCTGAACAAGTTGTTCTTCGAGTTTCCGATGCCGGCAATTCGTGCCGAGCTGTTCCAGCAGATCAGTCAGGCCGAGGAAGACACCCGAAAAACGACCGGCATCAGTGAGGTGCCGTGGGGTGGCGCTGGGACGGCGACGGAGAGCGAAAACATCATGGCGGTCGGTAGCGCGCGCGTGAACCGCAAGCGCCGGCTGTATCTCGCGTTCGTGGCCGAAGTGGCACGCGCGCATCAGGCATACCTCGCCGAGTTCGCGCCGGACGGGCAGACGGCGCAGGTGATCGGCGACGACGGGCTGCCGATGCTGCTGCCCTACGGGCGCGAGGCGCTGCAGGGCAACTTCCTGCTCGACGTGCAGCCCGGCGGCGGGCAGACGGCGATTTCGCCGGTGCGGCAGAAGATGCTCGTGGAAGCTGCGAATCTGTTCATGGGCAAGTACGGGCCGAAATTCGATCTGCGCCTGATGCGTCAGATGCTGACGCTGATGGACCTGCGCGACGTGAACGGGCTGATCCAGGCCGCGCGCGAGGGCATCGGCCTGATGCCGGGCACGATGCCGCCGGCAATGCCAGGCGCAGCACCGGGGCCGCGCGCCATGCCGAATCTCAACGACTACACCGACGGCCAGACGATCCGGGCCGCCATCAACGCACCCAACGAAGGGGCCATGACATGAACGAAGAAAGCCGACTGCTCACCGATGCCGAACTTGACGCGAAGATGACCGAGCAGCCGGCGCCGCGGGTGACGAAGGAGGCGATCGAAGCGCGCATCACGGATGTCGATTACACCGTGCTGCCCGATAGCACCGTCACGATCTGTAGCCTGAAGCTCGACAACGGGTACTCCGTGCGCGGCGAATCGGCCTGCGTGAACCCCGCGAACTTCGATCGTGAGATTGGTCAGCGTCTCGCCTACGACGATGCGTTCCGGCGGCTCTGGCCGCTGTTCGGCTTCCTGCTCGCCGAGGATCAGTTTCGGCAGCGGTAAGACTTTCGCGTGCGCATAACGTACCTTTCAAAAGTGCAATAATCCCCTTACGCTGCCGCTACCCCGCGGCAGTGCGGGCAGAGCGCAGCAGGAACGAACCGATGAGCGACGAACTGGATACCGGCAGCGATACGGGCAGCACGGCTGCACCGGCTGCGAGTGTGCCGGCTGCTGCGGCTGCACCGGCCACGCCAGCCGCCGCGGAAGCCGCGCGCCCGGCGGGGCGCAGTGCGGCGGAGAATGCGTTCGAGCGGGCCGCGGCGGCGCGTCGCTCGGGTACTACGGGCGCGGCGGCGCCCACGAATACTTCGCCGGCCGCGGAGCAGGCCCTCGCCGATGGCGGGGCGAGCACTCCGGCGGACGGGGGCAGTGAGGACGGCAAGACGACGGCGACGCCGGCGGCAGGCGCGGCGGGGGCGACGACGCCCCCGGCGGACAGCACCGCACAGGCCCCGGCGGACTGGCCGGAAGCGGAGCGCGCGAAGTTCGACGCACTGCCGCCCGAAGGCAGGGCGGTGACGCTCGACTTCTACAAGCGCATGCAGGGGGCGTTCACGCAGGGCATGCAGACGCTCGCGCGCGAGCGCCAGCAGCATGCCGAGCTGGTGCAGACGGCCGAGCGGTTCCAGCAGGACCCGAAGGCGGTGCTGACGGCGCTCGCGCAACAGGCGGGCGTGCCGATCTTCTTCACCGAGGCCGAGGCCCGGGGCGAGATCCCCGAGTTCAGCACGCCGGCGGAGATGGCCGAGTGGGCTGCGCGGCAGGCCGAGGCGAAGCTGGGTGCGAGCCAGAAGGCCGAGCGCGAGCAGCTCGCACGCGAGCACGCGCAGCGCACGGCGGGCGAGTCGCTCGCGCGCGAACTGAGCGACGCGGCGAAGGCGCACCCGGACTTCGCCGCGCACCAGCCGCGCGTGCTGGACGTGCTGCGTCGCGCACCAGGGCTCACGGTCGAGGAAGCCTACGGGCTCGCGACCCTGCCCGGGCTGCTCGAACTCGCGCGCGCCGGGCGCACCGCGCAGACCGAACTCGCGGCACTGAAGGCCGAGGCCGAGAAGGCACGCAAGGCGGCGACCGCGCCGGCGACGCGCAGCGCCGGCAGCGGCAGCCCCGCCGCATCCAAACCGAACCTTTCCCCCGCCGAGGCCGCGTTCGCGCGGGCCGAAGCTCGTCTGGCTGCCGCGCGCAACGGCGCGCGCGCCTGAACCGGAGACCTGAACCATGGCTGTCAGCAGCACCGGAGTACCGCTGTTCTCTGGCGTCGAAGACATCGACGATATGTTCATCGCGACGATGGACGAAATGGACAAGGACGTGACCGATCTGATCGACATCCACGATCCGTTCTGGAAGTACATCAAGGAGAAGAACCTGATCGAGTATCGCGACAGCATCGGCAATTACGTGCCGGTGCGGCTGATGGACAAGCCGAACAGTACCGTCAAGGACTTCTCGCATTACGACGACGTGGACAACACGCCGCAGGATGCGCTGTCGGAAGCGAAATTCGCGTATGGCCATATCGTCGGCACGCAGATGTACTCGCGTGAAGAGCTGACCAAGAACAGCGGCAAGGAGCAGCTCATCGACCTGGTCGAGCTGAAGCGGGAGCAACTCGAAACCAGCATGAGCAACCACTTTGCGACGCGCCTGATGGGCTCGCAGGATGCGGACGGCAGGATGTTCACCGGCCTGGGGCGGATCATGGATCCGACAGTGGCCTGCGGCGGCATCGATCCGGCCACGCCGGGCTACGGCTACTGGAAACCGCAGGTGGGCGTGAAGACTGGCGGTGGCTCGTATGCGCTGGCGACCGAGATGCGCGCCGGCATGCGCCGGCTGACCCGGCTGTGCACGTATCAGGCGGAAGTCCCGAACGTGCTGCTGTGTGGCGAGGATCTGTACGACGCGCATCAGGCCTGGGCCGAAGAAAAGCTGCAGCTGCGTATCGGCGACATCAAGGACAGCGCCGGCTGGGGCGATTACGAGATGTTCGACTTCAACGGCCGCACGATCATGTATTCGCAGGCGATGCCGGCGAAGACCGGCTGGCTGCTGAACATGAAGCGCACGAAGGTGCGCATTCACCGCGGCACGAATTTCACGTTCGAGTCCTGGCAGATGCTGCCGAGCAAGGTCGCGAAGAAGCGCGACTGCCTGACGTATGCGGCCGTCTACACCAAGCGCCGTAACGCCAACGGCGTGATCACGTTTACCTGATCTCCTCCTCGGGTGTTCGGGGTGGCAGTGGGCCGCCCCGTCTTTTTCGGAGAACGTGATGCAGCCGTATCCCGCAGCCGATCCGGACAGACTGACGCGCATCGTCGAGGCGATCGGGCGCGCACTGCACGTCGACGTGATCGACGATGCGCACCGCGTGCTGTTCGAGGGCTGGGTACAGGACGTGCTGCGCGACGCGGAATCCCGTGTGCCGTGGTGGTTCCTGAAGAACGTCGCGAGCGCATCGATCCCGGCCGGCGCCGACCTGATCGACCTGGGTGGCCATGTGCACAAGCTCGGCGCGGTGTACGCGCCGCAGCGGCTGCAGGCCGTGTCGCTCGAACGCATCGTCGAGCTGCGGCAGCAGGCTGCGGCGAACAACCGACCGAACGCCGGTCGCCCTGGCTGGTATGCGCTTGAAGCCGGCCGGCGCCTGCACCTGTGGCCGGCGCCAGCGAGCTCGACGGCGCTCGCGGTGCTGTACCGGCGGCCGATGGCCGTCGAGATTCTGCCGGCCGAATGGGAATCGATCGTCGTGCTCGGTGCGCTCGGTCGCTACGGCCGGCACTGGGACCGCGATGCGCTGGTCAGCCGGCCGGCCGAGATCGAGGGCCGCTATGAGGCGGCACTGCGGCGCGCGCGGCGCGAGTCGGACGATACCTGCGTCAGCGATGCCTGGGGGCAGATCCAGAGCGAGGCCACTGCCGGCAGCGTCACGGCGGGATCGGCGAGCGAGGCGGCGACGGCGTTCGTCGTGCCGGCGAGCCTGACCGGCATCGGCGCGATCAGCGTCGAAACCGGGCCGTATCCGCTGGAGGTGGCGTGATGGCCGGCACGCAGCGCACGCGCGCGGAGCTGTTCGAGGACTTCGACGCGCCGTTCCAGACCGGGGCCGAGCCGACGAACGACGACTTTCAGGACTTCGGCGCGAGCTTCCAGCACTTCGCCGATCCGCTGCACTGGCCGGTCAGCGTCGCGGTGATGAGCGGCGATGAGAGCGTGCTGGCGAGCTCGCCGGCGACGGTGCTCGAACGCGACACCAACGGCGCGGCGCGCAGCCTGACACCGTCCGGCAGCTTCGGCGCCGGGCGCGTGCTGGTCGTGCTGAACGTCGGTGCGCAGATCCTGACCTTCGACCCGGCCGGGGTGAACGCGGCGATCGCGGCCGGTGGGCGTGGCTGGTTCCTCTTCAACGGCGCTGCCTGGCGGCGCATCCTCTGAGGCGATGACATGGCTGGTACTGCACGCACGCGCGCACAACTGACGACGGAGCCGGGTGCGCCGTTTCGCACCGGCAACGTGCCGACGAACGGTGATTTCCAGAATCTGGTCGCCAGCCATTTCAGCCTGGTCGACGACGATGCGAGTCGCATCACGGTCGATCCGGTGTCACAGGACTTCCTCGAAGCCGAACTCGGCGCGCTGCCGCTCGAAGCCGGAGGCGTGCGGGCGCTGCTGGCGGGCGTGGTCAACAAGCTCGTCAGCCTGCTGCCGTTCACGGTGCGCACGGTGGATACCATTGCCGAGCTGCGCGCGCTGGCGGGCGATACGCGGCGGGCGGTGTACGTGCGCGGCTACTGGGCGCCGGGCGATGAGGGCGGTGGGGTGTTCCGGTTCGATGCGGCGCGCGTGGCTGAGGACGATGGCGGTCTGTGCATCGCCGGCTGGGTGCGAATCCGTGACGGACAGATGCTGACACCGCAGATGTTCGGCGCTCTGATGGACGGAGTGGCGGACGATACCGCAGCGTTCTCGGCGGCGATGGCAGCCGCTGGTTCCGGCACTGTTGTCGTGGCCGGGATTTTGAATCTCCCTAACGGTTACACAAAACCATCTAGTTTTACCTGCCCATCACTGATCGGTGTTGGCGCAACTGTCAAGGTTGGGACATCGCCAATCACTATTGTCGGCGGGTCTGGTGTTTTGTGCGGGGCCGTTTGGCAGGGCATTGCGTTTGTTGGCAATTCTGCAAATACGCTGATTGAAGTCGCTGGGCAGGGTGGGATTATCTTTCGCGATTGCAGTTTTAGTCAGGCGGGGATCGGGATTCTTGCCCACAATCGCGACAGCGGCATGTTTACTGAGTTTGTGGTGGCCGAGGCATGTTCATTCAACATTAGCTGCCTGAATGCGCTGACGTATCGGGTGAGCAGTGGCAATGCAAGTTTTCACGGCACCGGGTTGCGTCATTGCACGATCAATACGCCTGCTAGTGGCACTGGCATATGCGTTTCGATTGAATCTGGCAGTCTGGTGTATAACGCACCATTGAGTGTGCAGGTTTGGGGCAATGCTAATGCTGTGCTGATCTCCAGTTCGGTGACGTCACTGCGTAATTCGTTTTACGGTGTCATTACAGTCGAGCGTTTTGTCGGTACTTTGACGATTGCAAGTGCTTCTGATGACCGTCCGATTTATTTTGTCGGAAATCTGATTGCGATGAACGAGCATATCGCGCTCGGGCATTTAGTGATTTGTGAGTCCGCGGTGCTGGTCTCGACTGGCGGTATGCAGGTCCGTGGTGGCAGATTTGCGAAAAAATTCACATTAACCACTGGCAGTAATGTTATTGGCTTGCCATACAATTTGAACGAAGCATGCACGCTGTATGCAGTATTTATTAGCGCCATTAATTATGATTACAGATATATAGTTGCTGCATGGCATGGCGAATTGGTTTCTTCGGCGGTCGCTGTGTTGGCGACCTTGCGGCAATACAATACTGCAGGATACGGTGCGCCTACTTTCGGAATAGATTCGTCAGGCCGATTGATCATAACGAATGCGTTATATCCAGCTTCTGGCGTCTCTGTGGAAATAGAAATGACGCAATTGGGGCAGTCGATGAATACCGCTCGGATATTGTCCTGATGCTGCTCTCCCTGCGCCCCGGCGACGGCCTGGCCCGTGCCGACAACCTGATCCCCTATCCGTCCGGGCCGCGATCGCGGCCGGGGGCGGTGCAGACCTTCAGCGGCGCGGTCGAGACGGCGGCGGCGTGGGGGGCGCGTGTGGTGGTCGCGAGCGGCGGGGCGGTGCGCGTGCTCGATCAGTCGCCAAGCACGGTGCTGAGCGGGTCGGTGCGCGGGCTGGCCGGCACGGCGTATCAGGCGCTGACGGCGGATGCGGCGCGCGAGGACCGATTTTACGTCGCCGACGGTGTGCGTCCGCTCTGGTACGCGCTGCGCGCGGGTACTGGATACCTGCGCCACGAGGTGACGAACACGGTGCTGGACGCGGCCGGTGATCCGTATCCGGTGCCGACGTCGGACTGCATCGCGACGTGGCGAGGGCGGCTGTGGGTCGGCGATGGCTACCGCGTGCGGCACTCGGACAACGATGCGCCGGCTGCCTGGGATCCGTTGAACACCCTGGCGCTGCAGGGCGCGCAGCCGTCGCGCGTGCGCGGGCTGCAGCCGCTCGGCGATCGGCTCGTGGTCGGCACCGAAGCGGGGCTGTGGGCGATCACGGGCACCAGTCAGTACAACTGGCAGCGCGATCAGATCGTGATCGGCCGCGGGCTGGTCGGGCCGCGGGCGCTGGCGAGCGACGGGGCGCGGCTGTGGTGGATCAGTGCGGCCGGGCTGCATGAGCTGGGCGCGAGCGTGAGCCTGTCGGCGGGGGTGCTGGATGCGCTGTTCGAGGTGCCGGACCCGCGCGCGCAACTCGAAGTGTCGCCGGATGGCGAGCTGCTGCTGATCTACGTGCGCGGCCGGCTGCTGGTGATGAGCACGCGCAGCGGCGATGTCGGCGAGGTGCTGGCGCCGGATGGCATCTACGGGGCGGTGCGCACCGATACCGGCATCGGCTGGTATGGGCCGGCGGGCGTGTGGATGTTCGGGGCCGAGGATGCGCCGGATGTGTCGCTGCGCGACGTGCAGGTGCCCGTCACGACGGTGTACGAGACGCACGACCAGTATCCGAACCCGCAGGGCCGGGCGCTGTGCCCGCGGGTGTGGCTGACGGCGAACGGCTCGGACCGCGGCACGCTGCGCTACACGGCCAGCGTCGACGGCGTCGAGTCGGAGCCGGTGATGCTGACGCTGGCCGATGCGCCGGCGCCGGTGCTGTTCGTGGCCTGGGATGGATCGGTGCGTGCGCGGCGCACGGCGCCGGTGCAGCGCGAAATACCCGTACACCGGGCCGGTACGCGCTTCGCGCACCGGCTGGAGGCGGATGGCGCGATCGAGATCCGCACGATCGCGCCCAGGTACCAATTCGGGGATGACCCACGGGAGCAACTGGCATGAGCACACCGATTGTCCTGCGGCCGGTGCTGTCGCTGGCCGATGTCGAATACAACCTGGGCCTGCTGGCGCAGGCGCTGGCGAACATCTCGGGCGATCAGATCGTGCCGGGCACGATTCCAACCGGTGCGCTGGCCGGTGACTACATGCCGCGCGCCGGCGGTGCCTTCACCGGCGCGGTCGAGGTGCCGGCGCTGACGGTGGGCGGCACGGCGGTGCAGCTCACGGGGGTGTCGTACTCGATCGCTGCGGTGGATGCGTTGCTGGCCGAGAAGGCGGCGCAGGCGACGACGTACACGAAGGCCGAGGTCGATGCGCTGGTCGGCGGCGCGGCGCCATCCGGCACGACGTACACGAAGGCGCAGGTCGACACGATGCTGGCCGCCAAGGCCGGCACGGCGACCGGCACGCCGACGACGGC
>ERZ650309.874-NODE-874-length-14386-cov-3.834485_pt1 | contig 14386 bp, 15 predicted proteins | sample MGYA00376245_ERZ650309 | MGnify/ENA primary metagenome ERZ650309 (study PRJEB26733, sample SAMN07839294) | wastewater metagenome | biome: urban; feature: wastewater treatment plant; material: waste water | place: USA: North Carolina | collected 2016-04-26 ...
TGCCAGGCCGGCCTTGGAGAGGCCCCGGTCCTCGTGGCCGACGACGAGGCACACGTCGCCCCGGAGGTCGAGCTCGTGCATCGGTACCGCACCGGCGGCGAGCTCGACGCCCACCACGCGGTACCCGGCGGCGCGAGCGGCATCGGCGATCGCCGTGGCGTCGGCGACCCGATTCGTCGTCAGGTACCGCGCCGTTCCCAGCGCGGTCTTGTCGACCTTGCTGTTGTCGGGGCCGGTCGCGGTCTCGGTGAGCCACAGGTACTCGGACTTGTAGGCGGCCGCCGAGCGGATGATGGCGCCGACGTTGAACGGCCCCTGCACCCCGTCGAGCCCGATCGACAGACGGGCGGGGGTGCGGCGCCGCCATTCTCGGTGCAAACGCTTCAGCTCAGTCGAGCTCAGATTCGTGGCCACTGGCCCCCACCTCCAGGACTCGGTAGGCCTGGCGCGACGCCAGGCGTGTCGTGGGCCAGCCGGCCTCGTCGAGCCAACGGGCGAGCGAGTCGGCACCCAGGTGCTTCTGCACCACCAGCCACGCCGTGCCACCGGGGGCGAGCGCGCCCAACCATTGGGTGAGCAGGTCGTGCAGCTGGGCCTTGCCGATGCGGATCGGCGGGTTCGACCAGATGCCGTCGAACACGACGTCAGCGGGCACTTCGTGTGGGGCCACGACCCGGATGTTCGTGAGGCCGGCCCGCTCGGCGTTGAGCGCACACAGCTCCCGAGCTCGCTCGTTGGTGTCGATCGCCCACACCGTCGCCTGGGGCGCTCGATGGGCGAGGACCAGTGCCACCGGCCCGTAGCCGCACCCTACGTCGGCGAGGTGGAGCATCGAGGGTGCGGGGCGGGGAGCCTCCGCCAACAGGACCCGCGTGCCGGGATCGACCCGGTCCATGGAGAACACCCCACGATCGGTCGTCAACACGAGCGACAGGTCGTCGAGGTGGATCTCGACGCCAATGCGACAGTCCTGATCGGCATGAATCAGGAACTCATAGTGAACAGAGGCCGGCCAGCCACGCGGATACAGCGCCAGCCAGTTTGGTCTGTGCTTGATGCTATCGAGCGGAACCACCGCGTACCCTTGCTGCGCAAACTGCACCGCCAGCTCTAACAAGTTCGCCTGCGCTTGCTGCTGCTGCGCTTGCGCCACCAGCGTCGGAACCACGATGTCACTGTCATCGCTTGCACGGAAGCGCTTCAGCGTCAGCAGCACAAACTGAATCTTTACGTTCTGACACAGATACCGACAGATGCGCTGAAGGTGAGACGGTGCGCGATCCAGCACCAGCACCATTCCGACACGGCCCGCGCGCAGGTTTTCGCTGACTTGCTGCCACAGCGCCGCGTAGCGCTCGACTTCCCCGCGTGAGATCTGACGCAGCGACTCTTCCAGCTTGCCGCCGAGCGCCGTGCTCAGATCTTCGATCCGATACGTGGACAGTGCAGAGACATGATCGAGCAGCTGTCCCAGCAGCTCTCGCGTCGATCCCAAGTTGCGCGCCAGTCGCACCTCGCAGATGAGCGGTCGCCCTTCGCAGTCCAAGTACAGACCTGACACGCGCTCATCGCCAGGAAGCCGGAATGACGTCGCAAGCTGATAGATCGGCGTTCCCATGATCTGCTGCAGCAGAAGCGGCGCCGAGGCAAGGTCACGCTCGAGATCTTTGTCCTTTTCGTACCGCTGCTCTTGCAGGAGCGACACGGTCAGCGCCGCCCCGCGCTGAATCCGTACAATGTGCATCGCAAAAGAATAGCCGTACTTGGCCAAAACCGTTTCGGTCCGCCACATTCCCAAGCGATTCCGCGGACTTGGCCAGACAGGCTACCGAGTGCGCTCTTTCCGTCGCAGGAAGTCGCAAGCCCAAGGCTTTCCCGCAGCTTGACAGAAGCCCAAGTGGCGCGGTCTAGTAAACGATAGCGACAAGTGTCCTTGCGGGTGGCGAAGGGTACGCATCAAGCGATGCGCCGCGCGTTCCGGGGGATGTGCATTGCTCGCCCAACATCACGCGCTCTTCTAGGGGGAAGATTCCATGGCTGATTACGCAATCGAGGTGGTGTTCAGCTTCGACACCACCGGCAGCATGTATCCGTGTCTGACGCAGGTGCGTCGCAAGATCAAAGAGACGGTGACGCGCCTTCTGAAGGACGTGCCGAACATGCGCATCGGCATCATCGCGCACGGCGACTACTGCGACGCGGGCTCGACGTACGTGACCAAGGCGTTTGATCTATCCGACAACGCCGATGCCATCTGTAAGTTCGTGCAGAACGTCTCGCCCACCGGCGGCGGCGACTTGCCCGAGTGCTACGAGCTGGTGCTCCACGAAGCGCAGAGCCTGTCGTGGCTGCCGCACACCCGCAAGTGTCTGGTGCTGATTGGCGACGATGTACCCCACGGCCCGGCGGACAACCCCAAGAAGATCAACTGGCGCACCGAGATCGACAAGCTGGCGGGCATGAAGATTCCCGTCTACGGCGTCCAGTGCCTGGGACGAAAGCACGCCACCAAGTTCTACGAAGAGCTGGCGCACAAGTCGGGCGGCTTCCACGTTCCGCTGGATCAGTTTTCGTACATCACCGACCTCGTGATGGCGGTCTGTTACCAGCAGGCAAGCCCCGAGCAGCTTCAGAGCTACGAAAAGGAAGTCATCAAGGAAGGCCGCATGAACCGTGGCCTCAACAAGATGTTCGACCAGATGATGAAGCGCAAGCCTGCGGCGACCTTCACGCCCGCCGACCTGCGCGCCGTCCCTCCCGGTCGCTTCCAGATCCTCGACGTCGATCACGACTGCTCGATCCGCGACTTTGTGACCGACAACGGCCTGGCCTTCAAAAAGGGTCGCGGCTTCTACGAGTTCACCAAGACCGAGACGATCCAGGGCTATAAGGAAATCATCCTCGCGGACCGCAAGACCGGCGACATGTTCGCTGGGGCTGCCGCGCGTGAGCTGCTTGGCCTTCCCGCCGAGGGAGAAGGCTCCGCTCGCATCAAGCCGACCGCGCTCGACAAGTACATCGTGTTTGTGCAGAGCACGTCGGTCAACCGCAAGCTCATCGGCAAGACCAAGTTCCTCTACGAAGTGGACGACTGGAGCGAGTAGCCCCCAAAAACCGGCTACAATGCCCAGGTGATCGTCTGCCCGCCCGGCTACTACCAGTCTCAGCGTGACGGACAGTGGCTGCTCGAGCCGCCCGACGCGCTGCGACTGCTTCCGATTCGTTACCGAGAAAAGCGCAAGCCGTTACAGACGCTCAGGCAGCTGGTCGGCGAGATCTTGGCTGAGCGTCCCACGCTGACACCGCTGCGCGCGTCGCTGCCCGAGACCTTTGTCACCGCCGAAGGAGAGCTTGCCGCCCAGACCGCGCTGTTTGTTCGTCACGGTGAGCAGCTTGGCTACATTCATGTCGCGGCGGTGTTTGGCGATGACTCTGTCGATGTGCTGGATGCGCCGGTCTTTTCGCCCACTGCCTTCGAGAGCACCGGGCTCCTCATTCGACAGCTCGCCTATACGCTGCGACTTGGGCTTGGCTATCGCAAGCGTCGCTATCTGTATACGCCGCCGCTCGGCTGGACCCGCATCGCCGCTGGGCTGAGCACACGCTTTTATCCACCCGACTTTCCGTCGCACCGCGCCATGCTGGTGATGCATCCCGCAGTGCCGCGCAGCGTGTCTCCCGAAGAGCTTTGTACGTCGCTCATCGAGCGCTATCGCCAAAAAGGTCTGTCCTTTGAAAGCGACGGCGGCGTCACCCCGATTACGTCCGATCACGGCCTGCATGGGCTCGCGTTTTGTTTGAGCAGCCAAAAGCCCAAAGCGCCCGCCGTTCCCGCCGAGCCAGTGCCGTCGCCGATTAGCCCAGTATCGCTCGAAGCCGCGCCACAGCTTTTGCAAGATCTGCTGGTCTTTGCCGACGCACACTATCTGTATACCGTTGTCTTCGAAAGCACGACCCAAGCGCGCCGCAGTGAGCTGGCCAAGACCCTGTCCGAAGTCGCTCGCTCAGTTCGTCCGCTGCCCGCACCATCTGCCGTCGCCAAGACCGCCCAAGAATCCGCCCATTCCGCACCCGCGTCCGCCATTTATCTCTAAAACACCCGCGTCCGCTGTCACACAGTTGTTGCATCCGAAAAAGTTGCAGCTAGCAAAAAGGAGCGCTACATTGGTGTGCTGTTCGCGTTGTGCAGCTTGCTTCCCCACAATGGTCGAGTGGCCACTCGTTCTGAGCGGCAGCACTGTCAGACCCATCGCCTAGGATGTTCGTCAAGTCGGGGGCGCTCAACGCGAAACAAGGAGTCGTTTCATGAGCCAGAAGCAGAAAACCCAGTCGTCGCCTCTTCCCAAGGAAGTGAAAAGCGAGGGATCGCCTGCTCGCAGCGCCGGTCAGGCCGCCATCTTGGGCATCCTGAGCGGAGAGCGGGCACGCAAGTCCAGCGACGGAAATGGGTCAGAAGACAAGCGCTGCGACGCAGAGTGGGCGCTTGGTGTGGAATGGACGCTGCGCATGATGTCGTAAGCACGACATCGGTCAGCGTTCGAGCAAGTAACGGTTACGCGGGGGAGTAACGAAGCAGTCGGGGTGGGGCCCGGAGCGATGCCGGGCCAGAGGCAGGAAGTGATTACTCGCGAGCTGCGGCTTGATGTCCGCGTCGCTGGTAAGTCGGCGTATCAAAGTCCTCGTCTTCAAAGTTCAGACGAGTGCCGAGCGCCGAGCGAGCGGGACGCGCTTGCATCGCAGGCATCTGGGTCGTCACCGGCGTAGCAACCCGGTCTCGACGAGCGGGGCCCGATGCAGCCACTTCCACACGAGGCGGCGGCGGAGGCGGCGCAACTTCCGGCTTGGCCACAAACGCAATCGGAACCTGATGCTGTGTCGTCGTCGTCGTGCGTCGATCGTAAATGGTCGGCTCGACGTCGGCGTAGTTGGCATCGAAGCCCGTGGCAATGACGGTGATCCGCAGCTCATCGCCAATCGACGGATCGATCACCGAGCCGAAGATGATGTTGGCGTCTTCGTGTGCCGCTTCCTGAATCAGCGTCGAGGCTTCGTTGACCTCGAACAGCGTCAGGTCGGGACCGCCGGTGATGTTGATGAGGATGCCAGTGGCGCCCGTGATCGAAACGTCCTCGAGCAGCGGCGAGCTAATCGCTTGCTGCGCGGCTTCAATCGCACGACGTTCTCCGCTCGCGCGGCCCGTTCCCATCAGCGCGCGACCCATGTTCGACATGATGGTCTTGACGTCGGCAAAGTCGACGTTGATAAGACCCGGAATCGTGATGAGATCCGAGATGCCCTGCACCGCGTTCAGCAGGACGTCGTCTGCCTTGCGGAACGCATCAAGCATCGTGGTCTTCTGACCCGCGATCGACAGCAGCCGCTCGTTGGGAATCGTGATGAGCGTATCAACCGCAGCCGCGAGCGCGCCAATGCCCTCTTCAGCGTGACGACGACGCTTCTTGCCTTCGAAGCCAAACGGCTTGGTGACGACACCAACGGTGAGCGCCCCCAGCTCGCGAGCCACTTCCGCAATGACTGGTGCAGCGCCCGTTCCCGTGCCACCGCCCATGCCCGCAGTGACGAAGACCATGTCCGCGCCTCGCAGCACTTCCGCGATGCGGTCCCGGTCCTCACAGGCCGACTGACGGCCAATCTCAGGGTTTGCGCCCGCGCCGAGTCCGCGCGTCACCTTCGATCCCAGCGGGATCTTGATGGGAGCTTGGTTGCTCTCGAGCGCTTGCAAGTCAGTGTTGGCGGCGATGAAGTCTACGCCTTCCAGCCGACCTGCGATCATGGTGCTGACGGCGTTTCCGCCGCCGCCGCCCACACCAATCACTTTGATCTTGGCGTGGTTGTGGTTGTCGTCGAATTCCAGTAGGGCCATACGGTGTTCCTCCCCGTGGAAACGATTGTTTAAGGCGCGGATCTATGGGTCAATTTTTTCCCAATATTTTCCGAAAAAAATTTGCGATCACCCGCTCGGTTATGGATCGGCTCCGTCGCTCAGATCCTTGGCGATCTCGGAGGGCTCTGGCACCGTGCTCAGCGCTACGTGTTCCTGCTTTCTGCGCAAAAACTGCAAAATCGCGACCACTGCAATCAGTAGCACCAGTGCATCGAGCAGCAGCAGACCGGGCAGCGGATCACTCCACTTGTCCATGTTGGTCGTGCGTCCAAAGTACGGAGGTCCGCTTCCATACGCCTCGACGAGCGACTGCACATTGATGTACGCAGCCAGCCCGACCAGCCCAAGCGCAAACAGGACTCCCGTCCCACGAAACAGCGTCATCGCCACTCCTTGTTCAACCCACGCAAACCGCAGCCACGATAGACGAGCCTTGGCGTTTTGTGACTAGAATGCGCCCGATGCGTCGATGGCCCAAGACACTTGCGAGCGCATGGCAGAGCGCACCGCTGCTTTGGTGGGGACTTGTTGCGACGCTGACTGCGGCGCTCGTACCGATTTGGATCGCGCGCTATCTACCGCTCCTCGACTATCCGGGGCACCTCGCCAACCTGTTTGTGTGGCGTCACCTGGACGATCCCGCGCTCCGCTTTGGGTCGTACTATCAGGAAAACCTCGCTCCGCTGCCCTACTGGATTCAGTACGGCGTCGAGTATCTGCTCGCGATTCCGTTTGGAGAAGAAGCCGCGCAGAAGCTGTTTCTGTCGCTCGCGATTGCACTGCTTCCCGCATCGGTGGCGCTGTTTGCTCGGCAGCTCGGTCGCGATCCGTGGGTCGCAGTGCTGGCGTTTCCGCTCGCGTGGAACATGAATGTCTCGCACGGATTTTTGGCCTATGTCGGAGGTCTGCCGCTGCTCTTTTTCGCGCTCTGGTCCGTCGTTCGCTTTGCACAGTCTCCGTCGCTCAGGCAAGGAATTCTGACCACACTCCTTGGCGTCTCTTTGTACTTTTCCCACATCTTGATCTGGGGCGCATTCCTGTGTGTGGGAAGCGTGCTCGCGCTGCTTTCCGTCACGCGGTGTTCGCTGCGCAGACTGCTCTGTCTGCCGCTTCCGTTTCTTCCAATTGGACTCATCGGAATCTGGGCGCAGCTCTATGGGAATGCCGAAAAGACCAATCTTCCCGTCGGAGGACACAGCTTCCGTGACTATGAAGGCGTCTACAATACCTTCTTTGTAAACCTTGACATGATCTCGGGCTGGACGCTGAACACGATTCCTTCGCAGCGAGATCAGCACCTGTATTCCGGTCTGTTGCTCGCAGGCTATCTGCTGCTCCTTTTGTCCAGTCTGGGGAACAGAACAGCGCCCCCAACGGACGTTCGACAGAGTCTGTTATCGACGCTGCGCTCGATTCTCTGTTCGCGTGCGCTGTGGGGATTTCTGATCATCGCGCTGCTGTACTTTTCGCTTCCGCGCAGCTTGCTCCGTCCGTTTTATTGGTTTGCGATCAATCGCAGGCTGGCGGTTCTGGTCTGTCTGTTTGCGCTGTTTCTCGTCTCGGGACCAATTGTGACGTCGACGCTGCGCAAAGGAGTGCTCTTCGCCATGATGGCGCTGTCGATTGTCTACACCACAGACATCAGCGCGCACGTTGTCCGTTTCAATCGCAGAAACCACGGCTTCGATGAGCTGATGGCGATGGTTCCCATCGGAAAACAGGTTCTTCCGCTGATGTTTGCGCCCGGTGATCCAGACTCGCTCATGAACTGCTTCAACCAGTGGGGAAGCTACATTCAGATCCGCCAAGGCGGCTTTATGACACCGTACTTTCCGGTCGAGTTTCCGCTCAAAGTGCGCAAGCACCTGCCGAGTCCGTCGTGGGATGCGCCCGGTGATTTTCGCTTCACCAGAGACACGAACGGATGGGATTATGTGCTGGTTCACGGCAGCCCGAGTCTGCCGATTCTTTCAGGACGAGATCCGCGACTTCCGCTTGTGGATCGTCGCGGTGCATGGTCTCTGTTCCACATTCAAGCCAAGGAAGACATGCCATGACCTATCGACTGCTTGGTTCGCTGACTTCTCCGTATGTGAGACGACTCCGCATGTATATGGCGGACATTCCCTACGAGCTTGAGATCGTAAACTACCTAGAGACAGACCAAGACTCGCGGCTGTCTTCGGTCAATCCGATCAAGCGAATTCCGGTGCTGCTGATCGATGGGAAGCCGCTGTGGGAATCGCGCATGATCGTGCAGTATCTTCAGCGTACGCACGGGCTCCGTTCCCTGTCGCTGGACGAAGAAAATACCGTGAGCGCGATCGATGCGCTGCAAGACCTGCTGATTCAGTCGTTTTTGCTGCATCGCTCGGGTCATCCCATCGATCGTCAAAACGGCTACTTTCTGCGGACTGCGGATCGGCAGCGGCTGATTCTGTCGTATCTGGAACAGCAGGTATCGGCGGGTCTGCTTGCGCGCTGGGACTATCCGGCGATGTCGCTCTACGCACTGCTCGACTGGGCTTCGTTCCGCAACCAGCTTCCGCTTGCGCAGCTTGGTCCAGCGCTTCAGCAGTTTGTCAAAGACTCGGCCTCGCAGCGACTGGCTGCAGAGACCGATCCGCGCCTGGCGTAACCGATTCCTGATCGATTCCCAACCGATTCCCAACCGATTCCTAACCGATTCCTGATCGATTCCCAACCGATTCCTATTGCGCGTGAAGACGACCCATTCCCGGCACAAAGCGTCCGGTGGACTGGGCGTAGCGCTGATAGGAATCACCGTGCGTGCGCAGCAGATAAGGCTCCTCGATGATGCGCACCTGAATCTGCAGTCCGACAAACAGCGCCAGCACCGACAGCCACGACATCCAGGTAGGAACCAGGATCGCAAGTCCCAGCGCCAGCACCATCATGCAAGAAAAGATCGGATTGCGAACCCAGCCAAACGGACCGCGCGTCACAAGCTGCGTCTTCGCACTGGGATCGACGCCAATTCGCCACGACGCGCCCATCGTCACCTGCGCCCACAGCGTTCCGAGCAGACCGATTCCGTACAGCGCCATCGCCAGCCACTGCATGCTGGGGGACAGACGGACGGAGCTTGTCACCATTCCGAGCAGATCAAGCGCGCACGCAATCGGACAGCCGATCGTCGCCAGCACGAACAGGAATCCGCCCCACCACGCGGCGGACAGCGGTCGACCATGAACCCCGACAAAGCCCGTCTTTCCGGTCGCACGATACTGCATCACAGAGCGCAGAACGAACGCGAGAAGCAGAAACAGAACCCATCCCACAAGCGCCAAGATCGTCATGGTCAAGACTCTAGACATCAGCGCGCGTGATTGTCGAACGAATCGGCGAGTTTTTCGTCGGTGAGTTGGCCGATTCCATCAGCGCAGAGACAGCGGACGGGAAGACAAATATTCGAGCAGGAACGTGCGAAACGCGATGACTTTGCGCGGCACCGTATGACCTTTGGGATAGACAAAGTAGAGCGTTCCTGCGCTCACGGTATGACGAGGCAGAAGCTGAACAAGCTGACCGCTCGCGACATCATCGCGCGTCAGAAAGCTAGGAAGAAGACCGATTCCTAAGCCCGCGCGAACGGCTTGCAGGACAAACAGAAGATCGTCTCCGCTGACTCCGCTGCGTCGAGCCGCTTTGGGAAAGGGAGGCGGCGGCATCGCCGTCCGAAAGTAGACCCAGTCATGCGCCAGCGTGTCTTCCGGGGTGCGAACATGACCACGTCTCGCCAGATAGGAAGGGGCTGCATACAGCGCCATTTCCAGCTCGCTCAGCCGTCGCGCAACCAGCGAGCTATCAGACAGCGGCTTGGTACTGACTCGCAGCGCCAGATCAAAGCCATCGGCCACCAAGTCCACCACGCGCGGCGTCAAGCGTGCGTCAATCGTCACCGCTGGATAGCGCAGCCGGAATGCGGCAATGGCCTCGGGAAGGAAGGTCACTCCGATGTCGGTCGGCGCGGTGATAAGCAGCTCTCCTTTGGGCTCCTCTTCGCGCTCAGGAAGACTCCCAATCGCGCGGCGAAGCTCGACAAGCTGCGGCGCAACCCGCTCAAACAGCGCGGTTCCCGCAGTGCTCAGCGACACCTTGCGCGTGGTCCGATTGAACAGCTGCACACCCAGCTCGGATTCCAGCGACGAAATGCTACGACTGACCGACGAGCGCGGCAGCCCAAGCTTCGCCCCGGCGGTGGTAAAGGAAGCGGTCTTGGCGACCTCGACGAACAGCGATAGAAGGTTGAGATCCATTGTTGCGCTTTTTGCAACAGTTTGGCTCAAAACAGACCTCTAGTGCAATTCTGAAACCAATCCCAGACTAGCTATCAACAAAGGAGATACACGCCATGAAGTTCTCTCACCTTCTCGCCCTGGTTGCACTGTCTGTTCCGGCCTTCGCTCACGCGGCAAACTACGAAGTCGATCCGGTTCACTCGAGCGCGCAGTTTGCGGTCAAGCACATGATGATCTCGACGGTGCGCGGAGAGTTCACCAAGCTGTCGGGAACCGCCGTGATCGATGACAAGAACCTCGCGAAGTCGACGGTGGAAGCATCGATTGACGCTTCGTCGATCAGCACCCGCATGGACAAGCGCGACGAACACCTGCGCAGCCCGGACTTTCTGGACACTGCGAAGTTTGCAACGATTGCGTTCAAGTCCACCGAGGTCAAAAAGGCCGGTGAAGGCAAGTACAAGGTCGCGGGCAACCTGACGCTGCACGGAGTGACCAAGCAAGTGGTACTGGATGTTGAGTCGCCAACCACCGAGCTGAAGGATCCGTACGGCAACGTCAAGCGCGGCGCGGTGGCGACCACCACGATCAACCGCAAAGACTTCGGTCTGAACTGGAACAAGACGCTGGAAGCGGGCGGCGTTCTCGTCGGTGAATCGATTCAGATCACGATCGATCTTCAGCTGGTCCGCAAAGACGCTGGCAAGTAGTTTTCAGCGCGGAGCTGCGACTCCCAAGCGATTCCTACGCAGCTCCCAAGCGGTTCCTACACGACTCCCAAGCGATTCCTACGCAGCTCCCAAGCGATTCCTACTTGGCGCGGAAGCCTGCGTCTTCGGCGATGCGCTGGACGACGGGCTGGACGAGAGAAAACGCGGCGCGATTGCAGCACAGAATGCCGCGCGTGGTGCGAAGCTCGGGCTGTCCGTAGACAAACGGCTGACCAAACAAGTCGGTGAAGCAGCCTCCCGCCGCGCGCAGGATGGCTTCCGGTCCGCAGGCATCCCACAGGCTCGCTTTGTCGGAAACGTGAACGTACAGATCCGCGCGCTGCTCGGCGAGCAGACCTATCTTGACACCGACGGAACCGCTCGGAAATTCCTGATGAATGCCAAGCTGCTGCATCAGCGCTTCGGTGCTCTTTGGACGATGGGAGCGCGACACCACCAAGCGCAGATCCTGCGGCTGTGCAATGTCACTGACACGCAGCGGCTGACGCTCGTTTGCGATCTCCAGCTGCGCGCCCTGCCCTATAACCCCGCTGTATAGCTTGTCGCAGCTTGGCTGATAGACGACCCCCAGCTGCGATTGTCCGTCGATGGACAGACCGATCATCACCGCAAACTCTCCGTTTTTGGCGATGAACTCTTTGGTGCCATCGAGCGGATCGACATACCAAATCCGTCGCTGCGACAGCGCTTCTGCATGATCGGCGCTCTCTTCCGCAACGACTCCATCTTCGGGAAACAGAGAACGGAGCCGATGAACAATCAGCGCATTCGCTTGCTTGTCCGCAGCGGTTACGGGGTCACTTGCGCCCTTGTACTCGACGGAAAAGTCCGTGGCGTAGATCGAAAGGAGGATCTGTCCCGCTTGCCGTGCGATCTCCTGAGCCGCCTTCAGTTCCTGCGTGAGCATCAATGGATTCCTTCGCTTCCTTTACATCACCAGCTTGAGTCCAACGACAAACAGCACGCTCGCGAGAATCGGACGCAAAAAGCGATCAGGAACCTTGGCAGACAGCAGGCTCCCAACCCAAATTCCCGGCAGCGAACCGACGAGCAGACTCCCGAGCAGCGAGATGTTTACGTTGCCAAGCTGCAAGTGTCCAAGCCCAGCCACCAGCGTCAGAGGAATCGCAAACGACAGGTCGGTTCCCACCACTTGCAGCGTCGGCATGCGCGGATACAAGACCAGAAGCGCAATCGTTCCGAGCGCACCGGCTCCGACGGAAGATAGCGTCACCAGCGTGCCAATCAGAAAGCCTGCGGCGACGGTAACGGACGAACGAAAGCTGTTCTGCGACGAAGCATCGGGCACCCGCGCCATCGCCATGCGCTGAAGCCGACCGCGAACAAGCTGCGCGAGCGCGGTCAGGATCAGCGCGACCCCGAGCGACACCGAGATGATGCGATTTTGCGCGTCTCCCACTCGAGCGTACTGACGGAGCACCATCAGCGTCAGGAGCGATCCCGGAATGCTTCCCAGCGACATCAGCGCGACGATGCGCCAGTGAACCGACTTGTGCTTGCCGTGATGAACCAGCACGCCGCCGCACTTGGTAATCGCTGCGAACAGCAGGTCCGTTCCAACCGCGACGACGGGCTTGAAGCGAAACAGAAAGACCAGAAGCGGAGTCATCAGCGAGCCGCCGCCGACGCCCGTCAGGCCAACCAAGAAGCCAACCAGCAGCCCAATCGCAAGATATCCAAACGCCATGGCAAGGACTCCGCGCGGGAGAGTACACAAACTTGAACCCAGGCTGCGCGCGAGTCTTTGGCCAAAGTTCGGACGGTGGCTTAGGTTCTGCGCAGTCCGGTGGCACTGGCGAGCAGGTGTTCTCGCACGATGTGGGCACGCTCACGCGCGACGGGAACAGTCAAGGGACGACGCTGTCCGTCTAGCTCATCACCGACGATGAGACTCGACTCTCCTTCGTCGCGTTCCAGGCCGCGCACATGATCCAGATGAACCAGCCACGAGCGATGGACGCGCAAAAACGCCGGGCCAACCGTCGATTCAATCGCGGACAGCGACAGATCCAGATCGAAGCGACCCAAGCGAGTATGCACGTAGGTCAGCCGCGACTCTGCCTCGAAGGCCCAGACTTCTTCGGCGCGCAGAAACACCAGCCGCTTGCGATCCCGAGCGACGATGCGCGGTGGAATCGCCGGGGGCCGGGGAAGCTGCGAAATCCGAGGACAGCGCGCACGCAGCCGCAGCAGACACTGACGGACGCGATCGGCACCAAACGGCTTGACCAAGTAGTCGCACACGCCCAGCTCAAACGCCGTCAGCGCATGCTGAGGAGCCGCCGACGCCATCACCAGCAGCGGTGCCGGACTTCGCTGGGTCAGCTCTTGCGCCAAAAGCAGCCCCGCTTCGGACGAAGACTCGCCCGCCAAGTGAATGTCGACGAAGACCGCATCCAGCACGCTGGTGGCAGCGACGACTTGACGCGCTTGCTCGACGCTCGGCACCGCAGCGACGATTTCGGCCAGTCCCGTCTCGCTGACCAGCTCGGTTAGATAGCTTCGGGCAGCCCACTCATCTTCGACGATCATCACTTGGAGCGGCGGACCTGAGATCTCACTCGGATTCATGGCAGCGTCTCCTCAGCTGGCAGCGTCACGGGTCGCAGCGGCGAATCCAGTGGCATGCGCATCGTCACCGTCGTTCCCGACGAGCCTCCGTCTAACGTCAGCGTCGAGCCCGGACACTCCAGCAGCAGCCGTCGCCGCACCGAGTGAAGCCCAAACGCACCTTTTCGCGTCGGCCCCGACGGAAGCCCCGGACCATTGTCCGCGACCGAGAGCACCAGCTTCGGCGACCGCTCCGATCGATCGATCGATGCGCTGATCCGAACGCGACCCGGCACGTCAGCCCGCAGCGCACCGTGAAGCACCGCGTTTTCAACGATCGGCTGAAGCAGCGCACGCGGCACCACCTGCGCCATCGCTTCGGGATGAAGCGTCCACTCAAACGAAAGCTGTCCGTGATGACGAATCTCCAGGATCTCGGCATAGCGACGGAGCCACGCCACTTCTTCGGCCACCGTCTGATGCGTTGCGTTCGATTCCAGGCTGTCGCGCAGCAGGTCGCCGAGCGTGCCGGAGGCGTGCACGTCGGTGTGCACGGGGACGGCGGTGCCGAGCGACCCGTTCATCCACTTCGACAACAATGGGGATAATTTGATCAACGTGAGCGGGATGGGGGATCCGGCGGTCGAGGCGCTGTCGTGCATCGCGCCGCAGGGGATCGACGGGTGCGGGTTCGAGTCGCCGCTCGAGGCGATGGCGCAGGCGCTGAACCCGGACGCGGCGTGGAACACGGCGGAGCGGCCGTTCCTGCGGCCGGGCGGGGTGCTGGCGATCGTGATCCTGACCGACGAGGTCGACTGCTCCCACAACCCCGCGCACGACGCGATCTTCACCACCAACAAGGTGTTCTGGCACGACCCCGAGATTGGAAGAGCACACGTCTGAACTCCAGTCACTTA
>ERZ650309.875-NODE-875-length-14374-cov-5.419303_pt1 | contig 14374 bp, 10 predicted proteins | sample MGYA00376245_ERZ650309 | MGnify/ENA primary metagenome ERZ650309 (study PRJEB26733, sample SAMN07839294) | wastewater metagenome | biome: urban; feature: wastewater treatment plant; material: waste water | place: USA: North Carolina | collected 2016-04-26 ...
CCAATTTCAAATGTTTAAACTGTTGTCACAACCCTGTTAAAAAAGCTGCTCGTTAAAAAATAGCTATCAACCCATGTCAAAAATATTGCTCATTTACTTTCAAAAGCATTTTTTTGCAGCAATAATATAGTTATGGCTGAACCTGTAATCTTAGTAGAAAATGCGAATATATATCAAGGTGATAGTTTGATTTTGAGTAAAGTCAATTTCAAAATAAATCCCGGAGAGTTTGTGTATCTTGTTGGTAAAACCGGAACCGGAAAAAGTAGTTTACTCAAAACGCTATATGGAGAATTGCCATTGAAAGAAGGACATGCAGTGGTTGCCGAAGAAACACTTGAGCAATTGAACTGGAAAAAAGTTCCATATTTAAGAAGAAAATTAGGTGTTGTATTTCAGGATTTTCAATTACTAACGGATAGAACTGTTTATGAAAATCTTCGCTTTGTTTTAAAAGCCACCAATTGGGAAAAAGAAGCAGATATCAAAGAGAAAATTTATGATGTACTGGGCAAAGTAGGCTTAAAGAGTAAGGATTTTAAAATGCCCTATGAACTTAGTGGAGGAGAGCAGCAAAGAATCGATATAGCCAGGGCTTTACTCAATAATCCTAAATTGATATTGGCCGATGAGCCCACTGGAAATTTAGACCCGGACACAAGTGATGAAATTATGAATTTGCTTATGAATATCAGCAGAGATTCCCAAACGGCCATACTCATGGCTACGCATGATTTTATTGTGGTAAGTAAATACCGCCAACGAATGCTTAAAACGGAAGGACAAAAGTTGTATGATAGTGCCGTAGTGGGTGTGGATGAAATGTAAAAAAGTGAGGCACAAATCTTCATTGATATAAGACATTAAAAACAGGGCCGTAATGGATACGGCCACTGTTACCCCCTATGAAAAAGTGTTCGTATTTTTAAATATTCAGTACGATATAACAACTTGTATTATCCGCAGATTTTTTTAATCCAAACAAGATAAATCAATATCATTTTTCCTTGCAAACAAGACTTTTCTGGAAAAAGTAATTGTCTTTTTTCATGTATTTTATGCAAAGTAATATTCAGGATATGCTATCAAACAAAGGCATTTATTAAACGGTGTATGTGAATGATTAAACGGTTTCTTGAAGAAATATAAAGCACTTAATTTTGAAAACTATTAAAATGATAAGGATGCCAAAATATCTTTTCCTTTTATTGTTTTTGCCAATCTTGCTCTTTGGTCAGGATGCATCCAAAATAAAAAATTATTACGACACGCTTAAATTAGCCAAGCATGATACAGCCATCATTCATGCATACTCTATGCTATGCTTTCATTATGCTTCAAACAATCCGGATTCGGCCATCTATTATGGAGGCAAAGGTTTGTTACTCTCAAAGAAAATAAAAAATGAAAGCGCACAAGCCAATGTAAGTAATAGCCTCGGCTGGGCTTACTATAAGCAACATAAATACAAAGAAGCTGAAAACCTATTTAGTCAAGCATTGCATACCTGGCAGATAAAAGGGGAACGAAGCCGTGAAGCAAAAGTGATGAATAATCTGGCACAGCTTTTTATGGATCAAGGAGAATATGCAAAGAGTTTATCTTATATGCAAAGGGTTTTAAACCTTGATGATAGTTTGAAAGACTTGCATACTATGTCTATTGACTTACATACCACTGGAAGACTATACAACCTCATGAAGGATTTTAAAGAAGCACGTATTTTTTTTGAAAATGCTTTTAAAATTTCTCAGCAATTAAAAGATGAAGTTGGTCAGGGTCGTGAGTTGATGAGTATTGGCAATACTTTCGTTTCTGAAAAAAAATACTATGAATCCATCCCATTTTATAATAAATGCATTGCCATCTACAACAATATAAACATGCCACTAGATCTGGGTCTTGTATTTGAAAATGCCGCAGGGGCATATTTTGGACTTAAACAATATGAAAAAGCTTTTGAGTACATAGATCTTGCTGTAATGAATTATAAAAAATTAGACAGCAAAACAGATCTCTACTATGCCTGGTTGAGCAAAGGGGCAATGGAACAGGAAATAAATTTGAATGGCAAAGCCGCAGAGAGTTTTACTAAAGCCTATAATTTGGCAATAGCATTAGATGATTCAAACCTGCAATATCCTGTGATGGAAAAACTTGCAGATACAAAATACAAAGCAGGAGATTTTCAAATGGCATATCAACTATATGCACAAGCCCAACAAATAAAGGACAGTGTGCTTAAAATTGAAAAACAGAATGAATTACTCAAACTAAAAACCTCATTTGATACAGAAAGAAAAGAAAAAGAAAATGTACTCCTAAAAGCGAAGAATGATGCTGCACAGCTTAAACTACAACGGAATACCGTATTATTAATCAGTAGCCTTTTTGTATTAATTGCGCTTAGCACATTATCCCTATCATTTTATCGAAATAAGGAATCAAAAGCAAAGCATATAAAAGAGTTGCAAATATTAAACCAACAACTATTGTTGCAAAAAGAAGAGATTAGCCGTATCAATGCTATATTAGAATTAAAAGCACTGAGGGCACGGATGAATCCACACTTTATTTTTAATTGTATGAGCAGCATTCAGGAATGTATGCTTACAGATAGAATATCGGATGCAAATACCTACCTCGCAAAATTATCCAGGTTATTGCGCATGGTATTGATGCATTCTGATGACGAAAGCATCACCCTAAAAAAGGAACTAGAAATAATTACACTATATCTTCAATTGGAAAGCCTTCGGCTAAAAGATGGATTTAGTTTTTCCATTCAATGCGATCCTGAAATGGATACCGATGATATAAAAGTGCCGGCTCTGCTACTACAACCTTTTGCAGAAAATGCCATTTGGCATGGCTTAGTGCATAAACCTACAGATAGAAAAATACTCATTAAGATAGATGAACAGGATAACATGCTCCATTGTATTATTGAAGATAATGGTATTGGCAGACAAGCTGCAAATTTGCTAAACAGCAATAGGAAAAATCATCATTCATTGGGATTGAGTATGACTGAAAGAAGATTATCAATTCTGAATGATCAATCAGGAATAGTGAACGCTAAAATCATCATACATGATTTGGTAGATACATCAGGTGGCGGCATAGGTACCCTTGCAGAACTTTTCCTACCGATGCAGTATGCCTGATCATTTTAAAGCAACAATATCTCAGAAAAGTACTTACTTCGTGTCATGATTCGGGCCCTACTAATTGATGATGAACAGAGTACAATAAATGTATTGCAGATGCTCATTAAAAATGAGGTGCCTGCCATTACTGAAATATATGCTGCATTAGGTGCCTCTGCGGGGCTTTCAAAAATTAATGAGCTAAAACCTGACCTACTTTTTTTAGACATTGAAATGCCCGGCATGAATGGGTTTCAACTATTGGAACATTTTCCATCATATCCCTTTCAGGTAATATTTGTAACTGCTTACGACCACTATGCTATTAAAGCTTTACGCTATAGCGCATTAGATTATTTGCTCAAACCGGTAGATATAAGCGAACTCAAGCAAGCTGTCAATAGGTTTCTCTTTCAACAAAATAGACTCAATTCCCAAACACCACTTTACAATAACCTGATTTATAATATTCAGCAGAAAGGCATAGAATCTTATAGGCTGGCTATACCCGGAAATGATGGTGTACATTTTTATAACACAGATGATATTATTCGCTGCGAAGCAGAAAGTAATTACACAAGATTCTATTTTAACAACCAACGACCTGCCATAAGCAGTAGAACCCTAAAGGATTATGAAGATCTGCTGAGTGAAAGAAATTTTCTGCGTATTCATAGGACACATTTAGTCAATAAAAACTATGTATCTTCACTAACTAACAATCATGAAATGATACTAACAGATGGCAGTATTGTACAAGTGTCTCGTAGAAAATGGGATTTTGTTAAACAAAAAATAAGTATTCAATCTAATTTATAAAATTTTATCATATATTATTTGTTATAATGAACTAATTTGCGCCTTTTAAATAACGATTCCGTTGTATATTTTTCAACGGGTTACAAGAAATCTTCTCAAATGGTAACTCCAAAATTTGCGGTTGTAAAACCATCCTTTCACACAGAATTAAAAAAAAGAGTAACAGCTTATTTTGAACAAACTGGTAAGGCCTCCACAGGCAATTATAAGTTGTGGCTCAAAGCAGCAATTCTCATTGCCGCCTTTATAGGGCTTTATATTAATTTAGTATTTTTTACTCCGGCTACTGGCTGGGCTATATTAGAGTGTATTCTATTAGGCTTGGTTTCCGCTGGCATTGGTTTCAATGTCATGCACGATGGTGGTCATGGAAGTTTTAGCAATAATCCAAAACTCAACAAGTTTGCAGCCACAACGCTTGGCTGGCTTGGTGGTAGCCATTTTATGTGGAATGTAAAACACAATATTATCCATCATGCCTATACAAATATTGATGGTATAGATGATGATATAAATGCAGGTGTATTGCTTCGTTTTGCTTCCACCCAAAAGAAACTCAGCATGCACAAATACCAGCATATTTATTTTTGGTTTTTGTATAGCATTTTATACATCTATTGGATATTCGGTTCTGACTTCAAAAAATATTTCAGCAAAAAAATTGGCGATACACCATTGAAAAAAATGGAGCCAAAAGATCATTTTTTCTTCTGGCTATATAAAGCATTGAGCATCGGCAGCTTATTAATACTGCCATTGTTTGTAGTAGGTGTAGTACCTGCACTGGTAGGTTTTTTAATCATGACCTTATGCACTGGTTTGGTTATTAGTATCGTATTTCAATTGGCGCATACCATCGAGCATACACATTTTCCAATGCCTGATGAAATAACCGGAAATCTTGATGACGAGTGGGCTATACATCAACTAAAAACTACTGCCAATTTTGCCACAAAAAACAGATTTATATCTTGGTTAGTTGGTGGTTTAAATTTTCAGGTAGAGCATCATTTATTTCCAAAAATATCTCATATTCATTATCCTGCCATCAGTAAGATAGTTAAGAAAGCTTGTGAGGAATATGGTGTAGAATACATTGAATTTCCAAAAATGTATCAGGCCATATTATCCCATATAAAATTTCTTAAAGAGATGGGAAGAGCCGCTCAGGCATAATTTGATATTCAGCATTCAATCAGGTATTGACCTAACCCTTACTTTTATCGCTTATTAATAGTAACAGCGACGATGCAGCATATAACCAAAACTCCGGTGCATGCACTGGGTTATGATTTTATATCAGGAAAAAATATTCCGAAAGGAAAAGATGAATATTATTTGCGCAGAGCGCAAAACGTAAGTGGAATAAAGTATAGAAAACTTACCGCTTATGAAACAGAAGTACTCATACGCAATCGCAATACCAGCATCAATTGGGATCATATTTTAGTGAGCGATGCATTCAATCCTGAATTAGTAAAAAATTGTAGCTTTTATGGACTGGTAAGGATTGGAAGATTGGAGCCCATCTTTCTGGGTTTTCACGACTTTAAATTTCCCGTAGGGTTATATAATTCCACCATTATCAGTTGTGATATTGGCGATAACGTGGTCATAGACAACGTACACTACCTTACCCATTACATTATTGGCCATGAAGTAATCATTGTAAATGTGCATGAAATGGTAACCACCAATCATGCAAAGTTTGGGAATGGAATAGTAAAAGATGATGAACCTGAAAGCATACGCATTTGGTTAGAATTGTGCAATGAAAATGGTGGTAGAAAAGTAATACCATTTAGTGGCATGCTGCCCGCAGATGCATGGCTTTGGAGTAAGTTTAGAGACGATCACAAACTATTAGACAAGTTTCAACATTTTACAGAGCAATTCTTTAGAAAAGAGCGAGGATACTATGGCATGGTGGGCGATAGAACTGTAATAAAAAATTGCTTTAGCCTCAAAGATGTTTGGATTGGTAGCGATGCTTATATTAAAGGTGCTACAAAGCTTAAAAATATTACCATTCATTCTCAGCCCAAAGCAAAATCGCAAGTTGGTGAAGGCTGTGAATTGGTAAATGGAATTGTGAATGAAGGCTGCACCGTTTTTTATGGTGTAAAGGCAGTGCGATTTATTATGGCCAGTCATTCACAGTTAAAATATGGCGCAAGACTTATCAATTCATATTTAGGAAATAATGCTACCATTTCTTGTTGTGAAGTGTTGAATTCTCTCATATTTCCCAGCCATGAGCAGCACCACAACAACTCATTTTTGTGTGCAGCACTCATCATGGGTCAAAGCAATATTGCAGCTGGGGCCACCATTGGCAGTAATCACAATTCTAGAGGTGCCGATGGCGAAATCATTGCTGGGCGTGGCTTTTGGCCCGGACTATGTGTTAGCTTAAAACACAACAGCCGCTTTGCTTCATTTACCATTATTGCCAAAGGTGATTATAGTAATGAATTAGATATACCCTTACCATTTGCATTAGTAAGCCTTAATGATGCAGACCACTCTCTACTCATCATGCCTGCTTATTGGTTTTTGTATAATATGTATGCGTTGGCACGCAATGCAAGAAAATACAAGGATAGAGATCAACGTATTCATAAAGAACAACACCTCGAATTTGATTATTTAGCCCCCGATACGGTGGAAGAAATGCTACAAGCCATTTTAATGCTATGCAGTTTTACGGGCAAGGCTTGGTATAAAAAAAATAATCAAAATAATATATCTGATGAGCTCTTATATGCAAAAGGTTTCAGCTTGTTGGAAAGCAAAGATGCAGTCATAAATGAATTAGATATAACTGCCACAAATTTTGAAAACGCAAACAGAAAAGTAAGTATTATAAAAGTGCAAGCGGCATACAATGCTTACCAAGATATGATACGATTGTATGCATTTAGATCTTTGACTGAACTGGGCCATTCTTGTAAAAATTTTGAAGAGCTTATAGCATTATTACCGACAAAGCCTAAACGCAATAAATGGCTCAATTTAGGTGGTCAGCTAATGGAAGAGCAATCTGTGGAAAAATTAAAAGAGCAGGTAAGAAATGGAAAAATCAATAGTTGGCAGGCATTACACAAAGTGTATTTGAAAGAGGGAGAACAATATGAAGCCTGTCGGCAAATGCATGGCCTTGCAGTATTGTGCGAGCTGGAACAAATAAAAAATCTAAAAAAAATCACCCGCCCACAGGTCCAAAAATGGCTTACGGAATTGTTAGAAATAGAGGTGAGCTTGACTGAAAAAATATTTTTATCTCGAGAAAAAGATTATACAAATCCTTTTAGAAAAATGGTGTATGATACAGATAATGAGATGAATGAAGTATTGGGAAAATTAGAAGACAATTCGTTTATCCGTCAGGAAAATGAAAGATTATCTACATACAGAAAAAACATCAACAGACTAAAGCGGCTTTGGAAATAAACAGCAGTAGCATTTTAGCGTTCAGCGATCTAATTATTTAGTCCAATATACTGCTGATGTGCTTCAGCTCTTTTTGCTTATACGCATGCAATTCATCTGAGAAACATTGCGATAATTCTTCCAGCAATACTTTTATTACCTGTATGTTTGATAAAGGTTTATAATAAGATGGCACCTGTGGTACGGATATTCTTTTGAAATAATTATCTAAATCATTTTGAGAAAAAGCCTGCCCTGTTGTAGCATCAATATAAAAATGGATTTTTTCTTTTGGATTTCCTTCATAAGATTCCAGATCAAAATCAGGATGAAAATAAGCAAGCACAAATTGCTTAGGCACATGTATAGCAAATACAGGTAGTGCAAGCAGTTCGGTTAGTATCAGGTATAAAACACCTATGTTGATCGTATTCCCCTTTTTGCTTTGCAATAATTTATGAATAAAAAACTCATCCGGCTTTGTATAATTTACTTCTGCACCTTTTACAGCATAATAGTTATATAAGATACTGCATATAATTTGAGTTTTTTCTAAGGGAGTAAAATAATTATTGATTTCTATCCAGATATTTTTTCTTATTTTTTCAAGTTCTTGGGATATGGATATTGTTTCCAAATCAGGGTATTGAAATCTGGCTGTAAGTGCAGCCCCACGTAATAAATCATTATAACTATGATTTTTCCAAAGCAAAAATTCTTGCTTTAAATCTCGATAGTGTAACCGGTGGATGAGCATTTCAATCCTATGCTGTACATGGTCTGCGGGAGAAAGTTCCCATAAATTTTCAAGGTTTGGAATGATACCCGTGCCATAAGTAAGAATTTTCTTGCTTACACGGTCATATACTTCCATATCCGGGTCGTCAATCAGTGTAAACAAAGCTGTTATCTCCCTGTCTGCCTGCATAATTGTTTGCAATCATACGAAGCAGTTTAATAGCACCTTTTAATATTAATCCACATACTGCTTTTTTTTGGGGAAAGCTGTTTTTCACACACTCATTTAGCTTCACTCTGGAAGATTTAAACTCCAAATGTTTTTTGTTTTATTCATAGCTGAATACGCTACAATTCATTCCACAAAATCAACAGTTCAGAATGAATATAGACAAAACACTTCAACAAAAAAATTTCAGTTTGTGTTATTTCTGCATGCTTTCTAAAACAGATATCGGTTTAAGAAGCTATCATTCTTCAAAAAAATAAAAATTAAAAAATGAAAAGAATTGCTCAACAGTTATCTGCACTCCTAATAGGTGTAGTAGTATTTGCTTCCTGCCAAAAAAGTAGTGAACTTAGTAAATCAAAAGAAGTAAATCAAAATTACAAAGCTTCTTTAAAAGCTACTCTCAATCAATCTGATTTAAACACAAAGGAACCTAGTCTTTCTTGGTGGACAGATGAATCTTCTGCGAATGCCCGTCAAGCAGGCTCAAAACCAATTACTAGTTTTACATATTTAGAAGCCGCTTTGGATTTAACTGGATTAGATGATGTGCTATCAGATCCAAATACGATATACACTTTATTTGCTCCATCTGATCTAGCTTTTATAAACGCTGGTTTTCCAACTGTAGATGATTTGTTGGCATTAGGCTCCGAAGCACTTACGCCAATATTACTTTACCATGTTGTAGGTGGTGCTAAAGTATTTGCAGAAGACGTAACTGACGGACCAGCAACTACATTAAATACTGCCCAAATTTTTCTAACTTCCTCAGGTGCAAATGAATCATTGAAAGTGTTTGTAAATGGTTATGGTGTATATATTCCCAACCAAGAAACCGACAATGGTGTTGTACATTGCATCAATCAAGTATTGTTTCCGCCATCTCAAAATCTTGTTGAATTGGCTATAGCCACACCAGATCTTTCATACTTAGTAGCTGCTGTTGTAACTGCAAGTACAGGATCGACAGATGTTGCAGCTGTATTGAGTGGTGATGGCCCTTTTACACTGTTTGCTCCAACCAATCAGGCTTTCATCAATGCAGGTTTTGAAACCATTGAAGAAATTGAAGCTACTGATCCTAATGCATTAGCAGCTATACTAACATACCATGTGGTAAGTGCAAGGGTATATGCCTGCGACATACCAGTAGCAGGTTTGATGCCAACTATGGTATCAGGAGGAATTACAGATATCACCACAGATATCCGCCGCGATGGAAATATTAGCAGAAGAGATATTTTTATCAAAGGCAATTCTAATACCACTCCATCACTTGTGATAGGAAAAAATCTTACAACTACAAATGGTGTAGCACATGTAATTGATCAGGTATTACTACCATAGTTCAGGGTTAGTGTTGATATATAACGGGCCGCAATATGCGGCCTGTTTTTTTGTAATGCTATACTTGTTTAAAAGTAAAAATTGCTACTTATAATTCATTAAGAACCTCTATGGCAAAATCTTCTAATGTAGGATCTCTGGCCCCCATTAACAGCAGAACAACACCAGGTTTAATATATGATTTTAGTGCTTTTACTATCATAGACCTCTGCTCCACAAACAAAGCCTGCTTGCCACACAGCAGTATGCCTTGAATCAAATCATTTGCAGAAATATCCTTTTGTGCAGTGCCACCTGCATAGTAAATTTCACTCATGCATATTGTATCAGTAGGTCTAAGACAACTTGATATTTCTTGAATAAAATCATCTTTTAAAAACTTTGTTGGTCCATAGCCGTGTGGCTGAAACCATGCTATAACGTTATCTGCCAATGGCTGCACTGCTTGTATAGATGCCGCACATTTAGCCGGATTGTGCGCATAGTCATCAATGAGGATAATGCCGTTCTTTACGCCAATCAGTTGGTGTCTTCTGTAGATGCCTTTGTACTGTTGCAATGCATCTGAACAAACCTGGAGAGAAACACCCAAAATTTTTGCTGCTGATACAGCGGCTGCGGCATTACTCATCGTATGCCGACCAAGCGCTTGCATACTAAAAGATACTGCATCAATAGTGAACGAAAGCCCAAATCCATTTTGTAAAAAATTTTTTGCAGCAGTACCTGCCATAGCATCATCAGATGAAAAATCTAAGTCCAATTCTTTTGATAAACCAGCAGCTAAAGGGTTGGATTGATTCGCAATAAAAAAACTACTACAATGCTGTTTAAATGTTTGAAATAGCTCAAGCAATTCTGGTACATCTTTATGATCCTTATCGACATTGAGAAGTATGCCCCCAGCAGGTTTATATTGTACAATACTACCATCACTTTCATCTGCTTCTATAATCAACCAATCTCCGCTGTTATATACAGCATTTCCAATCATACCTTTTTCAATCAAGGACACTAAACCAGCACCAGTTATTAGAGAAGGTTTCAAACCAGCGTGGTCCAATATTGTAAACAGCATGGCTGCTGTACTGCTTTTTCCTGATGTGCCTCCTACTGCTATTGTTTTCTTTTGTGTGGTAATGTATGCAAGCAATTCGCTACGACGCATAAAAGGCAAACCGAGTGCTTTTGCTTTTTGTACTTCGGGCACAGTATCTTCTACAGCTGTGGAAGTAACAATTAATGATACAGTTTCATTGAGCCCACTCCCATCCTGTGGATAGCAGTGAATACCCGTTGATGCTAATTTATTCGCAGTAGCATTGTATTCGCCTGCGGCGAAAAAACGATCACTCCCACTCACTTCTACCCCACTTCCTTTCAAATACTGTGCTAATGCACTCATACCAGCGCCTGCAATGCCCATAAAAAATACATGCGATAAAGAAATTGACTCACTCATGTTGCAAAGATGTGTATTGTAAGATTGTATTTAAAAAATTCAGGGTAAATAGTCTTAGTCTTTTCTTTAAATGACAGCAGTAGTTGAAAACAATGAAGCATATTAATTTATTGTAGGTCATCCATAATGTAAGCACAATAGAATTGGTCTTCGTTTACACTGTAGTTTTATGCATTTTATCTTTATTGATGCCGATATTTTTATTGGGCTTTGGTGATTTGGTTCTTCCCAAAAAACTTACAATTAAACCTTTTCTTTTAATAGGGACTACAAGTAAAGTTTACACTTTTTGTGAAGTAGTTGTGATAAAGGAAAGGCTTTTTTGAACGAACATTTTCTATACGAATTCTCTTTCTATTCATCATTTCCCGAAGGGATAAAAATCTGTCCGCTTCTAATCTTTTTAGGTATCTATATGATTAATACATTTAAGATGATTTGAAAATTTTATTGCTTCAAAACTGAAAACATTCTTTCATAAAAGGATACTATTTGAGCACCCAATCCTTATTGCTCCAACCATCTTCCACTTGCATTAAATCTACTGTGGAGTCTATGTATAAACGGCTGGGTGTACCATTGAGTGTAACAAAAACATGGGCTTTTACTGTGGGTTTATAAATACCGGCAGCTTCATAATGCTTGCCGAGGAAATGTGCATATTGCAAGATCATATCTGGCTGCATGGCCATTTGTTTTTCTTGATGGGGATTGAGGAAATCGCTGTTAAACACTTCTCCGGTGCGGTTTGTACGTGTATCTGTTATATAAAATGTGGCCGTGCCTGCTTTTTCCATCAGCATGACACGCCATCCAAATCTGTAGCCCTGCTCTGTCCAAAACATATTGCCTTTGTACAATAGAAATCGCCAGGGAAATATGATTTGAAATAGAAAATAAATACCCATAATCCCAAAAGCAATTTTCTTTACACCCTCCTGCATTTGCCATGAACAACTGCCCTGTCTATTAAGAAAATTAAGCTGCTTTTTATGTAATAATTTTGCAAGAAAAAGTTGTAATCGTATATGCCATTCTGCTGAAAAAAATATGGTGGTAGCGGCTATCATTACGACAGGAAAAACGCCAATCTGAAATAGTAAACCTGTAAGCCCATGAAATATGATAACGGACAAATATGCCCAAGGTCTGGTTTTTTTGTTCATTAACCAAAATATGATGGTAGAATCATACAGCATACCTATCCAACTAAATATCCACGGTGTATAGTACCACTCAAAAAGAGGCCCAATAATGGGTAGTGAATTGTGTGCCGGCAGCCAAATGCGAAGTGGCAATGCGTTTATCAACCATGCATGATTTATTTTTATGAGCCCTGCACAAATGTAAACAATAGCCAACTGTAGCTTTACAATACCAATACACCAAGTGGGTACTTTATTACAGTATAAATTTGGCTTCAGTATTACATCTAAAGATAGACTTCGGTGTGCTGGCAGCACTATCATGAGCAAACTGATAAGGCTTACAAAATAATAATGGTTTAAATAATAAGTTAGATCTATGAGCTCAGTATAAGTAAAACAAATAAATAAAACGGATGCTGCTATTCTATAAAACAAACCGAGTGTAACCAGCAAAGAGGCCAGAAGCAATACAATGTGTACAGCATACATGCCTTGTACACTAAGTGGCTTTACCCAATCAAAGCCAAAATACTTAAAATGAAAAACGGGGTTTGTGTAATGCTCTTCAATCCATCCGAGAGCCATAAAGCGTGCAGTACCTATCATCATGATGATACCAAATAGGATGCGAAAACTCACTAAAGGTGCAATGCTGATTTGCCTTTGCAGAGAATGCGTTAGACTGCTTCGCATAGAGAATAGCATAGTATGATCATGGTACGATTAATCACCATCTCCACTACTAAAGGTAATGGCAATGCCAAGTAGGCTGCTCATTTCACTTTTATAGTTGGGGAGTTGAATTTGCAATTGTGTATGCAGGCTGCTCCAAGCATCAAAATTTGTATTGATTTGCGTTTCAAAGGAGGGAGACTCAGGTATGGTTGCTAAGGCATTTTTAATAACAGCCATTTGTGTTTCCGTGCGGCTTACCAAGTCTGCCCCGCCACTTACAGAAAGTAGATACTCCTTCCATCCAATACCATCAGTACCAGCTTTGCTGCGGCCTTGCCAGCAATTATCAATGGCTTCTATATGCAGTTCAATATACTTTCGGCTAATTGCTGAATACCTTGCTTCCACCTTTGAAGGTTCGGTACTTGTTTGTCCTATTCGCTTACCCAGGGGCAAACCTACTTTAAAGTTTTTTATTGCTTCAAAGCTGCGCACAAATTCATTGTACATCTGTGATGTGCTGCTACCTACATCGGTACCATCATTGTTTATAAATTCTTGTTTATATGAATCAGTCCAGGCTGCTACTATAGCATCTGTTTGTGATTTAATTTTATTGATGAGTGCTAATAAATATTTGCCTCTATTTCCATTTGTTGAAAATGCATTGACGATTGCTTCATCATTGCCAGCAGGGTCAAAGATTAAATAATCAATGGCATTTAGTCCACGATTGTCTCGGTTAAAATCGGTGAGTGACGTATTGTTTGTGGTGATGTTAGATTCGATGGATGTAGTGTTAGCAGGCCAGGTGCCAATTTCTTCTACAAAACCTTTTCTAATGCCTGATTCCCCGGCTGGGCCAAAATTGAAACTATTGGCATACATCCAAGCGGTGTATGTTTTTTCAAAACTTTGTTGGGCATCATCTAAAGCAGCTGTGGTTGTATTTTCAGAGAAATTGAGTAAATCCGATTGCAGCTTATTTACATTGGCTTGTAAATCTGTGAATGCTGGTATGATGATATTGTCAGCAAAATTTTGAAGCATAATTTTTCTATCAAAACTATTGGTGTTAGCCGGGCCAGTTTTATCATTGCACGCTTGAACACCTGCCAATAACAAAATGCAGCAATAAAATATGATTCCTTGTATTTTCTTTAAATAGTTTTTCATCTTGCAAAATGTTTTTCAGGAATGCAGATTTGGCAAATGTTTGTCTTTTAAGAAAAAGTATATCAGCCAAAGTTTAATAAAATCAGTATTTCTTTTACTGTACAAAAATCATACTTTACTTATAGCTATAATGCCACTTTGGGAAATCCTTTTACGGATATAGTAAAGTTCTATAAAAAAGTTAATATTAAACACA
>ERZ650309.876-NODE-876-length-14341-cov-8.153367_pt1 | contig 14341 bp, 9 predicted proteins | sample MGYA00376245_ERZ650309 | MGnify/ENA primary metagenome ERZ650309 (study PRJEB26733, sample SAMN07839294) | wastewater metagenome | biome: urban; feature: wastewater treatment plant; material: waste water | place: USA: North Carolina | collected 2016-04-26 ...
TGCAATGGTGGTATTTATTTTTTTAATACGACTTAGATTTTTTACCCTGACAAAACCTTTATAACGCTTATAATCACATTGTCCTAAGGCACCAAAAGCATTCATGCCCAACGTCCATACGGTGCCATCCTTTCGTAACAAGGTGTACAAATTAAGTCCTGTCATACTTATATCAACCACATCATTAAATGGCACACGGTAAATACGGTAATCTGTTAGCAGGGTATTTTCTTTAACATCGTCAAACATTTCTGAGCTACCTGCAGAAAAAATAATTGCTGTCCCATCATTAAAAATGATGCTCGTTTCTGTTGAACGGCTAATTATTTTGGCAATATTTTTATCTTCATAGACAACTTTTGGTTCTTTTTGTGTGGTTTTGTCAAAGACATTTTTTAAGATATAAGCACTACTCCCCCACCCCCATACTCTGCCCTGCTTATCTAACGCCAAGGAAAAACTCGACCCTGCTGCAATATTCACAATGTCTTTTAAATTAGGTATCTGCTTGGGGGTTAGTTGATGTGGTCTAAAACGTATGTCATTCGGTGGTCCATAAGGGACACCATCCTCTTTATAACCTAATGCTCCTTTTTCATTATCTCCCCAACTCCATACCGTGCCATCTTTACGCAACGCCAATACATGCTCACTGCCTGCGGCTACCTCTATAAAATCAGTCATATTAGGTATTACCTGCGGTATATTTCGACTTTCAAACTTACCAAGTCCCAACATTCCATAGCCCCAACTCCACACTGTCCCATCTTCCTTAACCCCAATCGCAAAATCACTCCCCAACGCCAAGCGTTTAGGCTGCGTGTTAATGGGCAAGGGTTTCTCAAAGGGGCGCGTGTCACCTTGCCCTGCAAGCACATTACCCACCACAGGCACTTCGTACACCGAAGAAATACAGCCACTTAAACTTAATATGGCTAACAAACAAGCAATGTAACGCATCTTTTTATCCTTTTACTTACGTTTAAACGTTTTTACTAAAACACAAAACATGCCAAATTTTTAAATTAATATTTTCAATAAGTTATGATTTTTAACTTTCAATTTTTAATACCGAATAGACATAATTTGTTTAGAGAAAAACATTTTCTGTAGATTATTTATTTGTTTTTAACAGTATTAACGCCATGCAAAAAAAAACCCTGCATTTGCAGGGCTTCTTTTAATACTTGGCTTACTTAGCCATATAATCAACAGCAGCTTTAATTTCCTCATCAGGACAAGCAGCACAACCACCTTTTGCAGGCATAGAATTAAAGCCTTTGATAGCATGATCATATAATGTAGCCATACCTTTAGCTTTACGTGGTGCCCAATCGGCTGTGCCATATTTAGGCGCACCCATCACCCCTGCACCATGACACCCTGCACAAACTGCGGTATAAACTTGCTCACCAGAACGAGGTTCACCACCAGCAGGAGCTGCCGCAGCAGCAACAGGTGCTTTAACCGAACATTCTTTGCCTTGTACACACACGCTACCATAAGGTTTAATGCGTTCAATCACTGCCGATTGGTCTTCTTTTGCATAAGTATTAAAAGAACAGCTTAAGCCAACTAACGCTGCTAACAAAGCTAATTTTTTCACAGAAAGCCTCACAAAAGCATAACAATTAAAATTTGCGCGCAAGTATAACCGCAAAACTCATAAGGACAAAGTATTCCCTGCAATGACATCAAAATTATTTAGCTCAAATAATCAACAACCCTTTAAGAAATAATACCTTTTAGACAATTCATTTGGTTTAAATCAATCATGAGTCATCATAAAGTTTTACACAGTCATCGTTTATTTGTTCGGATTTCAACCGTTCTATATCCATAAAACGCGTTACCTTTGGCAAAATGCGTAAGTCGTACACATCTTCGCAACAAAATGTTCAGTAAGTAATCTACGGTCAATTGCACAATTTTGCCAAGCAGTGTATATCTTAAAGTTTAATAAATAGCTAAATTCTAAAACAACGATTGAACAATAAACTTTTAATTCGTCTTTAAAATTTAAAAAGAATTATTTTTACAAGGAGTGCAAACTCATGTTATCCAGCACCGAAGCTTGGTCTCAACAAACACGACAAAATTGCTTAGATGTTTGTGCTGCTTACGAAAACCCTTTATTTGCGACTTTTGCTGAACGTGCCTTAAAAGCCTTATTAGGTGACGAATTACGGCGTTATACCCCCCACTCATTGTCTGCGTGTTTATGGGGATTTTGGCAATTTGTTGCTGATAGCCGTCAAGAAATTAACATTCGTGTCTTTAATCCTGAGCCTGTTAAAGCAGGATGGCGCTCCGAAGGAACTGTGATTGAAATTTATAGTTCCGAAATGCCTTTTTTGCTTAATTCTTTAAGAATTGCCTTACAACGTGGTGGCTACGACGTTAGCGTGCTAATGGACATTAATTTACCACTACGTCGTAATCGCTATTGTCAAATTACAGATATTCCCAAAAACACTAATGCAAATGCTGATGAATACCGTAGTTTAATTCATATTGAGTTATCCGAAGTTTTTGAAAATGACGCATTAAAAGACTTAGAAACCCATATTTATGCCTCATTAAATATGTTGCGTAGAGTGGTTGATGGCTTTCCTAGAATGCAAGGATTATTGCGTGATGCGGCACAAAAATTAATTGAAAAAATGCCTAAAGAAAGCGATGCAGCCGTCATTCGTATGGAATCCCACGCTTTTTTACAATGGTTAATTCGTGGCCATTTTACTTTTTTAGCAGTACGTCACCGTGACGAATCAGGCAAAGAAGAAATTGCAGGTATTGATCCTATCAGTACTAACTTACATATTGATTGGCTAGATGACAGTTTTCCCAACACCATTAAACAAGAAAAAGAAGGTCGTTTATTTTTTGGTAAATCTTTAACTCGCTCGCCTATTCATCATGATCGTTATGCTGATGTGGTTATTGTGCCAATGCCAGATGGCAAAAGTGAATATCGTTTTTGGGGCTTATATACCAGTCGGGTTAATCAGCATGACCCAATGACCATGCCCGTCTTACGTCACAAAATTACGACAGTAGATATTTCGTCTGGATTACGCAAAATTAGCCATGATGGTCGCAACTTTGACCGTATGTTACGCACACATCCACGAGACGAACTCTTATTAGCCACAGAGGAAGATTTGCTTAATGCGTTTTTACCTATGGTAAAACAAAAATATGGTAATGAGTTGCGCTTTATTTGGCGTTTAGACCCGTGGAAACGCTTTATTTCAGTTTTTATTTATTTACCAAAACCCTTGTATAATCAAACTTTTGTTAGCCGTACAGGAGAGTTTTTACAAGCACGTTTTAATGCTACTGATGCAGTAATGACTGCTTATGTTTCAGAACATCGTTGGATTAGACTACAAGGTTTATTAGTTTTTGAAGATAAAAACCCACCACGTATTAATATTGAAGAAACCGAAAGTGTTCTCAAGCGTTTGGCTCGAACATGGGATGACGAACTGTTAAGTTTACTCATGACTAAATATCAACCAATGTTAGCCAACCAACTATTTCGTCGCTATCAAAATGTTTTTCCCGAAGGTTATAAAGAAAACTATCGGCCTCAAGATGCTTTAATAGATGTGACTTTTTTAGAAACATTACGGCCAGAAAATCCCTTAGCTGTCGAAGTATCTCCCACAGAAGGCAGAACAGCACGTTTTAAAATTCTACAATGGCATCAACAATTGTCTTTATCAAGAGTCATGCCGATTTTGGAAAGTTTTGGCCTTAAAGTGTTACAAGAGCAAGCCTTTCCTTTATTGTTAGAAAGCAATTGTTTATGGCTACATGATTTTAGAACCGAACTACCTGATAATTTAGCACGAGAAGCCTTTGTTCAAACCTTAGCCTATGTGCGTGAAGCCATGCAAGTATTATGGCAAGGCGCAATTGAAGCAGATAATTTTAACCGTTTAGTGACAACACTCCCCTGTCGTTGGCGTGAAGCTCACATTTTTAGAGTATTATCTGCCTACCTAAAACAAACAGGTTTTCCATTGTCTGCGACTGCCCAAGTTGAAGCACTCACTCGCTATCCCAATATTGGTCGTAGTTTATTAGAATTATTCCAAACCCGATTTGACCCAAGTATTATTACAGATCGCTCAGAACGACAAGATGCAATTTTAAAACGTATTGAGTTGGCCTTAGATAAAGTCAGTTCTTTAAGCGATGATCGTGTGTTACGTGAGTTTATGGCCTTGATTATGGCCATTGTACGCACTAGCTACTACATGCCATCAGCAATTAAAAGTCAACGTATTGCCATTAAATTTGACTCCTCCCAGTTACGCAATTTACCTAACCCAAAACCTTGGCGCGAAGTCTTTGTCTATAGCCCCGATGTGATAGGTTTACATCTACGTTTTGGTCAAGTGTCTCGTGGTGGTATTCGGTGGTCAGATCGTCCCGAAGACTTCAGAACTGAAGTATTGGGCTTAGTCAAAGCACAGCAAGTCAAAAATGCGGTGATTGTCCCTGTTGGTGCAAAAGGTGCCTTTGTTGTTAGAGCCACTTATGGTGATAAATATGATATTGCCCTAAATGCCTATCAAGAATTTTTACGTGGTCTGTTAGACATTACAGATAACCGTCATAAAGATAAAGTTATTTCGCCCAAAAATGTCATTTGCCATGATGGTCAAGACACTTATTTAGTCGTTGCCGCCGATAAAGGCACAGCAACTTTTTCTGACACTGCTAATGCAGTAGCGGCTGAATATCAATTTTGGTTAGGTGATGCTTTTGCTTCTGGTGGTAGTAATGGTTATAGTCATAAAGCAATGGGGATTACTGCACGCGGCGCATTTATTTCTCTTGCGCGCTTAGCTAAAGAAGCCGATTTTGACCCATATAATGAACCATTCAGCATGGTTGGTATTGGCGATATGTCGGGTGATGTATTTGGCAATGGCTTATTATTAAGTAAACAAATCCGCTTACAAGCGGCATTTAACCATAATTATATTTTTATTGATCCCTATCCTGATCCAGAAACCAGCTATCAAGAACGTAAACGTTTATTTGCCTTACCCCAAAGTGATTGGCGTGATTATAACCGTGAATTGATGTCTGAAGGTGGTGGTATATTTTCTCGCAATGAGCGAAAAATCGTTTTAAGCGAAGAAATGAAAGATATGCTCATGGTACAAGACAATATCTTATCTGCCGATGATTTAGTGCGTGCCATCTTAAAAATGCCAGTTGATGTGTTATGGAATGGTGGAATTGGCACTTATGTCAAAGCAAGCGATGAGAATCATGCCGATGTTGGTGACCGTTTAAATGATAATGTGCGTGTTAATGCTAACCAATTACGCGCGCGTATTGTTTGCGAGGGAGGCAACTTAGGCTTTACTCAACGTGCTCGTATTGAATATCAACTCAATGGTGGCTTATCTCATACTGACTTTATTGATAACTCGGCTGGTGTAGATTGCTCTGATCATGAAGTCAATATCAAAATATTTTTACAGCGCGAACAGCAAGCACGTCGCTTGTCAGCCGACGATTACAAAAATTTATTAGCAGAATGGCGAGACGAAATTGCCCAAGCGGTACTTAATAATAACTACGCTCAAACACAATGTTTAGCGATTGCTAATCATCAATCTTTATTGAGACATCGTGAGTACTCAACATTAGCAGACTTTTTAGAAGTGAATGCAGGCTTAGATCGTCATTTAGAAGCCATTCCTGATGTACGTATTTGGGAAGCACGTATTCGCACTCAGCAACCTTTAACACGTGCCGAATTGGCAATTTTATTGGCCTACACCAAAAACTGGCTTAAAGCTGCACTTAGCACAGCAGAATTATTTAATGACAAACAGTTAATGACTGAGGCTCAGGCGTTATTTCCTGTTGCGATTCGCAAAAATTATGCTAGCACCTTACAAAAGCATCCATTAGCTGTGTCATTAGCGGCAACTCGTTTAGCCCGTTTGATGACCGAACGCTTAGGTATGGGGTCTATTCCACGCTTACTACAAAATGAGCGGAGTACGCCTTTAAAATTAGCACGTGCTTTTATGGTAGCTAGAGCTTTATTAGGTTTAGATCAAGTATGGCAACAACTTGATGATAGCAAAGACTTAACAGACAGCGTTTTACTGCCACAGTATGCTGCATTACAAAGCTATACTCGCCGCGCTTGTGGTTGGTTTTTAGCTTATGCCGAAAAACCAAGTGAACAAATTATTGCTGACTTTAGCATGTTAGCCCCCTTACTTAATGACTTGCCTAATCATCTTAACCATAAACGTTTAGAAGGTTGGCAAAATGCCAAAAATGATTTAGTCGCTAAAGGCTTTAATGCTCATTTAGCTGAGCGTTTAGCCTCTTTAGATCAAATTTTGCCTTTATTAGATATGTGTCGTTTGGCGCAAGATAAAGGAATCTCGGTAGAAAATGTTGCTTACTTTTATGAGGTTATTGAAGAAACATTGGGTTTAACTGATGTGCAACGTGCTTTGCAAAATCTAGCAGTTAATAATACATGGGAAGCGGCTGCACGAGATCAATTGCGAGCAGGTTTATTACGCGACATGGCTCAACTTACAGAAGATGCTCTAAGCAAATGGAAAAGCACTCAGGAGTCACAACAATCATGGTTAACTATGTGGTTAAGAGCTAATCAACAAATATTTATTGATTGGCATCAATTCCGCCGTCGTCTGAGCCCTAGTGATTTAGCTAGCTATGCACCTTATGTTGTCTTAACTTCGCAATTACATAAACTATTGATACAGCTAAAATAATCCGTCTTCAAGCCAGCCTAGTGCTGGCTTTTTAAGATTTATTTTTAACCACTTTATCGGTTGCAAAACCTAACTTGGCCACACGTTGCAAAATTTGTTGATAGACAGGTTCGGCTAGTTGTGGCTGTCTGGCTAAAATCCATAAATATTTGCCATCTGAGGTTGAAACAGTGGCATGACTATAATCTTCTGCCAAATCGACAATCCAATAATCCGTTTCTAACATGGGAATAAAACGCAGCCAGCTTGAGGTAATTTTAAAGCCTAATTTCGCGTTGCTGTTGTCTTTGATTTTACCTTGAATACCCATTTGAAAAATTTGGCCATTGGCTTTACGACAACTATTGATGCCCTTTACTTGATTGTTCGCTAACAAACTATAACTGGCGGTAATATCTTGCACGCAGGATTTTTGAAAGGTATTGGGAATTTTAGCGACTTCGTACCATTTACCCATATAACGGTTTAAGTCTACTTTTGATACTGTTTTAGGGGTAAATTCTGCCCATGCAGTATTGCAAAGCATGACAGCCAATAAAGCAAGATAGCGCATAAATTACTCCTAGTGATGCTTGTATTGTTGAGTACAATACGCTCGCCCACTTTCAAAACCCCGCAAAGCAAGGTGTTTGGTTTTTCGACCTGTCATCCGTTTGCGCCATAATTTGAAACTATTGGGATTGAGTGTTTTGCGCATTAAACGAATGACGGCTGATTCGTTTAGACCATAAAGTTGTTGAATGGCTTCAAAGGGCGTTCGGTCTTCCCATGCCATTTCGATAATGCGTGATAAGTCTTGAGTTTGCATGGCATTTATTCCAATTGGGTTTGTTTTATCTTAAATAAGACGAACCAACTGGCAATAGGACAAAGTTTAATGAAAGTGGTATTTGTGTATAAGGTTGGTGAGTAATATAAAATGAGTCAAACAAAATCTAAGATAATCTACTTTAATATTTTAAAAAATCGTAGCGTGGGTTGACGTAAAAAAACCACAATTTAGCAAGATAATCAATCTGATGGGTTAAGTACCTCAACTCATCCTACCTTGCTATTTATTAATTTAATCCCAACTCCCTCACCACACCCAACGCTGCACATTTTGCCGTTGCAAAACAAGCTGTTAATAAATAACCGCCTGTGGGGGCTTCCCAATCAATCATTTCACCTGCACAAAACACCTTAGGTCGATTTTTTAACTGCAAATCTGCCGTTAATGCCGACCACTCCACGCCGCCTGCACTACTAATCGCCTCGGCAATGGATCGTGTTTTGGTTAAAGTAATCGGTAAGGCTTTTAACAAACTGGCCAACTGTTTGACATCTTGCATTTGCTGCTTAGTCGTACACTCACGTAATAATGCCGCTTTTACCCTCTGAATACCTAATTGTTTACGCACAAAACTCGACCACGACAACGAAGCGGCTCGTGGCTTGCTTAACAAGGTATAAAGTTGCTCAACCGTTTTATGGGGAAATAAATCTAAATACACCGTGACTTTGCCGTTTTGATTGAGTGTTTCGCGTAATGGCCGCGACAAGGCATAAATCAAACTACCTTCAATGCCTGTTGCGGTAATGACAAAATCGCCTTGTTTGCGATAGGCATTACCTTGTGCATCTGTAAACGCTAAAACTGCAGATTTAATGGGTTGCCCTGCAAATTCTTGGCTAAAGCTGCTTGACCATAGGCTATCAAAACCACAATTGGCCGCTTGTAATGGCTTTACACTAATACCTTGTGCTTGTAACACCGACTGCCATGCACCATCTGAGCCTAATTGTGGCCAACTGCCACCACCACACGCCAAAATCACCGCATCAGCAGCAATGTGTTGTACACCTTCTGGTGTAGCAAACTTTAGCTTGCTTTCGTTTGTCCACCCCAACCAACGATGACGAACACAAATTTTAATGCCAGACTCACGCAAACGATGCAACCATGCCCGCAACAACGGTGCAGCCTTCATATCGGTAGGAAACACTCGGCCAGAACTACCAACAAAACTGTCAAAACCTAAACCCTGCATCCAATCTCGTACCGCTTGATTATTAAATTGCTCAAGCATCGGTTGGAGAAATGGCTTTTCTGCACCATAACGCTGACAAAACGCGTCAAAGTCTTCGGAATGAGTGATGTTCATACCGCCTTTGCCTGCTAACAGAAACTTACGGCCAACCGAGGGCTTCGCTTCATAAATAGAGACCTGAACAGGATAGGCACGCAATATATCAGCTGCCATCAGGCCAGCCGCACCGCCACCAATAATGGCAATATGAGGAATAGAGAGATCAGACATGAGACAATAATAATCACAGGCTCTAAATAAAAGGTGATTAAAACATTTAATCAGCTAAAATATCAAACTTTAAAATATTCATTGTTTTTGTGTCATGACCTTAGATTTATCTCCGCTTCCATCACCCAAGATTCTATCCGTTGCCCCGATGATGGATTGGACAGACCGCCATTGCCGTTATTTTTTACGATTATTTAATCGTCATGTTCAACTCTATACTGAAATGGTGACAACTGGTGCTTTATTGCATGCCGATAAACACCGCTTTTTACGTTTTGCCGAACAAGAACACCCCGTTATTTTACAATTAGGTGGCGCAGATCCCACCGATTTAGCACGTTGCAGTCAATTTGCCGAAGATTATGGTTATGATGCCGTTAACTTAAATGTTGGTTGTCCATCTGACCGTGTACAAAAAAACAAGATTGGTGCTTGTTTAATGGCCGAGCCTCATTTGGTTGCTGATTGTATTAGCACCATGCAAGCAGCCGTCAAAATCCCTGTCACCATCAAACATCGTATTGGCATTGATGATTTAAATAGCTACGAAAACCTATATAAATTTGTCGAAACCGTTGCTCAAACTGGCTGCCAAACATTTATTGTTCATGCACGTATTGCCATTCTGCAGGGCTTATCTCCTAAAGAAAATCGAGAAATTCCGCCTTTACGTTATCAAGATGTTTATCAGTTAAAAAAAGATTTTCCGCATTTAGATATTCAAATCAATGGTGGTATTAAAACCGTTGATGACATTCAACAACATTGGCAACACACTGATGGAGTGATGATTGGTCGTGAGGCTTATCATAATCCCTATATTTTGGCGCAAGCTTTGAAGTTTTGGGGTGAAGATACACCTCCCCCCCATCAAATTTTAGAAAATTTTTTACCTTTTATGGAACAAGAGTTAGCAAATGGTGTACCTTTAATGCAAATGACCAGACATATTTTAGGGTTATTTCAAGGCATGACAGGCGCACGTAAATGGCGACAACATTTAAGCACCTATGCTCACCAAAAACATCATGGCATAGAGCTTGTCAAAGAAGCCGCTAGTTTTGTTCAAGCAAACACCCTCCTTGAGCCTGTTTAGCTATAGACAAAATACTGTTATATTCAACCAAACCATAAATATTAGGGAACACCAATGAATCAATTAGAACAGTTAAAAAAATTAAGTACTATCGTTGCTGACACAGGAGATATTGCGAGCATTCAACGTCTTAAGCCTGTTGATGCCACCACAAATCCTTCATTAATTTTAAAAGCGGCCAATCAAGCCGAATATGCCCATATTATTGACGCGGGCATTAAAGAAGCACAAAAATTTCCCACCGAACAAGCCCGCCTTCAAGCAGCAATTGAAGCAATTGGTGTCGGCTTTGGCACAGAGATTTTAAAATCGATTGACGGCGTGGTTTCGACCGAAGTGGATGCTCGTGCTTCTTTTGACACCAAAGCCACGATTGAACAAGCTCGTCGTTTGATTCAACGCTATCAACAACAAGGTATTGGCCGTGAGCGGGTCTTAGTAAAAATTGCAAGTACATGGGAAGGCATTAAAGCCGCTGAATTATTAGAGCAAGAAGGCATTCATTGTAACTTAACCTTATTGTTTAGTTTTGCTCAAGCTCAAGCCTGTGCTGAAGCAGGTGTTACCCTCATTTCGCCGTTTGTTGGCCGCATTTTAGATTGGTATAAAAAATCAACTGGTCAGGACTACACCGCCGACACTGATCCAGGTGTAGTATCGGTTAAACGTATTTATGAATATTATAAAGCCTGTGACTATAAAACCATTGTGATGGCGGCTAGCTTTAGAAATACAGGTGAAATTTTAGCATTAGCGGGTTGTGATAAATTAACCATCAGCCCTGCTCTATTAGACAGCCTATCTGCCGAAAGTTCGCCTATTTCTTGCCAACTAAACAGCCAAAACATTACACACCAAGCTTGTTTAACACGCTTAAGTGATGCTGAATTTAGATGGCAACACAACGAAGATGCAATGGCCACCGAAAAACTAGCAGAAGGGATTCGTTTGTTCGCTGCAGATATTAGATTATTAGAACAAAAAATCTTAAAGCTTTTGGGCTAAATTCTATACATTATGTGTAACTTTGTTAATAACCGCTTGATTATTAACAAAGCTATGTTTATCTTGTTCAGGATATTCTAATCATAATACAAATTAAATTTTATTAAGCTTAATCACAATGAGTAACACCAACAACCAGCTACAAAACTTACTAGAGCTAGGCTCGCGACATATGCGCCTATTAGCCTATATGGTAGCTGTTGCAATTTTTGCATCTGGTATCTATACAGGCATCTATCATCCTAAGATGACTGCAATGTTGCCAGTTGTGCTTGCTTTAGCCTTTACACAATCTTGGCTACATCGTCATTTACGAAACAGTATTCCATCACAAGCAACGGCGGTGACTTTATTGTTAGATGGTTTAATTACTGGTTTTGGTATTGCTGCTGTTCATTATGCTTTAGTCCCTATGCTCGTTTTTATCGCCATGCTTAATGCAACTGTATTAGGCTTTGGTAGTTTATTTTTATGGGTTTTTACAGGATTTTTTTGTGTATTAGGCTCATTGTTAGGTGGCTTTGCATTTGGATTAGAACCCAATGTCCACGAAAGTATTCCTATGTCTGTGAATGCCGTTGCACTTGTTGGATTAGCTGTTTATTTTGGACTTAATTCTTTTCACTCTCGTGCCCAATCTCGTGATTTAATAACTGCTAAACAAGAGCTACAAGAGCAAAAAGAAGAGTCATTCCAACTATCACGTAAGCTTATCAAATACCTCCCTCCTCAAGTTTGGGAATCGATCTTTAAAGGCAAACGTGATGCCAAACTACAAACCCAACGCAAAAAGCTAACTATTTTCTTTTCTGACATCAAAGACTTTACCGAAACATCTGACGAAATGCCGCCAGATTTACTCACCGAAATGCTTAATACTTACTTTGAGCGTATGTCAAAAATTGCCCTGCAATACGGTGGCACTATTGATAAATTTATTGGTGATGCGATTTTAATTTTTTACGGCGATCCTGTTTCTAAAGGAGCAAAAGAAGACGCATTAGCTTGTGTGTCTATGGCGGTTGAAATGCGCCGAGAAATGCAAATTTTGCGACAAAAATGGCAAAGCCAACATATTGATAAGCCTTTACATATTCGTATGGGGATTAATACAGGCTATTGTCATGTGGGTAACTTTGGTTCAGAAACTCGGATGAGTTATACCATTATTGGTCGAGATGCCAACTTAGCCGCTCGGTTACAAAGTATTGCTGCGGTTGATGAAATTCTTATTTCTCACGAAACCTATTTATTAATTCGTGACCAAATCTTGTGTAAAGAAAAAGGGGCTGTTACCTTACGTGGTATTGCCAAACCGACTCAAGTGTGGGAAGTGGTTGACTTTCACAAAGATATTAACAGCCACAGCAGTTGGATTGAACACGAGTTATCGGGTTTTACCATGCACATGGATCTAAGCAAAATTCGTAATTTTGAGAAAGAAGCCGTGCTTAAAGCACTTGAGCAAGCCGAGAAAAAATTACGCGATACTAAAATTTTGTAATATTTACAAGGGCTTTATAAACCTATAAAATCCTTGTAAATTTATCGTTATAAGCACTAAAGCATGAACAAAAACCTGTTTGGGACATTACTCTTAGGAGCGGTTTTAGGGGCTGGTGGCAATTATTATTTGCAACAACGCCCTATTAAAGTCACTCTTATTAAACCGCAAATCAGCCAATTACAAAGCACTATTTTAGCAACAGGCCAAGTCAAAAATAGTTCTCACACCACTTTACATAATGAAAATGCAGGTTTAATTAGCAGTGTTCTTGAAGAAGGTACAGCCGTCAGCAAAGGACAAACAATTGCTTTTATTCAAGATAAAGAAATTGAACCACTACTGCAACAACAACAAGCCAATGTCAAAAATGCCCAACTCAAACTGAATCGTTTACAAACCATTGAACGCCAACAAGCAGAGCTTAAAGTTGAGCAAGCCCGAATTTTGTTAAAGCAAGCTAAACGCCAATTAAGTGATACCCAAGCCTTAGCACAACAACAATTAACCTCTCAAAACAACTTAATCACGGCGCAAGAAACCTTAAGTTTACGTGAAAAAGAATTAGCTACCGCCCTTTTGCAACAACAAGCGGTTCAGGCACAAGGTTTAGACGAACAAACTGCGCTTAACCAACTGCAACAAGCCCAAGCCTTATTAGCCCAAAGTCAAATTCGTCAGCAACGTCAAACAATTATTAGCCCTTTTGATGGCGTTATTACTGAAAGAAAAGTGAGTGTTGGTCAATACGTTAAACAAGGTGAAGCCATTGTTGCTCTTAGCCCAAAACAAGCGGCTGAAATTATTGCTAACGTTGATGAGCGTTGGTTACCACAACTCCACCTCAAACAACAAGCTTCAGTGATTGCTGATGCCTTTCCACAACAAGCTTTTACAGCTCAAATTAGCTATATTTCCCCTACCATTGATAATAGTCGTGGAACGGTTGAAATTCGTTTACAAAACACACAATGGCCAAGCTTTTTACAAGAAGGCATGACGGTTTCTTTAGAACTATTAAGCCAAGCTGTGCAAAAAACAGTGATTATTCCAAGCAAATTGCTCCAACAAAACGATAATCAATATTGGGTTTGGTTAGCAAAAAATCAGCAAGCAGAACGTCAAAATGTGCGTATTGGTTTGCGTCATTTAGATCAAGTACAAATTATTGAGGGCTTGGATGAAAATAGCCAATTAATTGATAGCCCAACTCCCCTACAAGCCAAACAAGCAATTCAGGCGCGCTAACAAATGGTCTGGTTTGAATGGCAACTCGCCACACGCTTTCTTAAAGAAGGTAAAACCCAAACTTTGTTAATTGCCAGTGGTATTGCCTTGGGTGTCGCAGTCATTGTCTTTATTACTACGCTAGTGACAGGCTTACAACGGACAATTATTGATCGAACCTTAGGCACACAAGCGCATATTGTGTTAACCGAACCTGATAAGGAATTACTAGCTAGTGTTAAAGGTGAGCAAGTTTTTCGACAAACTCAACCTCGCCCGCAACGCATAGAACCTATTCTAAACTGGCAATTGATTGAACAAAAAATCCAAACTGACCCCAAAATTAAAGCGGTTTCGCCAGTGTTATCTGGTGCAGCCTTTGCCTTACGTGGCCAAGCTGACAAATCAGTTGCGA
>ERZ650309.877-NODE-877-length-14338-cov-5.916474_pt1 | contig 14338 bp, 9 predicted proteins | sample MGYA00376245_ERZ650309 | MGnify/ENA primary metagenome ERZ650309 (study PRJEB26733, sample SAMN07839294) | wastewater metagenome | biome: urban; feature: wastewater treatment plant; material: waste water | place: USA: North Carolina | collected 2016-04-26 ...
TCCTCTCTCGGGCTTTGGCCCCAGCACGCGGGGCGGTTCTTTCTTTCGCGACATTCCAGACTCCTTGAGTCGTGTCGCGAAGTGCTTGCAGGCGCGTTGTTAGCACATGAGGAAAAGGTGCGCGCCGGTGATGAACGCTCCTGGCTGCTCCGCGACGGCAGCCCGGCCGAGAGCGGCCTCTCTCTTCGTGCCGCTTGGGCGACCTGAACTGTGATACGCCTCGCAGCAGGAAGGGCACCATGCTGCCTGCCAACGCCACCGAAGAGGTTGTCCTTCAGTGCGCCGCCCGCGCGGCCGGGCGCTATCTGCTAACGGCTCAGGCCTTCCGGCGCACCCTCACCTCGGTCACGTCGAGCGACGAAACCTATGATCGGGCGCTCCACGTCGTCGAGCGGCGGACGGTGCTGCGAAAGCTCGTCCCCGCTCCGGCGGGCCGAGGCCGGCTGAGCGCGGCGATCCCGGAGCCTGAAGACGTCGATCCCTGGTCCATCGAGCCCGCCGTTCTTGAGAAGCAGAGCCGGGTCTTGGCGGACTGCCCTGCTTGTCTTGGGGCAAAAAAGGTTTCGTGCCCGGACTGCGATGGGACGACCCGCGTGCGCTGCGCCTACTGCGGAGGGGGCGGCCGGGTCCGCGGTCAGCGCGGCATGAAGAACTGCCCGGACTGCCGTGGCAGCGGTCGGCGCAAGTGCACGCTGTGCCGCGGCGGCAAGACGGAGTGCTCCGTGTGCGATGCCAGCGGCCGTGTCGAGGCTTGGCTGGAGATTCAGAGTCAGATCCTCAAGCGGGTCTGTGTTCACTCGCAGACACCGGCGGCGGAGGTCCACGCTGGTCTGGACGATCCGGACGACTTTGACGCGGGCGCCGAGACCTGGAGGAATCAGCTCCTCAACGACAGCGGTGAGCTGCCTCCACCCAAGAAGGTGCCGGAGGAGCTGAGCCCGGCGCTCGATCCGCGAACGGAGCGCAAGCGCTCTTCCCGCGTGCAGAAGTTCAGAGGCCGGGTCTACCGGCTCCGGTATGTGACGCCGCTGGGCGACGGCGTGATCTTGGTCTGCGGCCAGCCTCCCGAGGTGTTGCGGTCCAGCGACTGGCGACCGCTGGCGCGTCGTAAGCGCACCGCGCTGGCCTCGGCCGGGCTCCTGGGGCTGGGCGCTGTGGCCGTGAGCGGCTTCTACTGCCTGCGACACCCATGGTTCCTGCAGTACGGGCAGGGCCTGTGGGTCGTCGGCTCGGCGCTGCTGGCAGCGGTGGCTGCAGCGCTCACGTTCAGCCTGCTGCTCTTGCCCGCGCCGGCGCGCCGTCAGCGCCTTCTGGGACTGGCGGCGGCCTGCACGGTGGTCTTTGTCATCCTGACCGGGCTGGTCTACACCCGTATAGGACCGACCGCGAAGGCCGCGGCCGCAGCGCTCGCAGCAGGGGATCGCGAGCGCGCCCGTCTGACCGCCGAGGGGCTTCACACTCTCGGTCAAGAGAGCGCACAAGGCGAAGAAATCCTCGATGCGCTGCACGAGGAAGAACTGCGCGCGACCAAGACCCTCGACGAGCTGAACCAGCGAGTGCGAGAGCCTTGGTACTCACCCGCCAAGCGACAAGCTGCCGTAGACAGGCTGCGCGGGGCGACCCTGCAGGAAGGCGATCAGCTCTACGCGAAACGGCGCGCAGAGCCGATCGAGCAACTCGCGCACAAGATCAAAGACCTGCTGCCCGAGGCCGACCAGAAGCGGCTCGCCTGGCAAGCTGCCCTCGTTCGCGCCGAGGACTGCGGGCACGAGGGGAAGGCGGCTTGCATCGGCGAGCAGCTCGATCGAGCGCGCAGCGCCGGCGCCCCGCTCGATGCGATGCAGGAGATCAAGCAGCAGAGCATCGCCGACCTGAAGAAGAGCCTGGGCGTTGCGATGCAGCAGGCCAAGGGGCTGTCCGATCTGACGGCGCGGCGGCAGGCCCTGCAAGAGGTGCAGCAGCAAGCCGTCGGCTACGAGCAGCTCGCCGAAGCCGCTGCAGAGCCGTCTGCCGAGGAGCTTGCGAAGCAGGTTGTCCATCTCGATCAGCAGATCAAGAAGGCCGAAGCTCGTGAGGCGCAGAAGGCGGCCCGCGAGGCCGCCAGGCAGCAGCGGGAAGCGGCGCGGCAAGAGCGGGCCGAGCGGGAGGCCAGCCGGGGCCTCCGCTGCTGCGACGGGACGCTCTCGCCGAGCTGCAGCTGTTCGGGCTCTCACCGCGGCTGTTGCTCGCGTCACGGCGGCGTCTGCGGCTGTGAGTAGTCTGCCCGAATCCCGGAGGAGCGTCCAAGGATGTCCGCGACCAACAAGTTCCTGTCCAAGATGCTGGATCGCCTGTACGCCTCGCTGCTAAGCGGGCCGGGGCTGAACTGTCGCCCGCACGCGAGCCGACAGCGCATCGACCTGAGCGTGCTCTCCAGGCTGAAGGACATCCCGCCGGAGGCGGTGCTGCTGCAGCTCCTCAGCGACCAGCACCATGCAAAGATTTCAGCGAAGGTCCCGCCTCCGCGCCGAGACACCGCGGAGGGTGCCGCACCGGGTCGCCGCGCCACGGGCAAGCCGCCGGCGAAGAGCTTCGAGCCGCTCACCCCCGAGCAGGAAGCCGCGCAGGCGGCGTGGGATCAGCAGCAGTCGCTGCTCAACAAGCTCCGATGGATCGTGGAGGACGCGCGGGTCTACACGCAGGATACGGGTGTCCACGTCCTCTACGTCGGGTTCCCTCTGCTCAGCGTGCCGTCGGGGTATCTGTCTGCCAAGACCACCACGACACGCCGGATTCTGGCTCCGGTAGCGTTCGTGCCCATCCAGATCACGGCGAAGACCGGCCTCAACCCCTCGCTGAAGATTGACTGCTTCGGCGAGGGCGCCGATCTGGTCATTCCCAACACCGCGCTCCTTGCGTGGCTGGAGCAGCAGACCGGCCAGTCCACGGGCGATCTGTTCGCCGACGAAGAGGGGGCAGAGCCCTGGCGAGAGCTGCGCGAGCTCGTCGCGTACGTCTGCAAGGCGCTCAGTATGCCCGTGCCGGAGGCGTGGGTCGTACCGGAAGCTGCAGCGTCCTAACCGCCGGAGAAGCTTCAGCTGGATCCCGTCCCCAAGGGAGAGGATGGCGAGCGGCCCACCATCCTGAACTCGGCCGTGCTGGGTCTGTTTCCCATGGCCAACCAGAGCCTGATCCGCGACATGCAGGAGATGGCTGCGCAGGAGCGCTTGACCGGGCCCGTCGTGAGCTTCCTTCGCGTCGGAGAGACGCTCGGTGCAGGCCGGGCTCAGACCGCAAAGCCCGCGCGTGCCCGCCGCCTCTTTCAGGAAGAGCGGCTGGTGAGCGCCGCGGATCCGTTTCAGGCGCAGGCCGTCCGTCTATCACGCGAGCAGAGCGGCCTGGTGATCCACGGGCCTCCGGGCACCGGCAAGAGCCAGACCATCGCCAACATCATCGGCGACCACCTGGCGCGCGGCGAGCGGGTGCTGCTCGTGTGCGACAAGCGCACGGCGCTCGACGTCGTGGCCAACCGGCTCCAGCACCTGGGGCTCGGCAGCCTCTTTGCGCTCGTTCACGATCCGCAGCGCGACAAGCGCGATCTCTACAAGGGCATCCGCGAGCAGCTCGATGCCCTCGCCGAGGCTCCGCTCAACCCGGGCGCCGTCGCGCAGCTGGCCAAGGTGGACACCGAGCTGCAGGAGCTGCACGGCACGCTGTCGCGTTACTATCAGGCGCTCGCAGCCAGCCCGACGGAGCACGGCGAGTCCTTCCATGGTCTGGTCGGCAGGTGGCTCGCGCTCGCAGTACCGAAGGAGCTTGAGGCCCTGACAGGCAAGCTCGCGGACCACCTGGCCGACGCGAGCTTGGAGCTGCTCGACAAGCAGGCGATCTTGATTCAAGAGCTCCTTGAGCGAGCTCGCAGCTGCGGATGGCAGAGCAACCCGTGGGCTCCTGCGGTCGGTATCTCACTCGGCGACTTCCTTGCAAGACCCGCGGACCGATGGCGTTCGCTCACCACCAGCCTCGCCGCTATGGCCCAGAAGGCCGATGCCACGCTGAGCACCCCGGGGCCAGCCTTTGCTAGTGAGCCGTCCGTCGCCGAGCAAGCCAGGGCACGGCTGCAGCTCGCGACGCAGCTGGCCGAGATCTCGGATCGATGCAGCCCGGCGCTGCTCGCGTACTGGACGCAGCTCGACAAAGGCCCCGATGCAGTCCAGGCTGCCCTGACCTCCCTCGCAGAGGCCGAGCCGGCTCGCAGCGCCCTTGCGGGGGGCCCGCTCGACGGCGAGCTCGCAGCCGCGGTGCGCGATGCGTGCCCGACGCCTGCTCAGGTCAGGGCCTGGACTTCCGCGGTCGATGCGTATCTGGCGGCTGCATCGAAGTGGTACGGCTTTGTCTACTTCTCCGTGAAGACGCAGGCGCGCGAGGCACTGAGCTGCTTCGGCCTGTCGCTCTCGCCCGAGAACGCCCAGCGGCTGAAGGATTTTCTCGCGGCCCTCCTCAACCGGCTCACGCTGCGCGCGATCGGCGAGCGGATCACCGGAGCTGCGCCGCAGGGGCTGCCCGCGGACGAGACGCTGCGCACCACGCTGGAGAGCGCTCAGACGCTGCTCGCGCTGCTCGATACGCTGCACAAGAATCCGGCCTTGCGCTCGGTGCGAGCGCTGGCGCTGCAGGCGCTGGCCAATGCATCTCAAGTTCCGGCCTTGCTGGCGGACCTGCGGCACTCTGCCCTGCGGGCCGAGGCGCTCGCCGAGCTGGAGAGCGCGATCCCGAGCAGCGGTCTCTTCTCCGAGCCGTTCCGTCGCCATGTCTTGAACCTGCTCGTGAAGGGGCAGCCGCTGCACCCGCAGTTCAGCGCCCTCGGCGCCCACGTCGAGAGCCTGGAGACCGTCATCCGCCTGCGAGACGGTTTGCAAGAGCTACCCAACACCCTCCGCGGAGCCGTGCAAGAGCTCATCCAGCACGTCCCTGTGCCGGAGCACGAACGGGGGCTGACGCTGCTCCGTAAAGCGGTCCTTGCCGCCGAGATCAGCCGCCACATCCGTCGCCATCCCGAGCTCCAGACCCTGGACGCAACGCGGCTCGAGCGCAGCCTCGAACGCTACCGCGCGCTCGACGCCGAGAAGAAGCGCCTGTCTTGCGAGGCGATCGTCCACCGCTGGCGCTCGCGCCAGAAGGAACGACTCTTGGCCGCCACCGGCACGCGGCTCAACAACCTGGCGACCGAGCTCCGTCGCCGCCTCATGCTGCGCGGAGAGCGGGCGCTCCGCCTCCGTCAGGTCATCCACACGGGACAGAGCATCGACGGAGGCGATCCGCTGTTCGACATCTGCCCGGTGTGGATGGCCAGCCCGGAGACCGTGGCGCAGATCTTCCCGCGCACAGCGCTCTTCGATGTGGTCATCTTCGACGAGGCATCGCAGTGCCGCCTGGAGGAAGCGCTGCCGGTGCTGCAGCGCGGCAAGCGCGTGGTCATCGCGGGCGATCCGCAGCAGCTCCCGCCCACCCGCTTCTTCGAGTCCGCCGTCGCGGTGAGCAATGATGAAGAGCCCGAGACCGATCAGGAGCTCTTCGAGCAGCAGCAGAGCGAGGTCGAGGACCTGCTCAACGCCGCGCTCAACCTGGAGATCCAGCAGTGCTACCTCGACGTGCACTACCGCTCGCGCGACGCCGACCTCATCGAGTTCAGCAACGAGCACTTCTACGAGTCGCGCCTGCAGCCCATCCCGGCGCACCCCTCGCAGCGTCGAGCAGCCCCTGCGATCCGGCTGATCCCTGTAGAAGGAACCTACGTTCAGCAGTGCAACCAGAAGGAGGCCGAGCGGGTCTGCGCGATCGTCCGCGAGCTGCTGTCCCTCCCGCAGCCGCCCTCGATCGGCGTCGCCTGCTTCAACGGGCTGCAGCGAGACCTCATCCTCGACTGCCTCGAGCGCGCAGCGGCCGAAGATCCTGCGTTCGCCGCCCAGCTCACGACCGCCAGGAGCCGCGTCGGGGCTGGTTCGTTCGAGGGCCTGTTCGTCAAGAACCTCGAGAACGTCCAAGGCGACGAGCGGGACCACATGATCATCAGCACGACGTATGGTCCGGATCCCAGCGGCCGCTTCTTCCGCCGCTTCGGGCCGCTCGGGCGGAGCGGCGGCGGGCGCCGCCTGAACGTCCTGGTCACTCGGGCTCGCGAAGCCGTCCACCTGGTCACCTCGATCCCGCCGAGCGTGTATCGTAGCCTGCCGCGGCTGCCTCCCGGTGCAGTCCCGAGCGGGGCGTACCTGCTGTTCGCGTATCTCCAGTACGCCGAGACCATTGCAGAACCCGAACAAGCGCCGAAGGAGCCACGGCGGGCTGACGAGCAGGATGTGGCTCTCCACGTCCTGCCCTCTTCCTATCCGTCGCACTTTGCACAGGCATTGGGGAGCCAGCTCGCCGCGCAGCACGCGCTAGGAAGCAGCGTGCAGTGGGGCAACGACGGGTTCTGCATCGACGTAGCCCTTCAGCACCCGACCGAACCAGATGACGTTACCGTCGGAGTCCTGTGCGACGGCCCGCGCTTCCAGAAGGCGCCGGACCTTGTGGAGTGGGATGTGTTCCGGTCGATGATCCTGGAGCGGCAAGGGTGGAAGCTGCACCGCGTCTGGACGCCGCACTTCTTCCGGGATCCGGCGAGATCTGTCGAAGGAATCGTAAAGCGCACGCGGGAGCGAGTGGCCTGAGCGCGGGTCGAAGGGCCCGTGCCTGCGCTCAGACCCGAGAGCGCGACTTCAGCGACCGATCCCCGTCGCAGAACCTCAAGCCCGCCGTCGCATGCTCGACCTCGATGGTACGGATCGGGCTACCAAGGGGCTGGCCGCGTACGTCCACAAACTGGACGACATAGACGCCTGCGACCGGGACGGACGGAAGCTCGAAAGGTTCTATCCGGAACATGGGAGGCTGGAAGAACAGGCTCGAAGGGAACCAGTGCAGGATCTGCGCCTCCCCGGACACCGTCCCCAGCCGGTAGCCGGCCGTTCCCGACGGCGCGTGTGTATAGAACAGGTACTTCCACGAGACCAGGAGCCGCTCCGGACCAATCGGCAGCTCGTGCTGCATCTCGGCCGGAACCGCCATGCGCGGCAGTGCCAGTGCCTTCCTCGCCGCCTCCGCCGCCCGCTGGAGCCACGCCGCATAGCGACAGTCCGGCGAGCAGTGGCGCGCGCGCAGAGACGGCAGGGGCTTGATCTTGCAGACCGGACAGATCGGCATGCGCAGAGTGTCCCACGCATCCTTTTCAGTATGCAAGATAGGCGGCAAAGTGGGAGATTAACGCACTATGTGATGTTTATCGCATTGGGCCGCAAGCGTTGGCTGCAAGCGTTGGACACAAATGCCAACCTGAGCGTTGGTTGCAAGCGTTGGACGCAAGCGTTGGCTGCGAACGTTTGCCACAGACGGCTGCGGCCAACGCAGCGAGACCATTTTGACGCGGATTGTTGAATAATTCTCAGGGTTTCCTTCGCGCACCCGCGTTGGCAGCAATATTTGAACCAACGCTTGCTACCAACGGCTGTTGCCAACGCTTGCGGCAGACGTTGGCGCCCGCGTTGGCTTCCAGCGCTTGCGACCAATGTTTGTGGCCAACGCTTGTGTTTCGCGGCGTTTGTAGCCAACGCTGGTTTCAAACGTTGGCTACAAACGTTTGAAACCAGCGGCAGGGGCACAATGTGTTACTGTTCGTCCGGTTAGCGCACAAAGAGTGATGTCTCTCAGCTTACGTTGAAGCACATCGGGTAGAACCGCAGTACGCTTGAGCGCATGTTGCTGGCTTCACGCATCGCACGCCTGGCACCCGCCAGAGCGAGCCACTATCAGCTCCGCCTCCGGATGCCGGATGGCTCCGTTCGTCAGTACCCACCGGCGCCGGGAGCGTTCTATCCGGTAGGCAATGCGCCAGGACCGATTCCTGCCGGACGGTATACGGTCCAGTTCTTCGATCAGGCGCTGCGGCCGCTGCATGCCGAGAGCGCCGAGGTGGTGATGGAGTCGCTGGCGGCGTCTCTACATGGCGCGACTGAGGATCCAGCGAGCGGCCAAGGCCAACACGGCGAGCCCGTGCCGTCCTCCCAGCTTGTTCCGGCCGATGAGCGCAGATCCAATCCGCCAACGCGCGGCGTGACTCCGCTCTCGCGGGAGGATCTGGCGCGACGCCTTCGGGCCGAGCCGGACCCGCTCCGCCGGCAGCAGTTCCTTGACGCCCATCAGGAAGCGCGCGACATAGCCTTCATTCAAAACTCGACGCACATCCGCGAGGTCGGCGAGATCTTCCTGGTCAACCGGATGATGCGTCGGGAGATGGTGGCGATGCAGGAGTCGATGGTCGACCACCAGCGGCAGGAGTATGCCCAGATCGAGCAGATGAAGCAGGCGCTCCCCGCGCTCTGGGAGATCCAGGCGGAAGTCCTCCAGCATGTAGAGAAGCAGCTTGGGAAGGCGGAACCAGCTGCGCCGACTCCGAATTACGTCGGCTTGGGCATGGAGGCGCTCGCGACGGTTCAGGTGCTCGGGCAGGCGATCGTGGATCGCGTCATGCCGCCAGCGCCTTCCCGAGATGAGAGCTCGCCGACTGCCGACAAGCCTGGCCACCGTCGCGGCTGACGCCTAAGCTGGCATCTTCTATCTCTACGAAGTCGCGGCTCTTCGCGGAGCGCGCTGCCGGCCTCATGCGGCGCTGCTGAGCCCGCGCGGCTGCGTCATCGCGTCTACCTAGTTGCGCGGCTAATACCGAGTCTGCTGCTTGCGTGCACCTGGCTGGCCGCGTCGGTGCCAACAGGGAGCTTGCGTTTCACATGTTGGCATGCAACTTGGATAGTCCGTAAAGCCTCGCCCCAGCCCGTCGTGACAGGCCGGGCGTTTGAGGCCAGGACGAGCGCTCCCTACGGCTGGGGCATCTGCCAGGGGAGCCGCGCCGAGCCCGGGTTGTCCAGGGCATGGCGGGCGGCGCTCAGCAGGTAGGCCCGGGGGTCTAGGCCGTGGCGGCCCGCCGTCTCGATCAGGGTGTAGAAGGTGGCGGCCACCTGCGTCCCTCGCAGCGACTTGCTCCCGTAGTGGTTCTTTCTCCCTACGACCACTCCGCGCAGGTCGCGCTCGACCTGATTGTTGTCCAGGGGGACGCGCGGGTCGTCGATAAAGCGCATCAGCCCCGGCCACAGCTGCAGCATGTAGGAGATCGCCTTGTCCAGCAGGCTCCCCGGCAGCGCAGACTGCTCCTTCGCCCAGGCCAAGAGGGCCTCCATCCGCGGCTCGGATTCCTTCTTTCGGACCTGTGCGCGCAGCAAAAGGGCCTGCTCCCGCTGGCTCCCATCGAGCCCTCGCAGCGACGGAAGCCCTCGCTCCACTTCGTACAGCTCCTTGATCCAGTCCAGCGCCTCCTGGCACTGCGGATACGCTGCCAGCGCCTCGACGTACTTCCTCCTCACGTGCGCCATGCAGTGCGCCAGCACCACGCCCGGACAGGCCGCCGCCAGGCTCTTGTAGCTGACGTAGCCATCGGCCATCACCACCCCTTGGTAGCCCGTGAGCAGCCCGATGGGCACCTGGGCACCGCGGCTGGGGTCGATGTGATAGTAGACCGCATCCTCCGTCGACAGAGCCCAGGCCTGCCACGGCTTGCTGCCGCCCTTTTGCAGCAGCATCCACCGCGTCTCGTCCGCGTGCAGCACCTCCGCGCTCAGGATGTGCGCGTGGATCCCTGCGTACACCGGATGCAGCACGTGCTCCAGCGCGTTGAGCTGATCCCACAAGGTCTGGGAGTCCACCAGCAGTCCTTCGTGCCGCATCATCCGGACCTGCCTCTCCAGCGGCAGGTGGTAGGCGTACTTCTGGACCGCGACCTCGACGGCAAACTCCAGCGAGTAGCGCCCTTGCGGGATCAGCTTCTGCGGTCCGGGCGCCGTCTCGACCACGGACTGGCAGTGGCCGCAGCGGTACTTCTGCCGCTTGTGCCGGAGCAGTACGAACTGGCGCTGGACCACCGAGATCTCTTCGGAGTCCTCGGTCTGCTCGCCCAGCGGCGTGAGTCGGTGCGTACACACGATGCAGGCCTGCTCCGACTCGCCCAGCTCGTGCCGGACTTCGGTCACGGGCAGCTGCGGCTGCGCCTTGGGCCCGTGTCCCACCTGGGGCTTTTTCTCTTTGGGACCGTCCGCGTGCGGGCTCTTCTCCGAGGAGCGCCCGAACATCCGGTGCTGCAGGGCGGCCAGCTGCTCCTTGAGCTTGCACAGCTCTCTCTGCAGGACCTCCGCTTCGGGCTTGCCCTGCAGCACGGAGAGCTGCGCCGCCAGCTCCTGCAGCCGCTTGTGCAGACGGTCGTTCTCGGCTTGCAGCAGCACCGCTACCTGTCGCAGCTGCTCCAGATCGGTGATCGAATCGATGCGCAACATGCGCACTACAGATCACAGGAGCGGGGCCTCTGTCTCCTTTTTTCGGAGAAAAAGAGACTCCCTACTTGAGCTCGTTTTCCGTCGAGAACCGGCGCAGCTCGTGCGCCCTCAACGGAGCGGGAGACAGGGGAATCCGGCCGACCACGTCGCAGCCTTGCAGGAACAGCTGCAGCTCCACGGGGCTCAGCTGCAGCTGCGTCTCCCGGCGGTCTCGCCACAGCTTGGCGAAGCGCCCCTTGCTCAGCCTCTTGTGCAGCACGCACAGCCCCGTGCCGTCGAAGTAGAGTACTTTGGCTCGGCGCAGATCCCGTCCCACGAACAGGAACAGGTCGCCGCCCAGTACATCCCGGCCCAGCTCCTGCGTCGCCAGCGCCCACAGTCCCTCGAACCCCTTGCGCATGTCCACGGGACGGGCCAGGGCGTAGGCGCGCACCTTGGGTCCTAGCTCGATCACGCCAGCCTCCGGAGCAGCTCCGTCACCTCGTCCAGCGTCAGCTCGCGCAGCTCCCATCCAGCCGGCGAGCGGAAGACGTAGCGCCGCTCGGGCACTCCGTCGTAGACTGGCACCATCTGGGAGCTGATCTGCACCGGGCGCAGCACCGCCGGGGGAGCCGGCGCCCGGGTCCGTCGGCTGCGGTTATACACCCAGTAGTGCAGCCGCGCCCGGGGAAGGCCCAGCTCCTGTGCACACTCCAAAAGAGACCGGCCCTGGGCGATCTGCTCGCGGGCGTACGCCGCCACGCGAGAGACCAGCTCCTGCGGATACTCCGCCGGCCCCGACGGGTCTCTTCGGTCCTGCGCCTCTGTGACACGCGCGATCTGGGCGCGCAGCTCCTCGACCTTGCTCTTCATCGGGCTCTCCTCCTTGGGGGAAAGCACCGACCCTTTCATCCTCGCTGCGCGATTACACGACGGGGGGCGGCGAGGCTATACCGTACAAGGACCGGCAGCAGGCACCAGCAACCAGACACCTATGCGTCCGCCTACACGGCCAGGAGCCGATCTTACGCCCCGCCGATTAAGCCTCCTCGACGGGCCGAAAAAATTCCTTGATCCGTCCCTGTCAAGAACAACCGATCATACGTCGACGGTCGCTTAATTCGCGCTGTACGGTCCGTGCCGTACCAGCAGGATGAAAAGTAAGATTAAGCACGAAATTCAGCGCTTTCCGTCTCTATGACTGACATCTGCTGTCTTGGGGGCAGCGAACTCATGTTCCGCGGAACCTTTTGGCGCTCGAATCGCTGCGCTGCGGAATGCCTGAATCGTTCTCCCTCGAGAGCATGCGGATCGGGTCGGGATGCGTTGCCACGTGCCCCTTCCGGATTCAATGCGCCGCGCTGCCTGCGGGCCGCTACTTGTTCAGCGGCGGCATGTGCTTGCAAGCGAGCCAGATCCGAACGGGCTGCGCACCGGAAACGTACGGGATGCGAACGGGATGCGACCCGGATCCGCACCCGTTGCGACCCGGTTTCGAGCCAGATGCGAACGCGATGCGCACCGGAGACGTACTGGATACGATTCGGATCGATACCTTTTTCGCCCTGGTTCCGAGCCGGATGCGAGCTGGATGTGAACGTGTCTTGAGCTGGTTGCGAGCTCAATCCGCACCGGAAACGCGCTGGGCGCGGACTTCATGCCACCTGCATCTACCCCCTTGCGCCCTGGCTTCGAGCCCGACGCGACGCACCCCATGCCCTTTTTTCAACACTCCTGACGAGGGACGAGGTAGCGCCGCTGTACGGCGAAGCGCTGCTGCCACTGCTGGCACAGCCTGCCCGGCCGCAGCCACGAGCCGCAAAGCTACACATCCTGCTGACGATTGCCGGCACCCCGCGCGAGCGGCTGCTACCTGGCTTACAAAGTCGGGCTGGTCCCGCTCGGCCCGGTGCTGATTCCTGGATGGCCTCGGCAGCGAGAGGGCCGAGCGGCGCCAGCCCGTCAGAGCTCGATCTGCGCCCCCAGCTCGACGACGCGGTTGGGGGGCAGGCGGAAGTACGCAGTGATGGGCCGGGCGTTATCGTGCAGGAAGGCAAAGAGCCGCTTCTGCCAGCGCGGCATGCCGCGCTTCCCTGTTGCCAGCAGCGTCTCACGACCCAGGTAATAGCTCGGAGGTCCCTCGGTGCCAGGGAGCACGGAGCAGCGGCCAAGCAGCATCGGGACGTCCGGGCTCTGCATGTATCCGTAGCGCGCGATGAGCTGGTAGAAGCCGGCGCCCAGATCGGTGAGCGCGAGCCGATCCGCATCGGGCACTTCGGGAACCCGCTCGGTCTGCACCGAGAGGAGGAGCACGCGCTGGTGCAGCGCCTTATTGTGCTTGATGTAGTGCAGCAGGTGGAGCGGCACGCTGCCGACGTTTCCGGTCATGAACACCGCGGTGCCTGCGCTCCGGTGCAGCGAGGATTTGGTCGATCTAGGGGAGAAGTCGCCAAGGAACAGGTCGAGCGGGACCGCGGCCCTGCGCAGATAGAGCGAGAGGTCTTCCCGGCCTCGTCGCCACGTAAGCATGACCAGGAGCACAGCGGAGCCGATCGAAAGGGGAATCCAGCCGCCCTCGGCGACCTTCGCCAGGTTGGCGCCCAGGAACCCGAGATCGATGAGGAGGAACAGGCCGACCAGGGCGCCGGTGCGGGCGCGGCTCCAGCCCCAGCAGCGACGGGCGACCAGGCCGAAGAGGATCGAGGTGATGGCCATGGTCGCGGTCACGGCGAGCCCGAACGCCGCCGCAAGGCCCGAGGACTTCTCGCTCCGGAACATGAACACGAGCAGCACGCAGCCGACGAGGAGCGCGAAGTTTACCAGCGGGACGTAGATCTGGCCCTCGGCCTCGCTCGAGGTATGGACCACCTGCACGCGCGGGAAGAAGCCGAGCTGCACCGCCTGCCGCGTCAGCGAGAACGCGCCCGAGATCAGCGACTGCGACGCCACGATGGTCGCCAGCGTCGCAAGGAGGATCATCGGGTAGAGCAGAGCGCCCGGCACGATCTGGTAGAAGGGGTTCCCGTTCAGCGCGGTCTCGCCGAGCAGGAAGGCGCCCTGGCCGAAGTAGCTCAGCAGGGAGGCGGGCAGGACGACGCCGTACCAGGCCGCGCGGATGGCGCGCGGGCCGAAGTGCCCCATGTCCGCGTACAGCGCCTCGCAGCCCGTCACGCAGAGCACGACGGCGCCGAGGGCGATGAAGCCATGGAGGCGGTTGTGGTGGAAGAAGATCAGCGCGTGGTACGGGTTCAGCGCCCCGAGGATCGCGGGGTTGCGCAGGATCGCCGCCAACCCGCAGAGCGCGATGGATGCAAACCACAGCAGCATCAGCGGGCCGAAGACCCTGCCGATGCGGGCTGTGCCCCGCTTCTGGATCAGGAACAGGGCGATGAGGATCCCGGCGGTCATGGGCATGACCATGCGCTCCAGGCTGGGCGCTTTCTCCTGGATGCCTTCGATGGCGCTGTAGACGGAGATGGTCGGTGTGATCACGCCGTCGCCGTAGAGCAGCGCCGCGCCGAACAGGCCCATGTAGAGCGGCAGGCGGTCGCTGCTCAGCCCCGTGCCGCTCGCATCGCGGCGACCGAGCAGCGCGACGAGCGAGAGGATCCCGCCTTCGCCCTGGTTGTCCGCGCGCAGGATGAAGCGCAGGTACTTGGTAGAGACGAGGATGGCCAGAGACCAGAAGATGAGCGAGAGCACGCCGAGCACGTTCTCGCGGCTTAGCGGGACGCCGTGGCGCGGGCTGAAGCACTCCTTCAGCGTGTAGAGCGGCGAGGTCCCGAGATCACCGTAGACCACACCGAGCGCGCCTAGCGCGAGCGGCGCCAGCCTGGATGCTGCCGCGGCGTGCGGCGCGCTTCCAGGCTGCGCGGAGTCGTTCGTAGCGCTCATTTCGTTTCTCCCTGCGCGTCTCGCGACACTCGGGCCTCTAGCCCCCTTCGTACTTCCGGCGCTTGCGCCAC
>ERZ650309.878-NODE-878-length-14330-cov-6.287215_pt1 | contig 14330 bp, 8 predicted proteins | sample MGYA00376245_ERZ650309 | MGnify/ENA primary metagenome ERZ650309 (study PRJEB26733, sample SAMN07839294) | wastewater metagenome | biome: urban; feature: wastewater treatment plant; material: waste water | place: USA: North Carolina | collected 2016-04-26 ...
GAGTTAAATATCCGCAGCGCAAACTGCGGATATTTTTTTTTGAAATAAAGACTTGTGCAGTTAACTGCATAGTGATTTATCACTTTTCTCAAAATAGATTTGGCAGTCTCTTTCAAATGCGTTTATATTCGTTCCAATATTTCTTCATATCAATCAGTTGCTATGAAACAAATTCATTTTCACTGGCCACTTTTCCTGCTCTTTTGGTTGCTGCTATATTCAAGTACTGCCACAGCCCAACCATTGCAACAAAAGAATTTACAGGCTGCTTCTCAAATGCTTACACCGCCTTGTTTTGCGGTATGCAACAATTTGGTAAACCAAAGTTTGCCCATTGACACTACGGCCATTTTATCTTATGGCAAAACAAACCCGGCTAATTATCATGACCCGGAGTATCCTGATGACTGTGGGGTAGATAAGAATGATACAATCTGTCTTACCAATGCGGCTGCTGAACTGAGATACCAGGCCTATTTTCCTGCCAACTCGGTTTATAGCAAAGCACAGTATAATAGTTGCCCACTGCCGGTAATGATTCTCTTTCATCCCGGTGGATTTAGCGATTGCAGTGGCGCTTTTGGAAATAATGCATACGACACAGTCAATGCCCAAATGCCAAAATATTGTATGGACTTTGCCCGCCGGGGTTTTGTTGCTATCAACGTTGAGTACAGGCGGGGACAGGTGCCCACACCTGATTCTACCTATTCAGTCCAGCAGATGTTGATTTATTATATGGCATTCCAGGATGGGCGGGGTATGCTTCGCACCGCTATACACAACCAGCGCAATGCCACCAGTAATGATAAATTTCAGATTGATACCAATTGGATTTTTGTAGGTGGCGCCAGTGCTGGTGCTGCTATCTCTATGCATTTAGGATACTATCCCACACAGGCTATGAACGATCAGATATTTCTTGGTCTGAGACCCTATATGGGCACCCTGAACCAGGACTACTATGTAGGTGATACGACAATCAACTATTTCGACCGAATAAAAGGAGTGATGTGTTTGTGGGGGAATGGATTTTTACCATTGGCTTATAACGATAATCCGGAAGATTTCTTTGAAAACAACAGTAATTTTCCCGCCCTTATAGCTTTCCAGGGTAAGTTGGATAAAACAGCAAAATATAGAAAAAATGATGTGTTCTTTGCTCCTGAACCTGAAGACCCTGAAGACCCAAATTATTACTCGATAAGTAACTGCTTGCGAAATGGCGGAACCTATAGTTTTCCCGGTGATCCTGATAAAAAAGACCTGCTTTCCATTGGCCCTGACCTGATATATCAATATTTTGGAAATTTGCTTACGATGGAATATTACTTAGACTGTGATATGGGGCATGGACTCGATGAAGACCCTTGCACCAGCCCACCCCACTGCTACAAAACAAATTTTGGCACTGTACTCAATAATAAATTTGATGTACGCAGATATATTGTACAGCGTTCCGCTACCTATTTTCAGGCCATTATCAACAATATTGCAAATACCCTAAACGACAGCAAATTTGTAGATTGTGAAAACTACCGCAGTGGATGCAGCACTACAGATAATAATGCAGGCTGCTCAAATAATAATTCATGTCAATAAAATAAATTTTATGAAACAGTTCATTCTTCTTCCTTATTTATTGATTACAATAATCAATGATGTATATACTCAACCAGGCAAATTAGACCCAAGATTTGGCTCAAATGGTATTTTTATTGATAGCAATAAATACACCCTAAGCAGGTCTTCATTACTGTTAAAAGATGGAAAAATTCTTTTAGGAGGTACGGGTTCCGATGGTGTGAGCAGTGGCTTTTTTCTCATGCGATTGACAAATACTGGCACGGTAGATTCCAGCTTTGGAAAAAATGGAAGAACAGCGGTAGATGTTGCAAATTACAATCGTCCTCAATCAATAGCTGTGCAGGCAGACGGTAAAATTATAGCTGCTGGCTATAGTTATATCACTTTTGTAAGAGATAATGATTTTAATATCATCTATAATATGAATTTTAACCTGGTGAGATTTTTTGCAGATGGCAATGTTGACAGTAGCTTTGGTGAGAATGGTGTGGTACAAACTGATTTTGGCGGAGTGGAAGAAGCTTATACAGTGGCTGTGCAAGCAGATGGCAAAATATTAGTGGGGGGCTCAACGGGGGCTTTACCACCTGAACAAAATATTGCTAAATTTTTTTTAGTGCGTTATATGCCCAATGGCGATGTGGATTCAAGTTTTGGCATTGATGGTAAAGTAACTACAGTTTTTGATAATATCATTAAAGGCTATATAAGTAAAGTATTGATAGATTCTGATGGAAGTATTTTTGCTTGTGGCACCATCAGTGGCCAAACTGACTTTGCCCTGGCTAAGTATTTACCAAATGGAACTTTAGATGAAAGTTTTGGAACAGGAGGAAAAGTGACTACACGGATGAATACAACCGGTTCCGTACTCAGGGATGCCGTTTTGCTGAAAGATGGAAAGATACTGACAGCAGGCGTTACTAATTATGGCAATAGTGCGAAAACAAGACCTGTATTAGTACAATACTTGCCAGATGGTAGTTTAGATGAATCATTTGGCACAGCAGGTATTAAAGAAATTGTATTTGCAGAAGGAACATCAGATGGCCGTTGTATAAATATTCAGGAGAATAAAAAAATAATTTTAGCTTCATATATTTATGATGTGGGCTTATTTGGAATAGTACGATTAGAAGAAAATGGAAGTATTGATTCTACATTTGGAACAAATGGGAAAATCATTCAAGACATTGCTATTTGGGATAGCCCTACCGAAATCCTGATACAAAATGACGGTAAAATAGTAGTGACAGGTTATACAAACAATGATGTTTATGAAATTTTCGCAGCCCGCTACTACGGAGATCCCACCCACCCCCTCATCACCAAAATACGCCGTTGGATACATAAAAACATTCTAAACTTTACAGATGAAAATGGTACAGCCAATTACTATATCGTAGAGCAGCAAAACAATGGTGGTGGCTTTTTGCCTGTGGCACGTATTGCTGCTAATAAGAGTAACAACTATAGTTATGATATTAGCAATTATACACATGCCACCACGAGCAGTCATTTTAGAATAAAAGCCCTGTATGTAGATGGTAGTATTGTTTACTCAGATGCAGTTACTACAGCTGATTTACCTACAAACAATAAAGTTACTTTTTATCCCAATCCTGTAGCAGCTATAGTAACCATATATGGATTAGATAAAAATAAAGACTACAGCATCATCATCCGAAACAAAGCAGCACAACCTGTACTGCATGCAGCAGCAAAATCAGTTAGTCAGCAGCAACTAAATATGGCCGCACTCCAACCCGGTATTTATTTTATAGAACTCAAAGATGCTGCTGGAGAAGTACAAAGGTTAAAGATAGTGAAGGAGTGAGATAAGAGGTAGAAAATGGTATAAACCCAGATTTTGTCAGTAAATTGTAGTTCAAATATTTCAATACCAAAATCTGGGTTCAAGTAAATAGAAAACAAGACTATCTATTGCAGTTTTTCTGTAAATAAATCAATCAATGGTTGATTGGCATTTGCAGGATCTGGTAGTGTACCATATCCATAATATAGCCCGAAACTATCTTCGTGGTAGGCATGATAAGTAAACGGCAAATACAGATCTTTTGAAATATCAAGCATATCTTCTACCCATTGCAAACCACCTTTGTCATTTTGGAAGCAATAGAATCCGGCACCAAATTCACCCATATATACTGGTCGCTTTTTTGATTTTCCCCAATTTGTATATTTGGTTACTACTGTACTGAGGTATGCTTTATTCCTTGATTGTATTGGACTGTTGGTTTTTAGAAAATCTATGCGAAGTAAACAGTTTGCAGTATTGGCTATATTGTCTCCCTTCATCCAACCGTTTATTTGGTAGGAATAGTTCTGAATGGGCTGAAATACTTTGCCATAATTTGACAGGTTGCAATCTCCTGTGGAATTTTCAATAAAAAGACTATTCAGATCACCTGCACCTGTGTTTTGAGATAAGCCAGAATTACCGGATTGATTAGCACTCCAATAACCCCATCCACTAGTATTGTCTAAATTCAGGTCAAGTACCTTTCTGGTAAAATTTCCATTGGCATCAAATTCATTGATCTCAATTTTATCAAAATAAACACGGCCGGTGGCATTAGCTCCTACTAATACAGGTACTGCAAGCTTTATAGATGTATCCTGAATTTTATATTTGATGCCTTCAAAGTATTTCCAATTGCTATTGCCAATTGTCAGTTGAGGGTTATTGAATGTGGCTGTGTACCATTCTGCATCGGAATATGCCAGAATTGATTCATCTGGGTATTTGCCACCATCGCCCAAATTGGCCCAACTAAATAATTGATGCGTGTATTCAAATGGATCGTAGATATGAAATTCATAAACAAGATTATTATCTGATATAGAAGGAAAATTATAGTCTGTGGTTTCAGGCTTTCCTTTTACATAAATAGCACGCTCTACAACAACAATATGATTTTTATCTACAGTTCTTATTTCATTGGTTATTCGTTGGGCCAGCTGTTGCCATTGTGACAAATCAGTTGTAGGCACTGGTTCGTTTACTAAACCAAAGCCTATTATTTGAGATTCATTTTTATATTTTTGAGCAATTGCTTTCCACAAAGCCGTAAGCCTGTTTTGATTTTCTATATCTGTCCATAATGCATCGCCTGTGCCCTGAGATTGATATCCACCCTGCGGTGCATGCATATTCAAAATTAAAAATACTCCATATTTTTTTGCCCAAGCAATGTTTTGGTCGATCCAATCCCACCCTGTTTGTTTGTAGTTATAGGGGTTGCTATCATCTTCAAAAATTTTGTAATTGAGATAAAACCTGATTATATTCATACCCATATCCTTCACCCTGGCATAGTCCATTTCGTTATGGTGGGTGAGTGGTATTTCATCATCCCAAACATTGTTGCCAAATGCAACTCCTTCAAGGTTAATCTTTTTATTGTAGCCATCAACAATTTCATTTCCATTAGCATGAAAAAAACCCGAGGTGCCAAGTCCTCCTGAAGATGAGCCCTCTTCATTTTTTTTACAACCTACTAAAACAAAAATCAAAAAAGACGCAGCAAGGAATATTCTTAGTTTTTTCATTTTTTTAATTTTTAATTAATATTTCCTAACTCAATTATGATGCCTTTAATAGATGTACATTGAATTTGTTTTACAATCAAAATGAAATCATATAAAACTAATGAACAGTATAGTAATTTAGATATCAAAGTCAATGACAACACATTGCATTTTACCACCAACACCATATAGAAAAGCATTCTTGCTGATACAGATCATTATCAAAAAATCATGGCAATTAAATCATCTATGATTTTTACTATTACCTTATTGAACCCAATAATCAAAAACAGTAACTTTTTCTAGAATGTTGGGCAACAATTGTGTAAATGCTTTATGAGCAGGATGCACCAAATATTCATCTCTATCTTTTTCAGAACTAAAGGTCAATAAGAAACAATAGGTCAACCCCTGGTTAAGATTTTCAGGGCTGTTATTCTTTCCCCATTCAAATTTTTTTATGGCCGAAATTTGTGTTGGCAATTCATTGAATGCAGTTATAACTTTTTGTATGGCTGATGAGTCAGTACCATCTTTCCATCCAAATAAAACTACATGCCTCAATTCTCTTTCACCCTTTTGTGCTATAACGCTATTGGCCATACTAACTATAAGAAAAATTATTGTACACAACTGTTTCATATCTTTTATTATTAAGTATAACTGTTTATTCAACTGCAATCACATTTGTGTCACTAATGTAATCATGCAGTGTTCTTTCATTTAGGAAAGGATAGAAAAATGCATCAATAATCAACAACCTTATGGCTGAGCGTATAAGTATTTTCACTACGCTGGGTTTGCCACCTATTGAAGTAACTACTTTTGTATAACTCATCATCTTACCAGGAGTGCGTCCTGTAATACTTTCAAAAATAAAATAATAAAGAAACTGTACCCCAAGCAAGAAGATATAATATTGAATAAACGGCCAATGCCAATAGATGGCATACCATTTAAAAAAATAATAAACTCCATAACTGATAAGTACAATTAAAATAGTGTCAATTAAAAAATTAATTACCCTTGTACCAATACCAGAATTTCTGATTTCTACCATGAAAGCTTAACTAATTAACTTATCGCATTAGATACATTTTACCATAGCCCTTGTTGAAGTATTTGTCTGTGTTTACATCAAAGCCATCTTTATCTGTAGTTTGAAACTTATCTAATGATTTACCATTTAAGTTGGTAAGTACCCGATAGAGATACACACCATTGCCTAATTTCTGGCCATACTGATCTGTACCATCCCACTTATATTCCGTAATATTTCTTCCGATATGAATGGGTCCCAATTCTGCACTTGTAATTTCTTTTACAATTTTCCCCGTTATCGTCAATACCTGAATGCGAATATTTTGAGGCACTTCACTACCCGTTACAGTAAATACAAAAGCCGTAGATGTCGTAAATGGATTTGGATAATTAAACAGGTTACTAATCATCGGCTTATTGTACACATTGAAGTTTACGGTATATTCTACAATGCCTGCGGGATTATCACTTTTATCTTTCCCAGACACCAATAGTTGATAATTTCCATCATCTGTTAATAAAGGATAAAAGTCTACTGTAGCAATATTTTCTCCATTGACAGTGGCAGGTGTAAATTGTAAGGTATCGTTTACAAAATAGAATCTCCGAATACTGCCATCAGGGTATTGCAGACGCACATTCATCAATGTAGTATCATCCAGCAATTGGAAAGTAGAATTGTCTTTTAATCTCATTTGTATATGTGGCTGCGCCGATACAATATCATTATTCAAAATATGTACCCCATCAAATGTTACATCCATTATCGGCCTAAATTTATCGGCACTTACTTTAAACTGTTGGTAAAGAAAATTATTAAAATGATATTGTTCAGGTTGTGTCTGATCAGGATTTACATCTAAGAAAATATTATTTGTTCCTTCCAGACTTCCTGTTGGAATTGGATATCGAATAATGGCTGTATCGCCTGGATTTAATTGTTTTAATTTACCAATGGGATATGTGGTAGTTACATTTGCAGCATCTATAACTTGCATTTTAACTAACATACTGTCACTAAAAGGCACATCGCTAATGTTCTTAAATGCAATACCAAAATCTTGTGGCTGACCTAAATCAAGGCTGTCATTAAAACTAAGAAACAAATTGGGTGCTAGGGCACCTTCAGGTACAGGGTCATAGAGTACCCTCCACCAGCGCAGCTGGAAGGGTGTAAGATTTATGCTATCTGCATTGCGCATACGCAATTGTATATAAGGATATTGACCTGCATTTACACTACTGATATCAAAATTTTGTTGATTACTATTCAGTGTAAAAAGTAATACAGCATTTTGCGCAGCATCTATTCCAATAATTTCAAGTGTGGGATTATCTCCATTTGTGTTGACTGTATTCTGAGCACGCCATTGCACTTGCTTCCAGGTTTTCGCCATACCAAACACAGGAGAAGTTATGTACCCTAATGTATCGGAGCCGGTGAGTGTACGTTGATAAAAAATTCTATCAAATAGGCCGGCACTAAACTGCCATTCAGGAAGGTAAGTGGCTGCTTCATTTTTCTTATAGTTAAATACCCATGTCCGAGGAAAATAGAATGAATCTACATCAGCAAATCCGGCTGACTTTAGTCTGTCATACCAAGTATTTCCAGCCCCATAAATGGAAGCATCATTTTGCCATACAGGTGCAAAAGGTGTTTCGCTAATGGGTTCATCAATGATTATTCTTACTGTAACCAATGCTCCGGCTGGAATCCAATCCATAAAATCACGCATCTTTCTTCTGCCCGTAGTATCCCAAAAACCAAATTCAAAATTATACTCTCTGCCCGTGCCCTCACAATACGCAGCACTACCTAAAAATCCTCCATATGTGCCAGATCCTGTTGTTGAGGGAATGGCTTGATTGTAATAGGGATTTAAAGTAACAGGGTCAAATACATTATAAATTACAGATTTACCTAAACAAGCCCCGGATGTGGTGGTAAGCCCATTAATGCTTACTTTAAAATCCTGATCCTCTACTCCGCTATATAAAAAGATTGAATGTACTATACTTAGTGAATTTAGCGTAGGCTTAAATTTCCAAGAGCGGCTATTACTATCTATATAGATTCTTTCTACACCTGATTTTAAATGTTGATACAGATGAGATTGATTGGCCCCTGTGCTACTACCGGATAGATATACAAAACTTGAATTATTCCATCTGATACTTTCCGGTGAAGCAACAGGAGCTACTCGCCAATAATAAACTGTACTGTCAATTAAAGATATGGAAGGGCTAAAGGATAAAATGCCCCCAATAGAATTGATAGTTTGTGAATACTTGAGTGAGGAATTAAACAATTCTGTTGTATCCATTTCCATTATATAATCCCTTGCTGCGCTAAAGGGATTTGCAGTAGATGCCTGCAACTGAATGGAGGGCTTATTTACAATAGCAAAATTGTAAGGATACACAGGGCGTAACTCATCTTCAATGATAAAAAATTGTTTCCCAACTGTGTTATTCAATTCGCTCAATTCATCATATTGCTGTTTGCTATCAATAGAAACAATCAACTTATTTTCTCCTTTGTCCCTTGATGCAACAATAGGTACAGAAAGTTGCACTGAATCTCTAAACCGAATAGATTTTATTTGTTCATTAAATAATGTATCCATACTTCCGTCTGGATATTGGCGTATGATGAGCGCATTTACTTTGTCGCCTGTGGCTTTACCAATATTATGGAAATAGACTTTTACATCAAATTTTGTATCGGCCAATGATATGAAAGTGGGGTTAATAATCACTTGTGGTTCTTCTACTACAAAATCTGGCTTTTCATGCGCATTAATCTTTAATGCGGGGTCACCATGTAGGCAAGTTTCTTCTGCATGCAAATAGCGTGTAGTACTATCTAACCTTGCACTCAGCAATACATTAATAGCATCTTTGATACTATAAGAAACAGGTTTATTATAATCAGTATTGCTCAATGATTGATAAAATCCTTTATTGTATGCATCTAAATAGCTCTGTACACCAAAATGAGTACTGGCTATAAATCCAATAGCTCCTCTGTCTTTGGCTAATACAAAATTTTCTGATAGAGAACTAATCAAAAAAAGTCTGCTTGTATCATGCGAATAAATATTTCCAGCATTGCATCCATTAACAATAAACAAAGGATATTTCCCTTGATTATTATAATCGTAGGGAGAGTTTAAATTATAGTCGAGAACAGTTGCAGATGAATGCCCAAAATAATTGAGTAAACTAATGCCATTCTCAAATAAAGATGTCATGAGTGCATCAGTTATAGGTGTGGCAGTACCTGTAGTTGTTTTATTAAAACTAAATACATTACCGCCAAAAAGAGTATCTTGTATAATATTTCTATAGTTGTTTAAACTGGCTGTAAGAGAAAAATCGAGGCCGGGATCATTGGCACCTGTTACATGTACATTGGTTTTCATCCATGCCTTATTGGCAATGGTTTGTACCGTATTTTGCTGCTGCTGCTCAAATGCTTTTATCTTGTTTAAATAAATGTCAACCTCTTCCGGTGATACTGCTGCCAAGCGACCAACATAAGTGGCAGGTTGTGGTTCATTATTTGCAGATGCAATCAGATTGTCTGAAGCAGGCCATCCAAAAGTGGGCACCAGGTTCAACCTATCAGCATATGCAGATGTATCATTCAATCTGTATTCATCATAAGTAACCGCCTTACCCATGAGAAAAACAAAATTTGGTTTTATGGTAAAATTTTTTCTAGCATAAGCAAGAAAATTCTTTACAGATAATGGATGTCTTTTAATGCCATAAGCAAACTGATCTTCTAACTCTTCTATATCATATATCTGTGCAGTATGACTACCACCAGCCACAGAGCTTCTATACTGCTTATAAGCTTGTATGGGGTTATTGCCTGACATTAAAATTTTATTGGTAATCATCAAGTAATCACCCTGTAGAGATGTATTAGAATAATTTATAAAATTTCTAGATGTGAGTTTTGTTATAGTATAGATATTGCTTTCATCTTCACTCACCATTACTAAGTTTCTTGCCGCAGTTGATGAAGGTAGCACAAATCTATACTTGCCTGCTACAGTAGTATTTGCAGTAATTTTTTTCCCATTTGTCAAATCATATAAAACAGGCGTGGCACCTCCATCATTAAAATTTGAAATTTCCAAATAGTATCCTACCCCCGTGGCAGGTAGATTGAATTTGAAATTTGCATTACCCCCAAAATTAAATTGCCTTTGATACGATAAATCTACAAAGCCACAAACCACACGATCTTCATCTGCGGTAGAATTATTGATTAACTGAAAGTTTACTGTAGATCCTGAAAAATTTGATGCAGGTATTGTCGATGATGTAAATATTTTAGCATCAAAAATACCTAAAGGTTGATTGATTACTTCGCTACCATTTACAGTTACTTTCACCGTTCTACCACCACCTCTTATTGAGTTGCCTGCAAATGATGCTTGAAGCGTTCCTGTGCTGCCACTTACTGGGTAAAGGTTATCTGTAGAAAACGAATAAGGATTCGTTCTATAAATTTCTTTTGTACTCCAAAACTCACCTAGGTCATAAGTAGATGAATAAACATTTACACCTCCAAAATAAACAGGCTTTCCCCTGTTTTGAAATTCTTGAAAAGCATTCCTGTAGTTGTAGATAAAATAAGGCTCAGCAGGCAGGGTGTTTGAAGCCACATCATTTGATGCATTGGTGAGTCTTGAATTTATTCCGTTGGTATTTACACAGAGAAAAAAAGATGCTGTATCCGAAATTAGGCTTATGTCTTTTGAAAATTGATAAGCAGGATTTTTATACATTGGAAAATCAGTAATACCATCATTTCTCTCTCCCCAAAATTCTATATATCCATTTGCAGGCAATACACCTGTGGCCACACTGGTATAAATGGGAAGTTGCACCCCATTTCTCCATAATTGAAATTGCTCTGCAGGAATATTTCCTAAGCCATTTGCTGCAAGCAGCGATTGATTGATGCGATACAATCCAGTCTTACCCACCTTAAATTTATAATAAGTACTGGCATAATCTATCCATTCATTATTGAAGGTTTGTGCATGTGTAGTGCCTATTTGTAGTAGTATCAGCAGGCACAATAAGTATTTGCTCATGGTACCGGATAGCCTCCTTTGGGCTTTTTTGTTTTTGATGGTTTTTCCAATTCAGGATATGCTCCTTTCTTTTTAGCTTCTGTACTTCTGGGCACTAAATCAAGACTCAGACTAAACACATGTGTGTATAGCGGATTGCTTTGATTGGCTAAGTTTGTAAATGCGTAGTCTATATGCACATTGCCCACTTTGAAACCCGCTCCTAATGCAGGCTGAAATATCCATACTTTCTGCTGGTTAAGTGTATCGCCATCTTTAAGCCCTTGCTGAAAATTTGATACCCCAGCTCTTACAAATACGGTATTGCTTATGCTCAACTCTGCACCTAAACGTGGATCTATACTGATAGGATTGGAACGAATCAATGTATTTCGTTTGCCGTCAAATGTCATTTCAAGGTTGAGCTCTGTCAATAGGTTTATTTTGGGTGATAGCTTTGCATTGTATCCGGCGGCAGGTATAAGGCGTGGTGCTGTAAGCTCTGTACTTCTTACAGGTATTTCATTATTAGTAAGATATAACACTTCTTTTTCAGCATTTGTGAAATTGAAATTCCAAGCATTAAAAGTGGTGGTTATATCTCTTGCGGCCAATCCAAAACGCCAAGTATTTGTTTTGTATAAAAATCCTGCATCAAAACCAAAACCCCATGCATTTGCAAAACTACCCACATTGCGATGTATAATTTTTGTATTGGCTCCCCAGCTCATTTGTGCCTGCTTATTGTCTTTTATAATTTGGCTGTAAGAGAGTATAAAACCATAATCAGCAGATGAAAAACTTTGGATATTGTTATAGTTGAGTGAGCCATCCGGTTCTACTAAAAACAATGTGTTGGGTATATCATCCACCGCAAAGCGTAGAAAACTGGCACCCAATGTTTTTTGTCCATCACCACCCACAGGAATAGCAACAGAGGCATAATCATATTTGCCAATGCCTGCAAAATAATCTGCATGCATGAGGCTGATGCTGGGATGCTCATATACATCTACTAATCCTGCCGGATTCCAATAACCAGCACTACCATCACTGGCACTGGCCACCTGAGCACCGCCCATAGACAAGCCCCGGGCACCGGCACCAATATTGAGAAATTCATTACTGTATTTTCTAAACTGCGACCTGGAGACCATAGATGTTAGCAGCAGAATTAACAGGAAGGCTATAGACCTTATTGTCATGTGGGCAAATTAAAACTAATTTTCGGTTTGAAAAGCATTGTTAAACGGTAGGGTACTGCTAATATTGTTTGTGCTGTACAAATTGCCAAATCAAATAGCAAAATTCAAACTTGAACCCTACGCTAATAATTGCTGCCACACCATACCCCATGCATGAGTGATGGTACGATAAATTAAAAACATCTACAGTAACCCAATGGCTCACCCATTTTATTGGCACACTTAATTCACCCATCCAAAATGGAAAAAGTGCATACGCTTTCTTGAAAGTTGGCAGAATGAAGCAATCCGTTGTAGCCTGATTTTTCCTTAATATTTTTCCAAAATATTATACCACAAGTTAAACGAATACCACCACTCAAAAAAAAATTTGTGCATTTCAATAGTAATCTCCTATTTTGCTTACGAATAAAGTCGTACGAAAGATGGCGGACAAAAAAATTAAGCCCACAGAAGGTGAACTGGAAATACTTAGCATTCTTTGGGAAAAAGAAAATGCAACAGTAAGAGAAGTTTACGAATGTATAAATCAGGTAAAAGAAAGTGGCTACACCACCACACTCAAGCTCATGCAAATTATGTTTGAAAAAGGACTGGCAGGGCGTGATGAAACCAATAGAAAACATATCTATTTTCCATTAGTAAGCCGGGAAGGTACACAGGAGCAGTTGGTAGATAAAATGGTACAAACCCTTTTTAATGGAAACCGCACCGCTTTAGTCATGCAGGCATTGGGCCAGCATCAACCAAATGCTGCTGAAATTGATGCTATTCAACAATTGCTGAATGAACTAAAAAAATAACCGTCATGGATATTACCGCCTTACTGATTGCACTTGGGAAATCAATTTTTGTAAACCTAAGTTTGGGTGCATGCTGCTGGCTGCTTTTTTTATGCATAAAACCTTTTTTTAATAAGCGCCCCGGCATCTTGTTTTCTTTTGCATTGGCATATCAATTTATGCTATTCATTACTTTTCTTGGTAGCATATATTTATTTATGCAGCAGGGCGAAGATGCAGCAGGTTTTTTGGTCAATACAATTATAAACCCTTCGCTCAGTTGGAATCATTGGATATTGGAGGCCGCTTCAATTGTTTATATTTTATTGCTTACTTACTTCACAGTAGAATTTATATGGTGCTATCGCTATTCAAGAAATTTGAGAAAAGTTCAACTCAAAATACCAGTAGAATGGCGCTTATTTTTGGAGGAACAAAAAACATTGATAGGTATCAAAAAAAATATCCAACTTTTTCTCTCCAATGCGGTGGACACACCTCTTACCATGGGTTGGCTACAACCAATTATTTTAATACCTGTATCTGTATTTACTCAGCTATCGCCTGCACAATTGGAAGCAGTTATCGTACATGAGTTGGCACATATAAAACGTAAGGATTATTTAATCCAGTTGGTTACCACTGCTACAGATGTAGTGCTCTGCTTTAATCCTTTTAGTAAAATGCTGCTGCGCATAATGGATGCTGAGAGAGAAAAAGCCTGCGATGATTTGGTTATGCAATTCAAATATTCGCCGGTGAGTTATGCAGAAGCTTTACTAAGTTTTGCACGTGTTCAACATTCCAATGTGTTTGCAGCCGCTGCAAAAGGGAGTACAACACCACAGCTCTTACATCGCATTCAAAGGATATTAAAACCAAATTTTATACCTAATACATTTAGGATAACGCCCACACATATCCTCAAATTTTCAATTGCAGTTTTCCTTCCTCTGTATATGCTGAGCTTGCAGTGGATACCCATACAATCAACAGCTACTGCTGATACATTGCCGCAGGCATATCAACCCAAAAAAAGCTCCGGAGAAATAAATTATGTAACT